>JACCDM010553867.1_pt1 | contig 27051 bp, 26 predicted proteins | sample 7445851 | NCBI WGS metagenome assembly JACCDM01 (sample SAMN15323438, study PRJNA562643) | freshwater metagenome | isolation source: river surface water | place: USA:Blue River Watershed | collected 2017-08-16
CCGCACGAGCGCTTGGGTACCCTGCTCGATACCGAGCTTGAGCCAGTGAAGTCGCACACTCACATTTCGGTGATTCACCGAACGCTGGCAAACTACAACCTGGTTGCCCTGCCGGTGGTCGATGAAGAACATCACCTCATCGGTGTTGTTACGGTTGACGACGTGCTCGACCACCTACTGCCTGAAGACTGGCGAACAGAAGACTAAAAACTAGGAGGTGCCAAATGGCAAAGTCCCGCGACCGACTCGATGCACCGATTGGCACCCGTTCACGCTTTGTGCCGCGCATCAGCATCGATCCCGAAAAGTTTGGCCGTGCATCCGAAGGCTTCGCTCGCGCGATGGGCACCGGCGGCTTCTTGATTGGCATGACCGTGTTCTGTGCGGTTTGGCTCACCTGGAACTCGGTGATGCCCGCCGGCCTGCAGTTCGACCCGAGGCTCACCAACTTCACGTTACTAACTCTGATCTTGTCGATGCAGGCTTCTTATGCGGCTCCATTGATTCTTTTGGCGCAAAACCGCCAAGACGACCGCGACCGCGTGAAGTTCGAGCAAGACCGTCAGCGCGCCGAGCGCAACCTGGCCGACACCGAATACCTGGCTCGCGAGGTTGTTGCCCTGCGCTTGGCGATGGAAGAAATGGCGACCAAAGACTTTGTTCGCGACGAACTGCGCGACCTCATGCGTGAGCTTTTGGCCGAACTGCGCGAAGGCGACAAACCCGGCAAGCACGAGAAGGGCTCGTCGCCGCGCAAATGACTAGTCGCGAAACCCTAGTCGCGGCGCTAGCCACCGTCATCGACCCCGAGCTTCGACGCCCGATCACCGAACTTGGCATGGTCGGGGCGATTGCACCGTTCGACACCGATCGCGAGAAAGTGGATGCTGCCGCCGAGGTCTCGGTCGAAATCAAGCTCACCGTGGTCGGTTGCCCGGCCGCCGACCGCATTCGAGCCGATGTCGAGCAAGCGCTCGCCAAGGTGCACCCGAACGCCAGCGTGATCATGAACGTGATGACGGTCGAAGATCGCGCCGAACTCAAAACCAAGTTGCTGGGCGGTCGCGCCCTGCGCACTAACCCGTTTGGCGCAGACACCCTCACCCGCGTCTACCTAATCGGATCGGGCAAAGGCGGCGTAGGCAAAAGCAGCCTGACCGCGAACCTTGCGGTGGCGCTTGCGGCGAAGGGTCTGCGCGTGGGGCTTGTCGATGCCGATATCTTTGGCTTCAGCATCCCCGCTCAATTGGGGCTCACCGACAAGCCGACCCGACTTGACGAAATGATTTTGCCGCCGGTGGCCTTTGGCGTGAAGGTGATTTCTATCGGTATGTTCATCGACGAGAACAAGCCGGTCGCCTGGCGAGGGCCAATGCTGCATCGCGCGGTCGAGCAGTTTTTGGTCGACGTCTATTGGGGCGATCTCGATTTCTTGTTGGTCGACCTGCCACCCGGCACGGGTGACATTGCCATCAGCCTCGGGCAGTTGCTGCCAACTGCTAAAACCGTGGTGGTGACCACGCCGCAGGTGGCCGCCGCCGATGTTGCTGAGCGCTCGGGAGCCGTCGGGCTACAGACCGGCCAGAGCGTTTTCGGAGTTATCGAGAACATGGCTTGGCTCGAACAAAACGATGGCACGCGCCTCGACCTGTTCGGCGCCGGGGGCGGCGAATTGGTGGCCGGTCGACTTGCCAAACTCAGCGGTGCCGACGTGGCGGTTCTGGGGCAGGTGCCGATTTCGATGGCGCTTCGTGAGGGCTCGGATGCCGGTTCGCCCGTGGTTCTCGAACACCCCCAAGATTCGGCCGCTGCGGCAATTCTGAGCATTGCCGATAAGTTTGCCGCAGACCAGCTCGGATTGTCTGGTCGCCGACTTAAACTAAGCCTGTGATCGACACCAGCATCTCAGCTCTGCTCTCGCACTTTTCAACGTTCGAAGCAACTGTTCCCCTAATCAATCCTGCCAACGGCAAGCGCGTGACCGACGTGCCTCAGCAGTCGGCAGACACGGTCGTCACCGAGATCAACAAACTTCGCCTAGCCAGCAAGAGCTGGGCAGCCACAAACGTTCGCGAGCGCGCCGCAATCATTGCCCGAGTGCACGACATCATGCAGAAGAACCAAGACAAACTGCTCGATGTGCTGCAGCTCGAAACCGGCAAGTCACGAGCCCACGCCTTTGAAGAGTTCGCCGGAGCAACAGGGGCGGCCCGCTACTACGGCAAACATGCGCCAAAGTTTATGTCGCGCAAAAAAACCGGCGGCGGCATTCCTCTTTTGACTCGCACCTGGATCGAGCATGAACCGGTTGGCGTAGTCGGCATCATCACCCCCTGGAACTACCCGATGGCACTGACCATGCTCGACGTTCTGCCGGCGCTAGCCGCCGGTAACACCGTGGTTCAAAAGGCCGACAACCAGACCCCACTATCGGTGCTCTTCTGCCGACTCATGGCGATCGAAGCCGGCCTGCCAGAGGATGTCTGGACTGTGGTCATTGGCGACGGTGCGACCGTTGGCAACGCGATCACCGACCACGTCGACTACGTGGCCTTCACCGGCTCAACCAACACCGGTCGCGCCGTGGCAGAACGTGCCTCGCGCCGCCTCATCGGCTATTCGCTCGAACTCGGTGGCAAGAACCCGATGATCGTGATTGAAGGGGCGAACCCTGCCTCGGCCGCTGAACTAACCCTTGCCGCGGCCTTCGGTTCAGCCGGCCAGCTCTGCGTTTCGACCGAGCGCGTCTATGTGCACAACAGCATTCGCGAGCGCTACATCGAAGAGGTTGTTGCCCGCACTTCATCGTTGAGCCTCGGCAAGACTGGCGATTTCGACACCGACCTTGGCACGCTAACCTCGAAGGCTCAGTTCGATCGGGTCAGTTCGATCGTTGATGACGCCCGTGCACACGGAGCCAAGATTTTGACCGGCGGTGTCGGGGCCCCAGAACTCGGCCCATTCTTCTTCAGGCCAACCGTGGTCACCGACCTCAACGAAGACGCCAGGCTCTACAAGCACGAGGCTTTCGGCCCGATCATCGCGGTTGAGGGCTATGACGACATCGAAGATGCCATCGCAAAAGCAAACGACACCGAATACGGGCTAAACGCCAGCGTGGTTGGCCCAGAGGCCGAAGCAATCAAGGTTGCCTCGCAGCTCAAAGCCGGCAGCGTGAACGTGAACGAGGGCTACCGTGCGTCATTCGCCTCGATGGGTTCACCGATGGGTGGAATGAAGTCTTCGGGAATGGGTCGCCGAAACGGCGAATACGGGCTGCTGCGGTTCACCGACACCCGAACCGTGGGTGTGGCCAAAACCTGGTTCAAACTGCCAAGTCGTGGCAAGCACTACAAGAAGATGGCGCCACTCATGGGCTTGCTGTCGAAGTTTTTAAAAACCTTCGGCTAAACGATTCGTCTAGGTAGCTTCTGAATCGAACGGCGCTAGTTCGCCGGGCTCGATGCGCTTGAGCGGTGCAGGCTTGTTCAGAGCGGCGGCTGCGGGAGCGGCATCCTCTTTCAAGGCATCACGGATGATTCGGCGCGGGTCATACTGACGCGGGTCAAGTTTGCGCCAATCAACGTCGTCGAAACCTTCGCCAAGTTCGTCTTTTAGCTGGGTCTGAGCTCCGTCGGCCATACGGCGCAGGCCTTTGATGAACTGAGCCAGTTTGCGAGCGTATTCGGGCAGGCGGTCTGGCCCGATGATGAGCGCAGCGAGCACACCCAAGATGAGCAACTTTTCACCTGATAGACCAAACACGTGTCTAGGTTACCTCTTGCGGGGTTCTTGGGCCGCTCTGGTTTAACCTTTTGCTAGGAGCCCGACAGGACATCATGGTAGACAAGATCACTTCATGGAAGTACACCGAAGAATTCGTTGACGAAAACGAGGCGATGCTTCGCGCTCGCGCTCGCGCCAACGAACTCGGGCTGGAGTGCATCACCGCTGCCACCGGATCTCACTTGGCACTTTTGGTCTCGGCTTTGGGTGCCAAAGCCATCGTCGAGGCTGGCACGGGCGCCGGGCTCTCGGGCCTGTGGCTGCTCAGCGGCAACAACTCTGCGGTGCTCGCAACCATCGACACAGAGGGCGATCACCAAACCGCTGCCAAGGCCTCGTTCAAAGATGCCAAGATTGCCCCGGCAAGAACCCGCGTGATTCACGGGCGCGCATCAGAGGTCATGTCGAACATGGCAGATGCCGCCTACGACCTGGTTTTTCTAGACGCCGACCGCGAAACCCTTGAGCTGCAGATTCGCGAGGCTTCGCGCCTGCTTCGACCTGGCGGGGTTATCGCGATCGCCCATGCACTGTGGCGCGACCGAGTGCCAGACCCAGCAATTCGTGATGAAACCACCGGGGTCTACCGCGACGCCCTGCGCTTTTTCGTGAACAACGATGACTTCATAACCACCCTGTCGCCGGTTGGCGATGGGCTGCTGTTGGCTAGCAAGCACACGCTCTAACTTTCGCGAGAAATAGAAAAACCGGCCACGTTCGTGACCGGTTCTCTAGTTAGAAACCTTTACTTCTTGACGACTCCCTCAAGAACCTTGTGCAGGCTCTTGGCTTCTTCGTCGTTTACCGAAACTACTAGGCGACCCCCACCCTCGAGCGGTACTCGAAGAATGATGAGACCTCTTGGCTCGCGCTCGGCTTCCATTGGTCCGTCGCCGGTGCGTGGCTTCATTGCTGCCATTTGATACTCCTTGATGCTTGGCTTCTCTGCCAGAACTTCTAGTTTCTCACACTCGAGAGCCGAAAAAAACGGGCAGTTGCCCAAAAACGGTTACGACTCGCTAACACTTGGACTAAGGCGGGGTAAAGTCTGGAGCTACGTAGAGCCAACAGGTGAGCATCCACACGAATTGAAGCGCGATAAGACTTAGCACGAGCAAAACCTTTACCGGCTTGGATGCTCTGCCGGTGTTTAGCGCGAGCGCCCCCGCCAGCGCGAACAGGGGTAGCAACAGGCGAAAGGTGCTCGACTGTGGAAAGAACACGGCCAGTAGGTAGAGCAAGTAGGAGGCCAGCCACAGGCGCAGCTCGAGCCCGAGTTTTTGCAAGGTCTCGGCTTTGAGTATCCACACTATTAGGGCCAGACCGATTGCGAGGGCCGCTAGCCCGAAACCACTGCCGAAGTGGTAGTCGAAGCTGGCGATCCAGCCCTCGAATGGGGCGAACGAGGTGCTTCCGACATAGATCGAACGCCAAGCCATCTCGGTGGCTAGGTAGGCGTCGGGGCGACCGGTGGCTATCGCTGCGATGATCGACCAGCCGAGGCCCAGCACGCCGCTCAGAACGGCGCTGAGAGCAAGGGTGATGCGCTCGTGAGAGTCGAAGTTGGCCGGTTCGGTTCGCGCCTGCCACCAGCGCGTTAGCCACAGCACCGCGAGCATGAGCGAGAGAGCCAAAACGCTGGGGCGGGTGAACGCGAGCACCGACATCGGCAGCAGAGCCAACAGGTAGCGACGCTCGATGATTTGCCAGAGCGTGAGCGAAAGAAGAAGAAGCCCGAGCGATTCGGCGTAACCCACCTGCAGCACGGGGCTTGCGCACCAGAGGCCCACCAGTGCGAGCGCCCAAAGTGCTTGCTCACGTGAGAGGTATCGCCCGAAGATGCGAGCGATCACAATCGCCGCCGCAAACGAGAGAGCCGTAGAAAGCACCGGGGCCAAGAATTTGAACTCGACACCGGTGAGCAGATTCAGACCCTTGACCAGCCCCGCAAAGACCGGCATGAAAGCCCACTCGTTTTGCAGCACCTGACCGGTTGCCGATAACGGTAGCTCGGCTGGGTAGCCGTGGTCGAAGATGCGCCAGTACCACTCGGCATCCCAGATGTTTAGAAAGTCGAAATAGGGCGGTTGCGCTTTGGTCCAGTAGTTATCACCTTGGATGCTCGCCGCAACCAAAAACAAAAGCGTGGTTATGGCGCGGGTGGCTGCCCAGACCAGGGTGGCAGCGAAGGTCAGGTTGGTTTTGAAAGCGGTGGTTAGGCGGTTAGCCATTTTGCCAGCGCGGTTTCGCAAGCGTAGATCTGTGAGACGGGCACGTTCTCGTCGTCGGCGTGAGCCTTGTTCGGGTCGCCCGGGCCAAAGTTGACCGCGGGAATGCCAAGGGCCGAGAAGCGGGCCACGTCGGTCCAGCCGTATTTGGGCTTAGGAGTTGAGCCAACCGCAGCCACGAAGGCGGCAGCCTCAGGCAGGTCGAGCCCGGGCCTGGCGCCCTCGGCCACATCTACGATTTCGACTTCGAAAGGAGCGAAAAATTCGCGCAGGTGAGCCTCGGCATCGGCCGCCGACTTCGAAGGTGCGAAGCGGTAGTTCACGGTGAGCTGGCACTCGTCTGGAATCACGTTGGTGGCGATGCCGCCACTGACCAAAACGGCATTCAGGCTTTCGCGATAGATCAGTCCGTCAACCGCAACTTCGTCGGGAGTGTGGGCAGCCAACTTCGAGAGCACCTCACCGGCTTGGTGAATCGCGTTAGCGCCCATCCACGGTCTTGCGCTGTGCGCCTTTACCCCGCGAGTGGTCACGGTTGCGCGCATGGTGCCGTTGCATCCACCCTCAACCTGAGCCGAGCTAGGTTCACAGAGCACGGCGAACTGCGCCTCTAAAAGTTCGGCACGGTTTCGGCTGATTCGACCGAGGCCGTTGAGCGAAGCATCCACTTCTTCGTGGTCGTAGAAAACCCAGGTGACGTCGACGTTCGGCTCGGTGATGGTAGCGGCAAGTTTTAGCTGCACGGCCACGCCGGCTTTCATGTCGACCGTGCCGCGCCCCCAGAGCACCTGCTCGCGCTCGAACTGCAAAAACTTGACCGGCAGATTCTCGGCGACCGGAACCGTGTCGATGTGGCCCGCGATGACGACTCGCTTGGCGCGACCGAGGTTGGTGCGAGCGATGATGGCGTCGCCGTCGCGAATAACCTCGAGGTGGTCGAAGCTGCGAAGAGCCGATTCGATTGCGTCGGCGAGCTGGGTTTCGTTGCCCGAAACCGACTCGATATCGCAAATCGTGCGGGTCAGTTCGACTACATCCGCGTCTTTATTGAGGTTTAGCGAGGTCACGACTACGAGCCTACCCGTAACATTGAGGGGTGAACACGCAAGAAATGATCAACTCAAAGGCCTGGGGCCACGGTTTAGCCACGATTGCCGCCGACGGCAGTGTGCTCGACGTTTGGTACCCGAACCCGCAGCTTGGCGATGCACCGAAGAGTGACGCGCTCTGGGTTGTACCTAAAGAACTCGATGCGTTGGTTGGCGAAGACGCGAGGCGCCGCGTGAGCGTTGCCGTGGTTCGCACCGAGATTGATCTGAGCCTGCCGGTTTCGAGCACCGCCGATGCCTATCTTCGACTTCACCTGCTGTCACACCTTTTGGTTCAGCCAAACACCATCAACCTCGACAACCTGCTGCCATCGCTACCGATCGTGGCATTCACATCGGCCGGCCCGGTTGCGGTTGACGAACTAGACGCACTTCGACCCACTCTGCAGCGCGCCGGAATCACCATTCACGCAATCGACAAGTTCCCTCGCCTGCTCGATTACGTCACCCCAAAGAAGGTTCGAATCGCGGATGCTTCGCGAGTTCGTCTCGGCGCGCACCTAGCCGCGGGAACCACCGTTATGCACGAGGGCTTCGTGAACTTCAATGCCGGAACGCTCGGAGTTGCCATGGTTGAGGGTCGAATTTCGCAGGGTGTTGTGGTTGGCGACGGATCAGACATTGGTGGTGGAGCATCGATTATGGGCACGCTCTCGGGTGGCGGTCGCGAAAAGGTTCGGATTGGCAAGCGCGCACTACTTGGCGCAAACGCAGGCGTTGGCATCTCAATTGGCGATGACTCGGTGGTTGAGGCGGGCCTCTACGTAACGGCCGGCACCAAGGTGACCGTGATTGATGACAATGGCGAACGAGCCGTAAAGGCAGTCGAGCTCTCGGGCGTTGCCAACCTATTGTTTAGACGCAACTCGGTAACCGGTCGAGTCGAGGCAACTCCTCGCTCTGGAGTTGGCGTAACGCTCAACTCGGTGTTGCACAAATAAGTATCGGGTGCGCCTAGGCGCCGGTAATTGAATCCCACCCATTTTCGGGAAGTGGCTTGTCATCTAGCCAAACACCCTCACCCTGACCGACCACGCCGATTGGCTTGAACTCGCGCGGCAGCTTGGCTTCGGGCCCGAAGGTTGCCAGCAGGCCATGGTCTTCGCCACCGAAGAGAACCCAAGCCGAAGCATCCACCCCCAATGCCATCGCCGGTTCTTCAACCATCGCGATAAAGCCGTCGAGGTCTCTTCGGTTAAGTCGCACCGCAACCCCGCTTGCCTTTGCGATTCTGTCCGCGTCTTTGGCTAGCCCATCTGAAACGTCGAGCATCGACGTGGCCCCGGCGACCGCGGCCGAGATTCCAGCAGCGATCGGCGGGCGAGGGCGGCGCTGAACGGCAACCCAGTCGTCATAGGCGCTGATTGCGTCGGCGTTGCCAGATTCGAGCAGAGCCAGACCGGCTGCTGCGCGACCGAGAGTGCCGGCGATGGCAACTATGTCACCTGGCTTGGCTCCAGAGCGCAAAACCGACTCACGGCCCTCGAGCGCACCGTGAGCGGTTACCGAGATGAATACCTGCTCAGAGCTGGCTAAGTCTCCGCCGACAACTCCGCAACCCGGTGCGAGTTGCTGGCAGCCATCACGAAGACCGTCGGCAAACGCCTCGAGCTGCTCAATCAGCGTGGTCGGTGGCACGGCGATGGCGACCACAAGCGCGGTTGGCTTGGCGCCCATGGCGGCGACATCCGAGAGATTTGTGGCGATGGCCTTGAAGCCGAGGTCATAAAAGTTAGACCAATCGAGCCTGAAATCGTGACCCTCGATCATGGTGTCGGTGGTTACCACGAAGCGATCGTCGGTGGTTGCCACAACTGCGGCGTCGTCACCCGAGCCCACAATCGCGTGCTCACTTTGCGACAATCTGGCAACGGTGCGACGAAGCGATTCATTCTCGCCCAACTGGCCAACCGTCTGCAAACTCACCATTCAAAGGTAGCCTGTATTTGATGAAGATTTTGCGTTCAACCTTGGCTACCGGGCTTATTTTGGCTACCACTTTGGCTCTTTCGGGCTGTGCTCCGGTAATCAACATTGAGGCCGGACTTTATGCCAACGACCCGGGTTGCGCCGAGGTCGTGGTGCGCTTGCCAGATCAACTGGGTGAACTCGCCCAGCGCGAAACGAACGCACAGGCCACCGGAGCGTGGGGCAACCCGTCGGCCGTAATTTTGCGCTGCGGCATCGAACCCGTTGAAGTGAGCTCGCTCCCCTGCGTCACGGTTGGTGAGGTTGATTGGCTGGTCGACGACTCGCAGGCGCCGACCTTCAGATTCGTAACCTTTGGTCGCACACCGGCCACCGAGGTAATCGTCGATTCTGAAAACGCCTCTGGAATCACCGCGCTAGAAGAGTTAGCCGACGCGGTCGGTCGCCAGGCACAAGACAAGGTGTGTCAGGGCTAAAACCAAAAAAGTGGATGCTCGCGCGTGGCTTTTTCGTTAGCGATTGGTCTCGAGCGCCAGGTCGATTAGCTCGCTGATGAGGTCTGGATAGGCGATGCCGCTGGCTTGCCAAAGTGACGGGAACATTGACAGCGGGGTAAAGCCAGGCATTGTGTTGATCTCATTCACAAAGAAGCCGTCTTTCGTCAAGAAGAAGTCGACTCGTGCCAAGCCGCTGCCATCGATGGCTTCGAAGGCCCGCCTGGCAATCGCCTGCATTTCGCCCAACTGATCAGCCGAGAGGTCGGCCGGAACTATCAGATCAACCGAAGCCTCATCGCGGTACTTGGCCTCAAAGTCGTAGAAGTCGCGACCCTTGACCACAATCTCGCCGGCCACCGAAACCCTAGGCCTCGCCCCATGACGCCCACCAAGCACGGCACACTCAACCTCTCGGCCAACTAGACCGTGCTCTACAACAACCTTGTTGTCATGTTCGAGGGCGAGCGCCACTGCTTCGGCAAAAGCATCCATGTCGGTGACCTTAGAAACGCCAACCGAAGAACCTGCGCGTGCCGGTTTTACAAACAGCGGTGTTCCCCCAAGTTTCGCGACTTTGGCGAGTGTGCTCTCGGGGTCATCTAGCCACTGTTTTTCGCGAATCACAACGTGCGGAGTGACCGGAATGTCGGCTGCTTCAAAAAGCGCCTTGGTGAATTCTTTATCCATGCCGGCGGCCGAGGCGAAAACTCCGTTGCCAACGTAGGGAATGTCGAGCAGCTCTAGAAAACCCTGAATCGTGCCGTCTTCGCCGTAAGGGCCGTGCAGAACAGGTAAAACCACATCGATTTCGCCAAGTGAGGCAACGGCACCAGTCTCGTCTACGAACCGAAGCTCTCGGTCGCCAAGGTCGGGCCAAATGCACTTGCTGCCCTCGAACTCGACTGTCGGAAGCTCGCCGGCGGTGAGGGCCCAACGAGTCGCATCGTCGGCAACCGGCACCATTTCGCCAGACCGAGTGATTCCAACCGGCACCAAGTCAAAACGATTGCGGTCGATAGCGCCCATTACACCGGCGGCGGTGGCGCAAGAGATTGAGTGCTCAGACGAGCGACCGCCGAATAGCAATAGAACGCGAAGCTTTGACATTATTCGCCCTGCGGTTCGTCAGACTCGTGGGTTAGGTGAGGCGCAATTTCACGAGGATGCATTTTGCCCAGCATTACGAGGTGCACCTGCTCAACAATCGGCATCTTGACACCCTTGGCTTCTGCAAGGGTTAGCACCGGCGCGATTGAGGCCAGACCCTCGGCGGTTTGCGATAGTCGCTTGAGAACCTCGTTCAAACGGTAGCCCTTGCCCAGCATTTCGCCGGCTTTGAAGTTTCGGCTCAGCGGAGACTCGGCGGTGGCAATGAGGTCGCCCAAGCCGGCTAGCCCGTTCATGGTCTTTGACTTAGCCCCGTGAGCCACAGCGAATCTTGAGATTTCGGCAAGCCCGCGAGTCATGATCGACGCTTTAGTGTTTTGGCCGTAGCCGACACCGTTGACAATGCCGATCGCGACGGCAATCAGGTTCTTGAGAATTCCACCAAACTCGGTGCCGATCACATCGGTGTTGGTGAAGGTTGTGAAATAGGCGTTAGACGAAGACTTGGCGACCAACTCAGCGGTTTCAAGGCTGGCCGAGGCGGCAACCGAGGCGGTCGGCTGCTCAGCGGCGATTTCGAGCGACAGGTTCGGGCCGCTCACAACCGCAATCTGATCTAGCGAGAACCCGGTAACCTGAGCGATCACCTCGCTCATGCGCAATCCGGTGTCTTTCTCAACACCCTTCATCAAACTGACCAAAATGGCATCGCTTGGCAGGTGCGGGCCCCACTGCTCTAGGTTCGAACGAAGCGACTGAGATGGCACGGCCAGATAAACCTGCGATGCCCCAGCTAGAACCTCTTCAACCGAATCCGAGGCTCTCAGCGCCTCTGGTAGCTCTACACCGGGCAGGTAGTCACCGTTGCGGTGCTCGGTGTTAATTTCTTCGGCCAGGTCGGATCGGCGAGCCCACAGCACGACTTCATTGCCGGCATCGGCCAAAACCTTTGCGAAAGTGGTTCCCCAGGCACCAGCACCCATCACGGCAATCTTGCTCATTTTTCACCAACCTGTGGCTTTGGCCCGGTTTTGAAGTTTCCGTGTTCGGCCAAGCCCGCTTCGCGAGGGTCAAACAAACTTGCGGGTGCCTTTTCGCCGCGTAGTTGCTCGGTCAAGCGAGTGATGGCCTTCATGGCTAGTTCATTGGCTTCGGCGTATTCGGCGTTTGAGAGCTTGCGGCCTCGATATTTCGATAGGTCAAGTTCTTCACCGATGACCATGTTTACGGCGTGAAAAGGGTTCGGTCTAAATCGCTTCGAATAGGTTGGCAGAATCTTTTCGGTGCCCCACTGAGCCATCGGAATGAACGGAACATTCTTCTCGAGGGCCATCTTGATAGCGCCAATCTTGCCGCGCATCGGCCATCCGTTTGGCTCACGGGTGAGGGTGCCCTCTGGATAGATCGTGATGACTCGACCGGCGTCGAGAATCGCGTGTGCAGCATCCATCGGTTCGCGGTTTGAATGGCCACCGCGGTAGACGGGCACTTGCTCACAGGCAATCAGAATATCGCCAACGATAGGCGCCTTGAACAGGTTGCCTTTGGCTAGAAAGTGCGGGGTGCGGCGAGCCTTGAAATAGACCATGTATGCCACGGCGAGCGCATCTAGGTAGGTGACATGGTTTGCGGCCAGCACGTAGGCGCCCGATTTTGGCAGGTTTTCAAGCCCGGTGACTCGCACGCGAAACATGAGGCGAACAAAAAAGCCGAGCACATTGGCCACAATTCGGGTGACGAAGTTAGGTTCACGCTTGTGAATCTTGGGCATCTTCAAAAAGTCGCCGGATTTCTTCTTCGCCATGAGGTTTCTCGTTACTCCGTGTAGGTGAAATCGGCACCGAGGGCTTCGAGCTTCGCCAAAAAGTGCTCGTAGCCGCGAGAAATGAGCTGAACATTGGTCACGTTGCTAACACCCTCGGCAGCCAGAGCGGCAACCATATGGCTGAACCCTCCGCGCAGGTCTGGCACGCGAATGTCTGCTCCCTTTAGAGGGGTTGGGCCCGAGATAACCGCCGAGTGGTTGAAGTTTCGCTGACCGAAGCGGCAAGGGTTGCCGCCCAGGCACTCACGATTGATCTGAATCTGCGCACCCATCTGAACCAGAGCGTCGGTGAAGCCGAAACGGTTTTCATAAACGGTTTCGTGAACAATTGACAGCCCCTTGGCCTGGGTGAGCGCGACCACCAGCGGTTGTTGCCAGTCGGTCATGAAGCCAGGATGCACGTCGGTCTCGATCACGACCGGTGACAGTTCGCCACCGGGGTGATAAAAACGAATGCCCTCGTCTTGAATCTCGAATGCGCCGCCCACCTTGCGGAACACGTTCAGAAAAGTCATCATCTCTTGCTGGCGAGCCCCGCCAACGAAGATGTCTCCACCGGTGGCCAGTGCCGCAGCGGCCCACGAAGCGGCCTCATTGCGGTCGAAAAGTGCGCTGTGGCTGTAGCCAGTGAGAGCCTTGACACCCTCGACTCGAATCACGCGATCGGTATCGACCGAGATGATGGCACCCATCTTCTGCAAGATGGCGATGAGGTCCATAATCTCTGGCTCAACGGCCGCTCCGGTTAGCTCGGTTAGACCCTCGGCGCGAACCGAGGTGAGCAGAACCTGCTCGGTGGCGCCAACGCTTGGGTAAGGAAGCGAGATTTTGGCACCTTTGAGGCCTTCTGGAGCGCTCAAACGAATGCCGTTCGGCTGCTTTTCAATGACTGCACCGAAGTTGCGCAGCACTTCTAGGTGATAGTCGATCGGGCGGTCGCCGATGTGGCAGCCACCGAGGTCTGGAATGAACGCCTCGCCGAGCTGGTGAAGTAGCGGGCCACAGAACAAAATCGGAATACGAGAAGAGCCGGCGTGAGCATCGATGTCGACCATGCGGGCCGATTTCACGTTGGTTGGGTCAAGGCTCATCACGCCGTGTTCGTCGTGTGAAATCTTCACGCCGTGCAACTGCAGCAGGCTCGAAACTACCTCAACGTCGCTGATGTGTGGCACCTGGCGAAGCTCGCTGGCGGTGTCGCCGAGCAGGGCTGCCACCATGGCTTTGGTTACAAGGTTTTTAGCGCCGCGAACATCGACACGTCCAACTAGTGGCTTGCCGCCTTTGACGGTGATTTGACTCATCAGGCTCCCTTGGCTGGCAAAGTCTTGGGGCGCCAAGACTCTCTTTTCGCCTCAAAGTCGGTGATCGACTTCTCGTCTCGCAGGGTGAGCCCGATGTCATCGAGCCCTTCAAGTAGACGCCACCTAGTGTATTCGTCAATCTCGAAATCTACGCGGATGTCGCCTACGCTCACGGTCTTCTCGACCAGGTTAACGGTGGCCGAAGCTCCGGGGTTTGCCTCGAGAGCCTGCCAGATGCGTTCGATGTCTTCATCGCTCAAGATGCCGGTGACCAAGCCCTGTTTGCCCGAGTTGCCCCTGAAGATGTCGGCAAACTTGCTCGAGAACACGGCTTTGAAGCCGTAGTCGCGAAGTGCCCAAACGGCATGCTCGCGGCTCGACCCGGTGCCAAAGTCTGGGCCGGCAAAGAGCACCGAACCGTTCGCATAGGCGGGCTGGTTCAGCACGAAGTCGGGGTCGTTACGCCAGGCTGCAAAAAGGGCATCTTCGAAACCGGTTTTTGTGATTCGTTTTAGATACACCGCAGGAATGATCTGATCGGTGTCGACGTTGCTGCGACGCAGCGGCACGCCAACGCCGGTGTAGGTTTCGAACTTGTCCATTAGTTGCCCTCCTCGATGTCGGCTGGGCTAGAGAGAGTGCCGCGAATGGCGGTGGCGGCCGCAACCAGTGGTGAAACGAGGTGGGTTCTTGAACCCTTGCCCTGACGACCCTCGAAGTTACGGTTCGAAGTAGATGCCGCGCGTTCACCCGGAGCCAACTGGTCTGGGTTCATGCCGAGGCACATCGAACAGCCGGCGAAACGCCACTCGGCACCGAATTCTTTGAACACCTTGTCAAGACCTTCGGCTTCGGCCTGCAGACGAACGCGAGCCGAGCCTGGCACGACCATCATTCGAACTCCATCGGCTTTTTTGTGGCCCTTGATTACTTCGGCAGCAGCACGAAGATCTTCGATGCGGCTGTTGGTGCAAGAACCCAAGAACACCGTGTCGACGCGAATGTCTTTTAGTTTGGTGCCCGGAGTGAGGTCCATGTATTCGAGGGCACGTTCGGCAGCGGCGCGCTCGTTTGGGTCGGCGATGTCGGCCGGGTTCGGAACCACATCTAGCAGAGAGACACCCTGACCAGGGTTGGTGCCCCAGGTGACGAAAGGGTCGAGAGTGTTGGCGTCTAGGTTCACCTCGGCGTCGAAGGTGGCACCTTCGTCGGTAGGCAAGGTCTTCCAGTATTCAACCGCGGCATCCCAGTCGGCACCTTCTGGTGCGTGCGGGCGACCCTTGAGGTAGTCGAAGGTTATCTGGTCGGGTGCGACCATTCCGGCTCGAGCACCGGCTTCGATCGACATGTTGCAAATCGTCATGCGAGCTTCCATCGAAAGCGCGCGAATCGCACTTCCGCGGTATTCGAGCACATAGCCCTGACCGCCACCGGTGCCAATCTTGGCAATCACGGCAAGAATGATGTCTTTTGCCGTTACTCCTGGGCGAAGGGTTCCCTCGACGTTGATCGCCATCGTCTTGAACGGCTTGAGCGGCAGAGTTTGGGTGGCGAGCACGTGCTCAACCTCGCTGGTGCCGATGCCCATCGCCAGCGCTCCAAACGCGCCGTGAGTCGAAGTGTGCGAGTCACCGCAAACCACAGTGATGCCGGGCATGGTTAGACCAAGCTGCGGCCCAACCACGTGAACGATGCCCTGCTCGACGTCTCCTAGTGAGTGGATGCGAATGCCGAACTCAGCGGCATTGCTGCGTAGCGCGTTAATCTGAGTGCGACTGGTGATGTCGGCGATCGGCTTGTCGATATCCCAGGTCGGAGTGTTGTGGTCTTCGGTGGCGATGGTCAAATCTGGGCGGCGCACCGGGCGACCGGCAAGGCGCAAACCGTCGAAAGCCTGGGGGCTGGTGACTTCGTGAACCAGGTGAAGGTCGATGTAGAGCAGGTCTGGCGAGCCATTTTCACCCTTGACCACCAAGTGATCATTCCAAACCTTTTCGGCCAGTGTTAGCGGTGCAGACATCATCCACCTATATAAAAACGATTGAACCTAAAGTTTACCCGCAGCAGGGCTAGGCTGAACCAGTGAGCAACGAGGGTCTAGAGTTTCTGCAGCGCCGAACGGTCAAGGTTTTGACCGCGGGACAAGTGTTATCTGGATTCGGACTGGGCTCAACTCTTTCGATCGGCGCACTGCTCGCTGAACACATTTCTGGAACCGCCGCTTGGAGCGGTGCCGCCGCCACCTTCTCAACACTAGGCGCGGCCACCTGGGCCATTCCGTTGAGCCGAATCGCCTACTCTCTCGGCCGCCGCAAGTCACTGGCCACCGGCGCCGCGTTTGCCATCTCTGGTGCCGGGCTTGTGATTTTGGCGGCCGCAACAACGCAGCTGTGGATTTTGCTGGTTGGGCTATTTTTGCTTGGCGCCGGCTCGGCAACCGGGCTGCAGGCTCGCTTCGCTGCCACCGACCTACCTAGCTCTAGACCCAAGGGGCGCGACCTTTCTACCGTGGTCTGGGCAACTACCTTTGGCGCCGTGATTGGCCCGAACTTGTTTGGCCCCGGCGAAATCTTGGGTGACGCACTCGGCATGCCGCACATGACCGGCCCATTTCTGATCACCATCGCGGCGCAAACCGCTGCCACGCTGACCTTTTGGTTTGGCCTTCGGCCCGACCCACTTCTGGTCGCGATGCAAGCCGACCCTGAGGCCGTAAAACGCGCCGGCAAGCGCTCGTTCGGGGCAGCGATCAAGACCTTGCGCGAGCATCCACGCGCCGCCTACGCCGTTTTGACAGTGGCATTGAGCCACATGGTGATGGTGTCGGTCATGTCGATGACCCCGGTTCACATGAAAGACCACGGCGCCACCCTGGTGCTCGTCGGCTTCACGATTAGCCTTCACATCGCCGGCATGTATGCCTTCTCGCCGCTATTCGGCTGGCTGGGTGACAAGATCGGCAAACTGCCTACCGTGCTGCTGGGTCAGGGCATATTGGTTGTCGCGCTGTTGATTTCGGGCTTTGGTTCTGAAGACCACAACTACATAAGCGTTGGACTGTTTTTGATCGGGCTCGGATGGTCGGCCGCGACGGTTTCGGGTTCGGCGATGCTTGCCGAAACCGTGCCTCTAGAGCACAAGACCAACGTTCAGGGCGTCAGCGACATGATGATGATGCTGGCCGGCGCATTCGGCGGAGCGGTTGCCGGAAACATTTTGTCGCTGGTCAAGTTTGTCGGCCTGAACTTGGCTTCACTCGTGCCGGTTGCGATCGTGGTGGTTGCCACGGTGTTTATCAGCAGCCGAGCATCCAAGCGCGTCTAGAGCTTTTGGCTCAAATCTAACTCTTCGAATACGGCTGCCCAGAAGCGGCCGGTGGTTTGACCTTGCCCGCGAAGCCTGCCACCGCGATCAATGTGACCAGGTAGGGCACCATGGTGATGAAGTCAGATGGAATGCCGGGGCTGACCTGGTTTGCCCAGATGCGCATGATGATTGCGAAACCGAACAGCAGCGCCGAAGCCGCCACATAGAACGGCTGCCAACGACCGAGAATCACAACGGCTAGGGCGATGAAGCCCAGGCCACCCGACATCTCACGACCGAAGGCGCCCACGTTACCGATGGTGAGTGCAGCGCCACCGATACCAGCGATCGCACCGCCTGCGGTAACCCACCAGAAGCGGGTGCGGGCAACGTTGATGCCAACCGTGTCGGCGGCAAGTGGATGCTCGCCCACGGCTCGCGCGCGAAGACCGAGCTTGGTGCGGAACAGCATGAACCAAACCAGCGGAACCAGCAAAAGCGTGATGTAGACCGTCACGCGGTTGGCAAACAGGGCCTCACCGATGATCGGAATGTCGCTCAGCACCGGAATCTTGACGATCTCGAAAGTACCGGGAAAGTTCGAGTTCTTGCCGTCGCTGGCAAGCCACTGCGAATACAAAAAGTTGGTTACGCCGATAACCAGCACGTTGATCAGAACACCGATGATGATCTGGTCGACTAGGTATTTGATCGCGAGCGAGGCCAAGCTCATCGACAGCAGCGCCGATGCAACCGCGGCGGCAATCAGACCGAGCCATAGGTTGTCGGTAAGGCTTCCGACCACGGCTGCAACGAATGCGCCGGTGAGTAGTTGACCCTCGATCGCGATATTGACCACGCCGACTCGCTCAGACATCACGCCACCGAGTGCGCCGAGAATGATCGGTACGGCCAGCACAACCGCGTTCGATAGCAAGAACGAAACTGGCACGGATGCTCCGGCTGCGAGCCAGGCCAATAGCGCCGTTGCTCCGACCAAACCAAAAAGCAGCGAAAGCCAGATTGGCGTTGATCGCTTGGCAATGGTTAGCCAGGTAGAGCCGAGGGTAATCAAACCCATGAGACCGCCCAGCAAGAGCGAGAATGCGCTTGACGAAATCGAGAAATCAGGCACCGATAGCCAGGTTCCGGCTTCGTTCAATTCGAACGTGACTTTGGCTGGGTTGCCGTAGACGCCGAAGGCCACCAAAACGAGAACGGTGAACAGGGCCATCGTTAGACCCGATTTCATGCTCACTTTGGTTGGAGCGGTTGAAAACATTCCGGGGGTAACTTGAAGTTTTTCAGCCATGACTACTTCACCTCTGCTTCTGGAAGTCTGAAGAACGCCTTGATCAGCGGAGGTGCTGCGATGAACAGAACGATGAGCGCTTGAACCACACCGAGAATCTCTGGTGAAACACCCGCCACCTGCATCGCGGGGCTACCGGCTTTGAAGGCACCGAAGAGCACTCCGGCAGCGAAAATGCCCTTCGCACTGTTGCCTCCGAGAAGGGCAACGGTGATGGCATCGAAACCGATGTTGGCGTTCAAACTTGTGGTGATTCCACCGGTTTCGCTCAGCCCCTGGTTTGCGGCTGCCAAACCGGCGAAGGCCGCCGAAACTGCCATCGCCCAGATGAAGGTGCTTTCAACCTTGATGCCGGCGGCTTTTGCCGCGCTCATGTTGTGACCAACCATCTTGAAGCGGTAGCCGATGGCCGAACGGTCCATCAACAGCCAGTAGATGACGGCGGCGGCGATTGCGAAGAAGATTCCGATGTGAATCTTGTAGAGGTCGCCGAACAGGGTTGGCAGCATGGCCGTGTCTGCGGGCGGGTCTGATTTTGGAGTTCCGCCGCCACCGGCTTCTAGCAAGAGTTCGGGCGTGCGCAGCATCCAAGTAAAGAAATAGAGGGCTACGTAGTTGAGCATGATCGTCACGATAACCTCGTGTGCGCCGGTTCGAGCCTTGAGCAAGCCGACGATTGCACCCCACAGTGCAGCTGCGATAACCGCAACGATCACGGCCAAGATCATGTGAATGCCGTAGGGCAGTTCCATGCGGGTCGAAACCCAGGTAGCACCGGCAAGACCCATCACGATTTGACCGGTTGCACCGATGTTGAACAGCCCAACTCTGAAGGTGAGGGCGATTCCGAGGCCCGCCATAATCAGCGGAGCCGCAAGTCTGAAGGTTTCGGTGATTGGGCGGAACATAGCCACCAAGTCGCGGCCCTCGGGATTGAAAATCGCACCCTTGAGAAGACCGCCGTAGCCATCGGCAATGACCTTGAGGCTGGCCATGAAGGTGTCACCCGGGTTACTGAAGAAGGTTTCATAGGACGCAACCACGTCTTCGTTGAACAGCACCATGAAGATTGCGCCGATGGCAAAGCCGAGAACGATTGACAGAAACACGCGCGTGAAGCCCGCCGACATGATGTCGCGAATCACGGTTTGTGACTTGGATGCTTCTAGCTTTTGGTTCATGCGGTGATACCTGCCATCATCTTGCCCAGGGTCTCGCGGCTCGTGTCGGCTGAGACCACCCCAACGATTTTGCCTCGATACATCACTGCGATGCGGTCGGCCAGCGCCAACACCTCATCGAGTTCGGTAGAGATCAACAGGATCGCGGTGCCCTGCTCATCGCGTTCGTTCATGATCTGGTCGTGAATGAACTCGATCGAACCAACGTCGACTCCGCGGGTTGGTTGAGCAATTAGAAGCACATCGTGTGGGCGAGTCATCTCGCGCGCCAGAACTACCTTCTGCTGGTTTCCGCCAGAGAGCTTGCCTGCGAGCGACTTCGAACCCTGGGTTCGAATGTCGAAGCGCTCGATCGCCGATTCGGCCTCGGCCTTCAAAACCGCCTGGTCGAGCAGCCCACGCCGAACGAACTTGGCCCCTCGGTCGTCTTCGTAACTTTGGTTCAGAATCAGGTTCTCTTCGATGTTGAACTCAGAAACCAGACCGTCTTTTTTGCGGTCTTCGGGAACATAGCTCAAGAACGAATCGAGACGCTCGCGCACCGAAAGCGATTCAACCGATTTGCCCTGGTAGACAATCTTGCCCGAGCCCTTCTCCAGCTTGCGTAGGCCCACAATTGCCTCGGCAAGCTCGGTTTGCCCGTTTCCTTGAACACCGGCGATGGCAAGCACCTCGCCAGCGTGCAGCTCAAGCGAGAGGTCATTCACCGCCAGCTGCCCTCTGTCATCTCGCACCGAAATCTGGTCTACCGATAGAACCACGTCGCCCTTTTTGAGCGGTGCCTTGTCGACCTTAAGATGCACTTCGCGGCCAACCATCATGCTGGCCAGCTCAGATGCCGTCGAGGTCGGCTTGGCTTCGCCAACCACCTTGCCGAGTCGAATGACCACGATGCGGTCGGCTACCGCCTGAACTTCGCGCAACTTGTGGGTGATAAAGATGATGGATGTTCCGGCCGAAGCCAACTGACGCATGATCGCCATCAACTCATCGGTTTCTTGAGGGGTAAGCACAGCGGTTGGCTCGTCTAGCACCAGCACTCGAGCATCTCTGCTGAGCGCTTTGATGATCTCTACGCGCTGTTGAACACCAACCGGCAAATCTTGAATCAGAGCATCTGGGTCGACATTGAAACCAAAGCGATCAGAGATCTCTCGCACTCGCTCGCGTGCTGCCGCGACATCCATCAGGCCACCGAGCTTGGTCGGCTCGTTGCCGAGCGCAACGTTTTCGGCGACCGTGAATACTGGAATGAGCATGAAGTGCTGGTGCACCATGCCGATGCCCGCGTTCATGGCATCGCCCGGGCCTTTGAAGTTGACCTCTTGGTCGTCGATGAGAATCTGGCCGCCGTCACTCTGGTAGAGGCCGTAGAGCACGTTCATGAGGGTCGATTTGCCGGCGCCGTTTTCACCGAGGAGGCTGACTATTTGCCCCGGCTCGACGACCAGGTTAATGTCGTCATTTGCCACCAGGTCACCGAAGCGTTTGGTGATGCCTCTGAGTTCTAGCTTCATCGCTGTTTGCCCTTATTTTTCGTGCGCACTTGGCTATAAATCTACCTCACCAAAAATGACAAAACCGCCGAGACCAGAACGGTCTCGGCGGTTTTGCTGAGGCTAGTTAGAAACTAGGCCTTTGGGTCGATCGAACCGTCGATGATGCCGGCCTTTAGCTCGTCGAGCTTGGTCCATAGTTCATCGCTGATCAGAGTTGACTCGCTTAGGCCGGTTCCGTCGTTCGCCAAGGTGCCTAGGTAAGCGTCGCCTGAGAACTCAGTGCCGCTCGATAGTTCCTTGATGATGTCGAAGGTGGCTGCAGTCATGCGCTTCTCAACCGAGGTTAGAACCATGTCTGCGTACTCTGGCGAGGTAACGGCGATGTTCTTGTCAACACCGATCATTACGCCAGGCTTGCCCGACTCGTTGATTGCTTCGCTAACAGCGCCGAACTGGTCTCCACCAACTGGGAAGATTACGTCTGCACCGCCCTCAATCTGAGTTGCAGCAATCGACTTCGAGACACCGCTGTTTGGAGCGAAGTCACCCATGAAGTCACCAGTCTTAGCAACTGGGTCCCAACCTAGAACGGTAACTGCGGTTCCGGTCTCAGCCTCGTATGCCTTAGCACCGTAGTAGAAGCCGTCCATGAATGCGGTAACGGCGTCAATCTGCATACCGCCGTAGGTGCCAACAACCTTGGTGGTTGAGTACGCTGCTGCAGCGTATCCAGCTAGGTAGCTCGACTGCTCCATTGCGTAGCCAACTGGCTTTAGGTTTGCGTTGCCTTCTGACCAACCATCGATGGTCACAAAGTGCATCTCTGGGTTTTTCTTAGCTGCCTCGTTGACTGCTGCAACTAGGTTGAAGCCAACAGCGAAAGTTACGTCACAAGCTGCGTCGACCATGGCCTGAAGGTTAGGTGCGAAGTCTTCTGCGCTGTTTGATTCTGCATCAGCGATCTCGACACCGAGCTCGTCTTTTGCCTTGGTAAGACCGTCGTAAACCGACTCGTTGAATGATTTGTCGTTCCAGCTACCCTCGTCAGATACGGCACAGGCCTTGTAGTCCACCGATGGGGTTGCAGGTGCGCAACCGGTGAACGCAAGAGCTGAGACAGCCGCGATCGACAGGGCCTTTAGTGCGTTGCCAGTAATGGTGCTCACTATTGTTCCTCCTGAATGATCAACCCGTGGATTTCACGGGCTGCATACGCGCTCTAGCCTACGCCTGTGCCCAGAACAAGAAAGCCGATTCGTCGAGAAAAAGTGTTTCGTTTTCGTAAACTCTCGACAAACGGTTCAGAGTTAAAAAAATCTCGCCTCCGAGAGATAAATCATCGAAGGCGAGATAGTGACCCCAAGGGGATTTGAACCCCTGCTGCCGCCGTGAGAGGGCGGTGTCCTAGGCCGCTAAACGATGGGGCCGTTTGAGCAACTTTACGATTATGCCACAAAAATCTTGATGGCGTTAGGGGCGATTTCAATCTGCATCGGTCGGCAACCGACATACTCGCCATCGGCATAGGTCGGAACATCACCCGCATCGAGGCTCAGGCTGCGAGTTCGGACGATTTCGACTGCTGGGTGACCAACGTGACCGCCGGTGTAAACCTTCGGGAACATCTTCAAAAATGCGGGGCGTGAAAGTGGATGCACGACAAACAGGTCGAGCTCGCCGTCTTGCACACTAGCCTCAGGTGCAATGAGCATGCCGCCACCGAAAGAACGCGAGTTGGCAACGGCACACAGCATTGCTTCAATCTTGCGTTCGACGCCATCGATTACGGCTCGATAGTTGAGTGGTTTGAAAGTGGCGAGTTCGCGAAGCATCGCGAGAATGTAGCGGCTAGGTCCTTTAGGCCACTTCCACTTATTGGCACGAGCGGCTACTACGGCATCGAAGCCAGCCGAGATGCTGCCAAAAAAGTGAAACTCGCGCTCATCGGTTTTGCCAAGACCCAAATCGAATCGGTCAACTCGACCGTCGAGAATCACCTTCGCGCCGGCTTCACCATCGACCACGGGCAATCCCAGAGTGCGAGCAGCATCGTTGCCAGTGCCACAGGCGATAACGCCCAAGGCCACTTCGGTGCCGGCACATAGGTTGACGCCGAGGTGCACCATGCCGTCTCCACCGGCAACCACGAGCCCGTCGAGCCTACCCTCGGCGATAGCGGCACGACCGTTCTCGGCCGCTTGGTCATAACTTGAGCCGCTCAGGTCGATCACGTCTGCGCCGGCTGCCAGCAGAGCATCCTTAGCCCTATTGCCATGGATTCGCCCGTTGCCTTTGCCTGACGTCGGGTTGATGATCAGGCCTAGGCGGGGCATGTTATCTCCTGAGAAGTTGGGCGTTGGCGGCAACGATGATCGTCGAAAGCGACATCAGCACCGCACCGATTGCTGGTGATAACACTAGACCCAACGGCATGAATGCACCCGCAGCCAGCGGAATCGCGACCAAGTTGTAACCTGCGGCCCAGAACAGGTTCTGGCGCATTTTGGTCACGCTTCGCTTGGCCAGGCGCAACGCGGCGGGAACAGCGAGAGGGTCGCTGGTCACGAGCACCAGACCGGCCGAGTCAAAGGCAACATCGGTGCCACCGCCGATTGCAAAACCAACGTTTGCTCCGGCGAGCGCTGGTGCGTCGTTGATTCCGTCACCCACGAAGGCAACCACCGAACCATCGGCCTGCAGTTTCTTTACGATGTCAGACTTTCCGGCTGGCAAGACCTCGGCAAACACCTCGTCGATGCCAACTTCTTTGGCTACCGCGTTGGCAACGCCGGTCGCGTCGCCAGTGACCATGGCCACACGCACTCGTATGCGCTGCAGCTGGTAAACCGCCTCAGCGGCGCTCTCACGAATCTGATCGCCGAACTCGATAAACCCGGCGGGCTTCGAATCGATCACGACGTAGACGACCGTGTTGCCCTTTTCGTTCGCCGCGGCAACCTGAACCAGGTCTTGCACCTGCAGGCTCACCCCACTCGCGGTTAGCATTTGCGGACCGCCGATAACTACCTCTGAACCATCCCACTTGGCCGTTACTCCAAGGCCGCTCTGAGCCCTGAAGTCGGTTACGACTGGTAGTCGAAGTGCGCGCAGGTTTGCCTCACGCACGATTGATTCGCCGAGCACATGCTCTGAGTTCGATTCAACCGCGGCAGCCAACGCGAGAAGGTCGTCGGCACTGGCGATAACCGAATCACTGGCCAGTTTGATTTCTAGGATGCTGCGCTTACCGGTCGTCAAAGTTCCGGTCTTGTCGAACAGAACCACATCTGCGCCGCGAGCACTCTCGAAATCGATGCGGTTGCGAATGAGCAAACCGCTTCGGGCAGCCTTGGCTGTGGTGATTGCGGTGACCAAAGGTATGGCCAGGCCGAGTGCGTGTGGGCAAGCGATAACCAGCACGGTGACAATTCGCTCGAGCACAAAGTCGGGGCTCTGGGTTCCGATAATGCTCCACGCGATGGCCGTGATGGCAGCCGAACCAAGAGCCAGGTAGAACAGCCAAGCTGCCGCGCGGTCGGCTAGTGCCTGCACCTTCGATTTTGATTCCTGAGCCTCGGCCACCAGACGCATGATTCCGGCAACCAGTGTTTCTGAACCGACAGCGGTCACACGAACGGTAAGCGCGCCTTGGCCAAGTTTGGCCGCCGAGGCGTTGATGGTGCCGGCGATGACCACATCACCCTCGCCCTTGTCGACTTCTGCCGATTCACCGGTGACCATGGATTCGTTTACCCGCGAGGTGCCTTGAACGATCACTCCATCGGCAGGAACCGATGCGCCGGGTCTAACCAGAACCACGTCGCCAACCTCAATGCTCGAGCGAGGCACGCGAGTTATCTGGTCGCCGTCGATTAGGTCGGCGGTGTCTGGCAGCAGTGCGGCTAGGTTCTCCATCGAGTTCTGGGCCTTCATGATCGAAGACATCTCGATCCAGTGACCCAGCAACATGATGGTCACCAGCGAAGCCAGCTCCCACCAAAAGTCCATTCCGGCAATAGGTGAGCCGGCGAGTTCGAAAGCCGTCAGAGTGGCGCTGTATCCGAAAGCCACGATTAGCGCCATCGCAATCAGGGCCATCATGCCCGGCTGCTTGGCCTTGATCTCTTGCCAGCCGGTAGTCAAAAACACACGACCGCCGGTGAAGAACAAAATGGCTCCGGCTACGGCAGGAATGAAGTTGCTGAACGGGAACGTGATCGCTTGGTAACCCAAAATCATCTGCACCGCGTGAGAGAAGTAGATGGCAGGAACAGTAAGTGCGAAAGCGAACCAGAACTGCTTCTTGAAAATGGCCGGGTCGTGGTGCGAGTGATCGCCGTGACCGTGGTGCCCGTGATGCCCCGCGTGGCCGGCGTGCATGTCGTGACCGGCACCCGAACTTCTGTCATCGTGTTCGCCACCGTGCTCGCAGCAGGCGTGACCTACCTGAACCTCGCCTACCAGGTGATGTTCTTGGTCGCACTTGCACTCGTTCGGAGGGCAGTGGCATTCGCCACCAGGGTTGTGATCGCAAGAGCACATCAAACCGGCATCACCCTCATGCGCCTTGCAGGCTTTTTCGTGAGCGTGTGCGTGCGCCTCGTCGTGCATGTGTGCGTGTTTTTCGTTGTTCATTTCGTGCCTCGGTTGTTGTTTAGTTCAAAAATGTTTAGCAATTCGACAAGAGCTTGCTCGCGCTTGAGCTCATCTTTACTGGCCAGCGAATGGGCCACGTGGGTCTTGATGTGATTCTCGGCGACCAGCTTGTTTAGCGAGCCGAGCGACTTTTGAATGGCCAGCGACTGCGTGATGATGTCCATGCAGTACTCCTCGGACTCGATCATTTTGGCAAGGCCTCGAACCTGCCCCTCGAGTATTTTCACCCGGTGCAGCGACCGCTTTTTGATGTCTTCGATCATGTTTCGATGATACCCCTAGGGGGTATTTGTCGCAAATCGAAAATCGAGTGGATGCTCGAGCCGGCGGTATTCTGTGCACATGCGAATCACCAAGCACGGTCATGCCTGTCTCGAGCTCGAGAAAGACGGCAAGCGCCTGATCATCGACCCCGGTTTCTACACCGAACCGATGGGCGACGTGCAAAATGTGGTTGCCATTGTCATCACACATCAGCACGATGACCACTGTTTTGCCGAGCAGGTGCATAGCATCCGCGCCAGCAACCCCGACGTGAAAATCTTTGGCCCAGACGAGGTGCGCTACAAGCTCGCCGATCACCCGGTTACCGCCGTGCACCACGGCGACTGGCACAGCGTTGGCGGCTTCGAACTCGAGTTCTTTGGCGATCTGCACCAAGAGATTCACCGAAGCATTCCACTCGTGCAGAACACCGGCGTGATGGTCGATGACCGCCTCTACTACCCAGGCGACTCATACACCCAGCCTGACCGCGCGGTCGAGTTGCTCGCCTGCCCCACCTCTGCTCCCTGGCTCAAGATTGGCGATGTCATGGATTTCGTCGCAGCCGTCAGGCCTCGCAAGAGTTTTGCCACCCACAACGCACTGCTCAGCGATCACGGCCACGCGTTGAACAACGGTCGCGTGAAAATGGTGACCGAAGCAGACGGTGGCGAGTTCACCTACCTAGAGGTCGGGCAGTCGCTCGAGCTTTAGAGCTCGGATGCTGCGCCTACGCAGCCGCGAATGGCAACCTAGCCGATCGCAACCAAAAGGCTCGCGAGCAAAATCACGAACGCTACCGGAGCCCAGATGGTTTTCTCCTTCTGGCTCTGCGTAAGGCTGTTAGCCAGCAGGCTGAAGACGTTCAGAACGACGAGCGCCCAGTTAGCGATGCCGTTGAGTGAAGCATCCAAGAATTTTGTGAGAACACCGGCCTGGGCAAGGTAGTGCCCAACGATGCCGGTATACAGCGCTAGCGTGAAGGCGCTGCCGACTCGAAAATTGACCGGAAGTGTGCCCTTGTGCGCTCCCCCGCATGCGTATTCAC
>JACCDM011612545.1_pt1 | contig 27026 bp, 26 predicted proteins | sample 7445851 | NCBI WGS metagenome assembly JACCDM01 (sample SAMN15323438, study PRJNA562643) | freshwater metagenome | isolation source: river surface water | place: USA:Blue River Watershed | collected 2017-08-16
AGAAACAATCACAAAATTAAATGAGGAAATTCGGCTCTTGAAATGTTTTCAAGATATGTTTACCAAAACTGATATTACAAGAAAAATGTGTGAAATTATCAAAGAAACCGGGAATATTGAATTAATTAAATATTTATTAAACGTAGGGGTTGATCCACATCTCACCGATACCAACGGTATAACTCCATTATATCATGCGTTGATTCGTGAACGATATGAAATCGCAGAAATTTTAATAAAAAATGGCGCAGATGTTAATAAAGCAATTAATGGTGAGCAAATTATTTTCGATTTGATTAGACACGATTACATCGAACAATTGAAATTCTTATTGAAAAATGGGTTAGATTTAAATGTTTCATCAGAAGACCGCGATAAAATCGTTCCTATTGGATTTGCTGCACGTTTAGGAAAATTGGATATTGTAAAATTGTTTGTTGAACATAAAGCTGATCTTAATAAATGCAATTCTAACAATCAATCTCCATTGCGTTTAGCTTTAATTGGACGTCGTCATGATATCTCAAAATATTTGATTAAATGTGGAGCTAATACCGACATATTACCATCATTTCTTGACATGTTTACGCGAGACCAAAACGAGAAAATGGTAAAACTTTTATTGAAAAGCGGATTGGTTTCGTTAAACCCTTATCCAACTTGTTTTGATTTTAGTCAAAAAAAATTTATTAAAAATGTTAAAAAACAAATTGATAAAAAAGAAAAGAAAAAATCTGTGGAAACGTCAGTTTCATCCCCCGAAAAATCTGCCAGTGCTGATGTTGAGCAACCTAATGCCAAAACGGCCGAAAACAAGCCTTCTTCGGTTTTGCCTGAGGGTTATATTAGAACTACTTTAACAATCGAAGGAAAACCTTATGCATATGAGGGCAAAACTAGTGATATCCCATCATTCGTTGAACAAATCCGCAAGGTTAATCTTTAGAGATTAAATGGCCAAACAGATGAATCTAACCTGATTTTATTTTTTTATAATAAATGGGGGGGAAAAACAATTGAAATACGCCCAGTTATTATAAACCATGAACGAGCCGCGCAAAAACACAAGCAACATTGATAGGGCTATTAAAGGCTATCTGAATTTTCGGAAAAAAAATAATGGATACATTGGCGGCGAATATATCAGTATGTTAGACGCAGCCAATTACCACAAATTTTCTAATCCATATCAAAAATTGATGAATGAAAGAGGGGACTTTGAGCGTCTACGGAAATCAATTTTGTATTATTTTCACGATATTAAATTAGAAGATCAGATGGTGTTTAATATAGAAGATGATGATGTATATTCCTTTAAATACCCGTCATTTTATACATTTAAAAAACTTGAAGGAAAAGCCAAAGAAATCAAAGAACACGGCTCCAGTGGGAACACCACTTCAGATGACCAAGAAATTGTATACAAGTCTAATTTTAATGGATCTGTTAAAGAAAGATGTGAATTGGTGAAAGCTGGGTTTGAAATGAAATATGGAAAATCTGATTATTTTGATTTGTCTTGTAACGAAGACAAATCAAAATCAACCTGCACATTGCATGTCAATATTAATTCAATGAGAAACTTATGAAAACTTTTATTAATGTTTTTTACATCAATGTTTTTTTTGAAATTTTTAGAAGGTTTCTCTTAGGATCTTGGGCTTTTCAATGCGGAAATCTAACAAACAATTGAATCGTATTTTTTTATGATAAAAACCACCGATTTTAAATCAATGAGTTCAGACGCTGCAATTAATAAAACGGTTGACAAGTCTAAAAGCTGTAGAAATGGTGAATGTACATTACTTGAATTGCGAAAAGAAGCAACCGAACAATTATATAAAGCTGGAATGAAAAAATCAGGTTTTCTTAAAGATCTTCATTATGAAATTTTAAATAAAATGGAGAAGGAGAAATTTAATTTTTACTACAACTATATGGTAAAAATTGGAGGTTTTACTTTGGATTATACAACGATGCTCCCATTCGCATCTAAACCCATTGACTATAAAGTCTTACAAAAATCCAACATCAAAGATATGGAAAGCCGTCATAGATGTAGATTAATTAAGGAAGAATTTGAAAAAAAATATGATAATTTTCCATTTGAAATAAATTGCTATATTGATAAATCGTTGCATACTAAAGAAGAAATGTTTCTATATGCCACCGTTAAATTCAAAACAGAGTCATATCTCCGTCATTCTTGGACGGATTGATAAGTGGTTGCTTATGTTTTTATTCAAAAACATATAAATACCTTTTTTTGATGGTAAAGACCATCAAAAACAAAATTGAAATTCGTAATATTAACTATTAAAATGATCACACAATTAATTAAAATCCTGTATGTCATCTGATCTATCTGATTTATCTAGTAAATTCACATCACGATTATTAATATGGGCTGTGAAAGCCGAATACCCGTTTGTTATCAGTATATCCGCGCAATGCCGCCTAAATCTTAACACACGCGACAAGCATAAAAAGACGTTGTTGTATCTTGCGGTGCAGACAGGGAATTTGCGGCTTTTATCTGTGTTATTGCGCCACGGAGCAGATCCAAACATATGCGACAGGTTTGGCGAAACACCGCTGCATTTCGCCGCAAAATGGGGAGACACGCAAATCACAGATATGCTGCTCGCAAACAACGCAGATCCAAATTTCGCCTCTGAAAACTCGGTGGTAAGAACCCCATTTTGGACAGCCGTGGACTACCACCAAGAAAAAATCGTATCGCGAATGTTACGCGGCGGCAATGTGAATGTGAATTATGTGAATAGGTACGGGGTTTCGCTTATTAGTTATGTTGTTACGCAGCAAAACCCAAAAATAATCGCGATGATACAGAATTATATACGCGAACAAGCCTTTAAAACGCTCTACATAGCCCGCGTGTATGATAAAGGGTGTGTGGTTTATGAGGAGTATTTATGCGATGATTTGTTTAAGCTTTTGCTGTGTTGTATTTTGTTGTAAAATTGTTGTAAAATTGTTGTAAATTTGTGTGTAAATTTGTGTGTATTTTTTTGAGCTTGTGTTTTTTTCGCTTACGCTCAAAAAAATTGAAACGTTATTTCCAATTTCAACAAAAGACGCAAAATTATCATAAAACAACATGGACAAATCTACCACGGACAAATTATTGCATTCTATTAGAAATAATGATTTAATTGGCTGCGAAGATGCCATACAACAAGGTGCTGAATTAAATACATGTGATGCTAATGATCTTTATCCTCTAGATTGGGCTTTTTATTGCAAAAATAAAAATATTGTAAAATTGTTACGACAAAATGGTGCATTTCGATATGACGCGCACAAAATTGTATATCTTTCTAGGAAGGATAGTAATTTATTACTTAAATTTATAAAATATGACATGGGAATTAATTCATTAGTAACAAACTCTGATGTCCCACTGTTGAGTGTTTTATTGATGCACGGAAACAATAATGATTTAATCGAAATTCTGTTGAAAAATGGCGCAGATCCGAATGTTTCATCACTATTTTCAGGAACTCCCTTGAAGGTTGCAATTGATGCTGTGAATGAGGTCATTGTGAAATTATTATTACAATATGGTGCAAGAATTAACAATGTTTGTGTTAATCACAAAACTCCATTAATAAATGCTTTAATGCGAATGTCTTGCAATATAAATATAACTGAGATTTTATTGCAGAATGGTGCAGATCCAAATCTTGCAGATGCAGATGGTAAACATCCGTTGTATTTCGTGAGATATAACGAGATGAAAAAAATATCTAAATTGTTAATTAAATATGGAGCTAACATTGATTGTTTATTATCGAATAACAAAGAATATTTGTTAAATGCATTAAAATACGGTAATAATTACCTAGCGAAATTACTATTAGAAAAAAACAACACGAATATTAATGAAGTTGACGAAGGAGGAAATACCTTGTTACATAGAACGTCAGGATATATCAATGCGCAGGATTCAATGAAATTATTATTAGATCATGGCGCAGATCCAAATATTAAAAATATTAATATGCAAACTCCATTACATATAGCGGCGAATATTGGTAATTTTAGCAGCGTGTCCATATTACTAAAATATGGAGCTGATGCGAACATTCAAGATGAGGATGGAGCAACGCCATTATATTTATGTGTTAACAGAAGAGGTGACAGTAATGTTTATAAAAATTTTATAGATAATGGAGCAAATCCTGATATTGTTAATTCATCAGGCATATCTCCATTACATCTAGTTATTGAACGGGGAGATCACATAACAATGAAATTATTTTACACAGTTAGAAAAACACGCCATAAAATATCATTATTTTTAACACAAGCCCATGAATTTGATGAAAATTCTTTGTTTTATAAAAATTATTTCTGCTATGATTTATTTCGTCATCTTTTAAAGAGCACATTCGGTTGATTTTTCATGCAGTTTTTTATTTTTTTGTGTTTTTTCTGATTCGCAAAAAAATTGAACTTGATTTTTAAAGGAAATAAAAAATGGACCTATATGAAGCCGTGTTCTATGGTAATGTAGAAGCATGCGAAAGACTTATTAAAGAAGGGGAAAATATTAATGTCGAAATTGGCTCAATTACTCCTATAAGATTAGCATTGCTATTTGATCACAAAAATGTAGCAGATTTATTAATCAAAAATGGAGCAGATATTAAATTTGGAAAAAATTTATTTGAACTCATATCATGTCAAAATTATCCAGTCGCGAAAATTCTTATCAAAAACGGATTTAATATGGATGAAGAGGATATTTACGGTAGAACAATTTTATTACATCTTTTATGGTGTAACGATATAAATATGATAAAGTTTTTAATAAAAAATGGAGCTAATATCAACAATATAGATAAATACGGATCATCAATTTTTCATGGTATGGTGCAAAATAAATCGCAAGATATAGAATGGTTGGTGCTTTTATCATTAAAATATGGAGCTGATATAAATGCGAAAGATATGTATGGAGAAACACCGCTCCATATTGCAGTTTGTGATCGTAAGATTGAAATGATAAATCTTTTAATTAAAAACGGCGCAAATCCTCGCATAGTAGATAATGATGGTAATCTTCCATTACATTCATTATTTAGAAAATCCTTTCAAAATTACAAAAGTTGGGCAACTTTTGATATATTATTTCCATATTGTGGCGATATTAATGCTGTTAATTCTGCAGGTAACACATTTTTGCACATCTCCGATAAAAGCATTAAGGTAATGGATTTTTTGTTAAATAAAGGAGCAAATCCAAATATAATCAATAATATTGGTGAGACAGTTCTCCACACGTGCTTGGATTTCGACAATGAGATTATGGAATTTTTATTAAACAGGGGAGCTAATCCTAACATTATAATTAATGGAGAAAATACTATTTTATATACAATGTTTGATGGCAGCCGATATTACATAAATAATACCAGTGAAAAAATCAAATTACTATTAAAATATGGGGCAAATCCTAATTTAATAGACAAAAATAACGAAACTTTATTTATCAAAATTGTTCGTGAAAACTGTAAATTGGGGGCGTTTTTTGGTATAGATTTATTGTTGCCTTATGTGACTGATTATGATGTTGTTGACACATACGGGCATTCCGCATTGTATTATTTCATCAAAAGTGGATATCGTGAACAGACGGAAACTATTTTAAAATTGAGAAAAATCAAAAAAAAGAAAACTATTCTCTTAATGATCACGGCACACGAATTTGATGAGGGAAGTTTGTTGCATCGCGACTATTTATGCCGCGATTTGTTTAAAATTTTGATTGATTTTCTTTGACTGTAATTGGCGTAACTATTGAAACAATTGATTCTTATTTTTTATCAATTTAAATATATCCCACAAGGCTTATAAACATGAAATTACATTATGCGATTTCAAATAACAATATTGCAGAATGCGAAGAAATAATAAAAGAATTTGGTATCAATTTATATGGTAATTATAATAAGGCCAATCTTAATAGGGTTTCCCCTTTTGAACTCGCGATTCTTCTAAATCGCATTGAAATAGTTAAATTGTTTGAGAAATATGATTTAACGAAAACTTTTTTGCAGAAAATAACACATAATGTTGAAACAGATAATGTTTTTGGCGCAAAAGCCCTATTAGATTACGGTGCCGATCCAAATACTATAAATGAATCTAATAAACCTTTATTAGAGATTGCTATAAACAATCGCAATGAAAACATGGTTAAAATTTTGTTACAACACGGGGCAAATCCCAATATAAAAATGGATCTATTTACGGCAAAAGGCTATATCGAAGAAATTTCGTTGTTAAATACTGCGATTATCAACGATTCCGAAGAATCTATTATAAAACATTTATTGGATAAAAATGCTCATTCTCTTATGTTAATGGATCTTTCAATTCGTAGTGATGAACGTATTGAAAATGTTATTACAAAGCGTTATAAATCGGAAAAATTACTCAATGAATGCGCAAAAAAACAAATATCTGAAATGATATTATTTATATGTTGTGCAAGCAATTATGATGAAACTAGTTTGTTTTCCCGATGGTATCTTCCGATAGATATGCTTGGAGAAATTTTTAAAATATTTAAAAAGCATTTATCAAACGGGGTTATTTTAGTTTATTAAAACAGCATGGTATCGTGTTATTTTTTTCGCATTAAAAAATTGATTTTCACACATATTGCATTAAACACTGCGAAAATGCAAAATATGGATTTATTCAAGGCTATAGCTAATAACGATACAAAGGAATGCAAAGCTTTGTTGCGAAAACATATTAATCTAAATCATAAAGATATGTACGATAGAACGCCTTTATATGATGCAATTTTATTTAATAGTTTAAACGTTATGGAATTATTAATTAATAATGGCGCCGATATAGACATTACCGATATTGATACAGAAACCCCATTATTTCGTGCTGCCGGATGGAATCACCCGGGTCCAACCGAATTATTGCTGAAATACAAAGCTGATACAACTATTGTAAATAAACATGGGGAAACACCGCTTCATTATGCGACAAAAATGCTGCACCTAAAAACAACAGAATTGTTGTTGCAATACGGTGCTGATCCAAATGCAACAACACCAGACGGGATAACACCTATTAGTTTGGTAATAAAATCCGCATTAAATCTTAATGCGTCGAATACTAATAAAATTTCAGTAAAAGTTAGATTAATAGAGATAATTAAGCTTTTATTATCATATGGAGCGAAAATACATCACGTGGATAATTCAGGAATGACACCTTTAAGTACGGCGATTAGCCAAAAGAACGATGATGTTATCACTTTATTATTGGATGAATTCGAAAAAAGAATTAGGCATAGGGCAGAAAATAAAATGCTGTTAATTTTAAGCCATGAAAAAGATGAAAATTCATTGATGTATAAATATCGATTAGGCAAAGATATATTTTTGATTGTTATGAAAATTTTTTCTGAAGCGTATGTGATTTGATATGATAATTTTAATATTAAAAAAATTGATTCTTGTTTTTTTAATATTAAAAATGAGCCTGTTTGACGCGATTCATAATCATGATGTTGAAGAATGCGAAAAATATGTATGGAGAAATTTTATTTTTAATGTATCTCAAATTATCATCACTTAATGATAAATCACCAACATGATGATTAGAATCCCATAAAAATTAATATTATTTTTATCGTAATATTTCATTATTATTTTATACATATAATAATCCCGATCTATATTATCATTATCAATTCCTATAATTGTAATTCTATTTTTATTTTTTCTAATATACTTAATTATTCTTAAGAATAATTCACTTTCCATATAATGATTTGTATATTGTCATAATTTACCACCAACATAGTTATTATTTTGTATAGATAATTCTATTTTAATTCCTTCATATTTTATATATTTGTTATCTTTTATAGACCAAATTGTATTATTCATAACATTATTTGCTTGTCATACAAACATTTCATTGACAATATAAATTTTTTTATTAGTATATTTTATGACATATTTAAGTAAATTAAATCTAAATTCCCAACTTTCTTGAATACCGTGTGAAAATTCACCAATACCAATTAAATTATAGTTTAACAAATTATTCATTTACTATTATAATTTATTTTGAAAATTTATTATTTAATATTTTTACAACAGATTTATAAATATTTTCTCTTGACATAAATTTATAATTTTGTTTTTCATAATTTTTTTTCCATTTATTATTTTGTTTTATAGTTCGTTTAGCACTACATTCCAATTTTATTGCCTCTGTAAATTTTTTTACAAATTTTTCATTGTTTTTAACTAAGTCTTCCATTGCCATTTTATCAGTTTGTATATCAGTTAATAATCTTATACATTTTTGTTTAACTATTATCATATCATCAATTTCTATATAATAATTATGTTGTGAATAAACATTATAATATAAATTTTTATTTTTTCCGTATATTGTATTATCGTTTAGACCAACAAATATAATTGGTTTCTTTTGTTTATTTATATAATCATTAATATATGATTGATATTCATTTTCATCAATATAAGTCCATTTTTTATTGCCATAAAATTCTTTTATAAATTCATCTCTTAAAACATCTAAATCCTTAACTACAATTTTACTCTTAAAATGTTGTTTTAGTTTATTGCCTAATGTTGTTTTACCGGAACCTGATGCACCGGAAATATGAATAATAAGATGTTTCATTATTATATAATATAATAAATTTAATTATAATTATTCAAATTTTTTATAATTAAATTTTAATGCGATAAACTATTTAAAAATAAAATATATAGTAATATTATATAGATATGAAAAATCTAAACCAAAAGTTAAAAAAAGAAAAAAGATGAAGAAAAATTTGACTTTATGAAAACAAATAAGGATAATATTAAGAATGTTCTAAAAGATAATAATATTAATCCTATTATTAATGAATTAGTTTCAAGGACAAATAAAATTGTTGTGCATTCGTATCAGTTTTTGAAATTATATTTTATTCATTTGTTTCATAATAATCAACCTTTGCCAACATTAGATAAAGAATTTATATGTGATATTTTTAAGGCAATCACCAAAAGAAAATGTAATTCCGGAGGCTATAGAGATGATAACATGCATGAACAATTAAAAACTTTACCAAAATTTCATAAAGAACATTATTCTAAAACTATTATCAAAGATGAAACACTTTATTATGACAAATTAAGTTATATTTTAACATATGAAGCAATTGATATGATTACAAATATTAATAATATTCAAGAACATTTTATAGACCATCTTAATAAATATGTCAATATTGTTTTTTAATATTAAAAAACAAAGAGATGAAATAAAAAAGGTGAAATTTTAGATGAATTCAGAAAAGATATAAGAAAGAAGACAAAATTAAATCGCGAATTTTTAATAAAGGCACATGAATTTGATGAAGGAAGTTTGTTGCATCGCGAATATTTGCCGCTGGATATGTTTCGTTTGATTTTCCAATGGTCTATATAAAAATTGATTCTTCTTTTTTTAGTATTAAAAGATGAGCCTGTTTGACGCAATTCATAATCATGATATTGAAGAATGCGAAAGACTCGCAAAATTAAAAGTGGATTTTGGCGAAGTTCATTTTAATAACAAAAATTGGTGTTTAAATCCTCTAGGTTTAGCTCTATTATATGGATACGATGATATTGTAATAGTATTGAGACAACATGGATATAGAGAAATTGGTCCTGATTGTGTAGATATTTTTGTTGAAAAGAATTTGATTGCATTAGTACGATTATATTTAGAACATACCAACGAAAATCCGAATTATTTATGTAAAGACGGAAATTCTTTATTGGGGCGCTCTATTTTGAATAAAAATTTACAAATGGCAAAATTATTATTAGATTACGGCGCTGATTGCAATTATATAAATACCAATGGTAAATCACTGTTGCATTTAGCAGTGGAGCTTGATGATCCACGTTTTGTAAAATTATTATTAAAATATGAGGCAAATCCAAATATTAAAGATTTAATATCTGATCAAACTCCATTATGTTCGGTTTCAATCCGCGAAGAATATAATCCCAAAATAATTAAATTGTTGATGAAACATGGTGCAATTGCAACTGCTTCATTTTATAATTCTAAAGGAAAACATGTTACTCCGTTTAAATTAATGATAAAGCGCCAAAAACATGAAGAAATAGATTTTGTTATGCAAGCTATTTTGGAACGAAAAATTAACAATCATTTGTTGGTATTGTTGTCGCGCGAATTTGATGCTGGGAGCTTGATACACCGTGATTATTTGCCACTGGATATGTTTCGTTTGATTTTCCATGGGTTTTGAAAAATTGATTCTTATTTTTTTAGTATTAAAAATGAGCTTGTTTGATGCAATTACTGATAACGATCTAGAAGAATGCGAAAGGCTTATAAAAAGTGGCGTGGATGTTAATCAAGAATCTCAAGATTATAATACATGTACACCTCTTGATTTAGCTATAATATGTGATCACAAACATATTATTTCGTTATTGCAACAAAATGGAGGTAAATTAAAATATTTAATAGAAAGATACGCATATGATCCGCGCTATGACACTATGATTTTTATTTTAAAAAAAATTAAAATTGATTCTAATAATCAGGACATTTATAAGGGCGGATGTCCACTGACATTGGCCAGAAAAAACGATGCTAATAAAATATTTGATCTATTTCTGAAATGTGGGATTGATCCATTGAAAAAACGGGATGATGAACTAAATGCATACACTTCCAAATTTGGAAGCAAAAAAACAAACGCAATTCAGAATGCATTTTCTTATAACAGAAATGACGATATTCTTACAATAATGAAATTTCTTGATGAGCGAAACACTAAAACACGCATAACGATTTTAGCAGCGCGCGAATTTGATGCTGGAAGTTTGCTGCATCGCGACTACTTGCCACTGGATATGTTTCGTTTGATTTTCGCATCAATGATGAAAAATTAATTATACATAGAAATTGGCGGTTCATCCTTGTTTAGCCTTTCGTCCGTTTCCTCAAATAAAGTTTCCATTGTTTCCGCGGTGATGCAGATGATATCATTTTTTTCGTCGTAGCTGCTTTTAATAAATTTATCGTCGGCGACAAGCACAAGAGTATTTATTTTTTTGAGGACTGTGCGTAAGTTGCGAATCAGTTGTCTCACGCCCTCTTCTTTCACTTTCGATTTTGTTACTAGTTTTTCAATAGAATTTTGCGGCAATCGCAATGTACGCATCTTTTGCGCGTTAGGTTTGGGCCGGTTTTCGCTGCCGGCAACATCAAATCCAATAGATTTGGCTTCCCGCGGCAACAAATACTGCTGCAACATAGTCACCTTTTCGCGCATAGAATAGCCCTTCAGGTGCATAATCTCCATACGGTCGCGAAGGATGTGGTTGATTTTGGTCGCATCATTGAAGGCCAGCACAAATAATACATGCGACAGATCGATTGGATAACCCAAATAGTCGTCCACGAATGCATGGTTCGCGGAAGGATCAAGCAGATGCGTTAAGATCCCAGCTAACTCGTTTTCGTGGCGGCCGCTAATTTTGTCCACTTCATCAATGAAAATCACCGCGTTTTTGTATTTGAGCCCAGCCAGCCCTTGCACAATCTTCCCTGGCACAGCTCGCACATAAGTCCGCGAATGCCCCTTTAGTTCGCTGGCGTCACCTTGGCCCCCGATCGAAATGGGCACGAATGGCAAACCGATGCAATCTGCCACTGCATTCGCGATTGTGGTTTTGCCGATTCCTGGAGGGCCACATAGCGCCAAAATGTGGTTCTTAGCGGCGCCACTTACCACATGCATCACATAATTAATCAAATAGCTTTTCACTGGCTGCATACCGAAAATGCTGCTATCAAACTTTTCCTGAATTCGGTCGCGGAAATTGCGAATTTCCTCAACAGAACTCTGCGCGGTCACCGGGAAAGGTTTCAGGTCGTTTGGCATTGATGTGATGTATTTCGCCCACTGAATTGTTTTATACTTTTCATCGGTGGATGATTTCATGCCATTGATATATTCGCTGAGAATCTTTGATGCGGTTATTGTGTCGTATTTGGCGGCAATGGTCTTCTCGACAGAAAAAACATCATTAATAGCGGTCAAATTAGTTTTATCTAAGAGTTTTGATTCTTCGCTCTCGATCAAAACCCGCAAATCGTCGCCAAGCTGATTCAAACTATAAAGGTCGCGGCGAACCTTCTCAATGTATTTTTTGGCATCGGCTGGGTGTGTGTATTCGCGATCGGCGAGTTCTAAAAGATCGATCAACTCAATCTTTTTTGCGATGCTCATATTCGCGGCTATAACGTCTGGGATGGTTGGTATGTTTTTATGCCGCATAATACGCATGTATTCAAGGTACGAATCATCTGTTAAATTATTGGGGTTAGTAATCATTCTATTGATCTTATTGCGTGTTTTAATCCATTCCTCGGAAAGCTCTGGTGTGTTGTTAAGGACGCGGATTAAGTATTCGATTGCTTTGGCTTTTAATTCCACGTTACAGGGCGAATTTAGGATCTTTTTCACAGATGGCACTTTATTTTGATTAATTGTTCTAATGTGTTTGAGCATGCTAATATGGGAGTTTTCGGTGATTTCGTGTGTTTCTGGCGCATATTGCATGTCCATGTAGGCTTTTTCTTTGTTTTCGGTAAATTGTTTAATTGCGGCGATTAACTTACTGGTCATATCTTCTTCGTCATCGAAACTTTCTTCGTATTCGCTGTTATCTTCTGTTGTTTCCGCTGTTTCTTCACAACTTTCATCCGAAATGCTCTCAGATGATTCAGTTTCAGAATCGGCCCAAGATGGATCTTTTCCTCTATTTACAAATCTAATTTTACGCTGGGTGGAAACGGAAATAGGTTTACCTTTGTAATTTCTGGGTCTCAATTGTGGGATATTTTTTGGCGGCGCTACGCTTTTAATATCATCTTCGCTATCACTTGATTCGGGGAATTCAATACGATCCGGATTTTTCTTTACAATTTTAAGAGTTGGTTTTTTGATTTCTGGTGCGTTTGTTGTAATTGCTGGATTTTTTGTTGCATTTTCAGCTAATCCGGAAATCTCCTCAGGTTCATCAATTTTAATAAGATCGGTAAAATCATCTTTATACATACAATAAGTTTTCCCACATAATTGACGTGGGTTTGCGTCTCCGATATCAACGCCGCAAACTATACATAAATTTTGCGGTGTTGATTCTGTTTTGATTTTTTTATTGGTTTGTTGATTACGTTTATGTTTAGGGGGCATATGCTATTAACGGTTGCTGTAGAATGGTTATAAATTACTTTGTTTTAGGTTAATTATTTAAAATGAAATTACACTGCAATAGCCAGGGAAAAAATTGAATCGTGTTTTTTAATATTTAAATTCGAGCACAAATGAACAGTGAATTGGCTAAAAAATCAACAGGTTCAACAGATTTAACAAATCTAACAGACTTAACAGATTTAACAAATTCAACAGTTTCAACAGATCCAAACTATACAAAAAACGACGAAAAAACAGAACATCATATCGGCAAAAATATTATATTAGAAGAAATTGATCCAAACGCAAAAACAGTTAAAGCTCATTTATATAAATTGAATGTTAGCGGCTCGGCATTTGAAGCAGTTCATGATAATTTTCACTTGATTGACGAAATTTTTATCCCAAGTCTTGGAGTACGCGTGAATTTTTTCGATAATGATCTCAATGTTGTTGAATCAGAATATAGAGCGAATGATCGTCTTGAACATCAAGAATTAAAACATTTCTATAGGGTTTATGATATGGAATATTATAATCATACAGAAATTGAAATTCCAGTAGATTTATATGAAAAAATTAAATCAATCATTGATATGAAGAAACAGATCGAAAAAACAAAGAAAGATTTGAATGGGTTGCAAAAATTTATCACTGGGGCTCCAACTACAAAAACCAGATATACAAACCCCAAGATTAAACATATTTTTGATGAATCAACATATGATTATTAATTTTTTAAAGAACTCATATATGATTATTAATTTTTTTAAAGAACCCAAAAAATTGAAACGTATTTATACAATTTTCAATACCCACTCAACCGCTTATAATAAATTTTTAACCTATTGCCATCATGTTTGATCCAAAATCATTTTCTGCAATTAACCAAGAACCTACCGATTTATCCGAATCCAAAAAAGAAGATATTTCGGCTGAAAACGTCCCCGAAAATGAACCAAAAGTTAACAATGATTCACAAATCCAATCAGATTCGTTGTTGCCAAAATCAGCTATTTCTTTAACAATTGTTTTTGATCCAACCCAACAGAAAATTATCAATTGGACGCAAAACGCAATCGTCAAAGGTAACGCCCCGTGTAACACTGTTGATAAAACCCTGCCTACCACTGTTGATAAAGCCCCGGCTAACACCGAGCTTAACGACATCCCCAAATATTTGATTAAAGAGGGCAGATTCCGCGAGATCGATGAAATGTTGATCAGCGGAGATGCTAACCCTAATTGCACCTATAAATCGGGTGGTATTTTCGTACCCGCTGTTTATTATGCTGCAAAATGCGAAAAGGTGCTTACTATTGAAACTTTAGTGAAACATGGGGCGAATGTTAATGCGCCAACTAAAAATCCATCAACCCCGGATGCAATCGATTATCCCATTTTAATTGCGTGCAAATTGCAAATGACGCAAGTTATTCAAATGCTTATTGATTGCGGCGCTAACGTGAATGTTACCGATTTTCATGGGAAAACTCCATTACATGTTGTTCTGGACAATCCTAAAGCAAATGATAAAAATGCTATTATGTTAATGAATAAAGGCGCCACGATCGATGCCAAAGATAATAATCATGAAACACCGCTTATTTTGGCGGCCAAAAACAATTTATTGCGATTAATCTACATGTTGGCAGAAAAAACAATGGATATTAACGCAGTGGATTGTTTAGGCAGAACCGCGTTATGGTATGCAGTTGATGCTAAAAATAAGATTGCTGTTGATATTTTACTTAAATATGGTGCTAATCCGCGGATTGGAGCTGCATTAAGCTATCATGTTTATGATCCGAAGCATTTCACATTACTTGATTTGTCTAGTGAAACATTTATTATTAAGTTAATTCATGAATCAGTGATGGGTTGGGAACGAAAACAAGACAGCACTGAGTCGGCGAATGAATTAAAATTAGAATCTGAAAACAAAATTGATGAAAAAATCGATGAAAAAATCGATGAAAAAATCAGCGTAGACGATTTCAGAATTTTATTCAGACTCAACCACGCCAAACCAGCTCAAACATTTAATAATGTGATTATCCATTTTAAAGAAAATATGCTTGATGAAATTTTTAATTTCTGGGATAATGACAGTGTACGTATTTCGCGCATTGATAAAAGCGGTAAGTTTTGGAAAATTAATTTACCAAAAACAACTGATTTTCCTTTGCTTTTGGATAAAGTTCGGCTTAAACGTGCAATGGGAAATACCAATAAATATTACATCTATGAACTTTTAGAATATTTGAATTCCAAAGGGTTACGCGGTATTGGATCTTTCAGGGAAAACAGCCCTTCGCCTTGTATTGAGTATTGCTTAGACTTGGCATCATTTGTTGTAATGCAAAAGTTAATTGAAAGCCCTATTGATTTGACAATTGATGATAAAACCGAAAGATTTTCAATTATCATCGATAAAGCAATATGTTATAAATGGAAACAAAATTATTGCAGAATCGAAAAAAATAGAGTAGAAGGGCATTGGATTATTTATTTAAATAGTCTTAACCCAACTGATAGCATCGTTTGTGATGAGAAATATTGTGGGCCAAATGGGCAAAAAATTATTATTGAGTTCTTGAGATATGTGCGCAAAAAATTGGACGAAAAACAATATGTTTCTGACGCATCGCGATTTAAATCGTTTATGAATGCTAGCGAAAATATCGCGATTGAATTGAAATAATCCGCGGATTTTGCGAAGTTCTTTATTTTGATAAAATTTTATTTTGATAAAATTTTTTTTGATAAAATTTCTATCGCCGCAAAAATTGGATAATTTCATAAAGAACTTTGCAATCAATTTCATTGTATCTTATGATATTATTAAATTCAGAATTTTCCTCAAGCGATGACTTTTGCTTATAACAATTTGTTGCAAGTAGCATAGCATACATCCCGTCGCCACATGTATCTTCCCATTTCGTTTGAATTGCGCCGATGTCGTAAAGCGCCTTACCGTAGCTTTTAAGGCTAAAACCAAACACATTTTTGATAAGAATTGGCGTTTCTTTCACAACGCCTAAGAAATCAAAGAAATTTGTTGACAAATCATTGTATTCTCTTGATAACAAGGGATGCCTCTTGATCGCGGATGAATAAAGGGATTGTTCGGCGGAACCCCAGTGGTAAAATACGGGGATGTTACAGCTCCAATCCGCGAATCCGTTGATGAAGTCATGAAATTGTTGCAGCATGACATATTCGCCTTCTAAATTCAGCCGCGGCGCGTAAAAGCATTTATATTCCCATTTGGGTGGGTTTTGCGAATTTTGAGAATCTTGTGGGCTGCCAACCTCATCACCAACTTCATATCTAACCTCATACCCAACCCCAATCATATAAATCAGATTAACGCCGCCAATGTGTGGGATTTTATCCATGTTGTCTACTATATTTGTGATATTTTCGAAATCAATATAAAACTCCACGCGGCTTTTTTGCTCATTGATTTGTGTGCCTTTTAGCCACCAGGATTCAGGATCGAAGTTATCCCCGTAAAATATATTTTGAGCCGCGTATTCCGGGTTTCTATTAAACTCGAGCATATCATCTACCATTTTTTTCTTATATTTCCCAGTGATACCTAACGTTTCGGTTGTACACCGCGGATCTCGCCATGATTTAATGCCGCGTTTCAAACAATTCTGCCGCGATTTAAGCCCGCAATTCCAGAGCATGGTTATTTCGTCGAGTTCGTGGGCAATTTCGCTTTTTTGCTTATGAAAAGGGCAATCGTATTTATTCGCCATATTCGGGTAAAGCTCATCACGCGACGGTTCCGGAAGCACTTGCCAACTCGCGCCTTGTGTTGCGAGATCGCGGCGCCATTTCACTGCTTTGGTGATTCGATGGTTATACTCGGCGTCAATCCCATAAGGGGCAATTGTCCCTAACTTTTCATCGCAATCATAAGATCTGTATTCGCGGCCACGTGTGATATAATTGTAGCCGCGGCCTAACATGAAGCAGAATTCGGGGGTGTATCTTTGCATATAGGCTATGGCTGAATTATAAATCATAATTTGCGCTTTATAGCAGGGGATTCTGCCCGAATTTAACAAATGAACACCATCTGCGCGGAGTTTCAGGTTGGAGAATTTAATGTCGGCTATGACGTAATAGAATCTTGTGTTTGTTGTTACTTGGGTTTTTTGCTCGGCAAAAGCAGACACACCAGAATACACATCAGAAGACGAATCAGCAAAACCAACCCAATTTTTCTTATAAATCTGCTTCGCGGGGATCGTATTAGGAAACAAAAAGTTAATAAAATCGCTGCGAATAATGAGATCCGGAATACCATGCGTGTTGTTTCTATAATTCCGCACGATACCCTGGTATATGACCAATGCGCCGGATTCCATCATCTTTAAGGTTTCCGCGTATTTAGTGTCGTTCTTTATTTCGCGATAATCATCGCAGACTGTAACAAATCGCGTGAGTGGTTGAGATTTATCAACATTGTGTTTAATCCAAGTCGAATCTTCTGCAACGTCGCATACATCATTGATTTTTTTCATTAAATAGTCAACAACGGCCGATTCGAATTTAACGCCTTGATCCATTAAATAACTCATGAATTTTTGATCTTGCTGAGTTGAGTTATTTATTGTTGGACGAGGTTCACTTGGTATACTGTGTTTTTTCTTCATAGAAAGCCAATCAATTAATGGATCACCCAATATATAATTATGTACAGCGCTTGCAGCTACCCATGAATTTTCATCGCTTGTATTAACTATTTCAAATTTAATTTTTTTAGTTTGTGAGCTAGAAGAATCATCTGCCTGCCCTTCTTGATTGCCACTGATTTCGATTTCTTTGTATAGAAAATCATCATCTTTTGGTAAATCAACAACTAAATGTTGTTCTTTAGGCTTTCTTTTTGGCGGCATCTTCTTTACCTCAAGTAGGGATTATATTTTTAATATTAAAATATTAAATATAAAATTATAATTTAAATTCAAGATTGTAAAAATGGCCTTTTATATGCGAATTCGCTGCGATTTTACAAAAAATAAAAAAAACAAATCCGGGTTCTTGTTCATGCTTTTAGGAAAATTAAAAATTATATAATTGATCTATAAATCCTTTGTTATTCTTTTTTCTTTTTATTAATTTTCCTTTGACCTTATGTGGGATTCCAAATTCATTGAAAACATCAATGAATAATAAAATATTATCCTCGATGCATTTTGAAAATTTTAAAAATGTATTTTTCCTAATTCCATCGCAAGAATTTTCTAAATCGGCTAATGAAATTTTGGATGATGTTGCTGAGTTTTCTGACCCACATGGGGTAAAATAGTTTGGAGATGTTTCTTTTGCCACGTCTTTTGATGTATCTTTTGCATCAAAACACAAACTTTTTTTGTTTTTTAAACGTCTATATTCGGCCGTTTCATCGCCATTATATTCCCCTGCAATTATAATATGTTTAATTCCCGCGAAAATTGCCACAAATTGCAACGATTGATCGTGTTCTCTATCATGCGGCCATATAATTTCAGCGCGATGTAAAGATGCAAAATTCATTGCTTGATCGTAATTCATAATTAATGGTGTAATTTTCCGCGAATACATTTTATCATAAGAGAATTTGCCACATACAACATTTTTTTGTTTTTCTACGTGTTTTCGCGAACACATTTCATCTTCGGCCAAATCTAAGTGACAAATTAAAACCCAAATAGAACCCACTATTTTGCTGATATGATTAGAATTATTTCCGACGCCTAATCGCGTTGATTCTTCAACTAATTTTAAAACAAATTTATTGTTGCGTTCGGATTGATTTTGTTGCGTTTGGTTTTCACTACCCCTTTGATTTTCACTGCTCCTTTGGTTTTCGGTGTCATTGAAAACCATATTGTCTAAATAATTTTTATAAATGCCAAAAATGCTAGAATTTGGAAGTGAACCAAATACGCCTTCTTTGCGGCTGCCAATCATTTTATTAACATCGTGATCATCGTTGTATAATTTTAAATTGGTCAAATACCGCTTCACATAATAATCATTTGCATCAATATCAAGTGCCGGAATATTAATTTTCCCAGCACAATATAATTTTCTAACAAAATTTTTGCCCCGCGACAATCCATTATTTTTAATGCGCATAAACTTAGCTATTTCTTTTTCTTTGCGCGGAATTCCCATTTCAACACAGGCGCAATAGATACAGTAGCCAATTACTTCGTCTTTTACATCGCCGCGGCGAACAATGCGTTTTTGGCCGCAAACTTTACCCTCGTTATCTAATTGATCAATTGATACTTTTTGGATCATATTATAATAGTCGGCTGCTTTTTCTAAAATTGCTTTGGGGAACCGAATAGATGGTTCCTGCAATGAATTTGCGCTGGATGAAATGACGCTTGATTCGCAAATTGTAACCATCGTCATTTGTGACGAATCTTCTGAATCAAACATATGTTTTGTTGGGAAAAACACATTTGGCGCGGAATTAGCAGATAACTTAGATACTGGGGTTTCCATTGATTCTGAATCAAAGATTAGATCACTAGACATGGAACCAGAAAGCGTTGCTTCGGCGCTGTTTAAACTGTTTAAATTATTTAAATAAAGCAATTTATAATCAGATTCATCGGGCATATTATCTTTGGGGTAGGTTTGATTTTTAGAATCGTGTTGATTTTGAGAATCGTGTTGATTTTTCAAATCGTGTTGATTTTTCAAATTAGGTGCTCTTTTGCACTCCATAGATACCATCATCGACGCTTGAGATATTTGCGGCGTAGTAGATATTTCTGATCTACTATACTTTGTTGGCTTATTATCATTTAATTGTAAAAGTTGGCCCAAAACATTCTTTTTTTGCGTTTTAGAATAATCAACAATACTATACAGTTTTCGCCCACCGAAATTAATTATCTTCATAGATTCATCATGCACATCTTTAAAATCGCCCACTGAATGTTTTACTACGCCACACTTAGGGCATTCATATGCGTCATTTGACATAATACAAGGCAAACCACATGTAACGCAAAAATTGTAATCTGTATCTTTAGCAGCGTTAGCATTAATGCTCATAAAATCTGCGAATTTATCTAGCATGTTTCCGGCTTGATCTTCCTCAATTTGCGGCATTGTAAATGTATCCAACGATTTATACCAAAGCGTATCTCGGGGCAAAATATCACCATTATTTACGAGTTCATCATACACGGTAGTATTTACGTTAGTCATTTTCTATTTAAAATAATAATCTGGCACGATCAATTTTCTAAATGGAAAATAAATCGATTCAATTTTCGGCCCAAAAAATATTGAGCGAAAATATTTATCGGGGATAAATTATTAGAAATGTATTAATATAAATTGTGTTTTTTGATATTTTTCAAGACACGTTAGTTGTAGTACTAAAATGAATACATTCAGCGATACCTTAATTTTATTATTCATTATTGCATTGATTTATATTTTAGTCTATTTTTTAGTAACTTCTATTCTAACTGGGTTACAATCAATTAAATTAGGCGGCTATAGCAAAAAAAGAGCAGGGTTCAATGAAAACGAAGAAAATTCGGAAATTAATGAAATTGAAAATGAAAACGAAGAAAATGAAAAACCTAACGAAAAAAATGAACTAGAATCAAAAGAAAAATCAGAAGAATGTTCATGCATTGAAAAATGCGATTGCGCCACAAAGTATTTGCTTTTACATTATAAAAAAATTGCGCAATTTCATCCCAACGCAAAAGATAAAATTATTGTGCAATTGCATTCAACCGAATGGTGCAAATATTGCAAACAAATGAAACCAATATGGGAAGAAGCAATTTCGCGCATTAAAAATGATCCAAACTTGGATGGTGGGTTTTTGTTTTTAGAACAAAATCAAGATGAATGCAATTCGCCAGCAATTAAAACTGTGCCTGCCATTTTTAAATTTAAAACCGGCGAAAATAGCCTTAAAAAATATGAAAATGTTTATGACGTAGACGCATTAAAAAATTGGATTTTAAATGCGTAGAATTCTGGTAATTAATTGCCGCGTTTAGTTCGATGATTTTCTCGATTTTTTTGCGGGTTTAATCACGGCTTTGCTTTCGCTAACAACCACGCATTGGTGCTGCGAAACCAATGTATTTGTAATATTATCGAGTTCTTCCTTTTTAATGCGAAACCAACTGCCGCGTAATTCTCGCGATTTAATGGATTGGCATAATTCGGCGGAAAGCTTATCGGCATCGCCTTTGGTGCAATGCAAAACTCGCATAGTTTTAACGTTTTGTGGCATATTTGTTTCCAATTGTTTGCGATAAGCCGGGACATCGTTAGAATAGCCGATTTTATAGGTTGATTCATCGGATTTTGTATTATCAAGCAAGCGAATGAAGTAAATAAAGCTATATGAAAGCGAGACAATTGGTTCGGCTGCGGCCGTTTTAGCCGGTTCATCTTTAACAACAGGAACATCGCTGCGTTGCGATTTGGGTTCTCGTTGTTCTTTTGTCTCTTTTGTTTCCTTTAAGTGCTCACCGCGATCCAATTTTGTATCTTGCGATTCAGGCGCAGCTTTTTTGCGCCTGGAAATCTTTGTTTCGGCGGCAACTGGCTCAACGTGTTCAACTGGGTGATCGAAAACATCATGAGCACTTGGAATTCGTTGCATTGGTTTTTCTTCTCGTTTGGGTGGAAATGTCCCCGATGAAGTTAATGAATCACGCTGATTAGGTTGTGCTTTTTTTCTGCTCGACATTTATTTGAACTTGACTTTATGAATTTATATAAAATGTTTCATGTATTTAATTTGAGAAAATTTCTAAAATAAACGCATGAAATCTAGCCGCGTAAAACTTATTATTTTATTTTTAAAGATTCAAAAAAGAAGAATATAAATAAAACAAATTATAAAAAATGTCATTGGCGGATTCGCTCGAAAAAGTATCAGAGCTATCAAGTCTATATGAATATTTATCCCTCAAACAAGATCCATTTTACGAAGAATGCCTACGCGCTATTCCTATCATTAAAGATTTTATTCGCGAAAGGAAGCTTATTATATACGGCGGGACTGCCATTGATTATGCACTGCGATTGCATGGCGACAAGATTTATTCCGATGATATGCTTTCGGTGCCCGATTTAGATTTCTATAGCCCAAATAATGTGAAAGATGCCCAAGATTTGACCGATATTTTATATAAGGCTGGTTTTGCCGAATCCCGCACTATCGTGGGCACTTATGTTCGCGTGATGCGGGTCGACATTGGGAATAATCATTTCTTGGCAGATATTTCGTTTATGCCAAAAGTGGTGTTTGATGTGCTGCCTTACATTGAATACGAAGGAATGCGTGTGATTCACCCGATTTACCAAAAAATAGATGCGCATAGCGCCGTATCACTCCCATATGTCGACCCGCCGCGAGAAGTGGTATTTGCGCGACTGAAAAAGGATGTACATAGGTTTTCGCTGTTACAGAAGTATTACCCTACCGTGTATGATTTATCGGTGCTGAGCGCATTAACCGATCCAAAGAGCCCAAAATACGCGATTCGCAAGATTAAATGCGCGGAAGTCGGCTTAAAATATCTGCTGAATGGATTTGCTGCATACGCCGTATTATATCAATGTTTGCGCGAATTTGCTGCAAAAATTGCTGGGATTGCGAAAAAGCCTGAATTGGCAAAAATCCCTGCCGAAATTATAGCGTCGGGTTTTGAATTGGTTGGGGGCGAATTTGTGTTTGATAGCCCTTTTTCTTACGCCGAATTCTTGGTCGAAGATTCTTATGGCATAATTAAAGATTTAAAACTCGATGTTAAATATTACGCAACTAACACGAATTTGTTCCCTGATAGGGCGATAGATACCGCGAAAAAGGTGATTGTTTGGAGCCACAAAAATAGGCTTTTAGGCGCCTCTGAAATTAATAGCAGCCATTTGCCCGCGCTGGATAGTTTAGATTCAACCGGGCAAAAAGGCGAGAAAAATATAAAATTAGTGGCCATATCATACATGTTGTTATATATGTTGTCTGGCGCCGAATATTCTACTATGATTGATAAGGGGTTTGTTCCGCCCGAAAAGCTAGCGAAAATAGATGGTGATATATATCGGGCGTATTATAATTCGTTGCTTAATATTATAGAATTTGCGCAAGATTTGCTTGATAAGGCGGGGATTACGGCCGAAAAAGATGAAATGCTTTACCAGCAGACTTTGATTCAATGGCCGTTCTTTTCTAGCTTAAATGTTGTGGGTACGAGCAATAAATCCGAATCATATCAAATCGCAAAAAAACGCATAGAAATGGAAATGCATCTTAAGGGCGCTGATAAACAAGACGACATGATCTTCCCTATAAACTACTACCCGTCACGTGGAAAGGCAGCACAACCATTTAACTATGAAGCTTCTAAATTCTTTATTAAAGACGGGCGGGTGTTAAACCATAAATCATTTTAAAACCGTTTTGATAAAGTGCTCAAAAAATTGACGATGTGAGTTTTTTTCGCAAAGTGCTCAAAAAATTGAATTCCGTGTATTATAGTGTATATTTAGCTAAAATCGCAGCTTAAAATCAATAAATGGCCACATTAGTAAGTTCCCCAGTGGAAACCCAAAATACTGCAGTTATTGCCGAAGAAGAAACCAATGAAGCCGTATCTTTCCAAGAATTCTTAGAAGAATTAAATAAATCCCAAACGTCTACCGAGGAAACCTCATTAGATGATTATATCGGCCTTTCATTTGAAAAATTAACCAAAAAAGATATCGAAACTGTGTGCAATAATAAATTTGCGCAAACTATCGGCACCAATTCAGAAGGGAAATTACTATCTTTGCGATCTCATGGCGATAAAACAATAGAGATGGATTATTATGAATATGAAGGTTCATGGTATAATGTGCATGGCGAAAAAGTTGCGCTTTCTAAAGTTAACCCAAAATTATCCAATTATATTTCGAAAATTAAGGGTGAACAACCCGCTTATATCTTTTCGCAAATTATTAACCAATATTGCGTGGAAAATAAATCCAATAAAATTATTGAAACCGCTATTTCTGAAACTAAAACAACTCCGCGAGTGATTTGTGGAATCGTTGGAAAAGCGCAGCAAATTAAAGCGAAAAAATCCACCGAAACTTCAGCAGAAAAACCTGCTGAAAAACCAAAATCTAACAAAAATCAGCAATCGCCCATTTTAAAATATATGTTTCTTGGAAAATTAAAACCTTATGGAATTTTCGAAACTGAAATTTCATTGCCAACTGGGCAAAACAACACGCATAAATTTTATGTGTTTTGTAAATAAATTTTGTGCGTATTACAAATAAATTTTAGTTACAAAACACATAAAATTTATTCATAATCTTTTATTTTTTGATAAGAAAAAAATAAACGAAAAGATATAATCTTAATATTCCGCGAATAATAATTGTGTAAAATGTTTGAATTACACGTTGCTATTAAAAAAGCTGTGATTTATCAGCTTATGGCTATGATCCTTTTATTTTGTTATGCTTGGTTTTGGTTTGGAGAACCAGTTTCTTCATTAAGTTTTACGGCATCATTTGCTCTTGTTTTAATGATTTATTATGTTTCATTTGAATATGTGTGGGATAAAGAGCTTAGGCCATCTGTTGTGGCTATGAATTCTGCTGGGTCTATAAACGCACAAAGTTCGCAAACTTCACAAAGTAACGCCTTGCCTGAATAATTAAACTTACCATGAAGTGCCTTGCGTATCCACAATCATTGGCTCTAAAATCCATGATCGCAAATTATCATAATCAGGAGGGCCCAAATACTTAAGTGCCTTGCCATTTCTGTACTTTAAAATTGTCGGGTATTCAACCACGCCATTCGTTGGTTTTTTTTCTTCGTCATTTTCGATCATGGTAACCCCCGAAAAATCGTTAGGCGAATTCATGAGATTGCGCTTGATTTCGTCCCAAATTGGTTTCATTAGCTTACACCCGGGGCACCAGTTGGTGTAATGTAGCCCAACAACAATAGCATTTTTCCCGTATTTGCTGGCGGGGAATCTATCGTAATAGGAATAAATAGGGCGCGGGATAACATCGCCATCATAATGATTAACCATGTGTTCGGCGCCGAACATGCTCCTTGACGAAAGCGAAGGATCGCGATAGGATTTATAGCACCAGAAACTATCTTTTTTGAACACGGCTTGAATTAATGGGTTTAATACCGCCATTATCATTGTTGTTAAGAAAATTAAAAAAGCAATCACCATGAAAACTGGCGATAATAATAAACAGCCAATTCCGCACATTTTGTAAAAATTGTTATATTTTACTCGATATAAAATACAATAAAATGAATATAATTTTTCTAATTTAAATAGAAAAATTCTAAATTTTTAATAAAATGTTTAAATTAGTGCAAGAATATTTGCCTATCTCGGATCTAATTTACTCTTTGCCAGACATCCAACGCCCAATTGACGAAAATAGAGTTAATGAATTGCTGCTATTTCAAGAAGATTTTTATTCTAAGAATGGCACCTATTTAACAAATGGAACGGTTTCAATAGTAGAAATAACAGAACCATTAAAGCCTACTATGCGGTATTTGGTGGATGGACAACATCGTGTTGCCGTTTTTGAATCACTGCAGAAAAAATACCCAGAACGCCCGTTAACTATTTTTGTTGATAAATATTTATCAACAGATGTGAATGCTGTGGAACAAATTTATAAAATTGTTAATTCAAGTAAGCCAGTTGGTATTGGCAATATTTCGATTAGTATTTATAAATGCATAAATGATATTGAAAAATTTATTAAGGCAAATTTCAAAGAATATTTGGTCAATTCGGCAAACCCGCGGAAGCCAAATATTAACATGGATAAGCTTAAAGAGTGCATTATAGAGCGCAAAATGATAGATGTTACGAAAACTTATGATTATATACATGGAATCCGTGAATTGAACAAATTTTATGGTGAAGTTCCTGATAACACATATATTAAGTGGCATGTCGATAAAATATCAACTACTAAGCAAATTATTGATAGCAGACCATCTAAATTTTATTTAGGTTATTATTCTAATTTTGAATGGATTGATAGAATTGCTGATAACAGAGATGGTATTCCATTTCAACAGATGGAACACTATTCATCGACTTATAGGCCTAAAATACTGAAGTCAATGCGTAATAAAGTTTGGGCGAAAAATAAACAAAATACGGCGACAATTGGGCAATGTTATGTATGCGAGGAACATATATATCCGTCAGATTTTGAATGCGGTCATATTGTACCGGTTTGCAGGGGCGGCCTCACTGTTATTGAAAATTTAGAAGCAATTTGCAAAGATTGTAACAGTCAAATGGGAAGAATGAATTTATTGGAATATAAAGCTTCTGTTGTGAAGTAAAAGGCTTCTGTTGTGAAGCAAAAGGAAAAAAACATAAATTAATCATCATCTTTGGGTTTGAAAGGAATTGGTGGGTAACAGCAAGACAAGATGATAAAAGCGATAGCAAACCCAGTCAGCCCTGATGAACAAATGCCATAATTGGCCCAAATCAAAATTGCGCCGACTATCACATCGGTTATGGGCAGCGCAAAGATCAGCATCGTGCTAAAACACCCATAAATTGTGAAACAAGCTATATCATTCTCATCGCCTAAATACATGGGCAATAAATTATCACTATAGCACTCGCAATCGTGTTTAAAA
>JACCDM010315782.1_pt1 | contig 27001 bp, 22 predicted proteins | sample 7445851 | NCBI WGS metagenome assembly JACCDM01 (sample SAMN15323438, study PRJNA562643) | freshwater metagenome | isolation source: river surface water | place: USA:Blue River Watershed | collected 2017-08-16
AGAAGCGCTGAAAAACTAAGTCTGGTTTTCATGGTCAAAAGAATTGGAATCAATTAAAGAGTAAAACTAGTTATAACGACACAAAGAGCCAAGAAGCGCATACAAAAATGCTACAACTTGAAGAACCAACTTGCCATAGGAAATGGGATAACCCTGTCCTCAGCAATAATAGCTCCAAACATCAACTGCATGGCTTTGTTGGCAGAACGTTCCATGCGTACCCCCGGTAATAACATCAAAATATGGTGGCGACTTCCCGGCCCCTTATTCCAATAGGTTGCCTCGGGAATTATCACGCCTTCCGTTTGCAATGTAAAATAATTGAAATCATCGGTCGGATATTGAGAAAAGCCTAAGTAATGGGGAGAGCTGTCAATTGCATTTAGATACATGCAGTCAAATACAAATGTATTTTTCTTGTTCATTTTTACCATACCAGCTAAGCCAATAACTCCCGCTGCAAATATGCTCGGGCCTCCGGTAGTAATGAACTGCTGTACTGGAATGCTAGGATACACGCCATTGATTAGCGGATAAGTACCGGGCACAAAAATAGTATCCGCTGTTGTTTCGTTATACCCATCATTGACATGGCCGTAGCCAACAGAGAGCGTGACGTTGTTGCGGCGGTCACCGTAGGTCACCATACCCCAATAAAGTCCGCCGTAGCCTCTGCCCCCGTTCAAATAGCCGGAAGAACCCAACAAAGCACCTACGCCATAATTGATTTTTGGATTGGCTGTACCCCGCGTATATTTCAAGGCAAGAATGATTGGCGAAGCGCTCCATAAAGTCATGAGCCCTACAGAAAAATCTTTATGGACAGCAAAATGTACTTCTGGGCCGTATAAATTACACATGGCATAAGTTTCCCCTTTTTTAATCGGGAAGCAATTGGTTGTGATCTGATAGCGCGTCGTGAAAACACCTCCGCTGTTGAATGTGGCAGCTTTCGGGTCGCTATTCGGATCAAAAGGTTGAATGGACTTGATGGCGACGGTTGGAATTTGGATCTGGCCCAGTGATTGTGTCTGAAGCCATACCCCATTGCTATCTTTCGAGACGAGCAAGCCGACATATTCTGTGCCGTCTGTTGTAACGACAAGATACCTCGTTGTATCCGTTGCCGGTTCCACCTTGATCGGTGTTTGCGCAAAAACGCCCTGGCTTCCGAAGAAGCAGAGCGTCCATGCGAAACACAAACTAACGAAAAGCTGTGTTTTCATATTGATCTAGTTTGCGTGGAGAACTAATAATAACGTTGTGGACTCGTCGTTTTGTTGATCGGTTGTTTGCTCTTTTGAACGTTAAAGCCCATATTGACACCAACATAACCACCACCCTTTTGGGAGCTATAGAATATGTTTACAGGGATATTTAAGGCACCTGCCTGGAAAGTTTTTCCAAATGCAATCAAAAAAGATGTAGATAATTCTTTACCTCCTCTTTTATCAAAACATTCTGTAAAATTATAACCGTATTCTGGTGCTAAAACAATACCGTTGGCATCAACTAAGCCATTTTCTAAAGCGTAAGCAGTCCAATCTTGTCTCGAAAAATATTGACCTTTGTCAGATCCGGAATAATTTGAATTATATTTCTTTTGAGTATCAAAAAAGCCATCTGAAACGGATTTCACCCCAAAGCGCGGGCCAAAAGCGAACTCCCAATTTCCCTTACCGAAACGGAATCCATTTAATAAAGACACCGATGGCACAAACTGTCCTTGTTCAAGACCAGAAACATTTAAAATTCCTTCGACAAGCGCTGAGAAATTTTCGGTCCCTACATACTGCCCCTCAATTTGATAACCAATCATGGATGCAAAAGGCTGAATACCCAAGCCGCCATACTGTTCGTCACGAGTTGCAAATTCATTTAAATCTCCGGTCAGATAAGCAAAACCAATTCTAGGTCCTGAATTATTTACTTTTCCGACGTTATTTGAAGTAATGACTTCATTTTTGAAGGCCAAGCGATCGGCAATCACCTTGTCTATGGTGAGCCCGTGCATCTCTGCCAAGACAATTTCTACCATGCGTTGGATTTCCATTTCTTGGTTGTCAAATTCGCGAACAGCAGACTTATAAAGACTTTTTGACTTGACGTCGATGATTTTAATGGTGACAACAATTTTATTGCCCAAGCCATCAATTGAACCGGATAGCATGTAATCAACCTTGAGCTCTTCGCCCAATTTAGACAAGCAATTTTGGCCATAACAGCCCACCTTATACTCTTCTTTTGCTTGGATGACTTCGTTCATGTCGAATTCATCATAGACTTTGTACTTGTTGATTTTAATCAACTCTAAGCGCAGCATTTTTGCCACTGACTCTGCCTTAATTGTGAGTGCATTGACATTGGGGTTGGCCACCGCAATTGTGCTGATCGGCTGGGCAAAATAACTTGCCATACCACTAAAGAAAATGGCAACTAGTACTAAAATGGAATGTAAATTTTTTGTTTTCATAGCATACATTTTGATGCTACAAAGGTTGACTTAAAACTAAGGGCCGCAAAACTGAATATCGGAGCCACTTGTTTTTAAGTTGCGAAAAACGCAAGTGTCAAGATAGAAAGTCGAGGTCTGCTTCGATTTTCTTGCGAAACATGCTGATGGTTTTCTCAAAGTCAGCAAAGAAATTATTGCGCTCGCGTTCGTTGACAACACTTAAGAGGCTAGAGTTAGCCAATTGCTTATCGATCACTTGCTTGGCGTCTTGCACATATTGCGCATCGGTTGTTTGCAAGTAATTCATGATGTTGTGGGAGAGAAATAAGCCTTGTTTGTCTTTGCTTTCGTAATAAAAAGCGGAATCTGCATTGATGGTTTCATTGAGGTACATCTCAAAACGGTTGCCGGTGGCAGGCACCTGGGTACCATAAATGAATTTTTTACCGTGAGCTGCTTGTTCGCGAAGATGCGCAGAAAACATCAGAAGGCGATCGCACAAAAAGAGCGCATAAGTGGGGTCTTCGAACTGATTGGACTTATAGTAGTAAAGGATCTGACGCAAGAAGCCACGCATGAGTTCTGGGTCGAAGATTTCGACAGAAGGGATCGTATTATACGATTGCAATATTGACTTGCCGAGCTCAAAGGCGCGATCAGTGGTTTTTTCATGGCGAAACAAGACGTTTTTGTAGTCTGGTATTTGCAAGTGTGTTTTGGCCCAAAAGAACAACTTAAAGCGCACCAATTGCGGAAAATTCAGCAGCTGAAAAAAATGCGTGTTGTTGATGGTGAGCATGATTTTAGGGTCCTCAAGATGGCGCAAACGCTCAAAAGCTTCTAGAATGCCCTCAAGGTAAGATTCCAAGGAAAAATCATACGCATTGAGCGGCGTATATCTGAAAATCACATTCGTTTTTTGTTGTAAGATCAGGGAGTCAAAAGAGATGTCGAAGGTTTTGCACAACCTTTTGAGTTCGTCAATAGTGAGTGCCGTTTCGTTGCGCATGCGGCGGTATGCAGCATCCATACTGATGTGCAGTGTTTCGCTCAAAACATGACCCAAAGCATCCCCTGGCGGAAGCTTTGCTTTAATGAGCTGCAATAACTGATCTTGAACTGTTTCCATGACTAAAACTTATAGAACCAACTGAGCATCGGCACGGGAAAAGAGTACTTGTTGGTTGTCGTTTGCGTAAGCGTGCTTTCTTCTCTTTTGCCAATAATTCCTGCTAAAGTAACCTGAAAAGCTTTGTTCTCCGCTTTTTGAAAACGCATGCCTGGCATAAAAACCATGTTGGTGCTCTTGACTTCAATAAATGGATCATTGTATACTACCGAACTTGGCTGACCTGTATTCGGGTCATAAAAATAGTCAACTTGTTGCCCGTCAAAGACCTTGCGCTTGTTGCCGCCAATGATCATGACGTCCCAAATAAAACTGGCTTTTTTACCTACTGCTGCAATCCCTGAGATTCCGACAATAGGCGATTGAAAGTTGCCTATTTCATTTTCATAAGTCAGCATTTCAGGTATCGGGAAAGCATAGCTTCCTTGGCTTAAAACAGCCGCATAAGTACCCGGTTGATAATAAAAATCTTGGTTGTTAAAGGAAAATCCAGCGTTGAAGTAGCCATACCCCACAGAAAGGGTGGCATTGCTGCGGCGCGTTCCATAAGTAGCCATACCCCAATGCAAACCGCCGTAACCTTTTGCCTGGTTAAGGTACCCGGTAGAGGCCATGATGGTGCCTACACCAAAATTGAGTAGCGGATTTGTAGTGGGAATGGTGTATTTTAATGCCAATGCGATTGGACTAGCAGCCCAGGTAGCCATAACGCCTACACTCAGGTTGGGCATGATCCCAAAATGCACTTCGGGGCCATAAAGATTGATGAGTGCATAATTTTCACCTTTTTTAATCGGAAATGCGTTGGTGGTGAACTGATACCTGGTCGTAAAAACGCCCGTGCCTAAATATTCGCCCGCTTTGAAGTCGGTTTGTTGATCCACCAGCGTAATGCTTTTCACCTCGGACTTTGGGATATATAATCTACCTAGTTGCTGGGTTGAAATAAGTAGTTCCCGGCCGTCATCAGATAAGATTTGACAAACGTATTCAATGCCGTTATTGCGGATTATTAAGTATTTGAGGGTATCCCCTTCTGATTTGGCCACCTGGGCATGGGACATAAATGAACAACACAAAATCAAAAACAACAGCAAATTTTTCATCAAGATATCAGTTTAATAAGCTTTAAAATTAATCATTCACGTAAGTTCTTTGTACGCGAGGTGAGATACTTGTAAGAATTTCATACGGAATGGTCTGTGCATTCTGTGCAAACTGACTAAGCGTTTGCTGCGTACCAATAATTTCTACCTCGGCATCTGGTCTGGCGTGGGGCGCCAAAACCATGATCATGTCCATACAAACTCTTCCAATTGTTGGACAAAAGTTGCCGTCGATGTAAACCCCTCCTTTCCCATTGCTGAGGTTTCGTTTGAAACCATCGGCATAGCCGACAGGAATGATCGCAATTTGCGTATCGGATTCAAGTATTTCTGAACAACCATATCCAACACAAGCTCCTTTTTTGAGTTGCTTCAATTGGGATAGCTGACTGGTCCATGATAGCACGGGCTTTAATTTATGCTCAAATTGCGGGTCGTGATTGACTCCAAAAAGACCAATGCCTAAGCGGACCATATCGAATTGCGCTTGCGGAAAATGAGCCGCACCTTCTGAGTTCAGGAGGTGCTTTAGAAACGGATAAGGAAGCGCGCTTTCAAATTGGCTGCAAATGGAGCTGAAAATGCTAATTTGCTGCGCATTCATCGGGTGCTGAGGCTCATCTGCACAAGCCATGTGACTATAAATGCTCTTCACGCACACTTCTGGTTGGGCGCGCAGCGTTTGCAGCAACTGATCGGTTTGTTCGGGCAAAAACCCCAAGCGATGCATACCAGTATCGAACTTCAAATGAATGGGATAATCTTGAATTTGGGCAGCAATCAGTGTACGTATAAACGCATCGAGGTGTACTGGGCTGTAAATGGCGGGCTCCAGTTGGTGGGCAATGCAGCTCTCAAAACCGGCGGGTTCGGCATTCATGACCAAAATTGGTAGCGTAATGCCTGCTTGTCTGAGCAGCACACCTTCATCTGCATAAGCGACGCCGAAATAATTAACGCCTCCTGCAACTAGCTGTTTGGCAATCTGATCTAAACCACCGCCATAAGCCTGCGCCTTAACCATAGCTAATATTTGAGTTGTTGGAGCCAAACTTTGCTGGTACTGACGCAAATTATGTTGGAGCGCCGAAAGATCATAACGCACCACCGTACTGTGCGACTTGCGCTTCCATTTGGCGAGCAGGGCTTCGGTCAGTAACGGTTGATTGCCCTTGATCAAGACTACCTGATCCGAAATATCGGGAAGGATTGCTGGAAGTGCTGTCCAGATATAAAATGTATCAATGTTGTTGGCTAAGAGCAAATGCGAAATTTCTTCTTTCAAGTGCGCTTGGTTTTCGGCGAGCAAACAACAAACCAGTTTGCTCTTGTCAGGATCCACGGACTTCAAAAAAGCAAGTGAACCCTCAAATGCAAGCAGGTCTAAGGTGTAAGCATCATTGATGAGGGTGGCCCCTTGTATTCCTTCAAAGGTTTCTAGCCTGTTGGCTAATTTAGGTAAGGCCGCAACTTTATTGGAACTGCAGCCACCCAAACGAAGTGCGCAGGCAATAGCGACGCGTGCATTATGGACCCGTACAGGATCGGTAAAGGGAATGTGATCGCTTAAATCTTTTGAATTTTCAGAAATATTCGCCTCTAAGTGATCGCCATCAATGACCCAATCGGCGCCAATTGAAAGGGATTGCAGCGCTTGGAGGTAGGCTTGCTGCGAAGCAAATTCATGGCGAAGACCTGCATTTGTGCTGGTAATGACCACATAATTGGGTGCAATCATGGCATGGAGTTTTTCCATTTCGCCGGGTTTGCTCACGGCAGCTTCAATGAGCGCTAAATCGCCTTCCAGCGGCAGCTGCAGCAAGGAGAGCGCCACTCCGAGTTGCGAATTGTAACTCTTCGGGCTGCGTTGCACATTGTGTTGGTCTGCTAAAAGATGGTAAATCCACTCCTTTACGGTGGTTTTGCCAATTGCACCGGTAATAGCCAAAATAGGATACTGAATTCTTTGGCGGTGATACGCGGCAAGTTTTTGGAGTGCTGACAACACATCTTCGACAATGAAATATAGCGCCGCGGGTTCTAATTCTGGAGGTTGCCGATCCAATACAAAAAGACGAATGCCCTGAGCGTATGCTGACTTTACAAATTCAAAACCGCTGCGCTTGGGGCCGTTCAAGCCAAAGAACAGAACACCTTCACTGCGAGAAATTTTGCGAGAATCGTAAATTACTTCTTGTACAAGAACGTCATGAGACGTCCCCACACAGCGCGCAGCAAGTATGTTGGTCAGTTGGGCTTGGGTCAGGTTCAGTTTCATGACAGCGCTTTTTGATAACATCTTCTACACAAAGGTTGGTATTTTTCTACAGCGCCAACTAATACCTGCTCGGTTTGGGCTACCGTACGGTGCGAGAATTGTGCTAGTTTTCCGCAGTGCACACAAACCGCATGTACTTTACTGACGTATTCTGCAATAGCCATCAGTTGTGGCATAGGGCCAAACGGCACGCCTTTGTAATCCATATCGAGGCCGGCCACAACAACGCGTACTCCTTTATTGGCTAATTCAGTACAAACTTGAATAACCTGTACGTCGAAAAACTGAGCCTCATCTATCGCGACAATTTGTTCCCCAGACCACAGCTCAAGTATTTCATGAGCAGCAGCCACACGCTTAGCCTCCCAACTCTGACCTTGGTGACTCACTACAGCTTCAGTGGCGTAGCGGTCGTCAATTATAGGTTTAAAAAGTAAAATGGACTGTTTGGCAAAAGCCGCTCGGCGGAGTCTGCGGATGAGTTCTTCGGTTTTTCCAGAAAACATAGAGCCACAAATCACTTCTATCCAGCCTTGTTGGCCGTTTTCTTTGGTAAATTGCTCTAAAAACATAATGCTGTTGAATGAGATTGTGAAATGTTTTCTAATTTTGATTCGGTAGTTCAATATACTGCCGATTGCACGAAATTAATAAGTTATAAGCAATGTCAGAAAAAAGTCCCTCTCTAATGATCAAAACAATTCTTGGACACCTTCAAAATGGTGTAGAAAAACTAGAATCCGGACACCTCAGCCCAGAAGACATGGAATTATTAGTCGAGGACGCCAAAGAATTATACGAGCGCATGGTCATTTTGCGCTACAAAATCTATGAAACCAATGTGTTGGGTGTGAAAGAACCCGTCATCTCTGCGAGCATTCGCCAAACTGAAATTGAAACTCCAATTGACCTATTTGGCTCCATAGATGAACCTACACCCGCACCCGCATTCGAAGTTACTTTTGCCAATGGCGAACCAACCGACAGCGCCTTAAATGAGGAAGAGACCACTCCCAACGAAGACCTTTTTGAAGAAGAAGACCAAGAAGTCTTAGCAGATGAAGTTCAAGAAGAAGAGTCTTTCGAGGAAGAGTCATTCGAGGAAGAGTCAATCGCGGAAGAGTCAATCGCGGAGGATTCAATTGAAGAGGATTCAATCGCGGAGGATTCAATTGAGGAGGAATCAATTGAGGAAGAATTGATTGAGGGCGAAACAATTGTAGAAGCAGCGCCGTCTAGCTGGTCGCCCGAATTTTCTGGAGACCAACCCATTTGGATGGCTGAAATGGAGGCCAATATCCGCGACAACCGCAGCGTGTTTCCTTTAGAAAGTCTTATTGGTGCTTTTACACTCAATGAAAAACTCCAATTTATCAATGAATTGTTCGATGGTTCTTCAGACGAATTCTCCAGCAACGTCAAGCAACTCGACCAACTCGCTTCTATCGACGCTGCACGCAACATGATCGCCGAACTTGCCAATACATTTAGCTGGGATACCGAATCAGAAATTGTAGAAGATTTCATCTATAAAATTTGTCGCCGCTATGCGACTGGCGCTTAGTTTCCTTTTTTGCTGCTTTTTTTACCTTGGGTATGCGCAATCATATCCATATAAAGAAACGATTGCAACGCTTTGCTCGCCGACCTATGCAGGAAGAGGTTATGTGGATGGTGGGCGTGTCTTGGCCGCTAATTTCATTGCAGCAGAATTCGAAAAAATTGGCTTACAGCCCTTCAAAAATAAGTACCATCAAACTTTTACACTACCCGTTCAAACTTTTCCGGGCGCTTGTCTATTTGCTGTAGGCTCAGACACCCTCAAGCCAGGCATTGATTATTTAGTACATCCGGGTTCTGCGGGCGTTGCGCGCCCTTCTAACTTTCAGTTGGTCTATTGCAATGCAAGTACGCTTTACCGCAGCGTAAATGCCTTTAAACCTTGCCCAAAAGACCGCATGTTGGTGGTTCAAACCTCAGGTTTCGGCGGAGACACCAACAAAGTACTGCAAGCCCGCCTACAGGAACTCCAACAATTTGCGGCAACTGTAGAACTCACCTCAAACAAGCTCACGTGGTCGGTGAGTCAGCAAGTAAAGCCCTACCCTGCTTTCCAAGTGCTAACTACTGCCTTTGCCAGCAAACCACAAAGTGCCGTCATTCACCTAGAAAGTACCTTCATCCCAAATTTCATTTCAAGCAACGTCATTGGCTATTTGCCTGCGGCACAGAAAGCAAAGAAAAAACCCTATTTAGTCGTTACAGCGCATTATGACCACCTCGGGAAAATGGGAAAAGACACCTACTTTCCTGGAGCTAATGACAATGCATCTGGCGTTGGGATGTTATTGTATATGGCGCAGCAACTCAGCTTGAAGCGCGACCCTAACTTCAATTATGTGTTCATCGCGTTTGGGGCTGAAGAAGCAGGGCTTGTTGGCTCTCACTATTTTGTTGAACATCCGCTTTTTGAGCTCAAACAAATTCGCTTCTTACTCAATACCGATATTATGGGGAGTGGCGAAGAAGGCATTACGGTGGTGAATGCCACCTTGTTTAAAACAGAATTTGACAGATTGCAGGAACTCAATACCGAGGGGGCTTACCTAACCCAAATTAAGTCGAGAGGACCAGCAGCCAATTCTGATCATTACTTCTTCACTGAAAGTGGTGTGCCCGCATTCTTTGTTTACACCATGGGCCCTAATAAGCACTACCACGATATCGTCGACACCGCTGAAGAATTGAGTTATGCAGCATTTGAACCGCTCGCTCAACTCTTATTAAGCTTCATGCGTTCATTTTAAGCGCCTTACCAAATAACTGGTTTGCAGGATCAGCACACTCAGAGAAAGCCCTAGTAAATACAAGACCAATTCCACACTTTGATCTGTGTAGATGAGTGCCAAACTCGCCGATAAATAGCCCAATAATTGGGTCACGCTGATGATCAAGAAGCGAAAGGTTTGGGCCGCAGCATCGCCGTTATTTTTGATAAACAGAATGCCGGCAGAAATCAAAATTAAGAGCAAAGAGGTGAGTTGAATGCTCAAAAGTTGTTTCAATGGCAATTCAAATACACGGACGAGCGCAAGGATCAAAAAGACCAAATGAACAGCCAATAAAGTGGCCAAATAAGACCAAGGAGTGATTTGTTTTTTGGAGTTAGTTTTCACGATTGAGTGCATTCACTTCTTTAATAATCAGATACAAACCAACGCCCACACCAAGTAGCGCTAAGATCACGGTAAAGAGACTGCTGGTATGGAACTTTTGATCGAGCCAAGTGCCTAACCAAGTAAAGCCTCCAATAACAGCGGCCATTTGAAAAGCTGCTGAACTCAGTTTGAGGTAAGGGTTGCTAGACTTATTTTTTTCAGTCATTGAAAGCCGCCTCCGCATCTAGTTTTTGCGTACTGACGCCAGCGCGCATCACGCAAGCACCTTCAAAGAAAGCGCCTTCTTCTATGTGGAGTTTCATGGTTTGGATATCGCCTTTGATGCGGGCAGTTGCGCGCAACACCAAAAGGTTTTCTACCATGAGTTGGCCGTCCATGGCGCCGTCTATTTCGGCGTTGACACAAACGAGGTTGCCATTGATTTTTCCTGAGGTACCGATAATGACGCGGCCCGCACAAGAAACGTTTCCGTTGACTTGACCTTCTAAAAGGATATTGGAGTCTGAAGTGAGGTCGCCGTTGATTTCTGTACCGGCTATAATGCGGTTGATGCGGTCAGAGGTATCTGGTGTTTGCGCACCTCCGAAAATGTCTTTTCTTAGCATAAAGCTTAGTAATTATCGATGAAAAATCCTTTATATTCATCAAATTTCGACGTTTCTATCAACTTTTTCAAATTTTCTTGATTGATAATGAAAATTTTATTGTTTTGATAGTCATCGAGATACTCTGCTCCGGCCTTGTAGGCATTCAGGTAATCCCAGGCAATTTTGCTCGTTGGGAAATCCGAAATCAGAATGAAATTCTTTTCGTCGAGAGTCGTCTTGACCGTAACTTTTACTTTGGAAGTTTTGAAAGCTTTAGTTGAGAAATTAGCGACGGTGGTGCGCACGTCATCGGCTTCTTCGTCTTCGTCTAGGAGCACAATAACAAATTGAGTACCTGTTGGCGTGTAAGTAAAGATTGACTGTTCTTTAGACTGCGGTTTGAGCTCAAATTTAGAATATCCTTTTTTGAGGATTTCGAGCATTTCTTTGGCACGTGCGGCCTGATCCGACTTTGGTTTTTCATCGATGATGCGCTGCAATAGCGGAACAAGCACTTGTTTGTCGGTGGCTTGCTGCCCAATGGCCAAGGCGTTGAGCAATAAATATTCTGCTCGATAAGCATTGGATGGGTCGTTGTCTATGACTGTTTGTGTAGCGGCTTGCACTTGTGCGTAATAGGCTTGGTCGTATTTCTGAACGAGCGCGAGGTATGCTTCTTGGTCTTTTTGTGCGCTTAATTTTTGCTTGACATAGAAATCGGGATCTTTGAAATACTTAGCCGCATCAGAGCTCGGGTACTTCTTGAGGATGTACTGGCGGTATTTGTCGGCATCAGTGGAGTTTTCATAGATCTTAAAGAGCTGAAAAGCAGCAGAGAGGTCGGTGGGGTGATCCAGGTTTTTATCGAGAATGGCCAAGAATTGCGCGGCGGCGAGTTCTGTTTCATTGAGGATTTCTTTATAGAGCACACCAGAAGTGTAGAGGGCCTCCAAAAGGCGTTCTTGCGAGGCTTTCAGCGCCTCTGTAGTCAGTGGAATATTCTTGAGCAGGCTCTCGACCGAGAGCGAATCTTTTTGGTCTGGTGTGGTTTGGGCTTGTGAGCTGTCCTGACCTTGAACATCGATGTTGGCATTCAAAATAATGCGTTCGCTGCGGCGCCAATCGTCGGTGTTTTCTCGCTGACCCCAATTTTTGCGGAACTCATTGAAGCCTTCTTCGCGGAGTTTGGGGTTGTTGAAAACAAATTTGTTCGCGTTGGCATTCGTGTTTGTGGGCTGGCTCTGCTGCAGGGCGAGTAGTTTGGCTGCTTCGAGTTCTTTGCGACGCTGTTCGTCGCGCTTGATTTGCTTGAGGGTTTCTTTGAGGAAGTCTTCGCGGTCTTTTTCTGAGAGGGCCGCAATTTTTTGAACAGAATCTTCGAATTGGGCGGTTTCAATGGCCTTAACGAGATCGGCTAGCTTGGTGGCTTTGCTTTTGATTTGCTCGCCATTTGGGTAATCTTCGGTAATGAAGCGCGAACTTGAATCGTAATATTTTTGAGCATAGACGAAGTTCTTCTCTTGAAAAGAAAGATCGCCGAGTTTTTCGTAGGCCTGAGCGCGCTGGCGTTTGTTGTTGTTGGAATAAAACGCAGCTGAAGTAAGGTGAGATTTGGCAAGTGGCTTATTGCCCTTGTTGATCTCCATTAAAGCCATGGCGTAGTAAATTTGGTCTTTAAAAGTGGCGTTTTTGGCATCGCGCAGCATTTTTTGGAGGTCGCCCATGAGGCGTTCATCACCGCTTACGATGGCACGGTTGAGACGGGCATTGAAGGCGATGTCTGAGGCTGCTGCGGCTTTGTAAGCTTTTCCGTAGTGAACCGCGGCATCTGGAAGTTGGTTTTGTTGTTGGTGTACTTGAGCTAAAATGTAATGCAAGCGCGCTTTTTCTTTGGCATTCGGACATTTTGCTATGGCAAGTGTGAGGCCTTCAATTGCGACGTCGTATTCGCGGCGGCGCAAAGCGAGGTCGGCATAGGCGCGGTGGATCTCGAATTGTAGATTCTTGGACATTTGCGGCCCTGCTTCTGGGTTCTTTTTGCGCAAGAAAGGGATGTAATCTGTGAGTTGTTTGTCGTTTTGGATTTCGGCGCGTTCGTTGAGCGCATCCAAAATCAGTTTGGCATCGGCGTATTTGCGCTGCTCGATGTAAATACGGGCAATCCAAAGACTGGCTACATAAGCGCTTTGGTCTTTGTCAAAGAAACGCTTGACAAACTGAAAATTATCTAAAGCTTTTTGGTAGTCTCGACGGTAAAAATAAGCCTCGCCAACAGTGAGCCAGTTTTCGTCTATCCATTTGTTGTATTCTACGGTTTTGTAGAACATGTTTTCGGCGGTTGGCATACTGTGATTGAGGATCACTTTGGCGCACTTCACCACAGCGGTGTCTATGGCCGGAAGCATCCCTTTGACTTCTTTTTCTGTAGGTACAGGGAATACAGGCAGCAAAGCGTAGAAATCTTCTTTTCTGCTGTCTTGGTAGGTTTTCAAGGACACGCGCAAGAGTTCTTTGGCATTGAAATGGCCGTTGTACTTAGCGGTGGTTTGATGGTAAAAGCGATTGAGTGGCGTATTGTTTTCAGTCGAACAAGCCCATGACAAGAAGAGCAAAAGCAGTGTCAGGAAAAAATGTAGACTTATACGCATGGACAATGAAAGGCGTTATAACGCGAAAATTGCGTTTTTAGTATGTAGTTTATGCAATATTGGTGAAGACCTGCTGGATATCGTCGTCGTCTTCAATTTTATCTAGCATTTTTTCGATGTCGACGAGTTGTTCTTCGGTAAACTCTACAGGGCTCGTTGGAATGCGCTTTAGGCCAGATTTTTGTACTTCTATTTGCATGTCTTCGAGCGCTTTAGCAAGGGTTCCAAAAGCAGTGTAGTCGCCGTAGACCAAAATTTGCTCTTCTTCGATTTCGATTTGCTCACAACCGGCATCGATGAGTTCTAACTCGAGCATTTCTGGATCGAGTTCTGGTGTTTTAGCGATTTCAAAAATACTCTTGCGCGAGAACATGAATTCCATAGAGCCATTTGGCACTACAGAACCGCCTGCTTTGTTAAAGTAAGACTTGACATTGGCTACGGTACGCGTTGGGTTGTCGGTAGCACACTCCACATAAACCAACACACCGTGCGGGCCTTTGCCTTCGTAATTGACTTCTGTAAAAGAGGCAATATCTTTTTGAGCTGCACGCTTGATCGCAGACTCGATATTGTCTTTGGGCATATTTTCGGATTTCGCATTTTGAATCGCGGTGCGCAGCTTCGCGTTGGTGGAGGGGTCCATGCCGCCTTCTTTGGCTGCCATGGTGATGGCCTTGCCTAATTTCGGAAACATCTTGGACATTTTGTCCCAGCGTTTTTCTTTGGCTGCTCTGCGGTATTCAAATGCTCTTCCCATAATGCGTATACTTTTGGGCAAAAGTAAGGAATTCGCAAGGAAAATTCAAGTAGGTTTTCAGGGCTTTAGGCCAAAATTTGCTCGATGTAGTTGAGTAAGGGCTCTTTTCCGAATCCGGACTCGGCAGATGTGGTGAATACCGGTGGTAGTTCGGCCCAAACCTTCAGCATTTCTTTTTTGTATTTGGCTAAGTTTTTTTGCAGCGCCGAACTAGATAATTTGTCGATTTTCGTAAAAACCATCGAAAAAGGCAGCCCTTTTTGACCGCACCAGTTCATGAACTCAAGGTCGATTTTTTGAGGCTCTAGACGGGCGTCTAGCAAAACAAAAATATTGTAGAGCGTTTCGCGCTTGGTCAGGTAGTCGGCAATGAAGCGCTCAAAGGAACTGCGTTGGGTGCGGCTCACTTTTGCATAGCCATAACCGGGTAAATCGACGAGGTACCAGTGGTTGTTGATGATGAAATGATTGATGAGCTGGGTTTTACCAGGGGTACCGGACGTTTTGGCAAGTCCTTTTCTAGAAGTTAACATATTGATTAACGACGACTTGCCTACGTTTGACCTACCAATAAAAGCGAATTCAGGCTTGCCGTCTAGCGGACACTTGCTTACTTCAGTATTGGAGATAGTGAATTCTGCGCTTTTGATTTGCATCTTGCAAAGTTACACTTTAAACTTTTATTTTTGCGGCCAAGTGAACAATCTATCTTGAAGGTTGTTAGGGTTTGACTACACAGCAGATGGCAGAATATAAAATCAAGGATATCGAAATACTCACGGGCATCAAAGCCCACACGATTCGCATATGGGAAAAGCGCTACGGCATGCTCATTCCCGAGCGCACCGATACCAAAATTCGGACCTACACCGATGCCGATTTGTCATTTTTACTCAATGTCAGTCTGTTAAACAAAAAAGGAGTCAAAATTTCGAAAATTGCCACAATGGGTACAACAGCTATCCACAATATGGTCTCCGAAATCAGACTCAATTCTTCCATAGACAACGCTGAGGAAAAGCTCATTTTAGCCTTACTCGAACTCGATGAACAACTTTTCCGCAACACGCTCAACGACCTCATCAAAAACAAAGGTTTAGAGGCTACTTTTTCTGAAAACCTCATCCCGTTTTTAGACCGCATTGGCGTCATGTGGTTGGTCAATAGCATTTCAGCTGCACAAGAACATTTCATCTCGAACCTTATCCGTCAGAAAGTCATTACCGAAATCGATAGGCTTCCGATTCCACCGAAATCCAAAGAGAGCGTTTTGCTCTTTTTACCCGAGCACGACTGGCATGAAATTGGCCTGCTTTTTTATCAGTATTTATTGAGATCAAAAGGATTCTATACCTATTACCTAGGCCAAAGCCTTCCTTACGACTCGCTAGTAGATTGTATCGAAAGGTTGAAACCTACAGTTGTATTGAGCAGTTGGCTAACGGCCGTCGATCAGCACTTTATTGTCGGGTATTTCAAGCAACTACATAACGATGCGCCAGAAGTGCGTTATATAGCCGGTGGCGCACAAATACACACACATTCAGAAGCGCTCAAAGGCCTGATTACAGAAGTCAAAAACGCTGCGAGCCTGCTCTCCCTTTTTGAATAATTAAATCTTTGTTGCTTAAAGCACGATATTCACAATCTTGCCGTGCACCACAATCACCTTTTTCGGGGTTTTGCCTTCCAACCATTTTTGGGTTTCCGGCTTCGCCAAAACAAGATCTTTGACCTCATCACTAGTAAGTGATAAATCTAATGTGGCTTTATAGCGCATTTTTCCATTGAAAGAAACCGGGTAGTCAAAAGTAGATTCTGTCAAGTAACTAGGGTCAAAAACCGGGTATGTGGCCGTAAAAATACTAGACGACAACGGTTGTAATTGCGCCCAAATTTCTTCGCAAATGTGCGGGGCATAAGGCGCCATCAAAATGGTGAGTTGTTCTAGAATATGGCGGTTATTGCACTTTTGCTCAGTGAGTTCATTGACGCAAATCATGAAGCTCGAAACACCTGTATTGAAAGAGAAGCGCTCGAGGTCGTCGGTGAGTTTTTTGATGGTTTTGTGCAGCGTTTTCAGTGCGGCAGGGTTGGGCTGAGCATCTGTGACCTCAAAATCTCCATTTTGGTGAAACAAGCGCCAATATTTTTTCAGGAAGCCATGCACACCTGTAATGCCTTTGGTATCCCAAGGTTTACTTTGCTCAAGTGGACCTAAGAACATCTCGTACATGCGTAGGGTGTCGGCGCCGTATTTCTCGCAAAGGTCATCTGGTGTCACTACATTGTACCAACGCTTAGACATTTTGTCTACTTCTCTTTTGACCAAAACCTTGCCCTCCGCATTGCAGACAAACTCTTGTTGGGCATATTGCGGCTGCCATGCTTTGAGCGCATCTAGCTGGATGCTTTCGTCGTCGTTGAGTAGGTCGATCAAAATGCGCACTTCTCTGAAGCCTTCTTTATCGGCAGGCAACATGTCTAGGGAATACATTTTTTGATCGGGGCCCATATAGGCAATTGCCGATTTACCTAGGATCATGCCTTGGTTGATCAGTTTGGCAAAAGGTTCGTCGAATTGAATAAAACCGAGGTCGTAAAGAACTTTGGTCCAGAAGCGGGCATAGAGCAAGTGGCCAGTTGCATGTTCGGAACCGCCAATGTATAGATCGACTTGGTTCCAATAAGCCAGTTTTTCAGGATCTGCGAAGGTTTCCTGGTTGTGCGGATCCATGTAGCGCAAAAAGTACCAAGAGCTTCCGGCCCAACCTGGCATGGTATTGTATTCCATGCGCTCACCCAGCTGGCAAGACCATGCCGCTTTGGCCGCTCTTGCTAATGGTGGTTCGCCGTCTTCGGTTGGCAAATAAGCATCTACGTCCGGCAGTGTAACTGGCAATTGCGCATCGTCTACGAGTTGCGGCAAGCCATCTTGGTAATAGACCGGAAAAGGCTCGCCCCAATAGCGCTGACGCGAAAATACGGCATCGCGCAGGCGGTAGTTGGTTTTACCCTGACCTATGCCCTTATGCTCAATTGCTGCAATTGCTTTTTCCATAGCCGCTTTGGTCTCTAGGCCGTTTAGGAAGTCAGAGTTGGCAATGATGGCGTCTTTTTCGGTATAAGCAGCTTCTGAGAGGTCTTGGTCGGCAAAAATGGATGGAATCGGTAAGTTGAAGTGCTTGGCGAAGTCGTAGTCGCGCTGATCGCCGCAAGGTACGGCCATCACGGCACCGGTGCCATAAGAAGCCAATACGTAATCTCCAATCCAAATAGGAATTTCTTGACCTGTGAACGGATGCAGTGCATACGCACCAGTAAACGCACCCGAAATGTTTTTGACATCGGCCTGGCGATCTCGTTCAGTTTTGAGTGCTGCTTGTTGTTTGTAGGCCTCAACCTCCTCTTTTTGTTCTGCCGAGCAGATAGCGTTGACGTAAGGGTGCTCAGGTGCCAACACCATAAAGCTCACGCCAAAAATAGTATCGGGGCGGGTGGTAAAGACTTCTATTTGCAGTGCGTTGTCTTTGACTTCAAAATGGACGCTAGAACCCTTTGATTTGCCAATCCAGTTGCGCTGTTGTTCTTTGAGTGCGTCTGTCCAGTCTATGCGGTCGAGGCCTTCGAGCAAACGCTCAGCGTAGGCTTTGATGCGCATAGACCACTGCATCATGCGCTTTTGCTCTACTGGGTGGCCTCCGCGTTCTGAAACACCATTCACGATTTCGTCGTTGGCCAAAACAGTACCTAATGCGGGGCACCAATTGACCCAGCTTTCGGCCAAATAAGCCATGCGATACTGTTGCAGCACTGCTTCTTTTTCAGCAGGAGTAAAATGAGCCCAAGTTGCCGCATCAAATTGTTGTTCGCAGTCATGGACGGCCTGTACATTCTTGTTTCCTTCTTGCTCAAATGTATGGATGAGCGCAGAAATGGGTGCAGCTTTGTCTTGACTGAGGTCGTAATAAGCGTTAAAGAGTTGTTTAAAGATCCATTGTGTCCATTTGTAGTAAGCTGGATCAGAAGTGCGCACTTCGCGGTCCCAATCAAAACTGAAGCCCATGAGGTCAAGTTGTTGGCGGTAGCGTGCGATGTTTTCTTTGGTTGTAATGGCCGGATGCTGACCGGTCTGAATCGCGTATTGTTCTGCAGGTAAACCAAAAGAGTCGTAACCCATTGGATGCAAGACATTAAAGCCTTTCAATCGCTTGTAGCGCGCAAAAATATCAGAAGCGATATAACCCAGCGGATGCCCAACATGCAAGCCTGCTCCTGACGGATACGGAAACATGTCCAAAACGTAAAATTTTGGCTTAGAAGGATCTTCTGTTACTTGATATGTTTTGCGCTCTTGCCAAAGTTGGCGCCATTTGGCTTCGATTGCGTTGAAAGTGTAGTCCATGTTTGCTTATAGAAAGCACAAAGATACAAAGCTTGGGCTTACTGCAATAGAAAGTAAACGCCAAGTGCCAAAAGCAAAGCGTCGTAGGAGCCCTTCGGCAAGCGCAGTTCTCGGCGCACCACTAATAACACGAGCATGATCCATACCCATGGTAAACCCATGAAAAAGCTAAACAAAGTCAGCAGAAATAAAACCACATAAGCTGCGCTGTCTTTACCCAAAAGACCCGCCAAGGTTTTGATTTTTCCTTGGTCGGCTTCGATATCTTCGATATCCGCCTGTATGCTCAAGGCCAGGTAAAAAAGAAAAAATGGAAGGAACAGCAGGTGCCAATTGCCCGATAAACCAGCAATCAAATTCAATTGTACAAACCACATTATTGGGATAAGCAAGTTCTTTAAAAACGGAACCTGGCGCCATTTGAAACCCCTTTCATATTGCGTCGTCAATAAAACTTGGAACAGCAAGAACACCCAAAACCAAACGTAAGGCAGTATAGCCTGATGCGCCACAAGGTAGAAGATGGCGCTCAGCAATCCAACTGCGACTTGCAAACGCTTGTGAGCAGTGGTTTGCATCCAAAAATAAACTTGTCCGATGAGCAAGCCATTTGCGATAGCCCGCAGTACTTGATGGGTGTTCAGGGCAGCACGGCCATTGCTGTAGGCAAACAAACCCATACAATATATGGCCACAAATAGCGCCAACAATACATTTCTGAACAAACTACGCTTCAATGGCATCGGCGATGTGGTTTATTGAAATTTCGGCAACACAAGAACAAGCACGCCCCTCAGCGCAAAGCTGACAATTTGGGTCAAAAACGAGTGTGGTGGCCCCTTTGCCTAATGCTGCCCAGCGCCCTGGATGGATCGGCTTGCGGCTGGCAAATAAACCAACAGCACGAATGCCACAGAGCCCTGCAATATGATACGGTCCCGTAGAACAAGCAACCAAAGCTTTGGCTTTTGAAATGATGTAAATAAAGGTTTGCAAATCCCACTTACCTGTAGCATCTGAAATATTTGGGTGAACTGGTATCTGAGCGCGAAAACAAGCACCTTCTTTTTCAGTTCCGGTAAAATAAACTTGGTATCCGCTCTCCACTAAGCATTCAGATAACGCCACATACTTTTCTATTGGATATTCAACCCCACTTCCATTCGATTTCGGATGAAGAAGAATGACTTTACTCCAGTTATTTTGTGCGAGTTCAAAAGGCAATTCGCTCACCTTGAAATTCAATTTTTGATTGATCTCCATGATGGTCGGAATAACTGTTATACCCAAAGGAGCCAATAATTTGAAATTCAGTTGGGACTCGTGTAGATCGGAGCGCTTACGCGAGAAACGTGGTCGGCTATTGCACGTGAAGAAATGAAAGAAGCGGTGTGCGGTGCCAATGCGCAATGGGATACGGGCTTGTTTGCACCATTTGGCGACTATTTGATTAGGGAAAAGGTGCAGCACGACATCGTACTGGCCAAGCACTTTGCTGCGTGTTTGATCGTCGCGTTGCTGGAGTTCTTCAAGTAGTAAAACCTGATCAATGGACTCAAAACACGCTACTACCGCACGGGTATAACTGCGGCAAAGATACGTCAGCTCACTATTTGGAAAAGCAACCTTAAGGGCCTTGCAAACGGGCAGCGTGAGGCAGACATCGCCAATGGCATCTGTTCTTGAAATCAATATTTTCTTGGGTTCAGGCATTTTTCCAGTGTGCGCGAAGTAAAGTGTATTTTTGTTGGGTAGCATAGGCACTGCGCAAGGCAATGAACCACCCTGCTTTGCCGTCTAAAAAGCCTTTTTTGATCAAATATGATTTCAGGAATTGGGCCAATACCTTCAGGTAGAGTTTGGCCAAACTACAGCGCACTTTTCGCTCAAACAATTCGTTGGCTGCAATTTTAGAAAAGTAGTCGATTTGTTTGAAATGATCTGCTTTGGTGTAGTACGAATAATGCAGGAGGTCACCTTTTAAATGCCCAACTTGAAGGTCCTCATTGGGCAAGAGTTGGTCGTGCGGATTGATTCCGCCCCATATGACATCAGCTTTGGAGGCCAAGCGCAATTTGGTGTCTGGATACCAGCCACTATGATGGATCCACTTTCCACAATAATTTGTGAGGCGGTTCATCTTAAAAGCACCTTTTGGTGGTGACTGCGCTTTGACTTCTTGTATGGCGGCTTGTAACTCAGGAGTTAATGCTTCATCTGCATCTAAGGATAAAACCCAAGGATGTGTAGCCCGCTGCAGCGCTTCATTCTTTTGCTGAATATGCCCTTCAAAAGGGTGCTGCTCAAACCGAACGCCAAAAGACGCACAAATTGCGGCGGTGTCGTCGGTAGAATAAGAGTCAAGGACGAGAATTTCATCGCAGACCGCTTGAAGAGAGGCCAAACACCGACCAATATTTCGGGCTTCGTTAAAGGTGATGATGACGCCTGAAAGTTTCATCGCAAATTATTTGATGCGAATGCGCTGCCCGATATCGATGCTGTTCACCTTCACACTTGGATTGAGGCGTTGCAATTGGGCTTGGGTAAGGTTATTGCGCTGGGCAATTTTTCCGAAGGTATCGCCAGCGCGAACGGTGTAATATTTTTTGACGGGAGGAGCAGGTGCTGGTGTTGTTGGAACAGGCGTAGGATTTGCTTGAACCTGCGTTTGATTGGTGTAGATGGTCAACTTCTGCCCGACATAAATATTGGTGGTCCGCAGTGCATTCCACTCCATGAGTTGTTCGATAGACACGTTGTAGCGCACGGCGATTTGACGCAAGTTTTCGCCACTTTTCACTTTGTGGTATAAAAGGTTGGCGGTAGGTGGTGTTGTGACCTGAAGCGTATCCGCTGGAGGCAATACCACACCTGTTGAATCTCTTTGGGTGCTGTCTATTGGGGCAATAGGTGGCGCAACCACAATTGGTTTGGGATGATAAATTGATTCTTCGAGCAAATAAAGTGAGTCTTCGTAACTGACCAACAATCCGATTTTATCCATTGGGCCTGTAACACAACGAGCAGGTGTCATTTTTGGAATGTAGGTGGTCTTGTAAACAGGATTGAGACTCTGGATTTCAGCGAGTTCCCAGCCCACAAGTTGGGCAATTGTTTGCATGTGTACCCCACTCTTGACACACATGGTGTCGAGTTGTGCATTGTGTATTTTGGCCTCCATCGGAATGATGTTGTATTCAGCATGGTAGGTCATCATGTAGGCGGCTGCGATAAAGTTGGGTACATAACCTTGCGTTTCTGCGGGTAAAAATGGGCGCACCTCCCAATAGGTTTTTTTACCTCCCGACTTGCGAATGGCATGATTGACATTGCCAGGACCCGCGTTGTAGGCTGCTAGCGCTAAATTCCAGTCGCCGTAAATGCCATAGAGTTGCTTAAGATATCGGCAAGCCGCATCGGTAGCTTTTTCTGGATCCATGCGTTCGTCGATGTAGGAGTTCTCCTCGAGACCAAAATAAAGTCCGGTCTTGTACATAAACTGCCATAACCCGAGTGCACCTGCACGCGATTTGACCTGCGGACGCAAACCACTTTCAATGACGGATAAAAAACGTAGCTCTAAGGGCAAGCCATATTCGGTGAGTTTTTCCTCAAAAAGATCAAAATACAACGCTGAGCGGCCGAGTGCTACGCGAATAAAACCGCGGCGTTGGGCTGCAAAAAATTTGATGGTAGAGAGTGTGGCCGAATTACAGTCGAGCTGAAAAGGCGTGAGCTCGTTCATTTTAGCCAAGCGCGCGCAAATAACAGAATCGGAAAAAGTTGGAATTTGACCGGGTGTATAGTTGAGCGCTGTTATGATCGAATCGTAATTACTGGAATTGGCGTATTCCGAATAGAACAGTTGAAGGCTCTGCTGTACGGTGTTGACGAATGGATCTGGATCTAGAGAATCTGAAGGACGCACTAAATGCGCTGGTTTTTGTCCAAAAACAGATGAAGACAAGCTGAATAGCAACAATAAGCTCAGCCATTTCATCATAGGACCTCTTGTGTTTTTTGGGCAGCGTGAAAAAGTAAATCTTCTTCAAAATCACGGGCCATTAACTGAATACCAAAAGGCAAGCCATTGCTGTGTACACCAAAAGGTAAACTGATTGCTGGATTACCCGTGAGGTTGGCATGCACCGTGAAAATATCTTGCAAATACATCTGAATCGGGTCTTTGACCGCATTCATTTCAAAAGCTGTGGTGGGCGTTGTAGGCGACAAGAGTACGTCGCATTCGTTCAAGAGCGCTGATGTGCGGTCTTTGAGGATACGGCGCACCTGCTGTCCTTTGGTGTAATAGGCGTCGTAGTAGCCGTGTGAGAGCACGAAGGTGCCGGTCATGATGCGGCGTTGCACCTCTGGGCCAAAACCTTCGCTGCGCGACTTCACGTAAGTTTGCTCTACGCCTTTTGCATCTGCACTTCTGTAACCGTAGTGAACGCCATCAAAGCGAGATAAATTGGATGAGGCTTCTGCAGTTGTGAGCACGTAATACGTAGGAACCATGTAGTCGAGGAACGGAAAGCTCACCTCGATGATTTCGTGGCCTTTTGCACGTAAGTCAGAAAGTGTTTGCAGTAATTTTGCTTTGATTTCGGCGTCCAAACCGGGATGATGCAGGCATTCTGCCAAAACCCCAATCTTTAGTTTTTCAGGTAAATTGGTGCGGACGTCATTGTGTAAACTAGAGCTGGTCGCGTCGTAGGGATCTTGCCCTGCGGTCAGTGAAAGCAAAAGTTGGGTATCGGCTAAACTATTGGTGAAAAAACCAATTTGATCAAATGAAGAAGCATAAGCGATGAGGCCGTAGCGACTGAGGCGGCCATAAGTTGGCTTGATGCCAAAAGTACCTGTCCAGGAAGCCGGTTGGCGCACAGAACCCCCGGTATCAGAACCTAAAGTTACTGTACACAAATTGGCCGAAACTGCCACAGCGCTCCCACCTGAGGATCCGCCAGGGACGTAGTTGGGTTTCCAATTGTTGTGCACAGGGCCAAAGGCTGAGTTTTCGTTGGAACTGCCCATGGCGAATTCGTTGCAATTGAGGCGGCCAATGACGATAGCGTCTTGGTCGATGAGGCGTTGCAAAACCGTAGAGGTATAAATAGACTCAAAGCCCTCAAGGATTTTTGATGCTGCACTTACTTTGTGGCCTTTATAGCAAATGTTGTCTTTGATGCCGAGAATGACACCAGCCAAAGGGCCAGCAGTACAGGCTTGAATTTTTTGATCGACCAACTGTACTTGAGCGCGTGCTGAATCCGGGAAAGCTTCTAGAAATGCATTGAGATGTGCGTGCGCGGCTATGCGAACGAGGTGTTCCTCAACGAGGTCCAATGCCGTTTTGCCAGAATGCAAGGCGTTCTGAATCTCTGCGATTGTACGATACATGCAGTTATTTTTCTTCTTTAGAAATCTCAGTTGAAGGCGCTTCCGGGTTGTTTTCGCCTTTGGACGCGTCTTTGAATTCTTTAACGCCTTTACCTAGGCCACGCATGAGTTCTGGAATTTTTTTACCTCCGAAGAATAGTAAAACAATCACGAGGATGAGAATGATTTCGGTTGGTCCAAATTTGCCCATAATTACTTTATTTATTGTCTTACAAAACTAATGAAAATTAAACTTGCCCTTCGGTAATTACAATTTTCTTGCTACTTCTACTTCTTCATATGCTTCGATGATATCGCCTATTTTGATATCGTTGAACTTATCGATGTTCAGACCACACTCATAGTTATTTTTGACTTCCTTGACATCGTCCTTGAAGCGTTTGAGCGAGCCTAAGCTGCCTGAATGCACTACAATGCCGTCGCGGATGAGGCGTATTTTGGAACTGCGCTTGATGATTCCGTCGAGGACGTAACAACCGGCAATGGTTCCCACTTTTGTGATGTCGAAGGTTTCGCGTACTTCGGCTGAACCGAGTACTTTTTCTTCGATGTCTGGCGACAACATACCTTCCATTGCGGCTTTGATCTCTTCGATCGCCTTGTAGATAATGGAGTACATGCGAATATCAATTTGCTCAGTTTCGGCCAATTTACGCGCAGGCAAAGTCGGACGAACCTGGAAGCCAACAATAATGGCGTCTGATGCAGATGCCAAGTTGACGTCGGCCTCTGTAATTGCACCCACACCTTTGTGAACGATATTGATTTGGATCTCTTCGGTAGACAAGTTGAGTAAGGAATCGGAAAGTGCTTCAATAGAACCGTCGACGTCACCTTTAACGATGATATTGAGCTCTTTGAAGTCTCCGATAGCCAAACGACGTCCGATTTCGTCGAGGGTAATGTGCTTGGTGGTGCGCAAGCCTTGCTCGCGATATAATTGCTCGCGTTTTTGTGCGATAGATTTGGCTTCTTTTTCGTCGTCGAGCACGTTGAATTTATCGCCGGCGCTAGGCGCACCATTGATTCCGAGTACAGATACTGGTTGCGCAGGGCCAGCTTCTTTGAGCGGCTGTCCGTGTTCGTCTTGCATGGCACGCACGCGGCCATAGTAACGACCAACGAGAATGACATCGCCAATGCGCATTGTGCCCGCCTCTACAAGCATGTTGGTAACATATCCTTTACCTTTATCCAAAGAGGATTCGATAACTGTACCTACCGCATTTTTCGCTGGATTGGCCTTGAGGTCGAGGAGTTCAGCTTCGAGGAGGACTTTGTCGAGGAGTGCGTCTATGTTGAGGTTCTGCTTGGCAGAAATTTCTTGAACTTGGTATTTCCCACCCCAGTCTTCGACGAGGATGTTCATGGCAGAGAGTTGTTCGCGAATGCGATCTGGGCTTGCTCCTGGCTTATCGATTTTGTTGATCGCAAAAATCATCGGAACATTGGCAGCCTGCGCGTGCGAAATGGCTTCTTTGGTTTGCGGCATGACATCGTCGTCTGCTGCCACAATTATGATCGCCACATCTGTAACTTGTGCACCACGTGCACGCATCGCGGTAAAGGCTTCGTGACCTGGCGTATCGAGGAAGGTCATTTTGCGGTTATCCTTCAACGTTACGGAATAAGCACCAATGTGCTGGGTAATTCCTCCGGCTTCACCTTCTGTAACGTTCGCATTACGAATGCGGTCTAGAAGTGATGTTTTACCGTGGTCGACGTGACCCATAACGGTAATGATTGGCGGACGAGAAATGAGGTCTTCGGGTTGGTCTTCGACTACGGTAATTGCATCTTGTAGTTCAGCGCTGATGAATTCGGTCTCAAAGCCAAATTCATCGGCTACGATTTGAATGGTCTCGGCGTCAAGACGCTGGTTGATAGAAGCAAAAATTCCCAACGACATACATACGGAGATGACTTGCGTAGGTTGTACGTTCATCATGGATGCCAACTCAGAAACCGTAACAAACTCAGTAAGTTTAAGCGTTTTCTCTTCGAGTTCGGCCATTGCCATTTCTTCTTGGCGACGCTGAGCGTAGTTATCGCGTTTTTGACGGCGATTTTTTGAGGCTTTTGACTTACCCCCTTGATTAGATAAACGAGCTAGCGTCTCTTTGATTTCTTTTTGGATATCGTGTTCGGAGATTTCTGCTTTCTCGGTTTTTGGCTTGTTGGTGTTATTAGACGTGTTGCCTACTTCTACCTTTTTAATGCGCTTGCGCTTGCGCTTGTTGTTGGCATCTTCTGAAGAAGAAGCTACAGGCGTGCGCGGACGCTCAACTGGCAGCTCAATTTTACCCAATACAGTTGGACCTGAGAGCGTTTGACGCGTAACGCGAATGGTTTCTATCTCAGGAGTTTTCGGTACTACTGGCTCTTCCACTTCCTTTACAGGAGCTGGCGCAGGCGTTGGAGCTGGTTCGGAAACTGCAGCTTTTGGTGCAACTGGTGCAGCCTGAGCAGGTTTTTCTGGTGTTTTATCTTTTCGTTTGTCTGGACGCGTGCGTTGGTTTATTGCATCTAGGTCAATTTTTCCAACAACGTTGACTTTATTTTCAGTAGGCGCGGGGGCCTCTTCTGCACTTGGTGCGACTGCCTCTTGAACAGGAGTGACATCGGCAACAACTTCGATTTTTGGTTCTGGCGCCTTTTTTGGTGTTTCACTCAAGACCTGACGCTTGATCTCTTCGAGGTTGATGTCGTCTTCGTCCTCGTCGTCTAATACAGGAGTCGGTTGGACTTCTTCTTGTGTTTTGTCTTTCAAAGACAAAGACTCTCGCTTCTCGCGACGCAAAGCAGACTTAGACTGCTCTTTCATGCTTTGGTCTGCAGCGTATTCTTGGCATAGAATATCATAATGTTCCTGCTCCAAACGCGAAGTTGGAGTGGGGTCAATGACAATGCCTTTTGAACCTAAGAACTCGACGATTGTCGGTATTCCTACATTCAATTCTCCTGCTGCTTTTCCTAAACGAATCGGTTTTCCCGCCATAATGTACTGTTGCGCTCCTTATTGGTATTAAAGTTATTCAAATTCCGCTC
>JACCDM010924323.1_pt1 | contig 26990 bp, 22 predicted proteins | sample 7445851 | NCBI WGS metagenome assembly JACCDM01 (sample SAMN15323438, study PRJNA562643) | freshwater metagenome | isolation source: river surface water | place: USA:Blue River Watershed | collected 2017-08-16
CGAGCTCCCACGCTACGTCTCCGGCGACGCCTATCTCGAAGCCTTGAAAGGCAGCCTGACGACCGCCATGAACGCCTTCGCCCCGGACCTCGTCTTCTGGATCGCCGGGGCCGACCCGCATGAGGACGACCGCTTCGGTCAGATGCGGCTCAACGATGGCCACTTCGCCACCCGGGACGAACATGTCCTCAACCTCGTCACCCGGGCGGGCATACCGACCGTCGTCCTCTACGGTGGCGGCTATAACCGCGACCGCGAACACACCGCCCGCCTCCACGCCGCGACCGTCCTCCGCGCCGCTGTTTTCGTATGATCCAATTGGCGAAAGGGTCAGGATAAAGGCGTGGGCTGAGCTAGGCTGCCGGGCCCTCACCAAAACCGGCTTATCTCGGGACTGCGCATTGTCTAAGCGACAGGTATCAGTTCCTTTATAGAAGCAGCCTAATTCCGCATCAGGATAATCATAAAACCGTGCGTTGGATGCTTGGATATCGCGGCGTGCGCCCATCTCGTGGGAATGATCGGAGGCTATGCTTATAACACTTGATATAAAAACAGGACTGACCACAAACCAACTATGGCAACCCCCCCCCTCATCAACCCCTTCGCGCTGAATGCGATCGTCGCGACCGCATTCACAATCTGGGTCATCATCGACTCCCTCAAGCGCAAGAAACTCGCCTGGGGTTATGCGATTTTCTCCTTCCTTTGGATGTGGTGGATTTGCCTTCCGTTCTACTTCGCCGGAAGAAGGCTGCTGCCGGGAGAAACCAGGGAAGGGGGCTACGGATGGAACGTCTGTAAGTTCTTCATGCTGCTTTGGACCTTCCTCCTAGCATACTGCCTGATCGGGGGCATACTTAACGTTTCCGATGGACTTGAAGGCAAGCAGATGGGCGACATCGAAACTGCAGGAACTGCCATCGGAGTCGGCTTAGGACTTGGCTTTTTCTTCTGCCTTTATGTCGGCGTCGCCATCCCCGTCATCGTCACCGGCATCTTGCTCAAGAAGAATACGGTCGTAGAGACCGGTTCAAACGCCGCTCCTGCTCCGGCTGCGACAAACGTCCCCACCGTGGCCCCTCTCCCGGCTCCTGCCGCGCAGCCCGCACCCGTCACGTCCAGCAATGTGATTATTTCCGTAGCACGACAGGGCAGCAACCTGGGGAACTACGAGCTAACCACCTTCAAACAGAATGTGGCGTCCGGCCTCATTCTGCCGACCGACCATTACTGGATAAAAGGCATGTCAGCTTGGGATCTCGTCTCGAACTTCAAGGGCTGAGTCCCACACACGAGTTAAAAGGAGGGTGGCGTCTCTGGAAGAGCCACCCTCTTTTTTGATGGTTGGCAAGAACTACCCCTCCGTAAAGACGCCTGGCTTCCTAGACGTCGAGCTCCCACGCTACGTCTCCGGCGACGCCTATCTCGAGGCGTTGGAAGGCAGCCTGACGACCGCCATGAACGCCTTCGCCCCGGACCTCGTCTTCTGGATCGCCGGGGCCGACCCGCATGAGGATGACCGCTTCCGCCAGATGAGGCTGAACGACGGCCACTTCGCCGCCCGGGACGAGCACGTCCTCAACCTCGTCAACCGGGCCGAGATCCCCACCGTCGTCCTCTACGTTGGTGGGTACAATCGCGACCGCGAACACACCGCCCGCCTCCACGCAGCCACTGTGCTACGCGCCGCGGCCTATGACTAAGGTGTCCGGGCAGTAAGGGGTCAGACCGCTTCTGGCTGATATCGCTCGGAAGAGGCCTGACCCCGCCCTGAATCGCCTGTAGGACGGCCAACTAAACGCAAATCTTGTACACCTTCTATTAAACGCTAGTACTTGTTCATGCAGGCAGAATTCTTTCACGCGAACCCCAGGCAGCCGGCCTTGGAGCGAATTGCCGAAATTTTATCCGAATCGGACGGTACTACAATGATTGCGATGTGCTTCATCTCAAGGACGGGTACCGACCTTCTGACGGAACACCGAAATGCGTTCATTAAAGATGAATCGTTCATCGCGGCAACTGCACGACCACCGACTGACATCAGCGCCATGATTGAGCTTGGATTAGCGATGCCCGGAAAAGTCTGGTATCACAATGTTTCCGGCTCTTCGTTCGACTCTGAAAATGGTGTACCTGCCGGAGTTCTCCACGACAAAATCATCTATACCGAAAGTGGCGATCAGGCAACGTTGTGGGTAGGGAGCCATAACCTGACCCGTAACGGAGTGACCGGAATCAACATCGAGTCCGCCATCATATTAAGCGGAGCGAAGGATGAAGTTCCGTTTATCCATGCCCGCAAACATCTTCAAAAGATTAAGAAGGAGTGCACAGACGTTCCGCCAACCACACCTAAACCGCCCATCCGCAAGGAACTGACACTGGATCGTCCGGTCGTAATCGTTGAGTGTACCGCAAGCCCAGCAGTCCAGGTAGCGATGAAAGAAAGAGCAGATTACTATTTCACGATCCACCTGCGGCACGAAGATTACGACCGGCTCTGCATACCTCCCAAAGACGCAGACAAGCAGGTTAGGCTGCTCGTCTACAATCCTGGAGACCTGACGTCGCAAGGCCCCAAGGCAGACCCACAATTTATCCGAATGGGGGAGATTCACGGCATCAACTTCACGGCGAAGAACCGGCGTAAAGGCCGTACCGTTCGTTGGCGTGACATAAGTTACTGCATCGAAGAAGGCCCTTCCAAGAAGAAGTACGGCCCCTTGCACGTCGTAAAGCACAGACGTTTCAAGAAAGAGGAATACACGGTCTGCGCTGTTCGAATCGAAAACTCTCCTGATTATTCCGCAGATGCGGAAATCATCCTGCCAAGCCCACTTAAAAAGGCTTCAAAAACTAAGAGCCGCAAGATTTACCTACACGACCCTGAGCGACCCCAATTTGATTTGTTTGACGATGATGCCTTGGCGTTACCCCCCGGAGAAGACGTCCCGTTCATTGAGCTCACTGAAAGCACCAAACCCGTCTTACACATCAAGACTAATGGCGTATTCGCCACCTCAGCCATAAGGATCATCCGGGCCATGGCTGAAAGTCAGAATCTCGAGGTTAGAGAAGAGCGGAGGAAGGGACCTTATAAGTTCATTACAGGCGGATATGTGTATAAAGAAGATTTAGGATAATCACCGGTCTGCCTAACTGATTTTCACGCGGCTCATCGTCTAGTATCAAATAACTTCCAACATATTGGGATTATGCTATTTATACTCACATGGCCACCTGCACCCACCGGCTAGTCTTCAGGAACAACCATCTTTACGTAGAGATCGAAGGAACGCTTTGGGTGTACGATACGGGCGCCGACAGTTCGTTCGGCAACAGATCGACCGGGCTCCTGGGGACCAAAGAGGACATCGCACAGCTCTACGCAGGTCAGTTCTCAGCCGAAGACATATCCGGATTTCTCGGCGAAACGGTGGCAGGAATCATCGGTGCCGATATCATCAACCGCTACGATCACATCATCGACCTCAAGGCCAACAGACTCACAGTAAGCGACGGTGACCTCACCTCTGAGGGATTAGTCCAGGCCCTCGATTTCTTCATGAGCGTTCCGATGCTCAAAGCGAACATCGGTAGCGTGACCCATAGCCTCTTCTTCGATACAGGCGCACAAATCTCCTACTTCCAAGGCACCCCACCGGCAGACGCTGTCGACGCCGGAGACCTGGAAGACTTCTTTCCGACCGTCGGTCCCTTCAGGACGCAGACAAAGAACATCAATGTCGGGCTCAACGGCCTTAGCCACACCCTTAGATGCGGAAAACTTCCGGGTATGATGGGCATGGCACTGAACATGGCCAACGTGAGCGGCATCTTGAGCAACGAGGTCATGCGGGGGCGCGTTACCGCCTTCTATCCCCGTCGCCAGCAATTGGTGCTGCAGGCATGAGCACGACAGACAACCATCGCAGCTGGGCCAAGCACTACGATGAGGTAAACCGTAGATGTTTCGGCGAATACTACGACCAGTTGACCAAACAGACCTTGGAGCAGATCGGCAGGCTCGGCGCAGGCCTGCGCATCGCCGACTTCGGGGCCGGGACGGGAAGATTGGCCATCCCGCTCGCGGCCGCCGGACATCAGGTCACTGCCATCGAGCCGTCAAAAGCCATGCTCGAGCAGCTGGAGGCCAAGCCTACCCATGGTCGAATCCAGACGTATCACGCCTCCCTCTCATCCTATGCTGGTCCGGGCGGGCATGACCTCGCGCTCGCCGTCTTTACCGTCATCGCCTACATCCTCACGCCTGAAGACTTAGTCGCCGCCTTCACCAACGCTTCCAAGGCGCTCAACCCGCAGGGAGCCCTACTGATCGACGTACCTCGCCCGATGCTCTTCGGCGACAACCATGTCAGACGTGATGACCTGGCCCGGATCATCAACTTAACCTCTCTCGGACATAACCGCTACAAGTACGAAGAGTCGACCGAACTGATGACAAGCGAAGGACCCATCACCTACCAAGATAGCTTCGAGTTACGCTACTGGACCCAAGATGAAGTCAGGGCTTCCCTATCCGCCGCAGGACTCACCGTCACCGAAGACTGGTCAGCCCGCTTCCCGATGGCCGGAGCTGAATACTGGCTCTGCAAGAAAACCTGACGAATCAAAGGGGCTGATCCGCATGAGGATGACCGCTTCGGCCAGATGAAATTGAACGACGGACACTTCGCCGCCCGCGACGATCACGTCCTCAACCTCGTCACCCGAGCCGGCATACCCACCGTCGTCCTCTACGGCGGCGGCTACAACCGCGACCGCGAGCACACCGCCCGCCTCCACGCCGCGACCGTCCTACGCGCCGCAGCCTACGCGTAAAAGGGTCAGGCTAAGAAGTGGTAGCCTGACCCTTTAGTGTCATCTTTCGACCATAACCTTATCCGATAAGCATGACACCATGCTCGTCGGTCATCGGTTCCTCGGTTTCGAGCAACCATCTAAGGTAAGGTTTGAAGGTGTAGTCATCCATATTTTCCGGACAACGCGCCGCCAGTGTGGCGACCAGGGTAGCCAGGAATGGCCTTGAGCCTTCAGAGGGCATGTGGGCGCCGTTGATGATGCTACGTGGCATCTTGCTTGCGAGATAGACTGCGGCCACCAAGGGAGCGAATTCGACGTGTAAGGCGAGCTGACGGTGAGTGAGTACGAGGGCTTTGATCTGGCTCATGATGAGACCAGGTATGCGTGGCGAACCGAACTGGTACGGGTATGATTGCATCGCTTCCATCTCAGCCGGGTAAGCGACCTTCTCACCATAGACGATCAACTTATCGACGGATCGCGCAGCGGGGCGCGTCGAGGTTGCGATCTGATAAAGACCCTCAAAAAGAACACCCAACGATTCTGATTCGACCTCAGACCAGTTGACGGGATCGGATTGACCATGGCAGAGACAGCCCACCTTCGGCCAAGATTTCGAGAAAGCATCGACAAAAGCATCCTTCTTAGTGGCTGACATCTTCGGCAAAAGCGTGGCGACGCGTTCCGCGAGGAGCCGGCTGTCAAAAACCTGGGCCTCTCCGCGAAACAGCTCACCCGGAAGGCAGTTACTCCTCCAAGCGGCAGATACTAATTGATCGGCCGATGCATAGTCGAAAGCAGGGATAGCGTTCATTTGAGGGAGGAAAGCCTACGGACATCAAGGAGCAGACAGGCATTGGGATCGGACGCAACCAAGGCGACGATCTGAGCCTCGGACTTGGGGCGAACATCGTGGATGCGCCGGGAACACCCGTCGCAGGTCAGCCGGCCGCGGCTATCGAGCCCGAGCAGACCAAAGGCTGACTCACCCTTGGGGCAGTGGATCCTCTTGATGAGGACCCCGCCGGCCGTGAACAATTCGCCTGTCGAAGCGTTGAAGACCACATGCGCACCCTACCCTGTTCCAATGATAGTTCAATCATCTTGAGGAACTTCCAAAAGGCTACGGGACCAGTCTTGTAAAAACGCCCAAGAGGCTGATATTGGGCGGATGAACCCCGAGGAGCTGCCCCGCCCCAAAGGACCTAAGGTCGAGCCGATCGACCGGAGGGGAATACTTGCTAAGTTCAAAGCCCAACGCGCACAACAAACGACACATCTGGAAGAGCGGAAAGCGGAGAGTCCGGCCGAAAAACTGCATCGGATAAAGGCAGATATCGCGCCTGACGTGCAGGAAACTCACGAAATCATCGCCCATTACCTTCCTTTCGTCGAACTCGTGGAAATCGAGCAGATGCTGGCAGGCATGCTGGGGCCGGACGGAGCAGCGATCCGCGCGGAAGGCGGCTTTCATGAGATTCTCAGACAAGCCGACAATGCGCGAGTCCTGAACAGCGACGCCCTGCGACTCGGGAATGAAGTCCGGAACCTTCGTAACATGCTTTTTCATAAAGGTGTGACCCTCCACCCTGACCAGATCAGCCGAATCAATCGATTCTGGAACATAGTGCGAAAACAATCACAGGAGCCACGTGATCTGGCCATCGAACTGAAGTCAGCTTGCGACCTTGGAGTCAGGGACATCGACCAGGCAAAGCCTGCCTTAGTTCAGATATCTCCTATCGCATACCTTATCGAGATCGAGCAATCGCTCAGAAAAATACGGGACCACTTAGTGAGAAAGCACTCCCTCGACGGACTCCGTCATGACGACACTAAGCGACACGCTGACAACGGCGATGCCCTCCTCGCAATTAAGCATTCGAAAGGCAAGCTATCGCACGCGCTCAGAACACTGGGATTCATAGACGACTTGAGGCTAGTCGTTGGCTTAAGGAATAAAATCATGCATACACAAGCCGGCCTCGCTGCCGACAAGGATGATGTCGCCAAAATCGAGAGGATCTGGGGGGCGTGCCGTACGATAGGGAGAATCATGCGGATTGACCGTTACATGACGGGCATCGAAGAAACCCTACTCCGCTTGCTGCGCTCCAACCCTAGCGCACCAGGCTCACTCGAATACTGGAAACTCAAAAGATTGTCCAAGCGGGCGACGGAAGAACCAGCCACGCTCAATAGACTCGAATCAGTAGGAATTACTAAAGCCAAACTGAAGGCCATCGAAAGTTTCTGCAAGAAGGCAGAGAACATGACCTTGCACGCCCCTACCCTGGAAGAAATACAGCTATTCCAAGAGGCGTTCACCCAGATCCAGCTTGCAGAAACTTTGCCCGCCGTGAACCCAACGAACGAGGTGCTTCCTAAATCAAAAAAGCAAGCGCTCCTTGAGCAGGACGAGCGAATTCTCCGGAAAAAGGCTCGAAAGAGATATCGCGAATAAACGCCTTACGCGTAGTGGATATGCGCCGCACGGCGAGCTCCACGAAGACATTAACCGAGGCGAGAATAGCCTCGATTTGTCACTTAGTCAGTAGGCGACATCGACCACCGGAACATTTCAAAAGAAAACCAGGCTCCTAGGGGCCGCCTAACTGCTGCCTAAGCACGACAAGCTGCCTTACGGCTTCGCCATCAGGAGTCTGCGGCTTGAATTCCTCCGAGATATCCGCGCACTCCTGAAGGAGCCAATCCCGGAGATCTTTCGGAGCCTCTGACAGCTTAGCGGTGGCGGCCATATCGGCCGGGAAACGGCTTCCTTGTAGACGACGGCTGAACTCGGCGTTGATCAGATCACGCAGGGCAATGTCCCTACCGACCCATCGGCGTAAGAACCGGGCGCCGACTGCCTCAAAGTGTTTATTGAGCCGATTGGTGATATTGCGCTCTCCTCCGTCGAGGCAGACGAAGAGACGCAGCACCACGACCACCGCCTTTAATTGCTCCACTCGGCGTTGCTTGCGGGCATAATACCCACCGGTGACCAAAAGCGCCCGAAGGACTTCCGTGTCCTCGAAGATCAGGTCCCCATTGTTACCTCCTTCACGCAGTTCCCATCCGCGACAGGTCACCTCCAGCTGACAAGGGCCAGAACCATATCCCTCGAAATCATTGAGATTGATAAGTGCGACCGTGGTCCATTCGCGGAAGCCGAAGCGACCTCCGTCAGGATACTGATGGACGACATCGGGGTTGGCCGGATCAAAATCAGAATTACCTACTCGGATGAGAGGGTGATGTTTGCTGTCACTGAACTCCTGAGCAGTCACCGTGAGACGGATCGGCCCACGCCACCCTTCCCTAAAGGCCCCCAGTAACTGACAGACTATGACCTTACCTGGACGGCCGTCAGGATCCTTTTCCAACTGCAGCCGGAAACGTCGCCGGCCAATCCCGACAAAATCCGGAAGCTGGGGGAACATCTGGCGGGCCGGTGGCAAGGCAGCCGGCGGGGGCGGAGGCGTGATCGGAGCCTGGGACACAAGTGCCTTTGGCGGATTCGGCTTTGCGATTGGAGGCATCGGCTTGAGCGACACGATGGGCGGTTCCGGGGCTGGCTCAGATTCAGCAGGCGGAAGATCAAACGCAGCCTCCTTAAGATTGGCAGTTTCCTTGGAGGCTGTTGCGACTTTCGATTCAGGCTCGCTCGGAAGTTCGGTCTCAACCGGCTTCCCTGTTGAAGGTTCGGTCGGCTTTTCTTCGGCCTTAGGTTCAGGCTGCGCAGGTTCTATCGGGGTCTCAACATGGCGTACAAGCGCCGCAGGCTCGGGCTGAGGAGTTTCAATGTCATCCGCATCTAAAGGCACATTCGCCTCAAGGACTGGAGTAACCGGCGGCTCAGCCTGAGGCGGCGGCACATCTTCCTTCTGTTCCTGCAGCTCGGGATTCACCACGGCAGGAACATCAGCCGGCGTAAGCCGGGCTTGCCGTCGTGCCTTAGCCCACATGTAGGCCTGCTCCAGCTGCCGGCATACCCAGGCAAGGAACTTGAATACGTACACCAGGGCATAGCCGAGGAACTGTAGCGTCATCACCAGCAAACCTAAGGCCGCTCCGACGACAAAGGCGCCTACCACCAGGATAAAGACGACCTTCAACACGTGAAAGCACGCCCTAAAGCGGCTAAAATGGTCGAATCATGGCCAGAAAGGATTTTGGACTGGAGGGGGCCCATCGAGGAGAACCACCCCAGACTACCCCTCAGACAGCCTCAGACAACCCCCATCAGCCCAATACTAATATAAAACACGGCGGCCAGACCGCCCAAGGAGTGCGGATTCTAACTACATGACTTTAACCAATAAAATATGGGGTAAAATCTATACCATCGGTCGTCGGGTAACGGCATCCGGTGAAATTCTTGTTGACTTCGGCCAATATTAATATCACAGTATACGAGTCAGATCGCCAGTAGGTGGCCGCAACCCGGTTACATCAACGAAACGAGAACGACGCTACTACCATGCAAAACAACAAAACGTCCGCCGGCGACGCTAACTCGGCAAACACGAGCATCAAAGTGCTCCTCATCCGCAACCTCACCATCAACGAGGACAAGAGCGCTGTGCGCTCCATCTACTCGGGTGTGGTTACCGTCGACCAGATCGTCGACATCAACACGAACGATAACGTTCGCGGCTACATCGCTGAGACGATGAACCCCACCAAGGTTCACCGCGCCATCAAGGAGTCGCTGAAGAACGATCCCACCAACTTCCACGTGCTCAACGGTGGTCTCACCATCGTGGCCGAAGAGAGCCACTGGGACGAGAACACCCGCCAGCTGGTCCTCGTGAACCCCTCGATCATCAACGGCGCCCAGACCCAGGGCGTGATCAAGGAGTTCCTCATGGAACGCATGGAACTCATGGGCAACGAGCCCGGACAGGAACTGCCCGCCCTTCCCTGCGTGCACTTCCAGCTCATCGTCACCAAGGACAAGGGTCTGGTGGCCGAGATCTCCATCGCCCGCAATTCGCAGAACAGCGTCAAGGCGATCTCGATCGTCGGCGGCAAAGGCCAGCTTGATGACCTTGCCAAGGTCATGAAGGATGCCGGCCATACCCTGCAGACCTCCGAAGACGAAGACGTGAAGTCCGGCAGCTACCTCCCGGCTGAGAAACTGCTCCAGGTGATCATGGCGCTCGTCCCCGACGAGCTCAAGATCCCCGGACGCACCAGCAAGGACAGCAGCAAGACCTACTGCTACAGCCAGAAGAGCGCCTGCCTCACCTCCTTCGCCTCGGCTCACGAGAACAAGGGCAAGGACGCCGACTCCAAGGCCCTCTACGAGTTCTGCCTCCAGATCTCCTTGGCTGCTTGGACGCTCTACTGCAAGTGGCAGAAGCACCCGGGCTTCAAGGGCACCGGCCTCCGCGCCATCGAGCGAAACAAAGCCGGTGAAATCGTCGAAGTCCCTGACGGTATCATCTTCCCGATCATCGCGGCTCACGCCGCGTTCATCTCCAAGAAGTCCGGCAAGTGGACCCTCGAGGTACCCGAGAAGGCCGACAAGCTGCTGATCGACACCGCTAAGAGCGACTATATCGACGTCGCCTCGAGCAACCCGCAGACCATGGGTAAGTCCAAGGCCTGCTACAGTCGCCTCCGCAGCTTCGCGGACCTCATCGCGAGCAACTAAACTAACCGGCCAGCCCCGCCCTGCCCCGTCATGTCGACGTGGGTAGGTGCCGGAGGCACGCCCAGGAATTGTCCCTTAACGGGACGAGAGGGTCGGCTCGCGCCGAAACCCTGCCTGGCGACGGCCAAACATACGTAAAAACCACCTAAACACCTTTATGATCAACGCATCCGACAGCCTCCACCCCGTCCCAAACGCCCGCGTCCAGGACTACGCCACCACCCTGACCGCCACCGAACTCCGCGCCAAGCTGGAGGACGTCCTCGCCTTCGACAAGAAGTTCGAAGACTCCTTCATCCCCTCGGAGGACGGCCTCGCGATTCGTATCGTCAGTCCGAGCCAGGCGCACGCCGACTTCGTCCTGACTGTCGTGCCGAAGCCCGACATCAACCACGTCTGCTTCGACTTCGCCGAAAAGGATACCGAAGCGGCCAATCACCTCCTCGGCCTGATCGCCGACAAGGTCGCGCACCGCTCGAAGTCCTGGCTCACCCGTAAGCATAAGGATCTCCCGCCCTGCCATGCGGGCAGCCTGGCCAAATTCCTTCGCGAATTCCGCGACGAGCCCTTCGCCGACTTCATCGAGATGACCGGCACCGCGATCAAGTCCGGCATGGAGTGCACCCGCTGGGACGCCCATGACCTGCTCATGGACGAGCTGTTCTTCCCCTCGGACATCCGCCGCCAGATGGAGGAACGCGACGAGGAATATGAGGCGAACCGCGAGCGTATCCGCAGCGCCCTGCGCAAGCACGAGAACCCGCAGTCGGTCTACTTCGAGCAGGAGCTCATCCTGATGCCGCACCGTCACGACATCTTCGACCCCGAATCCGGCCTCACCCTCCGCGTTCATTTCGCCGAGGACAAGACGTCCTGCCGTATCATCATCGGTATGGTCGAGGAAATCACCCATTGCGCCTAAGCCATGACTCAGAAGAAAAAGACCGTCCCGCCCTGTAGGCTTGAGATCCGCCGGTGCGAGACCTCGCTGTCGGCGGAGCGTTTCCGCGACATGTTGGAAGCGCTCGTGAGTACGGAGCCGGCCTTCAACAACTCGTTCCTGATGGGAAAGCAGGCCGACGACCTACGCATCGGCGGCCTCGACCAGTACGGTGACATCGTGATCCGCTACCACGCCCTGCCGGAAGGTAAGACCGTGAAGCTCGAATTCCGCCTCGGTGACGCCTCCCTGGTCGCCAAAATCTACGGGCACTTCGGCTCGAAGCTGACGCTGACCGGCCCCAAGGACGACGCCGAGAATGAGATGTTCCCCAACCTCGGGCACTTCCTGGACTCGCTCCGGATGAGCAAGCTGAAGCATAGCATCGTTTTCGCTGAATCCGCCATCGAAAGCGCCTTAGATTGCGGCTTCGACGAGTACGACGAAGTCCTAGAGGAACTGGTCTTCCTCAAGCTCATGAACGGCTTCGCCAAGGTCCACGGCTACCGGGGAGAGAACAAGGATCGCCATCGCTACCTGCAGGCCAAGCGACACCACAAACAGCCGCGCATCATCCTGCACCAGGGGAATAAACTACCCCTGCCCCACCGGCTGCACATCCGGAGCCTCAAGTTCGACACCACGCTTAGGCTGCACTTCGCCACCCTACCCAGGAACCGCTTCCTGATCGGCTATGTCGACGAATACGACGAGTGCCCTTTCTGACCGGGCACCCCTTGCGGATGAAACCAGTCCGGGCATAATACCCTCAGTCAGCGCCAGGGCCGGGCGCCCTGCCCCTTTTGTGTTCAGCGTGTGTTGTGTGTTGGGTTCATACAAAGCAGCCCCGGGAGCGATCCCGGGGCTCTTTCTTTGCTTAACTAGAGGCACCTGGCTTAGGCGCTGGCTGTTTACGGAAAATGGGGAAAATACGTCAGACTAGTCCGCCGCCGATGGCAAAGGCCTGACAGGCAAGACCACTTAAGTTGGCCGTTCGGATCCTCATTTTCTCAAGTGTCCAGCGACCCATGGCAAGATCGGTCAACGGCGGATTGATAGTCGGTTGTAGGTTATTTGCCCCATCGCGATATGTGACCTGGATATTGCCGATAGACTGATGCCCAGGGGTATTGCCTTGCACGATATAAGAAAGCTGAATCTCACTAACCTTAGGGACGATAGGTCCAGTCGGCGTAGCCTGATAGCGGTCGATCGTAGCGAAGAAAGCACGCCAGCGATACTTCTGAAGATCCTTGGGGCTCAGGGTCAAGGCGCCGAGAGTAGCCGTGATCTGCTCATTCACGGGGACCTTATAAGCCGGATCCGAGATCATCCCGCGCATCACGGAAAGCACCTCGGCCCATTCGCATCCCTGACTACAAAGCTCCATAAGTTTGAGAGCTGCCCGCTGGAAGCCATGCTCTAACGCGTTAGTGACCTGGTCGCCCACCGAGCAGCGATGCATGGCAGATTCGCAAATACGGGTGATGTCCTGGACGCAAGAACGGCGAGTGACCGGATCCTCGAGCTTCTTGGCGATGAAGGCAGCCAGCAGGAGAGGCCGACAGATCTTGGCGTTCAGGATGCGAAGCCCACGCAGGAATCCATAGTTTCCTTCGGCAGAACAAAGATCCTTGTAAGACTCAAAACCGAACTCGAGGTCGTTACAGAAGGCATTGATGCGGTCCGGATGTGACATTGCGGCCTCAGGATGATCGGCAGGCAGACGGGCGGCCAGGTCCTTACGGAACCAATCCTTGTAATAAGTGTAGACCTTGGACTTACCGATGAAGACGCGTTGAGCATTCCAATAGTAACGCAGGAAATCAATCCGATCAGAGGAATCATCGATTCGCTTCGCGAAGGCATTCCATGTGCGGGTAACCTTATCCTGGGCGCTGGCACTGCCGCGCGCCTCAAGGAAAAGTGCGTTCTTGATCAGGTCATCGGGGTTCAGCTTCGCGCCACGGGCGTTTAAAGTCTCGAAAAGCTTGATCGCGTAATCCTCGTCATCTGTCCGAATCGAGACGAAAACGAGTTTCTCGGTCATGATCTGATACAGTAGACGAAGGGCCGAAGCGAGATCGAAGCCGGCTTGCTCGGCGCCGTCGAGAATTTCTTCAAGTTTCACCCGGAGGGAAACGTAGGCCGACGGCAAAGCGCGGGCGCGCAATGCCTCCGGAACTGCGTTGCCGTCGAGGTGGTCGACGTCGGTCCGGCCATCGCGAACGTTTAAGACCGCCTGATAGGCGGCCAAGTCTTCCGGCTTCAGCTGCAGTCGGCATTCTCCCGAAGCGTTAACCAGGTCGGAGGCCCCGCGGACAATCAGTTCAGCAAGGTCTGAATGCTGCTGACGAAGGCCATTCATACGGCGGAGGATGATTGCGTGCAGCATCGTTAACGTCGTCAGACGCTGCTGACCATCGAGCAACATACGTCGCGTCTCGCCGTCACCGCAAAGAACAACCGTGCCCATGAAGTAGTCTCGAAATCCCTTAAGCTGGCCCTTCGATGTGCGGAGCTTTTCCCAAGCGAACTCTTCAAAGAGATCGAGGAACAGGTTCTCGATGTGCTCGTCGTTCCATTCGTAGTCACGTTGAAACCAAGGGACCAGAAGATCCCCGCTTTCCCGGAGGACCTGCGGCAGTTTGTAATCGTTGGAATGGAGGCTCATGGGTTGAAGTTAGGCGCAGTATGCCAACCCAGAGGCCTAGATCAACCCGGCAGGCACTGTTTTATACAATAATATGAAAATCAGCCGCGGACGTGATCGGAATCTACTATGAGCAACCCCTGACACCACCCAACCACGCCCTCCCACCTCAGTCAAGGTCGAGGGGCCTACCGTCCTCGTCTACCGTCCCCGGGTTCGGCCACGTGGGCACGACTCAAGAAGGTTTAATCGTCTAAATAAGGGGTTAAGGCCTACAGACGAGAGACCTCTGGTCATGGGATCACAATGAACTCATCGGGGAGCTCGGTTCGGAGGCGCTCCAAAAGTGCCTGCTCACCATCGTGATGCTGGGCGGCGGGGATTACGTCGGGGATACAGCGGGCCATGCACCGTGATGGGGCTCCTAAGCAACCTACGCAAGGCCTAGTGAGACAAGCCTGCTACCGGCAGTCCCAGCGCCTAGACTTATTAACAATCCGAAGTATTTGTATAGAAAATATGAGAAGATCAGGCAATAACCTTGGGATGGTCAAACACCCCAATAAAGCCGTCGAGTTCATCCTCAACCAGCAGCATCAAGGATTCTCGATGGAAGAGGCCGTACGAAATCTCGTGGAGTTCCTGGAACAGATGCAGGGCATCTCAAGAACGGAGGCTGAAACCAAGGCTAATGAGGCCTGGAAACTCGCCGAAGCCGAGTACAACAAGGTGCTTACCGGACGCGATGAAAGATCACGAGGTGCGATCAAGCTTGAGCTGCGACCAGAAGCCAAGTGGTACACCCCTCACCTCTTAGTCAGCCGGCCTTGCTGGAGCACCTATCGCCAAAAACTCGAAGCCAAAGGATGGCCAAACTCGACGATTTCCGAAGTCGACGACAGCACCGACCGCATCGTCGGACTCATGTCGAATCCGCGACTTAAACAGTGCACACGCAAAGGGCTCGTAATCGGACGGGTGCAAAGCGGGAAAACCTCCAACTTCACGGGCGTTATCGCAAAAGCGGCCGACGCTGGCTTTTCCTTCATCGTCGTCATGGCCGGCACTACGAACTCACTTCGCTATCAAACCCAGACGCGCCTACACAAAGACCTAATCCCGGAGAATGCGCCAGAATGGCATTGGCTGACCTTGGCGAAAAAAGATGAAAATGATAAAGTCACCGAGGGCGACTTCGATCCGGGACACCTCGAAGCGGCATCGATGCTCAGCGGTAACACCAAGCTGATCGCCATAATCAAGAAGAATGCCTCGGTGCTCAAGCGGTTCAATAAATGGATCAGCAGCGCGACGCTTCCTCAACGCGAGATGAAGCCCATGCTGCTCATCGACGACGAGTGCGACAACGCATCGGTAAACACGCGCGACCCCGACGAAGATCCCGCGACCATCAACAACGAAATCAGGAGCATCATCAACAACATGCCCAACGCAACGTACGTGGGCTACACGGCGACGCCTTTCGCAAATGTGTTCATCAATCCGAACAGCAACAACAACGACCTCTATCCTGAAGACTTCATCTACCCTCTCTCCAAGAGCCCTTCGTATTTCGGAGTAGAGCGAATCTTCGGTAGCGACCCCGAAAACGCCGAGAGCGCCGAGTCCGGCAATGACATGATCAGGACCATCCCGAAAGATGAACTGGACTCCCTCCGCCCAACGGGATCCACCGCCGACGAGTTCCAATTTGTCCCGACCGACACTCTGAAGGAGGCCGTCGCCTACTTCCTGATGACCTGCGCGGGAAGGCTCTACCGCGAGAAGCAATTCGCCGACGGAAGGAAAGACTTCAAGTCGATGCTGATCAATACCTCCCAAAAGATGATCGAACATGCGGGGACCTTGCCTGAAATCACCAAACTGGTCGCATCGCTGCGAACAAGCTTCCCCGAGAAAGAATCCGCCTGGAAGGCCATCTGGGAAAAGGAGACCTCACTGGTTGATTCGAAGAACACCGGTTGCGCATATGAATGCGTCAAGTGGGAAGAACTTCGCGACATCTTGGTGAACGAAGTCCTGCCCCAAGGCTGCGTCAAAATCGTCGTCAGCAACAGCGATAAGAATACGGCGTCCAACCTGAGCCAAGAGTACATGGAGTCTAACCGTGGCCAGATGCTCATCGTCATCGGCGGAAACACCCTCTCCCGCGGCATCACCTTAGAGGGACTATGCGTCTCCTACTTCGTCCGTACCTCAAAGTCCTACGATACGTTGCTACAAATGGGACGCTGGTTCGGGTACAGACCGAACTACGAGGACATGCCGCGCGTATGGATGACAAGCGCGATGGAGCGTCAGTTCTTCCAGCTTGCAGGCGTAGAGATCGACATGTTCAAGCGACTTGAGTCGCACAAAGCGGGAGCGTCCCCCAGAGACGTACCGCTGCTCATCCGCTCGATACCTGGCATGCTGATCACGGCGCGGGCCAAGATGCGCCATGCAGTCGCTGTGAACATCGACTACAGCGGCTGGGCCGTCCAGACGACGTTCTTCAGCCATAAGGACACCGGAATTATTGAGCATAACATCGGTAGCTTCAGTCGCATGGTCGAGAAATTAGGCGGAGCCAACCGATTCAGCTATAATCCTTCGTTCGTTTACAAAACCGACGTAGATGCCGAGACCGTCATCGCCTTCCTAAAGGACTACAAGTGCAACGAGTCCAACCAAGAGATGCAGACCGATCTGATCATCAAATACATCAAAGATCAGCTCAAGAAAGGTGGCTGCAAGGAATGGAGCTTCGCCGTCAAGACGAAGGCCATGAACGTACGGGAAGGAGAACAGGTGGAGTGGGCAGGCATGAAACTGAACCTGCTCTCTTTCGCCAAGATGTCCGAGCAAGCCAGCTCACCTGACACTGCTTACCTGAAAGCCATCAAGTCATCGACCGACATTTTCGCGGACTTCCCCGACTACGCGGAAGTCGTGCGCAACCACAAGGATTCAACCGAAGAGCAACGGAATGAAACGAGAGGCGCCCGCAAGCCAGGCGTCGGCATGATTGTCATCTATCCGATCAACGGAAAGTCCAAGCCACAGCAGCCGGGGTCAAGCCGCGTGGACCTGGATGCGGCTGGCGACCTGGTCGGCGTGACTGTCTTCATGCCCGAAGTCACCGGAGATAAGCAGTCCCACAGTCTCGTGGGCGTCCGCACCGAGCCCGAAACCACCAACGAAGATTCTGAATAACATGAACAAATACATCGAGATTCTCGACGAAATCACGGCCGCCCATGCCACGCTATCATCCCTGCAGCTTCCCGAAAAAGGCGGCTTGAACCGGCGGAAACTAGAAAAGGTCGACGACCAGCTGGACACCGAACTTGCCGTTGACTGCAATGGCTCCCCACTGCTGATCATCGGGGTCAATGACAAGGTTGCCAGTCGCAAGATTCTCTGGGAAAGCCGAGGTATCCGGGCGGAAATCTTCCCCGCCTCAGGCCAAGGTGAGAAACCCAAGGTATACGTGGAAACCAGTTCGGACTACTCCCCTAGCCTCTTCGGCTCACTCGCTTCGTCCATCCTCACTAATCTCTGTGAATCTAAGACCAAATCGAAACAGTCGATATCGGACGCCCTCGACGAGTGGAGACGCATCTTCCTCGCCGCCAACGATGCGTTGAACGAATCAAAACTGCTAGGCCTGATTGGCGAACTCACGACGCTTGAAGAAGGCATTCGCCACGCGGGGCCCGACTTCCTCGAGTGCTGGGTAGGTCCCAGCGGAGAACGTCAGGACTTCAGGCGTGACGCCCTAGCGATCGAGTGCAAGGCCAACTCCTCGGGAAACAACTTCATTCACGTCAACGGACATGACCAACTCGAAGCCCCTGAGGGCGGAAAGCTCTTCCTCTCATTTGTCCAGCTCGAGAAGACCCCCGACAGCGCCTACAATCTTCCCTCCTTGATCGGGAGAATCACCAACCTTGGTGCCCGTCGAACTATCTTGGAAGAGAGGATTATGCGGGCCGGAGCGACGATCAGCCAAATGGCTTCGGCCGAACCGTCCTACTCGCTCGTTGCCCATAGGCTTTTTGCGGTCGATGATAAATTCCCGAAGATTACCAGCAAGGAGCTGAAAGGCGGCGTTCCGCCAGTGGGAGTGAGCAACATCGCGTACAAGGCCGATCTTGGCGTCGTCCAGAAGCACGCCCTCTCCCAGGCTGAAACCATCGCATGCTATAAGCTGTTCATCGGGAAATGACCCTCAGCATTTCTTCAGAAGAAGTTCGGCCGGAGGGGACCTTTAACATTCAAGTCTTCCTCGACTTGCTCGGCCGGCCGATGATCGACCGGATGAGCGTATTCTTGCGCGAAACCGCTCAGAACGCATGGGACGCTCGACTCGTGCCGGACGCCGACGTCGATTTTTCCGTCGAGATCGGGACCTTCACTCCGGCTCGCTCCAAGAAGATCAAAAGTGATGTCTTCCCAGTCAGCGCCTACGCCGCAAAACTTACCGAAAATATTCACGGCTTCTGCGATGCAGGTAAGCCCTATATCATCGTACGTGACGCGAATACGATCGGACTAGCCGGGCCAACCGAAGCCAATGCCCCTGGACGCAGAAGGAACTTTACATCATTTATCCGTAATGTCGGTCAAGATGAGGCCGCATCGAACGCTTCCGGCCGTGGGGGTACATTCGGGTTCGGTAAGACAGTATTCTTCCGAGTCAGCAAAGCCCGAACCTTGATCGCATACAGCAGGACAGAAGACGCAGATGGAAGACCGGTTTCAAGGCTCATGGGTGTCAGCTTAAGCAGGGTCAACGACACCGTACACCAATACACCGGAAGACACTGGTGGGGCGTCGTACCAGCGGGACGAGAACAGCAGCAAGGTTTCAATCAGCCGCTCTCGGGCAAGCCGGCCGATGACTTGGCAGAAGCCATCGGTTTCACAAGGTACGACGAAAAGTCCTCAGGCACGTCCATCATGGTGATCGGTCCTGAATTTGGTCTCACGGATGAACAAGACCTCTGGGACAGCGCCGAGGGTCGGGCACGAATCGCCCAATTGATGCAGGAAACTCTCACCTTCTGGTATTGGCCCAGATCGATGGGCGGAGGGGAAAAAAAAGGCCGTCTCAATGCCTATATCCTAGCGGAAGGAAAAGCCCATCCGATTAGCGCAACGGATGCAAAATATCCTATCCCTGTATTCGCCGATTGTTTTACCGCACTTCAGTCAAAGCTTAACGGCGACGAAGAAATTGATCCGAACCTCTACGTGAAAATCTTCGAAATCAAGGGCAGATCACAGCGATTAGGCCTGCTCGCGATCGCGAAACGAGCTTATCGCAAGAGAGAGACCCACGCGATTGACTTGGTGGAAAATCACCCGCTTAGAGCAATGATTCAAGCAGGCGACGACGAGAAAAACGGGACTGCGACCAACCCGAGCTGCCATCATGTCGCCCTGATTCGCGAACCAGGACAGGTCGTAAGATACCTGCCTACCATAGAGTGCACACAGAACGGCATGGAATACGCAGCTGTCTTCCTGCTGGCACCTAACGGAAAGGATAAAGAAGAAATCCGTGAGCACATCAAGAGATCCGAGCCTCCTTCGCATGATGATTGGAGCAAGGAAGAACGCTGGGCACAGCTCATCGTTTCAGAGATTTCACGGTGCGTCGCATCCTTTGCCGCCCCACCCAACGCCAGCCAAGGCTCGATCTCAGATCGGGCTGGAAAGATCTCCCTCTTACTCGGAAGTCTATGGGACAGCGGCGAGGGCCGAGGGGGGGATGGTGGCGGTGGTGGTGGCGGCGGTGGTGGTGGTGGTGGCGGTGGCGACGGGAAGTCGTCAGCGTGCAAATGGGATCAGGAGCTTACCCTTCACGCGGGAAAGGCACACATTCTTTATACCATTCATCTCAGCCCAAAGATCAAGAAAGGCACCCTGCGCTGCAGCCTCAAGGCGGCGCTCTATGGCGGCGGTAGCGACGAAATACCCGGCGGCACAAAAAAATACTTCGCAGGCTGGTTTGCTAGAAACGAAGACGGCAATCCTGGGAAAGTCCTAGGTAAAAATCTGACCCTTGAAATCACGGAAGCATTGGCTGGGAAAGTCATCCTAGCCTTAGCCAATGCTGATATCGATGCGGCAATCGCCGCCACCTTCAATATCGACCGAAATGGCTAACCTACCCATCAAGCCATACCTCACCTTGCCCGGGAATCACCATCTCATCGGGGTGGACTTCTATCACGGCACGATGGAGCAGCCGCTTAGCAACCGCCAATTCCTCGAAGGATTCTCAGTTGCCAGCCAAGTGGACATCGAAGCACGCGTGAAACTCGGAGGAAAGCACAAGTTGGCTGAATCATTGCAGCTGGAAGGAGCGACCTTAGGATTGTCTCTTTCGTTACACTGTCCCTCCACCCGCTTTCGCATCACCTCCGAAAGCGAGCTTGGTGACGCAAGACTACAGTCGCTCAAGGTCGTCGCGCCGCCCGGGATGATCAGCAAAGAGATCACCCTGTCGCTGAAACTTACCCTAGAGAAATCCGCGCCCAAGCCAACAAAACTATGCGCGAAGAACATCGGCTCCGTCGTCTGGGAGGACAGCATCAGGATACAGCTCGAGGGCACGGGGGCGACATTCCCCACGCAGGAACATGACTTCCGCCCAGATGAAGGCGGAGATAACGCCGGATGGCGCTTCGACTTCAGCAATGCAAGCCTTCGCGGGCGAGCGAGCCGGCTACGGCTACTCGTTAACAAGAAGAACAAGAATTTCCTCAAAGGTATCCTCGAGAACCCAACGAAAGCAGGCAATTCAGAGGCACTCCGACTCTTCCGATACTCGGTTGCCTGCGCATTGATCGACTTCTGCGCGGCAAACCATGAAGAGTTCCAGCAGGCAGGACATAGCTTCAATGACGAGGGGTCACTTGGCCACCATTTGGTAAACTTCCTCAAGACCCATATCCGCCATGGCAACGTTCCGCTTCCAATCGGAAGCTACCTGAAGACCTATCACACCGACATCGAATACCGCGAAAAGATCAAAGCGATCCTCCAATCTAACATCCAAGATGAACCGCTCACCTAAGTCTGAATCAGACCTCTTATATCCGAGGCTGGAGCTGAAGCCTGGAACCGAATCATGGACCATCATCGAGAAGCTTATGATAGCCTCTCATGACATGTTGCTGGACAAGACAATCGTAGGAGACCTCGAATCTATGCTCGAGTACGGCAACGTAGGTGGCCAGGCATCCCAAACCGACTGCGACAAGCTAAGCGAAGGCCTCATCTCGATCGCTAAACAACATGGCTTCCCACGTCATCCTAACGCCAATCAAAAACGAGCCGCCGATGCGGAAATGGCGATTTACCTGCACCTCAACATGCGGATATCTCGCAACGAGGCCGCACACGAAGGCGTATGGAACGCCTTCTCCTGCTACTTCTGCCCGGCAGTTGTAGCTTGGCGATGGTCTGGCGCCGAAGATGAGGAGTACCTACCTGCTTCAAATGAAGGCAAAACGAGCGAATCTGTCCCCATCTCGGAGCGCTGGTTCACCCAATCGAAATCGGAACGCCATGCGTTCGGTAGACTGTGGTGGAGAGCCGAACTCCTCAGGGATGAGAACGCAAAAAATCCCTATTGGATTCTTTCTGGGTTGATGGAAGACGAACTCGTACAATGCGCAGAAAGAGGGCTTTTCGTGACCCATCGTGAGGCCGTACTCGCTCTAGCCAAAAAACACCTCGAAGACTACAAAGGTAAGACTTCGCGAATGCTTGTCTTCCGCTCCGCGATCAAGAGCCTGCGACGAATGGCCAGCCTCGTCGACCTCGATGCCGCCGCACGAAACGGGACGCTAGAAATAATGGTGGGGACCTGCTACAAGGAAGCGCTCTTGCGCAAATAATCATGTCAATAACGGCAACCGTCACCACGCTGGGGGCTTTTCTCAAGGACTACCCGAAACTGATCGTCCCGGACTATCAACGTGAATTCAAGTGGGAGCCTGACAAGGTCAAGGACCTGTTTGGCGACGTCATCGAAGGATTGGCCCTCAAGGAAGGGAATCCCAAACCATGCTTCCTTGGGAGCCTTGTCATCTCCATCGACAAGAAGTCGGGTAGTGTCGACCTAGTCGACGGCCAGCAGCGCATGACTATCCTGACCCTGGTCCTCAAATGCTTGGCCGATCGTTGCCCCAACGACGCTCCCGAGCGCGGACGAGCGACCGAGCTCCTCGCCGGAAAAGATGGCCGAGCCATACACCACAAAAAAGCACCAGGCACGACCTGCGATGATTTTTCCGCATACTTTGAATGCGCCATCGCCCAAGCACCCAACCTGCTGAAATTTGGTAAAAATACCAACAAAGCAACGGCCGCGCTAAACGCCAGCTGGGCAAAAAGCCTAAAAGCTTCCCTCATTTACAAGGCCCAGAAAGCGCTCGAACAATCAGTAGAGAAGCTGCTTGAAGGACCGACCAAGCCGCAGGAAGCCCTTCGACAAGCGCTAGATGGCATCCAGTTGGTGCTCATCAACACGGACGAGTCAAAAGAAGCCATGAGAGTATTCGCTTCGATTAATGCGGGCGGAACGCCCCTCGAGGCATGGGAACTCATCAAAAGTTCTTTCTACAGCCACGCGAACACCCCCAAGCTCAAAGCGGATACCTACGCCCTCTTCGAAGGATCGGACAACTCACTCGCAAAAGCGTTCGACGGATTATCCAAGCCAGAAGCACGCGATTCTGGAAAGAACGACGTACTCAGAACTCACTGGATTTCTCAATTCGGACTAATCGCAAAAGACGAACTTTTCGACGCATACAACGATTACATCTCCGGGGATACTGCCCGCAAGCGCCTCACGGATATGATCGAGGCCATCGGCAAGTCGTTGTCTTTCCACAAGGCATTCGACTCGAAGACATTCCGGCATCGGTCGATAAGATTCGATACGGGATACTTCCACCCGCTAGAAGTCTTAAAAGCAAAGATTAGCCTCCCAATTCTTTGCGCCATCGTGGCGAAATACCATGACGCCACCGAACTTTCGGAAGCATTGCAGCGGTGTTCGTTCGCCCTGGAGCAAATGCATGTCACCTGGAGAATCATGGGGTTCGCCCCCAATACCATCGACAAGCATTTCGCCGACGCCGCGGTGAGCATCAGCAAGGGACGACTTGGCTCAAGTCCTCGTGAGATCCACGAAAACCTGGTGAAACACTTGGCTGGACATCGGATGATGCCGACGCGTGGAGCTCTGGCCGCACGATTCAAGAGCTACCAGATCATCGGAGAGCATAAGTTCTCACAGCTAGTAGCCCATAGGTTGAATACCGCATTATCCTCACCTGGAGACGCCGCCCGAGCGACTGATTACATGGATGTCCCCTTGTTCAACAAGGAAGGGCTTTCCATCGAGAAGGGCATAAAAATCGACCCGGACAACTGCACCGCTGATTCCATTCCCCGACATGGCTTCAAAGATGAGAGCCAAATGCGCGAGTTAATCGACTCGCTGGGCAATCTCTATGCCATCAAGGCAGGCGGCTCAAAAATTTCGACCAGCCTCCCCCTTAATCAAGGCACCGCAATCTCTGATCTTGAAGCAAGCGAATTAGACATTCGAAACCGACAGCTCTCCGACTTGGCAGCCAAGATCTGGCTACCTAGCTAGGATACCAAGAGCACCTGCGATCCTGACACCGATCTGATAAGCTAGGTAGGGAGGGACGGCATTTCCCACCTGGTGATACTGCTGGGTCCGGTTGCCCATGAAAAAATAGTCGTCCGGGAAAGTCTGGATCCGGGCGGCCTCGCGGACCGAGAAGCTTCGGGCCTGCGCCGGATCGTAGTGGATATAGTAGTGACCGTCCTTGGAGATATGGGAGGTAATAGTCCCTGAGGGCTTACCAGCAACTTGCACCTTAAACCTGTCAACGAAAGTGTCCACTCTTCCGGCAACTAAATTAGCATGCTTAGGCAATAGCCTCTTCCGATCACGCGCGGGAATCTCATCAACAGTGGGACTTCTTCGCAGCTTTTTTGCACGCTTAGCCCACCAGCGATACCGAGCCAAGTCTGAAGGCATGTGAGACCTTGCCTCATGGTTTAAAATTACATTTACGAAACTCGAAGCCAAGGGCTTTATGAATTTAGCAAGCGCTGGAGGCATCCCCCTGCGTCTCGTGTTTTTTTCAAGAAATTGCGCGCCTGTTTTTTCCATGTCTCCAATCGGCCTAGGCTCTTCTGAGTTCAAACCCGCCAATTTAGGAAGGGTACCGATGACGGACCTAACTGAAACCACCTCATCCTGCGGAATAAGTGATCCTATATCACCAATACGCGCGCCAGCTTTCCTACCGACGATGATGACTCGGTGACGTGTCTGAGGAATACCGTAACGCTCAGATCTGATAAGATAATCACGCTCAGCCGCAGGAGCGTCGTCACGCCTATCGACCAAGGAACTAAGCTCATAGCCGGCAGACTGCAGGTCACGGATAATTTCGGGCATTATAGGCTTACCGTCAACCAAGGCCGTATTAAGGCCTTTAACGTTTTCCATAACAAAGATTGTGGGTTTATACTTACGAATGATGGCAAGGTATTCTTTGTAAAGGAAGTGCCTTGCATCCTCCTTTTTGCCGTCATGATTTTGCATACGCGATCGGCCTACGAGGGAATAGGCCTGACAAGGCGGCCCCCCAATCAAGACAAACCTCGGATAATTTTTCTGCCCCTTCCTAATACCCAGAGCTTTTGTTATCTTTCTTCTGATCTGGTAATTATGCTTACCTAGCTCTAAGCACAGCGCTTCTCTTTTAACCTGATTCCACGCAGCATGCTTCTTCAAAGCAGCCCATGCACGCTCCTTGTCAGGCCGCGATATAGAACGGAGCACGTTCCAATATTCAACAGGCAATTCCCTGCCCTTAAGAACAAAATGACGATAAAACGCACGCAGCGACAAAGTCATATGGGCATAAGGGTCTTTCTCAATCGAAACAACCGTCTTAAAAACATACCTGCCTCTGAACTTAACGCGCGAAAAGCCCTCACCCAGGCCGCCAGGGCCGGCAAAGAGGTCTACCACAGGGATTGGCGCAGAAGGCATAGGCATTTAGTAACGTCTGGGGGGCCAGGAGACAAGAAAAGCCCACATCAGTCCAGGACTAACTTGCCAATGTATTTCAAATATATGACATGCCCAACATGTCCCACAGTAAACCTACCGAAAAAGACTATTACCTACCGATCCTAGACACTCTTAGGTCATTCGGCGGCTCGGCTAATCTCAACGAAATTAGGCTAAGCGTGCGCCCCTTCCTGCGGGCTGATAATCGATACCTCGATGAGATTGCAGGCTCAAAAACCCAAGAAAGCCGTTTCGACAAGGACCTCAACTGGGCTGGAAAACGACTAGGAGATGCAGGCCTGATTCAGAAAGCGAAGACACACTGGAAGTTGACCGAAGAAGGACGACTCAACTTCTTTACCGCAAAGACGCTGACGCTCCTCTGTGACTTAGCCGGAAAAAGCGCTAAATCCAGAAAGAAATAGATTCACGTTATCACATCCCTGCGATCTATTGGCGACTAGATCCGGATGACTTCTGCAGACCTAAGGTTCAACGCCATAAAGGGTCACGCCATCGCAACGTCTCACCCCAAGTCCATTGAGCAACAAAGCTAGGGCATACTTGCTCATCATATTACACCTAATCAGGCGGTAGTGCTTCTCATCATTTCTGACTTCTATTTCTATTACGTTTACCGGGTTAGATTCGTTATCATAGCGAAGAAGAACCTTCTGGCCCGGGACATTGTAGTCTACCGCTACACGACCCGCATTCGAAATCGATGGGGCGAGCGCACTGGTAAATACGTCCAGGACTATATCACGTGGGAACATCTTAAAAACCTTATCGCCCAGGAGATGCGTATCCCTGACCACCAGGAAGTCGACCTCACCGGTATTGAAAATCGCCTCGTCGAGGAAACGGCGTAAACGTTTCTTGTCCCTTAGTTTTTCGCAGACTCCACTGGTCGCGAACGCCAGCCTTTCCTTAGAAAGCACATATACGTTTCTCCCGATCGCCTTCTTCACCTCCCTATTTGTCAGCTTCTGAGCCATAGTCTTTCCTCGCTCCCTTTGCTTAGTCTCCTTGAAAGCAATGCATTTCTCGCGATGCTTGAAGTATTCTTTTTTCTCCCACGCAAAGGACTTAAGACAAGGAGCAAGCAAACCGAGAGATCGGCTAGCCCTGATACGCTCTTCGTTATAAAGGAAAAGCTGCCACTTCTTGCCACTCTTCAAGGAATGCAGGAAGCCCTGCCTGTCCTTCACGTCACCCTTACCTACCCCAGGCACAACCTCTCCTCCGATCAATCCAGCGTATTCAAGCTCACCCGCATGGCCATCCAGTTTCTTCTTCCTTGAAACTTCCGATTTTGGCGCACGCCTTCTGTTGATCGACATAGGGATGAGCGAGACGGAGGCTTCGCTGCTGGGATAAACTAAATGGTGCGCCCCTTCTGGAGTCCATCGATTGCCTTGCCATACAAGATAACTCCATCGCGAAGCTTCATGGACTCCAAGGAGGCGTTCTCACCTAGCAAAAGTGCTAGGAAATCTTTGCTGTACATGTTGAAACGCACCTCCCGGTAATGCTGCTCGCTGTCGTTACGAATTTCGATCTCGACGATATTCTTGTCTTTGTCGCCCTTTGAGTAGCGGAGCAGTACCTTCTGCCCATCGACGTTATAGTCCTCGGGGACATGACCTGCCCGCGAGTTGGCAGGCGAAAGTTCGTCCGCCAGCACCCTCAGCACATCGATTCGCGAAAAAACCCGGAACAAGGACCCATCCTTGACGGCCAAATACGAAACTTC
>JACCDM010739487.1_pt1 | contig 26970 bp, 24 predicted proteins | sample 7445851 | NCBI WGS metagenome assembly JACCDM01 (sample SAMN15323438, study PRJNA562643) | freshwater metagenome | isolation source: river surface water | place: USA:Blue River Watershed | collected 2017-08-16
ATACCACCGGCCGACACACCATCTGTCGCAATAATAAGATCGCCGGTCGTGTTCACAATATATCCATTTGTTCCACCGTGATATAAGTTGAGATCGGCGCCAAGTCCAAGTGTTAATCTTCCGAGTAATGAACTAATACCGGATAAACTATCGGCCGACGCATCATTATTTAAGTTAACAATTTTTGTGGTCGTGATATCATTGGTCGTCGAAATCGTTCCAAAACCACTTGCAATTGACCCGGATGTAAGTGCGCCAACACTCGTTAGCGATGATGACGTGACGCCACTTCCGAGTGCCGTGGCCGACAGAACCGTCGTGTTGTTGATACTGTATGCATCACCCGACACTAAGTCAAGGCCGGTCGTGGAGAATGTAGCGCCGAGCACTGACGAATACTTAATTTCAACCGTATCATCTTCAGTATCCAAAATAATACCACCGGCCGACACACCATCTGTCGCAATAATAAGATCGCCGGTCGTATTCGTTATCAATCCATTTGTATTATTGTGCTGCATAGATAAGGATGAACTAAAATTTAATAATTTATTGACAGCAACTGTCACATCATCGTTAAAAGTACTTGAACCATGAAATGTTGTTTCATTTGTTACACCATCGAATTCAGAGATGATTGCCGATGTTCCTCTAATTTGAAATTTATCGGTTCCATGATTAATTACTATATTACCATTGCTACTTATAAATTCCGTTTTTGTGCCATCGAATGTTATAGATGAATCATTGTCGGTCCCAAATATTAGTGGTTCATTATCGGCAAGTTTCAAACTTATCGGATCGAAAGCACCAGTCACGGTTAAATCTCCAGTGACTGTTATATCACCGCTATCGTTTATAGTAAATAATACAATACCAGTGGAAGACGTGACTTTCAAACTAGAACCAGCAACGTTATTTGAACCTAACTTGAGCGTGAGTGCGCCAGATGTATTTGTAGTTCCTATAATTAAATCACCGGTTGCGTTTGTGATTAGTGAATTCGTCCCATTATGAACCAGGACTAAATCATTGCCAGTTCCCATTCTTAATTCTGCATTATCTCTATACTCTATATTTGATGTGATATCCAACTGTTCCGTCGTTAGTGTGTCGCATATGATGTTATCGACTTCTATAGTAGTCGGCATTGTTATGTAGTGATAATATATAACAGTATATAACAGTATATATTATTATATATTGTTATATATAATGTTGAACAGATTTCACAAGATGGATACACGAAAAAAAATATTTCTCGTTGGTTCAGTAATATTCACAATTTATGTTATTATTATGAATATCTATCTATATATTAACGATCAGATCTCGTCCGAATTATCATACTGGATGATTTCGGCAAATATTTCATTGACCTATTCCATATATTTATATTTTAGATTGATGGATTGCGAATCACGGCAAACATAATCTAAATGATGGCCAAACTTTATTTTTTATGCATTGTATGATTGGTTATTAAATATATTATCTATATAGTATATGATGTATAATATATACTATTAGCTGCACTACGTATTTTAAAATGAGTAAAAATATTATCTACCATAGCGCGGATGAGGATTTCAACATTCCGGAATATGTATCAGTTGTTATTTGTGACACACCACCTTCGAAAAATCGAAATCTATTTTTGCCGAAATGTCAAATAGGTCAAACATTATGTGTTAAAATTTTATTCGAATCCGCCAACTCATACATAATTCGCGGAAACAAAATAGACAATGTTAGAAATGGAATGTATATCCTTGATTATGGATTTGAATGTGTCATGCTAAAATGCGTTGCTGAAGACGAATGGGTTATAATTTCAAAATACTAAATGCGGAATTTGTTTGACATATTCAAGTATCATAATTTGCCGATTTGATGATTTGTTGATTTGATGATTTGCCGATTTGCCGATTTGATGTGAAATATTAAATTAAGATATTTAATTTTTCCATACATATAGATCATGGACGGCGTTGATATTAAACAAAGGAGACATGTTCCGTCATCTACGGAATTAAAATCATATATTGATGGATATTGTGATCAAGTATTGTCATCGTTCGACAAATTGAAAGAATCCAATGATGAGTTGAGAGAAAAATTTCAAAAACTTGAGGAACTGGTGGAGCAGAACAAGAATGATGGTCTCAACTTGAATTCGTTAATCAACGAACTCAAAGAAATAGTTGCGGGAAAATTAGAACTTGTTGAATTAACTGCGCAAAAAAATTCGGAACTAGAAGCATCAATTGAAGATTGCGGAAAATGGAAAACAGAAGTATCCGCAATAGAAAGCGATATTGTTGAGATTAAGGATCTACTTGACAAATTGAGATTAAATGATTTATATGATGTGGTATATGTTGATCATTCGGATAATGTCGAAGTTTCAGCGGATGTATATGTGTTCCAAAAAATGCCTGAGTTAATTGCGGATGTTCGGCTGCCATTAATTTCTGAATCTGTTGGACGTGAATTTTCGTTCAAGATCACATATGATGTTCCAGAGTCGGCATATGTGACAAATCCCGAAACAGGAGAGCGGTTGTTAACCAAACATTATCACGCAATTAAAACATCTGGTGATGATTGTTTCGAGGGACAAGAAAGCCCAAAAAGTTACTACGCACTTTCAAACACAAATGAATTCGTTACATTCTTATGCACTGAAAAAGAGTGGGTGGTTACTAATGAATTTCTGAACTGAATACCGTTCAGATGAACTGAATTACATTTGAATTACATCTGGATCAAAAAAAATGACATCGCATGTTTTGCGAGAGAATCCAGTCTTGGATCTCAGAGATGTCAGCCATTATTTTTTGCCCTTGCCTGAACCAGGTTTGTTTGGCTTGCCAGATTCATCCCTCGGCTTCTTCCCTGGCAAGATCGGGTTGCCGTTGGCATCCTTCTTCCCGCCCTTCCCGCCGTTAGCGGCTTGCCTCGCCTCATTTCCAGTTTTGCCGGGTCCGTTGTTTGTGTTTGGGTTCTTCAGTTGGTCCTCATAAACAACGTTCGTCGTGTTCTTGCGAACGGTGTTTCCGCTGGCTGATTTGTACGTGTCTTGCTCAGCCTCGCGTTCCGCGCGCGTCGGAAAAACAGCATCGACAGGAACACGAGTCAATGGCTTTGCGCGCGTCGGGGTGACGCGCTCCGACGGAGACTCATGTTTGTTGTCTTCAGGGTGAGCCAAAACCTTTCTCGAGTACATCATTGCTGCTTCGAATCTCAAAACTTGCATTTCGTAGAATAAAAATCAATTTTTTTATCTGTCTTTATCTATATAAATAACTCATGGATGTCAAAAAAGTTAAACGCATTCCAAAGCACGCAATTAAGAGCGTGATTCAGGATGAGTTATCCGACGAGATTCAAAAAATAAAAAATCTGATTATTACCGATATACGAAATGATTTACATGCTGAAATTGTAAAAGCTGTGGCGCTTGATAAACAGGAAATTAAAGCGTTAGTTATTAAAGAGATAGAATCGTCAAAAGACGATTTTCAAAAGGATATAAGACTCATGCATGAAACACTTAAGGGTAATATTCAAGATATGCAAAATAGCATACGTATGCGTTTAAAAACAGATGATTCATTTAAGAATAATTTAATTGATGATGTTAAACGCGAAATAATTGCTGATATGCAATCACATACTGAATCCATTAAAACCAGTATAATGGATTCGCTAAATGCAGAGTTCATCGATTTCAAAGATGATTTTCAGCAGAAGATTCTCGACATGAAGGCCAAATCAGGGATTGAAACAAAGGAACATATTGATAAAACTGTGAGTGACATGCAACTATATATGCAATCATTAATTGAACAGGCCAAACTTGATTTCAAAAATACAAAAACCGAATTAGAGCGAGAAATGAAAGGCGAATTAATGGAAAGCTTATCATCGAATATTAAGAATCTATCATTGGACCTTAAGGAAACTATTAAACAAGATGTTGATTCCGCAATCGAATCTGTGAACTTTGAAATAGATTCGTCGGCAATAAACAAAAAACAAAAGGCATATATTCCTAAAGTCGATACATTAGATTTACATAAATTGGTTTCCGCACTTGTTTGGGATGATGACACTTATAATATAATTGGCGAAATTCCAACTACGGAATCCACAAATATAATTGGGGCCATTGGAAGTATTATTGGAGAAAATATAGTTGAATTAGACACGACCGTTTGGTGTTTGATAGACGACGCGAATCCAATTGGAAAAATTGTTTGTCAGTCAGTGCATTTCCCAATGTTTGTCGAAATTCAAAAAGATCAGCATGTGCGATATAATAATTCTCTTGGTAAAGTTGTGAAAACATTTGAGGAAGAAAAATATTTGGATAAATTATTTAATAAATATTCATTGAACGATTACAAAAGCCAAAAATCTGCATCTATGCCAACCATACAACGGCGTAATTCGTCAATCCAAATGCGCGGCAGAAGTCCGAATGTACGCACCATGAGCTCATCCGAAAGGCAAATCACTCGTAGAAATTCTGGAATACATCATCTATCAAAAAGTGGTACTACTGAAAAAAAGATTTATCGCCTTGTGTTGGTCAAGTACGTGGGGTATTGAAACCGGTTTCCGAAGTTACGTAATGTTTACGTTTTGTCGACGTCTCGAACGAGTTGTCATTGCATGCGATCGTTCAAATATTGACTGTGCCGCTTCTTGAATAACTGTAATTGGATCGGTGCTTGATTGAGCGGCTGGCTGAGCGGCTGGCTGAGCGGCTGGTTGAACGGCTGGTTGAACGGCTGGTTGAGCCGCTGGTTGAGCCGCTGGTTGAGCCGCTGGTTGAGCCGCTGGTTGAGCCGCTGGTTGAGCCGCTGGTTGAGCCGCTGGTTGAGCGGCTGGCTGAGTGTTGGCTGAATAGCTAACTGACTGAATTGATACTCCACTATCGACCAAGTGTAATGTCGATGAGGAAATGGTAATACCACTATGGATTTCTCTGTATAACCCTGAATCTTGTTTGTAGTAAACATTAGTAGAAGTGTATTGACTTATTCGAATGAGTATGATTGACGCTTCAGCAATCATACTCACATACGTCACAAATGTTTCATCGTTCCATAATTTATCCCTGGATAACACTAATGAATTTATTAAAATCCAGACAAACTTTTTGAATAGTATATCAGCTTGGCTGATATAAATTTTAGTTTGTTTTAGTTCATGATTGAGATATTTGTTAATTAGTTCATTGTAGCCGTGGTCGATGATATCATCACTTGTCGCTCTTAAACTTTTTCCGTAATCATTCAACGCTTTTACGGAAAGGAAAATGAAACATGGATTATATTGAACAGGTGTTGTCGTACTAACAGAGTACGACGTCGGAAAATCATACGACAAACGCGGCTGAGTATCACCGCCACTATGATTATCACTCGACATCTTTTTAATTGCTTCAAATAATGCATGTGGAGTCATAGTCATGTGAGTACATGGCGCGGCGTTCAAATGAGAAACATTTGGCGCGACGTTCAAATGGGAAACATTTGGCGCGGCGTTCAAATGAGAAACATTTGGTGCGGTGTTCAAATGAACAACATTTGGCGCGGTGTTCAAATGAACAACATTTGTCATACCAAGAGTTGGTGTTGTTCCAACAAATGAACCAGTGTGTGCTTGAGCGCCGTATGTGTTCCACGCATACATGGTTGCTCGCTTTCTGGCAGCTTGCACATCAATAAAAAAAAATCAAATTTTATAGTGCAGATTGTCCGACACATGTGCACATGCGCACATTATCTAGACCAATTATTATTTCTTAAACTTCCATTGTATGGGTCTAACAGAATTTCCACTGGATGCGACCGTATCAACGATGTCTTGTGGACGCATTGTCACTATTTGCCCATTGTTATCACTGTACGAAATCCACTTTATTTTTTCGTGGATGATTAATTCTAAACAGGCAGTACATGGTTTGCTATTCTTCAACTCTCCAGCGGAATTATATCTTACAACAACTAAGTGCGCGTTGCGAAGATTTCGCTTGCGTAACTTCTTATTTGGCACATTCTTTTTGAAAGTCACATTTTTCATAATAATTACAAATTACATTGACCTCGGCGTGTAAACTATGTGGTACAGCGCCGTGTACTCTGCACATGTTGGTATTTGGTTCATTGTGTGCCGAAGCAACTAACGCACCATTTACATACATGCATGCACCATGCTTATGCTCAAGTGGCGACCACAAACAATCCGATTGCGTTGGAAGAAACATTTGTTTCGTTCGCTACATATAGTAATATTATTTTCAATTTTTTAAATAATATAAGATATTCAAATAATATAAAACATTTTGATTTAACAATGGTGAAACGTGATAAATCAGGAACAATACACTTCGATGATTATCCACTTTTTCAACCAAATTTAACACCACTTGAAATTTTTCAACTCGGTTCATTCGGCGGAACATATTGGCGGCCAATTTATAGTACGGTGGTTGGGAAGAAATTAAAAAATCGGCATTTAAAATATGGAATTAAGCTACCAGATGATTTAATTCTTCGAGCATGGGATAATTATGATAAAAAAATAAATAAATATGGTGTTAAAGTTGGAACTACTTTGGAATTTTGGGAAAGCCAAAAATGGATAACTAAATATCATCCATATGGGTGGGTTGAATGGTATTGTGATTTCTATGCAGGAAATAGATGCCCGGATGATGAACGGCAAATTACCAGATGGATTAACACAGCAGGACCAAATAGTAGATTTCGAAAAAGATTAATTAATTTAGTTAAAAAAAATAAATCCACATATGATGATTTTACAATAAGCCCAAAAATTAGGCAAACATTGCAGCATTGGGGTTATCAACTGTGCGCTAGTGATATAACATAACGCATTACTGGCGCTACAGAAAATTACGCATTGGCGAGTGACATCGGATCGCATCTTCGATTGGTCTAGCGCAAGAGTACGCATAACTACCATTGACTATTTTTGACGACACAATACTAACTACCATGCCATTTGGCAGAAACATTGGACAACCTGACATTCCATGATCCACTGTAGCAGTCGTAATAAGATGCGATATGTAATTTGTGCAGCTATCATTTTTTTTCGGATCCGTTGGTTGTTTATAATATCGGGCCGCGATAATATTACCAAATGAAGTAGTTATTTTTGCAGAATTGTCTCGATAGCCACACACTATGACTGTGTCATTTGTTATGTGGTTACGCGCATCGTGTAAATCCCTGCCTTGCATAAAATTCATTGATCTTTGAATTAATGCCGTAATGAACGACTCATCCATAATAATTTTTGAATGTGGGATTGACCTAGACCGCATATTCGCCGGATCATCCATGTCAAATGGAACTTGAGTCACATGTATCACAGAATGGATAGATGATCGGCCTCTCCAAGCATACAAATTATGGCAATTACTTCTACTGTATGATGCATCAAGACCATGGTGCATGTGAATCGTGCTCACGTATGAATTGATATGTGATTCGCTAACACGGTTTATTTTAACACGACCAATCGGCGTCAAGAACGCAATGTCATTCATTGATTCATTCTCATGTTTGTAATTCAAAATTTCAGATGCTTCGGCTTCTGTGTATTTTGCGTCAGTAATTGGATTGCGAAATTCGGCAATATATGTCCAAATCGATTCATATGTATCTTCGTCAGTTTCCGCAATTAAATAAAACAAATCGTCATAATTAACTTTTATTACGGATTTGTTCTCATTCATAATTTTCACAATACTTGCATTTGGTATTATTCGACCATAATGTGTCGATAAGCAGTGGTCCGGGCAGTGCAAACTATGTTTATAAATTATTTCAGCGTCGCAAACAGAACCAGTGATGGTATGACAAAGATTGTGTGCGGCCGTACATACATAAATTTTGCCATCCTTCCCAGTTACATAGAATCCACTACCAACTGTGAGGAATATTCCCGATGTTTTGTGGAAAACACCAACTCTAACAACAGAACGAACGGTTGCTTCCACTGGATTCAACGACGTGTCGTCTCTGGATGAGGCACTGCCTCTAGATGATGCATCATCTAGAGACGGTATGCTAATCTTATCGGGAATAGATGCATGCAGTGGTGATATCACCAAGATAGGATTTAGCATACCATGTGTCTTTAATTCCTGAAATGCAGCAGGAACTGTTTGGCACTCACGAATAAAATCAAATGATGGAACGTTATATATCTGCATGCTATTGGATGTCACTCTGTTAGTATCTGGACATGCACATCTAATTGTAGTTTTTACTGCGTTATACCATCTTGAATGAGTTTCGCGCATAACTGACCTATCGTGGAATGAATAAGTGTTTGGTCGATAAGCTTCATCACATGTAATAGCTAATGTCTTATGCGTGAATCGTAAAATGAGATATGCTGTTAATTGCTTGTTAATTGTTGTAATGCGCGAAAAACTATTTGAAAGATTATCGAGAAACCATTTGCGATTAACGACCGAGTCTAAGTAATGGCGTAAATCACATTTGATATCAATTCTAAATCTGTAAATCACATCTTGTTTGTTTGTGTTTGAACGATCCACAGTTGGTTGATTCGCATTATCAATCTTTATTTGTGGAACGACTGCATAGATATCATCAATTCGCAAATACGAGATGTCTAGTGAAGTGGTACTGAAGAGATATTTCATCATGAAACGGTTTATCTCATGGTGGCTAGATCCTCTGAGTAACCACCCGAGGCATACCGCGTCGTCTAAATTACTCGCGTGAACATATAAAATGAATGAGTGATAACTATCGCCTTGCGAATGTAACATAGTAAGGAGCACAGTATTCTCGAGCAATTCAATATGTTTTGTAATCAAGAAACGGCGATGCTTTTTCGACACCACTAAACCATACTTTAATAGTGTTTGCGAATGTTTAATTTTATTACTGGAATGCTTATTCCAAGAGTTCACAACAATCTTGTAAAGCTTAATATGTGTTCTATAAAATCGTTTACATTCCGGTGGGAGCGGGTAAAACTTGTATTCAACCAAGCCGAGCTTTGATCCAAGGCGCTTGTTTTTGACAGTCTCCATTGCAGACAACACCGATATATTTTTTTCATTTTTTTATTTAATATTGCGGAATGAAAAAAAATGAAAAAAAAATTATGAATTGCAGTGCAACACAATGTCTGCTCAAGTGGTTGGAGGTGAGAAGACGCGAGTGGATACTGTGGCCGATGCTGAGGTCATTGAGACCGATGCTGAGGCCATTGAGACCGATGAGTCTGATGAGACCGATGAGTCTGATACCGAGTCCATGAAGGCTAATGCTGAGTCCACGGGGACCGATACTGAGTCCATTGCGTCCACGAAGACTGATGCTGAGCCCGTGAAGGATCCGCAGCCCGTGAAGAATCCGCGGTTCCGCGGATGCGGTCCTACTTTGGGTTACACAGATCCTCCTCGATGGCCTTCACATCAACCCAGTCGACGCTCGTTGTTTGGATGTGACGTGCCCTCACCTCAATCATTGTTTTACTAATTTTACGGGTATTTCGATGGTTGTTTTTTTTGCAAAAAATATAAAAAAAATGAATAAATAATTATGAATTGCGTAACACAATGTCTGCCCGAAATTCCGTGAACGATAGGCATATCATGCCCCTTCAAAACACCTCGCAGGAGAATTCATATGAAATCCAATGGTGGGATTTCAGTGATGAACAACCATATATTAGTAATGGACAACCATATATCAGTAACGAACGATCATATATTAGTAATGAACGAACGCCGGTTATTATCGACTCGCCATTAGTATGGTTGATATCTGATGAAATACCAATTGTTGATGAATTCACGGTAGCCGTGGCAAGACGATGTCCTACTGATAGAATTGTGCAAGTGTCTGAAAGCGCAATCATCGCAGAGGCATCGAATACTCCAGATGATTCAGGTAGCTCAGGTAGTTCAAGTAATTCAGGTAGCTCAGGTAGTTCAAGTAATTCAGGTAGCTCAGGTAGTTCAAGCAGTTCAGGTAGTTCAAGTAATTCAAGACATTCGTGTCTTGAGTGGTTTAACAGAGTTAAAAACTATGTGTATTTTCATAGCATGAAATTCGTTTTGTATATTAAGATTTGGTATTTGTATATTAAGATTTGGTATTTGCATTTAAAACTAACGTATAATCCTAATAATTATGAATTAATTGGTGAATTTATGAAAACGATTGGTCGCTACGATATTCTACGGATTAAATGTATGCGCAACTATGATGACGACGTTGATGAATAGGCATCAACCACATGGTAAATAAAAAAAGTGATTTTTTTTTCACCATGTGTAAGGAAACAATGATCTGTTTCAACAGTGTCGCCTTTGTGCTTTCGCTCGTGTTCGCGGTGTTGATGTTCATCATCCATGGCAAGTTCATGGTGATTGACGAGTTCATGGAAGACCTTGGTTTGGACGAGCTCGACATCCAACCAAGGGTGCTGTCTGCGACATCGGTCGCGGTTGTCACGTATGCGATGATCCATCTTGTCGCATCGTGTGTTGCCAAGCGTCGCGTTGACCGTGTGGTAGACAAGCACGCCGGGACGTCCATGGATGCCATGCGCCGCAGGATTCGCGCGTCACTTGCTGAAAGTGCTGACGGATACGTGTGGTATGTAACTTGTGAGATTGGATTCTACTTGTTGCTGCTTGTGACTTGGTGCATGCCTCTGTTGAACTTCAACATGTTGATGTGGGTTGCGACTGCCTTGCATTCCTTGTTCGCCTCGATTGTCGTTTGTGAGCTCCGTGATGAACCTCTGTTCTACTTGGGGCCGAACATCGATTGCCAAAGACTCAGATACACTGTTAAAAACAATGGTAGGATGGTGCATCATGGAGATCGCGAGGAGGCTCTGTCGAAGCTTCACTTCATCTTGATGGTTGTGGACATGATGTTGTGGGTCTTGATCTTGTGCTGTTCGAAAGTTGATGTGATTGCGGTGCTGTGGCAAATGGTCAACCTCATCGGAATGTCGATGTTGATCAATGTTCGGTTCTTGCCAGGCGATTGCTTCTGGACTGGAAGACTTGACAGGAACGCCCAAACTGAGCAAGAACGTGTTACTCAACTATTGCAGCAGGTGTGAAATCATTTTCCACCAAGAAAGACGCAATGGAAAAAAATGATTTTTTTTATACTATATGCACTAACATGAACACCACGCTTTTTGCGGCCATCACAACTATCTCCATAATCATCGATAGAGTCGGTGAGTTATCGGCGATATTCATCTCGTATTTTGGAAACCTTGTGGATACATATGTGTCAGATATTTATTGTCTGATGCTTATAATAGCATGCATTGTGCTTGCGATAAACATTTCACACAAAGTCGCATCAATTGTAGTTTCGCGTTCATTGTGTAACATTTGTAACATGGATAGAGTGAGACTGCGCAATAAAATATTTGTGATTATTTATCTAACAATGGTTTACGTGTCGACCTTCAAGGTTTATTATGTAGAGAAAGCCACAAGTTTTACGATTTTGGTAATCTGTAGTCTATTGTGGTTTGTAACAATAATAGATATTGTGTTCACTCTTGCAGGCTAACTTGATTCACTCTTGCAGGCTAACTTGATTCACTCTTGCAGGCTAACTTGATTCGCTGATAGATATTTTTTTGCTTTCGGGAAATAGAATGTCTAATCCGATAATTACAGCTGCAATATTAGCTAAAAATGTAACTATGATATCTATTAAACTGTCTAATATAGATAACTCAACTGATTTCCAATCACCCGATATTAAATAATAAGCATAAAATAACAATACTAATATTAATAAAATGATAACGCCGATTGTCACTCCACGCATTCTGTGACTGATGAGTGCTATAATGTGTTATAATGTGTTATAATGTGTTATACAATTTGATTGATTGATGGATGCTATTATAATTAACACAAAAAAAATGAATATTATATTCAACAAATAATGTGAACACCAAATACTACAAACGTCAAACAATGGATCGCCCAGCACAGATGAAGCAAATCCACGATGAAGCATTAGAATTATTTATTAAAAAGAACGCCGATTATGGTGACGCATTCGCAAAACATGGAGTGGTTGGAGTGCTTGTGCGGATCGAAGATAAATTACAACGCTATATGTCGGTAACTAAAAATGGTACTAACTTAATTAACACGGAAGGTCTAAGAGATACTTTAATCGATTTGCATAATTATTCCGCGATGGCAATAATGTTATTAGATGAGTAATGGGGTTGTTATTTAATTAATAAAAATAAAAATAATTGTCTTTTTTTTATAACGTATAGGGTATAAGTTAATTTACAGAAATGGGAAGTTTAACAAATATATCCGATACATTAACAAGTATCGCTTCATTTTTGGCGATAATTTATTTGTTTTATAAAGCAACAAAAAAAATCAAATGCTGCAATTGTTGTGAAATCGAAATGCGCGATCCGGAAAATCCCGAAATTGTCGATCAGACAAATATGGTGCAAATGATCATGAACAAAATGACGCCTCGAAAAATAAGAGGTGATTCTCCGAAGAAAAATTCTAATGTTGTGAGTCCATCAAATAATTCAACAAACAATTCAACAAACAATTCAACAAACAATTCAACAAACAATCCATCAAATAATTCAACAAATAATTCAATAATCAATCCATCAAACAATTTATCATTAAAAAACCCCGAACGATTGCCACCACTCACTGAATTGATTGATCGACCCACGACTATTGAACATGCTCCGAAGCGTAATCCTAAATTTGTTAAACCAGTTTAAATATTGTTGGGTTAATTAAAATAAATTACTTTATACTAACATTGATTTCGCTTAGTAATATTATGAAGTAGAATATTTTATAATATCAGTATTTATATTAGATGCTTTTGTTCGAGCATCTTTCCGGGGAATAATTTCAACCGAACTATTAAAACGCACTCGCTTTCTCCGCGAAAACATAAATATGATAAAGGCTATTATGAATATGATTACGCCTAACATTTTATATAATTTTATTTATAATATTATAATAATATAATATAGCAACTATGTCAAGACAAATATTTACCTTGGACACTTTAGATAATAAGATCGCAACCTTAAGTTTAACTGGAACCGTGACGGCCGATTCAACTCAATCCGGGGTAACATGGTTAGTATCAACAAACGCTACCACAACCTTAAATTTACCAGCCGCAACGGTTGGTCTTAATTATTTTGTATATTTGGGAATTGATCTAACCAATACATTATCAATTGTGTTGAACGGCAGTGATACATGGCGCGCTCGATTATTCTATACTGATAAAGATACTGCAGGTGCTGCTTCATTTAATGGCGCTTCTAGCACAGAGGGTTTTATACATTATATTGGAACCGCTGATTATGTCGCAAGTTCAGATGCTCGAGGGCGTCTTGAGGGAACATATTTAGAAATCAAGTGCATGACCGCTGGCGAATGGTTGATGTTTGGATACGTATCGGGTAATGGATCCGTGGATAGTCCATTCCAATAAATTATGATGGCTGTAAAACAATTAAACCGAGCATGTTTTTTTTGTTAAATAATTGAATTTATAATTTTATAATTACCAAGATGTCAGATTTCACACACATTTACCACATCGCCGATATTCATATCCATAAGAAGATCCATGATCGGCTTATCCATGCATGGGATGAATTGATGGACCACATTAAGAAACACGAAGGTGTTCCTCTGTTGGTTATTGCTGGTGATGTATTCGAGTATAAAAAAGAACTTACTGGAACTGATATTGATGTTTTTAAATATATGGTTAGAAATATTGAGAAGAATAAAATTCAGACATTGATAATTCCTGGCAATCATGATTTTAGCACATCTGATTCGGATTTGATTTCGTCTAATTTAGAACTAATCAAAACTAAGTATATTGAATACGTAAAAGATTCGTGTATCTTTGAATGCCGCAATATTGCATTTTATATTCATTCACCGATTGATAAACAAATACTTGAGGTCGGAGATGAAAAACTATTAAAAATCGCAATTGCACATGAACCGCTTAGAGGATGCATATTTGACAATTCGATGATATCCGAAGTTGGACGTTTTGACAAGGATGATTTTGCCAAATACGATATTACAATTCTTGGTGATATTCATAAACCCCAGTTTTTAACGCCGCGCATTGCATACTCTGGCTCATTTGTTCAGAAAAATAGAGGCGAAGGTTTGACTCATGGATTTATTCTATGGGATTTGACAACATGCGCCGGTAACTTTGTTAAACTTAGTTCATATATGAATGATGTGGTTATTAAAACAAGCCATGACGCGATCACAGAACTTCCAGTGGCCATCCAGCCAAAATCAGTAATCTTCGAGCATCATGATTGCAGTGAAGATTTTCTACAGAAATTCTCGTCGACAATTAAAGAAACTTACGGCAGACTCGATACAGTTGTTAACACAACGATTCATAAAATTAACGCCAGTGGTGATACACAATCTGCAAATTATTTGGAAGACGCATTAACGCAGTCATCATATAGTGATGTCGAAAAAACAAATATTATGGAAATTCATAACAAATACTCCGATTGCATTAAGCGATCGAGAGTGATGTGGGAATTATTATATCTGCAATGGGAAAATATTTATAAATATATTCAAAGTTCATGCATTGATTTTACAAGATGTCAAGGCGTGACAATGCTATGTGGCGAAAATGCAATCGGAAAATCATCAATTATTAATATTCTTATCTATATTCTATATGGCGGCAAGACCGGTGTAACGACTGCATTGGCGCGGGAATTCATATTAAACAAGAACAACACAAAAAATGGCCAAATTAAATGCGGGTTTCGCGTTGAAAATTCGGTATATGAAATCCATCGTATTATTCGCCGCAATGATCCAGATACTGTGAGCTTATATTGTGACGGTAATTTAGTTGAATGCGGTGATATTAATGACACATATGCATACATGTCTGACCTGATCGGCACCCGTGATACATTTCTCGCGATTACCGTTGCAATGCAGGCAAGACCTCTGTTTGTTGATTTGTCACCAAAAGATAAACTTGCGTTCATGTCTAAAATTTTAGGAATAGATAATTTAGTATCTATTGTTGCGCAGAATAAGAAAGTTATATCTGAGCTCAAAAGAAGCACAAAAGATATTGCAAGTATTTCTAACTCAGACACAAATCAGCTTCAGTTAGAATATAACAAATATTCTGCAGAATTAACCGAGGTTAATTCCAAAATTAAATCAAATGATGAACATCGTATGGAAATTAATTCGCAAATTAAAGAATTACGAACGGGCATGATTAATGTTAATTATACGCTAGACGATTGTCTTGAGAAGATAGAAGCGGCAAATCTTGTGATGCGTAATTATGGTTTGCCAGACGAAGACATCGAGACGGAAGCTGAAATCTGCGCGCAGATTTCTGCATACGAACGATTATCTGGTCGTTTATATTCGACTGTTAAATATATGTTGGATAAGGGCGATGATATCGACAATACGCTTTCATTAGAAGAAATTCTTGCGAATTTGGAATCTATTGAAATGCCGTTGATTCCATGTGTCTGCAATGATGCCTCATATAAATATTATATGGAACATCGTGATGAAATGGAGAAAATACTGGCCGAGCCCATTGAGGAACCAACCACGCTGCAATATGCTATTTCGATTACCGAACCTCACAATATTCATTCTACGAGAGAATATTGTGTTGAACAGTTACAACTCGTGAAAAATAGTAAGCCTGTTCATGGGATTGAAGAGGTCCGTGCAGAGTTGCTGCGATTACCAGCCGATAAAACATCATTCGATGGGTTTGATATTGATGCATGTGAGACGCAAATTTCAACATGTGGGGACGATATTTCTCAACTTAAGCATTTAATTATGCGTTTCAAATCAAATTCCAAAATTGATATCCAGTGCGATATCAACATGACGATAATTCAACAATTGGTTGAAAAATTTGATAATTTATCGAAACAGATTATTCGCGTTGATCCACTTATCGAAAGTTGTGAGGCGCAGATTAAATCAATCGATAACACATATAAAGAAATGGCGTTCGCAGAATCATGTTGTGAATGTACGAAGAACAAGAGAGTTATTGAGTCAATCAACGGCAAAGAAAAGTTGATGGCAGAACTTAATGGTTTCATCAGCCAAAAAAAGCAAAATGAATACATTAGGAAATGCCTCGAAACAACAAAGTGTGAAATTTATACTTATGGAACATCGTTGATTGTGAAAACAGAAGCCGAATTAATTGAATTGGTCGAATGTAAGAACGCATATAACAATTATATGCGTAGACAAACTTTGGAAAAAAAGTTGGAAACTTTACTTGCCGAAGAACGTAATTACGCGAAAAAAGTCGAGTGCGAAAAACAAATTAAACAGCACGATGAGAATGCTAAATTATTTCATAACCAAAAACTCATCAAACATTATGAGAAATTTAAGAAATACAAAGAAGCGCAACAGGTTGATGCCAAGATTAAATATGATGCTCAGGTCCAATTTGTGCGCGAACGCGGAAACAAATATTATAAATTTGTTTCAATGAAGATAACATATCTTAAACGTAAATTAAGTCTTTCAAAGGCGCGACGTGAATATGAGAAATTCACGGAATTACTTAATCATATTCGTCGAAACGAAGAAATTAGCGGTGCTGTAAAATCATTGCAAGAAGAGCTCAGCAAATATAAAAATTTAGAACTTAATATCACACGTGATGAATTAATCAAAATAATTGGCCAAATAGAAGGCAAACTTGAGTCGTGTTTGGAGCGCGATGAAAAACTAAATGAAGTTAATATGGAATTATACAAATCGCAATTATACGATACAGCCATGTCCGATAAAAAAGGAATCATTGGACATATTATCAAAAAAAGTAGTGAGCGTATTTCCGAAATTTGGAATAGCAAATTGGGCAAGATTGTTGATTTCAAAGTTGATATCGTTTTCAACAAAGATAAATTCAATGTGATGATTGTCGAAGATGCGTTAATTAATGCGGAGGCTGGTTCGGGCTTTCAGAAATTTATCATGGACTTGACATTCCGTGAAACCATTTATGAACTCGCGCAGATTCATCTCGGGAACTTCATTATGATAGATGAGGGTTTTGGCACGGCTGACGCAAACAATAGACAATTAGTCAATGATTATTTAAAATCATTAACGTCTGCATATCCATTTATCTTCATTATTAGTCACATTGATGAAATGAAATCAAGCGCCGATTGTGTTCTTACAATTGATAGCAAAAATGGATCATCTATCAGATATGGTGAACTTGTGGAATTTGTTGATGTCGATGGTCCGATAAAAATGGATAAAGCATTCATCAAAGAAAAAATTGCATTAAAGGAACAATGTTTGATTGATGCAAATAACTTTAATGAAATCATGGAATTTCATAATTTTAAATATACCTGCAAATTATGTGAGCGTGAATTATCAAACCGGAATGCGGCAATTAAACATTGTGACACACTCGCGCATTTGACGCGTGTTGTTAAACAAGTGTATTCATCGAGCTAATGATTAATTAACGACGCGACCATGAACGAATCTTTTTTTGCGCTCGATGTAAATTCTATTGCGGCCTTTATAAATAAAATTCAAATGTTCATCTGTGAATCCGTTCAACAAATATCCGTGTGGTGTGTCCTTAGTTATAAGTGGCAAATTCACCAGATTAAGTCCGTCAATTAAATTAATAATGTAAGGCGGTTGTGATTTATTTTTGGGGTCGTATTTCGCAGCATTCTTCAAATACTTTTCCCATAAATAAGCTTCTTTAGAACAATCATTGCAGTTATCAAAACCAGGTAATCTTGGATGTCCCGCATATTTGTTAACGTGAACTGTCATCGACCGCTCGACGCAGTTATAGTAATATAATTTTGATTCGTAATCTAATGTGTCATATTCGATTACATTAGCGTTCGCACCAAAAATTAAACGGGTTTCTGTTGATTTGAGCCCTGGAAAACACTGAATCATAATTTCGCCCTCTGGATATAAAAATTTACGTTGTTTGTAATCACGCACAAAATCCATGCCAAATTTTTTCGAGAATTCGAGGTCAGGAGTCATATAATCGTGAAACTGAGTTCTATCTAAATTATCGGCATCATAAAACGGACATCTGAATTTAAACATGACAAGACCAATTGCTGGCTCCATTATTTTATACCAATTATATTGTTGCGACAAATTCCAAATTAAATCCGAGTTGGAAACTGTTTCATGTGTTTCATCTCGACTTCGGATATCGCTGATAAATAAAATTTTTGTTTTGTGTTTCACAAATTCAGTGGCCAAATTTTGGGAAATTTCATTGGTAAAATATTCTTCAAGAATGTAAATCTGTTCGGTTCCCGTTAATACAAATTTTGCAATATTATCGGTGGTTGCTTGCTTACCATTGTATTTATAACGGTGATTTGGTGGGACATTTAGGTGAATGATATGCTCGTAATCGCGATTACGGTGTGAGAACCTATCTCCATTACCATTAACAAAAAGATTAAATTCATTTGGATCAACAAGCAAGAATTTAATCTTTGGAAATAATGACGCCAAATAATTTGTATGGTGCGATGGAGCGGCGCCTGCATATACTAAAACGAAGTTATCAAATAGATCATATGTCATCATGATAGATTCAATTTCACCAAGAAATAATTTTCGTTGACCTCGATGCAGATTCGGAACTGATATACCATCATTATTATATGGTAAAGTTTGCGTGATTTGATTTATGTTAACAATGGGTTCTTTTGGTAAATTATCAGGAAGTGTACTGATTCTAAGATAATCGAGTAAATCCTGTCTAAGAGAGCCAGCTCTCGTTGTTGCAAGAAGGGTTAATATCGCATCTTTTGATAGAGCCTGCTTTACTGATGTGCTTGGGATATATGGATAGATATTTTGATTGCCATTGTGGTGATTGCGGTTATGGCCATGATTATTGTGGTTATTATGATGACGACCATGATTATGATTGTTATGATTGTTATGATGATTGTGATTATTATGATGATTATGATTGTTATGATGATTGTTATGGTGATTGTTATGATGATGATTATGGTGATGATGTTCGCGTGCGCCTTCGATATTAGTTATTATGATGATGGATTTCTTAGTATTAAACCCATAATATGTTTTATATGGGTCTGCGTTATTATATTTCTTCGCGGTATCTGGTTTATCCATTTTATCCCAAAATATATATAACCATGGATTTAATTTACAAATATTTTTTTACAAAAAAAACAGATGATGTATGATGCATCATGTATGATGCATCATGTGTGGTGCAATTGAAGAGAACCATGCCATCCGTGAGGCTTATTGAGGTAGTTTGTGACTGCATTTGACCTAACCATCAACTCTCCGAGTATTTGATCGAATTCATCATCCGATATGTTGCCATACATAACCGAGATGTATCTGGTCATGATCTTGATGCGAAGGGCGCAATCATTGCAATGATCACATTTGTCAAAAACGCCAGCATATGGGTTGTCGTGTGGAATCCATACGCGCACAATGACGTTGTAGGCGAACATCTTTCTCTCGTAAACTTCTGGTTTAATTGATATGATGGGAATGTCATCCTCATCATCGTTTGGTTCAACCACCATTCTTGTTTCTGTCGAACGCGCCGGTGAGTATGGCTGCATCAGGATTTTTCCAGAGATATACTTGAATACACCATTCTTGTAGTCCTCACGAAAATCAATGCCGAGTCTAGCAGCCTCTTCAAATACTTCGTTCATGTGATCCATGAACCTGGTTTTCGCTTTGTTTGCCTCGTCGTAGAATGGAAGTCTGAACTTGAGCAATTCGTGTGAGTTCAAAATGGTTGTCCAGATGAATTGCTGAGCCAAATCAAACAAAATATCCGCATTTGTGACGCCAACATTTGGATCGCTAATCGAGCGAATGTCACTGATGAACGCACACATGATGTCATGTTCGTCAAATGTTTTCGCCAGTGAACGTGCGAGATCATCAGTGAAAAAGTCTTCGTAGATGTAGATCTGGTATGATCCGTCAACAACTTTGTTCGAAATGTCATCGGTGGAATTAACCTTCACGCAATTCGCGTTCTTTAATCTCACATTGCGATCTGCGTGGACAAAATGAGCAATGTGACGTGTCTGATCTGTCATGTCACGGTTTCGATGACCACAAAAGGTACCATCATCCCTTTGTATCTTCAAATCAAATGGGGTCGGATCAACAAGCAGAAATTTGAAATCTGGAAACATTTCTGCTAACATGTTAATATGGTGGCCAGGACCAGCGCCAGCGTAAACCACAACTACCTGTTTGTCGTTGTATTTAAGTTGTTTAGCAATACGTGTAAGGTATTCTATCTCAGACAACAGAAGTTTCAACTGCCCACAATGGACTCCTGAAATAAAACTCCCATCGTTCTCCCTATACGGAAGACTGAATAGAAGCTTCTTGTAATATTTAACCACCGGTTGCATGAACCCACTCGAGATCAACTGCTTTATTTTTTTGGCAGTCTCAGCATCGGCAATCTCAGCATCGACAGTTTTCATCAACTTATTCAATGCTGTACGGGGGTTCATCAGGGGGCTCCGATGCTTGTTTTCCGGCATTTTCCAGGAGTTGCGACGAAGATGATCTGACATGTTTGTTCTTGGTTGCGAACACTTCAGTTGTGGAAAAATAAATCAATATTTTTTTTTGTTATAATGGTATTAAATTGCTAAGCGATCGAAAAATTGAATTTATGTTGAAGTAAATGTTTGTTTATAATAAAAAAAATGAAGGCATTTATCACAGGAATCACGGGACAGGATGGATCATATTTGGCTAAGTTACTTTTATCATATGGTTATGAAGTTCATGGATTAGTGCGGCGCACATCATCAGATAATACGACACGGATAAGGAATATGAATGTTAACATTCATTACGGCGATGTCACAGATTCATTACTGATGCTGCAACTTATTCACCACATAGAACCTGATGAAATTTATAATTTGGCGGCACAGAGCGATGTAGCTTTATCATTTAGTAACGCAACTTATACAATTGATAGCATAGTCAAAGGAACTCTAAATATTCTGGAAGCTGTACGCACATTCGGCAACAAACAAATAAAAATTTATCAAGCTGGTTCTAGTGAAATGTTCGGCGGATTGAGCAGCGAAGCATATACTGAATCATCAGAGATGTTTCCGCAGTCGCCGTACGCGGCAGCAAAATTGATGGCTCATAACCTATGTAGTATTTATAGAAATTATAATATGTTTATTTGTTGTGGAATTTTATTTAATCACACGAGCCCGTTACGCGGCGAAAATTTTGTGGAAAAAAAAATTATAGCGAGTGCCGTTAGAATTGCATTGGGTAAACAGAATAAATTGTCCCTCGGTAACATATATACATATAGAGATTTTGGACACGCATGTGATTATGTAGTGGCAATGCATAAGATGATGCAGCACTCCGTGTGTGATGATTATGTGATATCGACTGGACACTCTATTCAAATTAAAGAACTCGTTGGCAATGTATTTAAAACATTAGGGATGGATATTAAATGGGTAGGAACTGGCATAAATGAAAAGGGATATTATAACGGAAGAGTTATTGTTGATATCGATAGCCGACTATATAGACCCGCCGAAGTTAAACAATTACTCGGTGATTCCACTAAAGCTCGTGAAATATTGGGATGGTTTAACATCTATAACATGGTCGATATTATAGATGAAATGATTGCTCATGAAAAACTATTGCACGATTGCCAGTAAAGACTGTCGGCGCGAAACCATTTGATGGAATTGTTTGGTTGAATTATGAAATAAATTTTGCTGTATTCTGTGAATTAAACCGAACATTAGGATAATTTTGTATGAACCAGGTAATAGTTTTCTCAATTCCAATTCGTAACGGTGTTTGTCCAACTAAACATTTTATGCCTTTTTTTTGACGTATACCAACAATATCATCATTGTATATTATTTGTTGATTATAGTTCATAATATTTGCTATAAGATTAATCACATCATAAATTGCAACTTCTTCGCCAACAATCATAGCGTTGCCGGAACTATGAATATTTGTTAATGCATCAATCACATCATCTACATATACAAACTGCCGAAGTACATTACCAGATACATTAATTTGAATATTATGTAAACTTGATAAATAAATTTTGTGAATAAATGAGGGAATTAAATGACCATCGAATACATCAAAGTTATCATGTGGGCCATAAATATTTGATGGAATTAAATAATTCCAACCATTTAAATCACACGCGATTTGTAGCATTCGCTTCGAATATGCATAACCAATATTTGTCTCGTGTGGTATTCCGTTGTGAATGTCGGCCATTGTGAATTCCATATATTGCTTCGGGAAAATGCAGGTTGATAAAATTGCCACTAATTTACAACCATATTTAATACATGCCATAATAATATGTGTATTTATAATTGAATTTTTGCACAATATGTCAGTGTTATTATCTTTGTTAAAATATACTCCACCAACAACAGATGCTAAATGGTAAACATGTGTAGGGCGATATCGATTAAACATGAAATTTACTGACGGAAAACTCAATAAGTCACATTCTTCTCTAGTGATGAATATATAAGGAGAATTTAATCCATGTGCATCGTAAGTAGATTGTTTTCGATTTATAAGATTTTTGCCGATCATGCCAGCAGCGCCAGTGACAAGAATAACCATAGTGATATGCGATATGCGGTATGCGATGTGTTTTTCGCAATTTATTCAATATCTTTCAATATCCACAAACTATTCAATATCACTAACACAATAATTGAAGTTGTATACGTTGAGCGATCAATATGTGGATAATTGTCTTTAATATGTATTTCCATGTATACAATTAATAATAATAATATTGTTAAAATATATGAGATTATTTTTTGCCACATGGGATTAACGATGGTATATTTATTAATATAATTTCTATCGCGGAAAAAAAAGACTATAATGATTTATGGCATTGATTTATGACATTGAATTATGGCATTGAATTATGGCATTGAATTATTCTTAATTATGATCTGTCCCATCGGTGAGAACATTTTCATCAACTGATTGCACTGGTTCAGTTTGAGGTATTTTTAAATTAATAAATGAGGTAATGATGTTTGTGAAAAGATGTGCTTCAGCGAGATCATGAAGACCGCCGTTCTTCACCATTTTATTTGCAAACTCAATAGCAGTTTCTTTGGTTGCGTCCGTGATTTCTTTGTCATTAACGCTGTCTAACCATTGAATGTATTTTTTTACGTCTGTTGTGTCGGTAAATACCCCGCGTTTTAAACCATTATTCATATACGCGGTCAAAATTTGATGAAGTGAGAATTTATCAGTCATTTGTTCGGTGTAGCGGGCGGTGTAGTATATGATCCTTTAATATAAAACATGTTATTCTTTAATATATTATTATATTATACATTATATAATATTCTCTGACATATAAGTTAAAAAAACTAACGCCTAAGATAGCAAGCTAACATTGAAATAATCGCGATTGTGGTTGTGATTGTGTTATGCTGCTCATCCAAAGATTATTTCTAGACATATCAAATAGTTTGATAGTAATTAAATCTTCATCGCGCAAAAACATAGTGGGAGTAATCGGTTTATATGAATAATCAAAATTTTTACAATGTGGGCCACTGCATCCACCATCGCCTAAAGTAGCAAAACCATCTGATGAAATCGTTCCGGTAGACATGGTGATGTGCTGGTCTGTTGGGTTGGTCTGTTGATTTGGTGGTCTGTTGGTTTGGTAGTCTGGTGGTCTGGTGATGGGTGGGTAATTATGCATCCTTTAAAAAAAAAATCAATTTTTTTTAGATATACTGTAGTGAAATTAGCTACTGCACATTAGACAACCCTCTTCGTCGTTGCAGACTGCACGTTTAGCTTTCTTGGCTTTGTGTTTTTTTGCCGATTCTTCAACACTCCCTGCGATAGTGAATTTCACAGCTTCAGTCGCGGCTCGTGACCTAATGTAATAAGAGATAGTCTTAAGTCCCAAATCGAATCCATAATTAATTAGTGCGGACAATTTTGCATGCGTAACATCTTTAATATAAATATTGTTACTCTGCGATTGACAAATAAATTGTCCACGATCCGCAGACATACTCATTGTTTCGACCGGACTGATTTCCCACGCCGTCTTAAATACATTACGAATATGTTCCGGGATGTCCAAATGGTCAATGCTACCGTCATTCGCAATAATATTTTCTTTCATTTCATTGTTCCAAATTCCCATGACTTTGAACAACTCAATTAACCATTTATTAACAACTGTGAAAGTTCCAACAAGGTTCCGTTTTGAAATAATATGCGACACACATGGTTCGAATGATGGATTACCTCCAAGAATATTGCTTGTACCGGCAGTGGGCATAAATGCCAACATTAATGAGTTTCTAAGTCCATGTGTTTTAACAAGCTCAGCGATAGCATCCCAATCCTTAACATAAGGTAGAGGTGTACTACCATATTGCTGCCATAGGTGCGGCTGTAAAATACCTTGGCTCGCGGGGGATCCATCGAATGTGATATATGGTCCGTATTCTTTTGCAAGCTCCATAGATTCGGTGATGGCCGCATAATACATTTCCTCAGCAATGCGCCAGTTTAAGTATTTCGCTTCTGCGCTTGTGAATGGATAACCGAGCGCCATGAATACATCCGCGAGTGCCTGAATTCCAATCCCAATCGGTCTGTGTTTTCGCGATGAACGCTCGCATGCACTAAGTGGATACATTTGATAATCAATAATATTGTTTAGATTTCGGCATGCCACACGTGTGACATTTGCCAATTCCTCGAAGTTAAAGGAACCCGGTTCAATAATTTCGCCGGTTTTCGACCACTTGCATGGTGTAACCATAGAAATTAAATTGATGCTAGCAAGTGTGCAAACTCCAATTTCATATTCGCCATCAATAAATCCCGATGGGATTAAAATTTCGGCGCATAAATTGCTGCAGTTGATATGTGACACATTTTTTAGATTGCTTTTAAAATTGCAAGCATCTTTGTTTAACATATAAGGCATCCCCTTTTCAATCATAATTTTGATGATCAGTGTGTAAACAGATCTCGCGGATACAATTGAATTCGCGACACCTGCTTGTTCATATTGAATATAAGCTTCTTCGAACTCCTTTCCATACGCATTAATTAATTTTGGCGCTTTTGTTGGACAGAATAGTGACCAATGTTGATTGTTTTTCACGCGCTCATTTAGCAGGTTGTTACTCCAGCATGCAAGAAATATCTTATCGAGCATAATTCCTGATTTGTTATCTGTTGATTTTAATGAGAGAATCTCCATAAAATCAGCATGCCATGGTTCAATATAAATTGCCTCGGACATCTTTCGCTTTCCACCTTGGTCAATGACACCCGACATCATGTTGTGGGTTGTGACAAATGGCACCAAGCCCTTAGATGGCCTGTTAGTCGTTTTAATGAGTGAATGTTTTGCGCGGATATTAGTCATCGACACTCCAATACCGGCGGTTAATGCACCAAGAATTGCACATTCTTTATTCGTCTCATAAATGCCCGGAATTGAATCTTCGCGGTTTGTCAATAACATACAACTGCTTAGTTGGTTATTAACCATGCATGAATTAAATAATGTCGGACTCGCGTGGATAAATTTATGTGTAGATAACAAATCATAGGTTTCCTTCACACGTGTGAAATCTGTTTTATGAATCTGAAGAGCTACTCTAAGCCACATATATTGTGGACGCTCAATAATTTCCTTATGAGCATTCCGCAATAAGTATGTTTCCTGCAGACATTTGAGTCCGTAATATGAAAACAACATATCGCGCTCTGAAACAATCATGTTATTAATGCACTCAGTATTTGCATCAATAATCGCGAGAATTTCCGTGTCAACGTTGTTGCGGACTAGATTGATCATTCTGCTGAATGTCGGTTCTGTGTTTTTGTAGATATTGGATACAGCAATGCGGGATGCCATTTTATCGTATTCCGGTTCCGTAGTAGATTTGATTGCGCAAACATCAGCTGCAAACATATCCAATTCAGTGGTCGTAATACGGTCCACAATATTTCGTGACATTGTGTCAATTATTTCCATCGTATTAACATTGCTTAATGGATATGGATCCATTGCCAGAGTATTTAAACGCTTAATGATTTTATACAGGTCAAAATTTTCTACGCGCTCTTCACCATTATGTGAGCGTTTAATCACTTTTTCGACTCTGTGAAAATCAATGTTCTCCATTGGCTATATTTACTAAAGTAGAATTCATTTTTTTAAAGTGAAAATACACATTAATTTAATTAATTTTGTAATTAATTTAATTAATTACATATTAAATATTATTTAATTGTGTCATAAAATGCCCTATTTTTAGGTGATCATATTGGAAAGCCCGAACAAGAGATTACTTGATAACATAATGAAAGCTTGCGCCGAATGCAAGATGAAACAAATATCATCCGATACTAAAAAGACAAATAGTTTTCCTTTATCATTTTGGTTTAGCGAGAATGGAATTGCAATTCCATTCATTTATATGCCGCTAAGGCAAACATCTATAGTGACCACAATATTGCGAACTCGATAATAATTGAAATTATTTATTAAAAACTGAGTATAATTTTAGTAATATAGTCGATCACATTTTTTTGAATTAATTAATCACATTTTTTTTGTAATATAATTATATAATTATACAAGCATGGCTACAGGCGGAGTATTTACAATTATTACAAATGACGGCAAACAAGATAGAATGTTA
>JACCDM010373369.1_pt1 | contig 26926 bp, 26 predicted proteins | sample 7445851 | NCBI WGS metagenome assembly JACCDM01 (sample SAMN15323438, study PRJNA562643) | freshwater metagenome | isolation source: river surface water | place: USA:Blue River Watershed | collected 2017-08-16
AGGGCGTATCTTTAGGGCCACAAAAGTACGCTTCAACGATGGCCATTAAGATTACCGACGAGTGCATTAACTGCGGCGCCTGCGAGCCCGAATGCCCCAACAACGCGATCTACGAAGGCGGCATGGAATGGCGGTTTTCCGACGGAACCAAGCTCCAGGGCGACCTGGTGAGCAAGAGCGGTCTCAAAACCGAGGCCGGCAGCGCGCAAGAGCCGGTGAGTTTCGATTACTACTACATCGTCACCGACAAGTGCACCGAGTGCGTCGGTTTTCACGAGACCCCGCAGTGCGCCGAGGTTTGCCCGGTGGATTGCTGCGTTCCCGACGAGGACCACGTCGAAACGCGCGAAGAGCTGGAATCCAAGAAGTCGTTTCTGCACCTGGATTAATGAAGCGCGTTGCCCTGATTCTGTTTGCGCTGGCCGCCGGAACAGGGAGTACGTGGGCCCAAACGGCGGACTGGGCACGGCTGGTGGCGGTTACGCGCGACCGAAGCCTGAACGACGGCGCCCGCCTTGCTGCCCTCGACAGTTTAGCGGCAAGCACGCTGGACGCGCTGCGCCAGGGCGAATCCGCACTGCCCGAAAGCGCCCTTCGCGCAGAAAGCCCTGACGGAAGTTTTGCCCTTGTTTCGCTCAACGCCCCGCTTCACGACGGCAGCTACGCCTACCGCGGCCTCGTGGGGCGCCCGCTTCGGCGCGGCGAATGGTCCTGGTCCGCGCTCGCCGAAGGACAGTGGCCCGAGGCCATTGTGTACCGGGTGGTGCACACGCGCTACCGCCGACGCAGTTCCTACTTGGCCCTTTGGTACAAGCCGCACCTGAACGGCGTGCAAGAAAAGGGCATAGAGCCCGTCATCGCGACCCGGAGTCGGCTGGTGTTTGGTGCCCGCATGTTTGCGGTAAAAAAATTCAACGACGAAGTCTTTCGCAAGCCGCCCGAACGGCTGGTGCTGCGCTACGGCCCCAACGCCACGGCCGGAATCAGGCCCGAGAAGGCTGGAGTGATCCTCATCGACGAGGTGGCTCCGGTGCGCGATGCCCCCAAGGGCGCCTACCGCTACTACGGCCCGACGGCCGTGCAAAATCGACTCGTTTTTCGCGACGGAAAATGGTATTTCGAAACCTTGCCCTAACCTAAGCCCCCTACCTTTGCTCATATGAAAAAGCACAACTTTACCGCCGGACCGTGCATCTTAGCTCCCGAGGTTTTTGAAGGCGCTGCCGCCGCCGTTCGCGAATTCGAAGGAATGGGCCTGTCGCTCCTCGAAATCAGCCACCGCGACAAAAAGGTCGTGGCGGTGATGGAAGAGGCCCAGCAGCGGGTTTTGTCGACCTTAGGGTTGGGCAACGACTACTCGGTGCTTTTTTTGCAGGGCGGAGCCAGCAGCCAGTTTGCCATGGTTCCGTTCAACCTTTTGACGCGGAGCGGCCGCGCTGGCTACCTCAACACGGGAACCTGGGCGAGCAAAGCCCTCGAAGAGGCCGAGAAACTTGCACCAGGCCAAGCAATGGAACTCGCTTCGAGCAAGGACCGCAACTTCAGCTACATCCCTAAGGGCTTCGCGATTCCGAGCGGACTCGACTACGTGCACTACACCTCAAACAACACCATTTTTGGCACGCAAATGAAGGCCTTCCCCAAGGCCGATAGCCTGATGGTCTGCGACATGTCGTCCGATATCTTCAGCCGCCAACTGGACTATTCGGCGTTTGACCTAATTTATGCCGGCGCCCAGAAAAACCTCGGCCCTGCGGGCGCAACCTTGGTCGTCGTGCGGAACGAAATCCTCGGCAAGTCAGGCCGCGTGATTCCCACGATGTTTGACTACCCGGTGCACATCAAGGGCGAATCGATGTACAACACGCCGCCCGTGTTTTCGCTCTACGTCAGCCTGCTGACGCTTCGCTGGATGGACGCCCAAGGCGGCCTCGCCGAGATGGAGCACCGCGCCAACGCCCGCGCCGCCGCACTGTACGGCGAAATCGACCGCAATCCGCTATTTACCGGAACCGCCGCTGCCGAAGACCGCTCGCCCATGAACGCCTGCTTTTTACTGAACGACGAGTCCGCCCACAAAGACGTGTTTGACGCGTTAGCCAAAGAGGCCGGCCTTGTCGGGCTGGCGGGCCACCGGAGCGTTGGAGGCTACCGCGCCTCGATGTATAACGCGCTGGAGCTGTCGAGCGTCGAGGCCCTTGTCGAAGTAATGCGCGAGGTTGAGCGCCGCGCCTAACCGTTTAATTCGTTTACCATGATTGTACTCGCCAACGACGGCATCGCCCCTTCGGGCCAAGCCAAACTCGAGGCCGCCGGCCACACCGTACTCACCACCAAAGTGGCTCAGGAGCAGCTTGCCGACTTCATCAACGCCGAACAGGTTGACGTGCTGCTGGTGCGCTCGGCTACCACAGCCCGCGCGGCCTTGATCGACGCCTGCCCCGGCCTGAAAATGATTGGGCGCGGCGGAGTCGGCATGGACAACATCGACGTCGACTACGCCAAGAGCAAAGGCGTGGCGGTATTCAACACTCCGGCCGCCAGCTCCGAGAGCGTGGCTGAGCTCGTGTTTGCGCATTTGAGCGGACTGCTTCGCTTTCTGCCCGACAGCAACCGCCGGATGCCCCTCGAAGGCGAATCAGCGTTTGACGGCCTGAAAAAAGCTTACGGCAAAGGCCTAGAACTGCGGGGCAAAACCCTCGGAATCATAGGATTTGGCCGCATCGGCCGCGCCGTGGCCCGCCAAGGCTACGGCCTCGGCATGAAGGTGGTCGCCCATGATCCTTTGGTGACCGACGGCAGCTTTGAGGTCGCGTTTGCCGACGGGCAAACGCTCCGAACGTCAGCTACTATGCTCAGCATGAGCGAATTGCTCGCCTCAGCTGACGCCGTGAGCGTCCACATTGCCGGCAAGGCCGAAGTCCTCGGGGCAGCCGAGATCGCCCAAATGAAGAAGGGCGCCTTCTTGGTCAATGCCGCCCGCGGCGGAGTGGTCAACGAAGAAGCCCTGCTCAACGCACTCGACCACGGACATTTGGCAGGAGCCGCCCTCGACGTGTTCACCAACGAACCGACGCCGCACGTGAACCTGCTGATGCACGACAAGCTCTCGCTGACCCCCCACATTGGTGCGGCCACCGAAGAAGCGCAGGACCGCATCAGTACCGAACTGGCCGATACGATCATCGCAAACGCCTAAACGGGTGGCGCGCTTCGAGGCTTTTGCGGCAGTGCGTCCGCCCCGAGCGCTCGCCGGATTGGTGAGCACGCGTTCCTACGTGACCTACAGCGAAGAAGAGTTGGTGCACAAGCTGGGCACCAACCCCTATTCGTTTCTGCACGTGCTTCAGCGACGCTCGCCCGAGGCCGACGCTCGGTTTAGCGGCGTGCGCAAAGGCTACGAGGATTTTCTGGCCAACGGCTACCTTGTCGCGGACGCCGAGCCGCACATCTACCTGTACCGCCAGCAGTGGGCGGGCCAAACCTTTGTGGGCTACCTCGGACTCGTTTCGCTTGACGACTACCGCGCCGGTCGCATTATCAAGCACGAACACACCCTCGAAGCGCGCGAGGCGCTTTTTGCCCGATACCTCGAGACTGTTGGCTTTCACGCCGAGCCGGTGCTGCTCACGCACCCCCCCGTCCCCGAACTCCGCGCGACGGCCGCGCAGGTCCAGCGCTCAGAACCCCTCCTCGACTTTGCGACCACCGACGGAGCGGTGCACAGCCTGTGGGTCGTGCCTGATCCCCAACCCGTGCAAGCGGCACTGGCGCAGCTCGGCCGGCTGTACATCGCTGACGGCCACCACCGCATGGCTTCTTCGGAACGCCTGGGCGAAAACGCGTTCGTCATGGCCTACCTCGTCGACAGCAGCCAGATTTCGCTCTCTTCGTTCCACCGCCACATTGCGGGGCCAGCGACCGGTGACTGGGTTTCGGCCTTGGGTGCGGAGCCCTTGGCTCTACGGCCCGACGGCTTACCCGAAAAGGGCTTTTTTGCCCTTGACCACCGCGGTTGGTGGAAGTTTGAGCCCGACAACCTCGCCTTCCCCGAAAGTTCTTGGTTGTTTGAGCAGGTTTTGGCGCCGTTCTGGAACGTCAGCGACGAACGGCACGACGCCCGGGTTCGCTACGAACCCGGCGTGGTTGACCTGGCAAGCGTGGAGGCCGGACGCCGAGACCAAGAGACCATTTTTGTGCTTCCGCATCCGCACTGGGACGACGTGGAGCGCTGGGCCGACCAGGGTAAATCGGTGCCCCCTAAGTCAACCTACATTGAACCCAAGCTCCGCTCTGGGGTAACCATGTACGCCTGGAAATGAGCGCCAACTTGTCTGCCTACCGCGGCCTCCGCGACGCCCTGCCCGCCGACTGCACTTTAGTAGCGGTCAGCAAGTTCCAACCCGTTGAGGCCATCGAGGCCCTTTATGCCGCGGGCCACCGGGACTTTGGCGAAAACCGGGTGCAGGAACTCGCCGCGAAGGCCGCGGCGCTCCCGAAGGACATTCGTTGGCACATGATCGGCCGCATCCAAACGAACAAGATTCGAGAATTTGCGCCCTTTGTGCACCTCGTGCACAGTGTCGACCGCCTCGATGTGCTTCGGGTGCTGCAAAAAGAAGCCGCGCGCGCGGGTCGCCGCATCGACGTCTTGCTCCAAGTTCACATTGCCCGCGAAGAAACCAAGGCGGGTTTTAGCCCCGACGAAGTACTCGGACTTTGCGCAGTAAACGTGCTCAACGAATACCCCAACCTTCGGGTCGTTGGACTCATGGGCATGGCGAGCTTCACCGAAGACCGCGACCTCGTTCGTGCGGAATTCGCCCTTCTTTCGAGCCTCTTTCGCGCCGCCCGGGAACAGCTGGGCGTCGGCCAGGTCACGGTGCTTAGCATGGGAATGAGCGGCGACTACGAACTGGCGTTGGCCGAAGGCGCCAACCACATTCGCGTGGGCTCTCTACTGTTCGGGGCGCGAAGCGGCCAGTAACTAGCAACCACAAACTAGCTATGTACGCCGTAATTGATCTCGAAGCCACCGGAGGCAAACCCGGTTCGGAACGCATCATTGAGGTGGCCATCTTTATGTTTGACGGACGCCGCATTGTTGACCAGTTTATTACGTTGGTGCGTCCAGAGGTTCCGATTCCGCCCTTTGTCCAAAAACTGACGGGCATTCGGGAGCACGACGTGCGCACCGCTCCGCGCTTCCACGAAATCGCCAAGCGCATCGTGCAAATGACCGAAGGGGCGGTCTTTGTCGCCCACAACGCGCCGTTTGACTACCGCATTTTGCGCGAAGAATTTGCCCGCCTCGGGTACGATTACGAGCGCGTGGTACTTGACACGATTCCACTTGCCGAGCGGTTTTTGCCCGGAATGCCCGCCTACGGACTCAGCACCTTGTGCACCGAGCTGAACATCGCCCATACCCGCAAGCACCGCGCCGACGGCGACGCCCGCGCCACCGTGCAGCTGCTGCAGCTCCTACTCGAAAAGGACCGCGACAAGTACATCGAAGGCGTGTACCTCAAGCAACCGGCCGCCACGGGAAAGCACAAATTCAGCGACCAAATTGCGCGATACGTCAAGACGGTAGGGATTTACTACTTGTTTAATTCCGACGGGCGCGTGCTCTACGTGGGCAAGTCGGACCAACTGCGGGTGCGCATTGATCGGCACTTTTTGTCGACCAGCGAAAAAGCCTTGGCGCTCCAGGCCGAGGTGGCGAGCATTCGCGTAGAAGAAACCGGCAGCCTGCTGCTGGCCGATATTTTGGAACACGTGGAACTTAAGAAGCTCAAGCCTCCCTACAATCAGGCCAAGGACAAGTTTCGGTTGCGCTTCGGACTTTTTCCGATCGAAACCGATGAGGGGGTGCTTTGGGACGTGCGCGGAATTCGCCGCGAGCCCCCCGTGCTTCAGGTCGACTCGGTGGCCGACGGGGTAGCGCTGCTGGGCGGTATGGCCGAGGCACGCCAGTGGTCGCTCCACGACGTGATGCTGCCGCGGCTTGTACCCGACCGCGCAGACGAAGTCACGCAGACAGCTGACCTGCCGCGCACCCTGAGCGAAGCGGCAGAAGCCCTTGAAGCGTTTTTGTGGCCCGAGGGCGTGGTCGTGTACCTCGACCGCGGACGCGAGCCCGGCGAAAAAACCGCCTTCTGGGTGGACGGCGGACGCTTCGTGGGCTACGCCTACGTGCGGCTGGAGCAAGAAGTCCACGACGAAGCCCGACTCAAAAACCGACTCACGCTGCTCCCGCAGCAGCCCTACCTGCGCAGCCTTCTTGCGGAGTACGTGCATTCTGGGCGCCTGCAGCCGGTGCGACCGGGAATTTTTCCTACCTTAGAAGAAGATTAAACCACTCGAATCATGAAAAAGATTGCTGCCCTCGCGCTTGCTGCGCTGTTTACGGTCGGAACTTTTGCTGCGACCCACGCCGGCACGGACCCTAAAAAACCCGAGGCGACGGTTACGTCGACCAAGAAGAAAAAGAACAACGGCAAGGATGCGGCCCACTGCGCTCCGGCAACCGCCGGCAAGATGCAGGGTTGTGCCTCTGCCCCGACCGGCGGATCGTGCTGCTCAAAGCCCGCCGCGGCGACAACCGGCGGAAGCGGCAAGTAACGCACCGAACCCCCTGAACGAAGAAAGCCGGCGCTCTGCAGCGCCGGCTTTTTTTATGGGTCCGCTCGACACCGCCTCAGAGTTTGAGGGCGGCCGACGCGATGAATTGGTTGATTCGGTTGTCGGTTTCAAAGTCAACACCGCCGAGGCTCAACGTCTGCCCAAATGCCGAGAGCGAACCTTCGTACCGAGCGCTCACCTGAAGTCCGCCCAGCTTGACACCCACACCCACCTGACCTCCCCAGCTTCCCGCTCCGGGGGTGGCGAGGTTGAGTCCGCCCGTTTCAGCCAAAGCAAGCGAATAAACGGGGGCCACAAAGGCCAACAGCGGTCCGAGCTTGACGCCCACTTCAACCGGAACATCCACGCGGATCAGGGACCAGTCGATGACTTCGGGGCTGAAGCTTCCGTCTTCAATAACAAAGCGTTGGTTGAGGCCCGTGAGCCAAATTTGGGGCTGCACGTACACCAATCCAGCGGAAGCTCGGTAAAAACCGCCAGCGTGGTAGCCCGCCCGACCCGTCGCCACGGGAGTGAATGTTGGGTCGATTAGCGGATTAAACGAAATGCGGACGTCGGCGAGGTGGTAGCCCGCCGTGAGGCCGCGCGTGATTTGGGCTTGGGCACCCAAAGCCAGGAACCCAAGGCCCGCAGCTAAAAAAAATCGCTTCATGCGGGATTTGCCGCCAAAAAACGTTCCACGTTGGCGTGGATGCGCGCTTCGGGGGCGCCGGCAGCCGCCGGTTCAAAGGCTTTACCGGTGACTAATTCGTAGAGCTGAATGTAGCGCTTCGACACGTCGGCCGCCCATTCGTCGGTGAGTTCGGGTATGGCTTGTCCTTCTTTGCCCTGAAATCCGTTGGCAATCAGAAACTGGCGAACAAACTCTTTGGACAGCTGGATTTGGGGTTCCCCCGAGGCTTGGCGCGCCTCGTACCCCTCTGCGATGAAGTAGCGCGACGAGTCGGGCGTGTGAATTTCGTCAATCAGCACGATGCGGCCGTCGGGAAGCAGTCCGAATTCGTACTTGGTGTCCACCAAAATGAGTCCGCGCTCGCGGGCCATCTGCTGGCCGCGGGCAAAGAGCGCCCGGGTGTAGTCCTCGAGCTGCGTGTAGTGGGCTTCGCTGACGATGCCGCGCGCCAAAATCTCTTCGCGGCTGATGTCTTCGTCGTGGGTGCCTATGGCCTCCTTGGTGGTCGGCGTGATGATGGGTTCCGGCAACGGGTCGGACTCGCGGAGGCCCTCTGCCATGGCCACGCCACAAAGCGTGCGACCGCCGGCGGCGTAGGTGCGCCACGCGTGCCCGCTCAGGTATCCGCGAATGACCATTTCCACTTTAAACGCTTCAGCCGTGTAGCCCACGCTTACCACCGGATCAGGGCTGGCCACGCGCCAGTTGGGGACCACGTCGGCCGTTGATTCGAGAAAATGCGCTGCCATTTGGTTCAATACCTGGCCTTTGTGCGGAATTCCCTTCGGAAGCACCACGTCAAACGCCGAGATCCGGTCTGAGGCCACCATGACCATGCGGCCGCCCCGAAGGCGGTACACGTCGCGCACTTTGCCGTGGTAAACCGACTCCTGGCCGGTGAAATGGAATTCAGAATGGGTCAGCGCCATGATTTAGTTTTTGGGGGGTTCGTGATCGGCTTCGCGGGCCGTTCGGGCCGCCATGTTTTTTTGGCCTTCGGCGTCGTACGCCGCAATGATCTTGCGCACCAGCGGGTGGCGCACCACGTCGCGTCCGTCGAGCTCGATGTGACCGATGCCCTTCATTCCGCCCAGCAAGCGGAGGGCGTGCGGAAGCCCCGAAGCGGTGCGCGGCGGCAAATCGGTCTGCGACGGGTCGCCGGTGACGATGAATTTCGACGACGGCCCCATGCGGGTCAAAAACATCTTCATCTGCGACACCGTGGTGTTTTGGGCCTCGTCGAGAATGACAAACGCACGGTCCAGCGTGCGTCCGCGCATGAAGGCAAGCGGCGCGATTTCGATAGTGCCGTTTTCGAGGTACTGCACCAAGCGCTCAGCCGGAATCATGTCGCGAAGCGCGTCGTACAGCGGTTGCATGTAGGGGTCCAGCTTCTCCTTCATGTCGCCCGGCAAAAAACCAAGGGATTCGCCCGCTTCCACGGCAGGTCGGGTAAGGACCAAACGGCGAACCTCTTTGTTTTTAAGCGAGCGCACCGCGAGGGCCACCGCGGTGTAGGTCTTTCCGGTGCCGGCGGGGCCCATGGCAAAGGTCAGGTCGTTGGTTCCGACCGCGTTGACCATGCGCTGCTGGTTAGCGGTACGCGCCTTGATCACGTGGCCGTTGACGCCGTGCACGATGACTTCGTCGCCCTCGCTCAAGCTCTTGAGGATCGACGGGCTGTCGTCGAGCACAATCCGCTCCATTTGGGCCGCCGTGAGCACGTTGAACTTGCGAATGTGGCGAAGGAGCAGGTCGAGCTTCTCCTCAAATGCGGCGACGTCTTCGGGGGCGCCCGTGAACTTGATCACCTCGCCACGGGCCACAAATTTGAGTTTAGGAAAATACGATTCCAGCTGGCGCATCAGGGAATTATGCTCCCCGTACAAAACTCGGGGGTCGACGTCTTCGAGGTGGACGATGCGCTCCATTACTTTTACAGCTTCAAAGGTACACCTGTGGCCGTCATCACCCTCACCACCGACTACGGTTGGCGCGACCCCGATTCGGCAGGTCTGCGCGGGCGGGTCTATGCCGAAATGCTCCGCACCGGTAGCGTGGCGCCGGTCGTCGACCTCACCCACAGCGTGCAGTCGCGCAACCTCAACGAAGCCGCTTACATACTGCGCGGAGCGTACCGCGACTTTCCAGAAGGTAGCATTCACGTGGTGCTGGTCGACAGCATCTACTGGCCCGACACCCCCCTACTGGCCTGTTCCCTGGACGGTCACTTTTTTCTCGGTCTGGACAACGGTCTCTTGGCGATGATCCGGCCAGATCTGCAGCCTGCGCAGCGCATCCAGCTCGACCTTAAAAACCGCCTGGACTGCACCACCGCCGAGGCCCTACTCGCCGCCGCCGCCGCGCACGTGCTCGACGGGGGGAGCCTGAGCGTGCTGGGGCCGGTGCGCGAAGACTGGCAGCAGCGCGCTGTCCTCAAGCCCGAGGTGCGCGGCGAGCAGTCCGCCCTTGTGCACATTCAGTTCGTCGACCAGTACGGCCAGCTGGTGACCGATGCTGACCAAGCGTGGCTGCAGCGTTGGGCGCAAGGACGTCCGTTTGAAACGAGTGTTCGCGGTCAAAAAGTCCGCAAGTGGTGGAGCACCCAGGGCCTCACGCCTGGCGACCTTTACTTTAGGACCAACCGCTTCGGCTACCTCGAAATCGGGCTCCACGACGGCGGAGGAGATAGCGCCAACCGAGCCTCGCGGCTGCTGGGCGTGCGTCCGGGCGACGCCCTAGAACTTCGCATCGCGTGAGCACTCCGCTGATCCGCATCGTTCACCTGCAGGTCGCCCCCGCCCATCGTGCGGCGTTTGAAGCTTACGTCGCCACCAAAATCAAGGTGGTCGCCAACCAGCCCGGATGCCTCAGTGCGACCTGGCTTCGAGCTCACGACGGCAGCTACTTCACCTACAGCGAGTGGCGCAGCGAAGAGTTTCTTCAGCAGTACCGTCAGTCCGCCACTTTTGCCGAAATTTGGCCCACGTTAAAGGCCTGGTTCGACGCCCCCGCGCGAGCTTGGTCCTGCGACCTCCTTACGTAACCTCCATGCTCAGTCTAGCCCGCCGCGAATTCGCATCCTTCTTTCAGTCCGCCACGGGCGTGCTCGTTTTAAGCGTTTACCTCGGACTGAATGCCGTGTTTCTCTGGCTCATGCCCGGCAGCTTTCACCTGCTCGACAGCGGGTACGCGCAGCTCGACGGGTTGTTTATGCTGTCCCCGTGGGTCTTTTTGTTCCTGGTTCCCGCCCTCGCTATGCGCATGCTCGCCGAGGAACGCCGCGCCGGCACCCTCGATTGGCTTCGCGCCAAGCCCTTGACTACTTGGAACATTGTCACCGGAAAATGGCTGGCCGGCATGGCCCTTTTGGGGCTCGCCCTGCTCCCGACGCTCCTTTATGCGGCCTCGCTTTACGTGCTGGGCAATCCGGTGGGCAACCTCGACCTGGGCAGTACCGCGGGCTCCTACCTGGGTCTGTTTGTCTTGGGCGGGTCCTACCTCGCCATTTCGCTGCTTTTCAGCGCCAGCACCGACAACTCCATCGTGGCTTTTGTCGGCGGAGCGGCGGGCAGCTTAGCCATGTACGCGGGCTTTGATGCGTTTGTCGACCTTCCGAGCGTGGCCAACCGCGGACTCTACCTCGTTCAGTGGGGCATCGGCGAGCACTACACGTCGATGAGCCGGGGCGTTATTGACGCCAACGACGTGCTTTATTTTGGCGGACTCACCTTCGCATTTTTGGCCGGCGCCCGGCTGCTGCTGGAGCCCCGAAAGGACCTGCGCCGCATGGCTCCGCTCGCGGCAGCCCTGGCTGTGGTCGCGCTGTCGACCCTTCGCCCCGTGTTTCTGCGCTTGGACCTCACCGCCGACCAGCGCTTCAGCCTGAGCGACGCCACCGAGGCGCTCCTTGAGCAGGTCGAGGAGCCCATGCTCGTCACCATTTACCTGGAGGGCGAATTCCCCGCCGGATTCCAGCGCCTCCAGGCCGAAACCGTTCGGCTGCTCGACGAATTCCGCGCCCGCAACCGCAACATCCGGTACGAGCTCGTCAACCCGTCAGAAAACCCCGACCCGCAGGTGCGCCGCGACACCTACACCCAGCTTCAGAACCTGGGCCTTGGCGCCATTCAGCTCGAAATCCAGGAAGCCGACGGCGTGAAAACCCAGCAAGTTTTCCCCGGGGCCGTCGTGAGCTACAACGAGCGCCAATGGCCCGTTTCGCTGCTCCTCGAGCAGTTTGCCCAAGCCCCGGAGGCCCAAATCAACGCCAGCATTCAAAACCTGGAGTACGCCCTCGCGGCCTCCCTTCGCGGACTGCTGCAGACGGAGCGCAAGCGCGTCGCCTTCATCGACGGCCACGGTGAACTTGCGCCGATTCAAACCGCGGCCCTGGAGCTGAATTTGCGCAAGAGCTACGACGTGTTCCGCTTCAACCTGCGGGAGTTTCCCGTCGACAGCACCACCGGCGAACCTTCGCTCACCGAGCAGGTGCGCCGACTCAACAGCTTTGACGGTATTATTTTGGCAAAATCCCGCGAGTCGTTCACCGAACTCGACCGCTGGCTGCTCGACCAGTACCTCATGAACAACGGCCGCGCCATTTGGATGGTCGAAGCGGTGCACGCCGAGATGGATTCGCTGAGCTACGCCTCTGAATTTTTGGCGTACCCGCAGCTCGACTTCATCGGGCTCGACGGGCTGCTGTTCACCTACGGAGCCCGCGTGAACACCTCGCTGGCCACCGACCTCGTCTGCGCCGGGGTGAACGACCAGCGCTCCGTGCGGCCGTGGATCTACTTTCCGCTGATGCTCCCGCAGTCCGAACACCCGATCGTGAAAAACCTCAATGCCGTGCGCTACGAGTTCGGAACCACCCTCGACACGATTCGCGTACCGGGCGTCACCAAAACGGTACTGCTGCAGACCTCGCCCTACGCGCGCCGCCGTCCGGCCCCGACCCAAGTGAGCTTGGCCGAGCTCTACAACGAGCCCGTGCGCGGCCTCTACACCGAGGGTCCGCTCGCTACCGCGGTGCTCCTGGAAGGCGAGCTCCCCTCCTACTACGCCAACCGCATGGTGCCTAAAACCGAGCTGCCCGCGCCACCCGCCGCGGCAAAAGACGCCAAGCTGCTCGTCGTGGGCGACGGAGACTTAGGCAAAAACCAGCGCAACATTGTGCGAAGCGACATTCCGCGGGGCGCGCCCCTGCCGCTCGGCTACGACCAGTATACGGGCCAGCAGTTCGGCAATTCTGACTTTCTGCTGAACGCGATGGACTACCTGCTCGAGGGCAGCGGACTCATTTCGGTGCGCGGCCGCGACGTCAGCTTGCGCTTGCTGGACCGCCCAAAAGTGGACGCCCGCGCCGCCTTCTTTCAAACCCTGAATACGGTCGCACCGATTGCGCTCGTCCTCGTACTGCACGGCCTTTACCGCCGTCTGCGCAAGCGCCGGTTCGGCCGTCCCCAATCTGAATTATGAAGCAATCCAAACTTCCCGCCCTGCGCTGGTCTGTGATTTTGGGCCTCGCATTGGTGGGCCTTGTGGTTTTTTTGGTCCTTCGCGAGTCGCAAAGCCACGACGACTTGAGTCCCGAAGCCTACGACTTTGCCGTCGCCGACACCGCGGCCATTGACCGCATTGTCCTGTGGAACCGCAGCCCCGACACCGCCGTGCTCACGCGCGAGTCGGGCGTATGGCTCATTAACGGCGCCCATCCCGTGCGCCCCGACGCCATTGACGTGCTGCTCGAGACCCTTTACCGAATTCGCTTGCGCGGATTTGCGCCCGACGCCGCCACGGCCAACATCCTCTCGGCCATGTCGACCTACGGCACCCACGTCGACGTCTTTGCGGGCAACCAAAACCTTAAATCGTTTACCGTCGGAACCGAAACACCCGACATGCTTGGCACCTACTTTTTGCGCGATGGCTTCGGACGCCCAGTGGCCGTGCACATTCCGGGATTCAACGGATTCTTGAGCAGCCGGTTCTTTTTGCGCGAGGACCTTTGGCGCCACCGCATCCTCTGGTCGAGCAACGAGCCCGTAACCTCCATCCAGCTGCGTTTTGCCGACTCGACTGCAGCGAGTTTTTCGCTTCGCGAGCAGGGCGGAAGCTGGACGCTCGAACAAAACGGCAAAAAATCGCCGGCCGACGGAATGGCCGTTCAAGCCCTGCTGAAGGCCGTGGCCTCAAGCCAGTACGAGGGCGTGGTAATCCCGAGCGACCTTGCCTACGCCAAGCAAGACAGCCTTAAAGCTTTGGAGCCGCGCATTCGCGTCGACGTACTTCGCGCCGACGGAAGCCGCAACCACCTCGAACTGTACCATGTTCCGCCCGACCCCGAGGCGATGACTGAAGACGGCACTCCGTTGGAATTCGACCCCAACCGTTTTTATGGGTTTTTAGATGACGGACGCATGGTGCTCGTTCAGCGGTTCGGTCTTCAACACCTGTTGAAAAGTTCTCGCGCATTGCGTGCCTCGAGGTAATTACTTTGCAGCATGAAGTTCATCGTTTCCAGCGGACACTTGCTCCGCGCCCTGCAGACCGTTTCTGGCGTTATTCAATCCAACCATACGCTCCCAATTTTGGACCATTTTCTGGTGGTCCTCGAGCCCAATAAGCTCACCCTCACCGCTTCAGATCTGGAGACCACGATGACCACGACGCTCGACGTGTCGTCTGAAAGCAGCGCCACCGCGGCCATTCCCGCGCGGATGCTATTGGACACGGTCAAGAGCTTTCCCGAGCAACCGCTGACCTTCACGTTCAATCCGAGCGCCCATAGCCTTGAAGTGAGCAGCGACTTTGGTAAGTACGCCATTTCGTACGTCGACGCGGCCGAATACCCCAAGGCGCCTGAGGTAGCGGCCACCGTGACGGTAGAGCTGCCCGCGCACGTGCTGGGTACGGCAATTGGCAAGACCCTGTTTGCCGCCGGCAACGACGACCTTCGCCCGGTAATGAGCGGCGTATTTTTTCAGCTGACTCCCGAAAGCCTGACGTTTGTGGCCACCGACGCCCACAAGCTCGTGCGCTACCGTCGCAGCGACTTCGCCGCGCCCCAAACCGCCGAATTCATCATGCCCAAAAAGCCATTGAATTTGCTGAAGGCCACCCTGGGGAGCAACGACGACCTCGTCGAAATTCGCTACACCGAGCAAAATGCGCAGTTTACCTACGACGGCGTCACGCTTATTTGCCGACTGATTGACGGCAAGTACCCCAACTTCGAGGGCGTAATCCCCAAGAACAACCCGAACCGCATGACGGTCGACCGCGGTGCCTTCACCGGAAGCGTGAAGCGCGTGAGCCTGTTCGCCAACAAGACCACGCACCAGATTCGCCTTAAAATGGCGGGCAACGAACTGTTCATCAGCGCTGAAGACCCCGATTTTGCCAACAAGGCCCACGAACGCCTCGCGTGCAGCTACGAAGGCGGCGATCTTGAAATCGGATTCAACAGCCGGTTTATCGTCGAGATGCTCGGCAACGTCGACAGCTCGTCGGTGGTTTGGGAGTTTTCGGCGCCCAACCGCGCCGGCCTCTTGTTCCCCGATCGACCGGGCGAAGACGGCGAAGACCTGCTCATGCTGGTCATGCCGGTGATGCTGAATTCCTAAAACGTTTGCCGTGAACCTTTTGGTCGTTGCCGACGTGCACGGGTGTTCCAAAACCCTGAAGACGTTGGTGCGCGAACGGTGGAATCCCCACGACGAGTTCCTCATTTTTGTGGGCGACCTCGTCAACAAGGGGCCCAAATCGGCTAAGGTGATTGAGTACGTGCGCGGACTCCAAACCGAGTACCCCTACAGCGTGTTTGTCGTGCGCGGAAACCACGAACAGCTACTGGTCGATGCCTTCGACGAGGCCGCACCCAAGCTCGGGTTTTACGACAAGTTCAAGAAGGACCTGCTCAAGCGCGGAATTCCGCTCAAAAAAACCATTGAATGGATGCGGCGCCTGCCGCTGAAGTGGGAAAACCGGTACGTGCTGGTCACCCACGCCGGGGTGGCCCTACACGCCCGCGACCCGTTTGTCGCCGGCAACCTCCGGTCCGTGCTCCACAACCGATCTGCCCTCAAAAACGTCGGAAAGCTGCAGCTCTTTGGCCACGTGATTCAAGAATCGGGAATTCCGCGCTTTTACCCTTCGGCCAACGCTTGGGGGCTCGACACGGGATGCTGGCGCGGCGGCGGACTGCACGCGGTGCGCCTCACTCGGACCGGAGAAATTTTAGAATTCCTTCGCGAACCGACCCACAGTTCCGACCTTTGACCTGAATTAACGCCGTCCGCGGCTGCACAACCCAATTTTAGCCATGCCCAACGCCTTGTTTTCTGTTCCCCAAGCGGTAAATGAACCCGTTTATAGCTACGCCCCAGGTACCCCGGAGCGCGAGCGCCTTCTGAGCACCTACGAGCGCATGCTGGGCGAGCGCATCGACATTCCCATGTTCATTGGCGGTCGCGAAGTGCGCACCGGCGAACTCCGCGACTGCCGTCCGCCGCACGATCACCAACGCGTGATCGGCCAGTACCACTGGGGCAGCGCCATTCATGTGCAGCAAGCCGTTGATGCCGCCTTAGCCGCCCACGCCGCCTGGTCTTCGATGCCCTGGTTTGAGCGCGCCGGAATCTTTTTGCGCGCCGCCGACCTCGTAAGCGGCCCCTACCGCGCCACAATCAATGCGGCGACGATGCTGGCCCAGTCCAAGACGGTGCACCAAGCTGAAATCGACGCCGCCTGCGAATTCGCTGACTTCTTGCGCTTTAACGTGCAGTTCATGACCGAGATCTACGCCCAGCAGCCGCAGAGCTCACCTGGGGTGTGGAACCGCATGGAGTACCGCGCACTCGAAGGCTTCATTCTGGCAATTACCCCATTTAACTTCACGGCCATCGCCGGAAACTTGCCCTCGGCCCCGGCCTTAATGGGCAACGTCGCGGTGTGGAAGCCCGCCGACACCCAAATTTACTCGGCGTGGGTGATCATGGAAATCTTTCGCAAAGCGGGGCTCCCTGACGGCGTAATCAACTTGGTGTACGCCGACGGTCCTGCCGTGGGCGATGTGGTCTTTAAGCACCCCGACTTTGCCGGACTGCACTTCACCGGGTCGACGGGCGTATTCAAGCACCTCTGGAACGAGATCGGAACCAACATCGACCGCTACAAAGCATACCCACGCATTGTGGGAGAGACCGGAGGCAAGGACTTTGTGTTGGCGCACCCCTCGGCCGACGCGCTTGAAGTGGCCACGTCACTCAGCCGCGGAGCCTTTGAATTCCAAGGTCAAAAGTGTTCAGCTGCTTCGCGCGCCTACGTACCGGCCAGCCTGTGGCCCGCCGTCAAGGCCAAGCTCGTCGAAGACGTCAAGAGCTTCAAGATGGGCAGTCCTGGCGATCCGTCCAACTTTGTGACGGCGGTCATCGACGAGCGTTCCTTCGATAAAATCGCTGCCTACATCGACTACGCTAAAGGTCGCGAAGACGCTGAACTGCTCGTGGGTGGGGGTCACGACAAGTCCAAAGGCTACTTCGTAGAACCCACGGTGGTAGTGACCACCAACCCGCACTTCCGCACCATGTGCGAAGAAATTTTTGGACCGTTCTTGACCATCTTCGTCTACGAGGACGCGGCGTGGAGCGACACCCTCGACCTGGTCAACCGCACGTCGGAATACGCGCTGACCGGGGCCGTTTTTGCTCGCGACCGATACGCTGTTGACGAAGCCACCCGCCGCCTTGCCTTTGCCGCCGGCAACTTCTACATTAACGACAAGCCAACCGGAGCAGTGGTGGGCCAGCAGCCCTTTGGCGGAGCGCGCGGATCGGGAACCAACGACAAGGCGGGTTCGGTCCTGAACCTGCTTCGCTGGGTTTCGCCGCGCACGATCAAGGAAACCTTGGTTCCCCCGACCGACTACCGCTACCCGTTCTTGGGTAACTAGTTACGGGCTGCTAGCTGCTGGTTACTGGTTACTGGTTACTAGCTGCTAGCTGCTGGTTACTGGCTGCCGGTTGCTGGTTGCCGGTTACTGGTTGCTGGCTATGGGCTGCTAGTTACTAGCAACAAGAAACAAGAAACTTAATTACGCCGGTAGCTCCACGATGACCTTGGTCTCGTAGAATTCCCCTGGAAGCCACTGCGGCAGGGGGTGAATGCGGTGGCGGATCCCCCGTAATTCTTCGCTGAGGTCTCCACCTTTGAGGGCGTAGAGCGCCGTGTTGGGTTTGGACGACCAGTGGCCTTTCATCCAGTGCTTGAGGTCGGCTGCAGGCGCCACGGCGCGGGTCACGGCGAGGTCAAACGGACCTTTAACCGACTCCATTCGGCCCCAAACTGCGCGCACATTGGTCAATTCCAACGCGTCGGCCACCGCCTGCACCACCTTGATTTTTTTGGCAATCGAATCCACGAGCACCCATTCCACCTCGGGAAAGGCGATGGCTAATGGAATGCCCGGAAAACCTCCGCCGGTACCGATGTCGGCTACGCGAAGCCCTGGAGCCAACGGGAGCACGTGCCCCAGCACCAAGGAATGCGCGATGTGGCGCTCCCATAAGTTATCCAGGTCTTTGCGCGACACCACATTGATTTGGGCGTTCCATTCGCGGTACAGCTCAGGCAAGGCAGCGAGCTTGTGCTGCGCTTCCTCGTCCAAAAACGGAAAAAGGGAAAAATCCATCAGCCCTTCCAGAAGGGTTTGCTCATCGGATCGCGCTGCGGAATTCGGCGGCGAATCGCGTCCCAGCGCACCCAAAATGGCATGCGAAGCGCGTCGGTCCAGTGCCCAAATCGCGCGGCATGAACCACCAGCAGACTGCCCACCACCGCGTGGAGGAGCAGCCAACTTCCGGCCGCAAAAAACGCTTGGTCGCGGTAAAAATCTCGAAGCGGATTTAGGCCTTCGGCCTGAACCAACCACAGGTGCCCCCCGAGGCCCAGTGCCGCGACAAGCCCCGCGAGGTCGCTGATCCAAAGTCCCGCAAACCCCAGCATCAGCGCCGTCTGCTCGCCTGAAGGACGAACCTCGCGCAGCTTAGGGTCGCGCTGAATTCCGCCACGGCGCGTGACCACCGCCTGATCGACCAACGCAATACGACCTTTTTGCTGCAGCACGGCCAAAAGCAATTCACCTTCTCCGCCGTCTACGTGCATGCTGTCTTGAAAGCCCTTAAGCTCCATGAAGTCGGTTGTGCGGAACGCCAAATTCACCGGAATCACCGAAGTGGGCAAACCGCCCAACTGCTGGCGCATCCAGGCCCAAAGCTGGCCTGCGTGCATGGGTACGCGCGTCGCCGGCTTGCCGTCCAGCACCTGCACCGGTCCCCAAACACCCGCCACGGCGCGGTCCTCGAGCGGACGGCACAGCGCGCCCATCCAGCCCGGAATGTCCGACGGGGGAACGGTGGCCGCATCGACCCAAATCGCGTGGGTGCGCTTGGTGGCCTTGATGCCTAAGGTCATCGCCAGCTTGCGGGTGCGCCAAAAACGGTCGCTGTGCGGAACCGTTACGACCACCAGCCACTGGTATTTTAGGCGAAGCTGCTCAACCCTATGGGCCGTGTCGTCTTCGCTTTGGTTGTCAATCACAATTAACTCAACAACTTGAGCGAGTCCGCTCGCGGCAAAAGCCTCAATCCATTCTTCAAAGCGGCCCGCGGCGTTGCGGCCGACTACCATAAGTGCGGAATCGCGAAGCGCCTTGATCGGACTGCCCTCAATGCGGGGCTTCAGGGACCAAATTCCGCGCGACGCAAACCCCACCAACCCAAGGGCCGTTAACGACGTCAACGCCGAAGCCACCAGCAAGGCCGAGGCCATCGGGCTGGTCAACCAGGGAATTACTTCTTCAAACCACGCATTCATCACGACGGCAAAAGTAGTCCAAGAACCCAAGCCGTACCTTTGCCGCGTGCAATTCGAAATCCAAGCCAAAGACCCCCATTCTGCCGCACGGGTAGGCGCCCTTCATACGGCACACGGCGTGGTTCCGACGCCCATTTTTATGCCCGTCGGCACCCAGGGAACTGTCAAGGCCGTGGGGCCCGATTTGCTGGAGCACGACGTTCGCGCGCATTTGGTGCTGGGCAACACCTACCACCTTTACCTGAGGCCGGGCACTGAGGTGCTGGAGCAGGCGGGCGGGCTGCACGGCTTCACTACCTGGAGCGGGCCGATGCTGACCGACAGCGGCGGATTCCAGGTGTACAGCTTAGAGGACCGCCGCAAAATCCGCGAAGAAGGCGTGAAATTTCAATCGCACATCGACGGCAGCACCCACCTCTTCTCCCCCGAATCGGTCATGGACGTGCAGCGGAGCATAGGCGCCGATATCGCCATGGCTTTTGACGAATGCACCTCGTACCCCATCGAAAAAAAGTACGCCCGCGAGGCCATGGAGCGCACGCACCGATGGCTGGACCGATGCCTTGTTCGATGGAACGCCACCGAGCCCAAATACGGCTTTGAGCAGGCGCTTTTTCCAATCGTACAGGGCTCGACGTTTTCAGACCTTCGCGCGGAATCTGCCGAATTCGTGGCGGCCAAAAACGCCTGGGGCAACGCCATTGGCGGCTTGAGCGTGGGCGAACCCCACGACGAGATGTACGCCATGACCGCCGAAGTTTGCGCCATTCTTCCGGCCGACCGTCCGCGCTACCTCATGGGCGTCGGCACCCCCGCCAACATTCTGGAGTCCATTGCGTTGGGCGTAGACATGTTTGACTGCGTTATGCCCACCCGAAACGGGCGGAACGGCCAAATCTTCACCCGGCAAGGCACGGTAAACCTGCGCAACGCCAAATGGGCGCGCGATTTTAGTCCGCTGGACCCCGACGGCGACTCCGCCGTGGACGCGCGCTACACCAAGGCCTACGTGCACCATTTGTTCCGCGCCGACGAAGCCCTCGGTCGCCAAATTGCCTCGCAGCACAATTTGCGCTTTTACCTGGCGTTGGTCGAAGAGGCCCGCGCGCGGATTGCCGACGGGAGCTTTCGCAGCTGGAAGGATGCGCTGGTCCCCAAGCTCACGCAGCGCCTGTAGCCCTTAGCCCGATTTCATGACCCGCATGTTCCTTCGCATCGATCGCTACCTGCTCGGGCAGTTTTTGGGAACCTTTGCCCTGTTCATGTCCCTGATCATGGCGATTGCGGTGGTCTTCGACATATCCCAAAAAATTGACAACTTTCTAAACCAGGGCATCACCGTGGGCTTTGCGCTGCAGCACTACTACGGTCACTTCTTGCTGTACTACGGCTCGACCTTCAGCGCCTTGATTTTGTTTCTGTCGACCGTGTTTACCACGGCCCGGCTGGCCAACCGCTCGGAACTCATGGCCGTTCTCGCCGGAGGCATGCCGTTTCGCCGGTTGATGCGCCCGGCCCTTGCCAGTGCGGGCGTCGTCTTTCTCATCATGATGCTGCTCGCGCACTTTGTGGTTCCGCACAGCAACATCGCGCGCCTTGAATTCGAAGACCGCTACGTGCAAGACGTCGCGCCGAAGCGCCCCATTAACATTCACCGCCAAATCTTGCCGGGTCACTACATCTACCTCGAAACCTGGAGCCCTGAACGCCAAGCCGGCTACCACTTTAGCTACGAAGTCTTTGACGGCAGCCGACTGGTGAGCAAGCTGCGCGGCGACTACCTGCGCTACGACAGCATCGCCCAGACGTGGAAGCTCGACAACTGGAACCGCCGGCAGTTCAACGCCCGCGGCATCAGCCGGGTAGCGCAAGGGCGCACGCTCGATTCCAACTTCGCCTTCAAGCCCGCATTGCTCAACCCCGACCAGCGGCGCACCGAAACCATGACGTCGCCGCAGCTGCGCCGTTTTTTGGCCCAAGAACGCCTGAGCGGTTCCGAAGCCGTGGTATGGCACGAAGCCGAATGGTACCGCCGCACTGCCTACCCCTTCTCGATGTTCATCTTGGTTGTCATGGGATTTGCCCTTTCGTCGGCCAAACGCCGCGGGGGCCTTGGCGCGCCTATTGCCCTCGGCCTGCTGTTTGTGGTCATCTACATCTTTTTCATGCAGCTCGGCAGCATCAGCATGATGGCCCTCAACGTGCCCCCATTTTGGGCGGTCTGGCTCCCCAACCTACTTTTTGGCGGAATCACCACCTACCTCTACCTCAAAGCACCGAAATAACGGCACTCCAAGCATGTCCCTGCTTCGACCCAACGACCACGACCCCGTCAGAATTCACCACGCCTGGATGCACTTTATCGTGCTCATCTGGGGGTTCACGGGGGTGCTCGGGCGCTTGATCAGCGTCAATGCCCTCGACCTGGTTTGGCACCGCATTGTGCTCGCCGTAGTTTTTTTGTGGGCCTACCAGCGCCTCCTTGGCGGGCGGCTGCAGCGCCTCCCCAACCGTCGCCTTTCCACCACGCTGGTCCTCAATGGCCTAGTCCTTATGGTGCACTGGGTTACCTTTTATGCCGCCATTAAGCTTTCCAACATTTCGTTGACCCTGGCTTGCTTGTCGACCGGCCCGCTCTTTACCGCCTTCCTTGAGCCCTTGTTCTTTCGGCGCAAGTTGGCCTGGAGCGAAGTCGCCGTGAGCTTTGGCGTCGTCGTCGGACTCCTCATGGTCGTCGGCTCAGTGCAGGGCCAGGGCCTCGCCATCGCCGTGGGTCTGGTCAGCTCGGCGCTGTCCGCTCTTTTTTCGGTACTCAATGGGCGGATCGTGCGCGACATGGACGCCGCCTCCATTTCGTTTTGGGAACTTCTTGCCGGACTCGCGGGCCTCAGCATCTACCTCGCGATCGCGGGCGACCTCAGCACGACGCTGCGCGCTCCCAGCGCTTCCGACTGGGCCTACCTAGCCCTTCTTGCCAGCTTTTGTACCGCATTTGCCTTCGTGCAGTCCGTGCGCATTATGCGCTACCTCAGCCCCTTTACCGTGGTGCTCACGATTTCCATGGAACCTATTTATGGCATCCTCCTCGCCCTACTCGTTTTCGGGGCGGACGAAGCCATGCCGCCGCTCTTCTACGCCGGGTTCGCCGTCGTCCTCGTTATGCTCCTAGCCAACGCCTGGGTGCAGCGCCGCAGCCGAGCGAAGTTATCCACATAAGCCCGCCAAGGCAGCAAAAAGTTGTAGGTTTGAGGCCCTGAGATCATCTGCATGGAATACCTAGATTTTGAAGCCCCGATTCGTGAACTGGACGAGCAAATCGCCAAAGCCGAAGCCCTTGAACAGGAGACTGGCGTTTCGATGAAGCAGTCCATCGACGAGCTCACCGAAAAACGCGACGCGACCTTTCGCGAGCTCGCGAGTTCGCTCACGGCATGGCAGCGCGTTCAGCTCAGCCGCCATCCAAACCGCCCCTACACCTTGGCCTACATCAACGCGATGACCAACGGGCAGTTCAGCGAGCTTCACGGCGACCGCTACGTCAAAGACGACAAGGCCATGGTCGGCGGATGGGGCTGGCTCGACGGCGAATCCTTCATGTTTGTCGGCCAGCAAAAAGGCATCAATACCAAAATGCGCCAGCTGCGCAATTTTGGCATGGCAAACCCCGACGGCTACCGCAAAGCCCTTCGCTTGTTCAAGCAAGCAGAAAAGTTTGGTCGCCCTATCGTTACGCTCATTGATACTCCTGGTGCCTTTCCCGGCCTCGAAGCCGAAGAGCGCGGACAAGGCGAAGCAATTGCCCGCAACATCATGGAAATGACGCGCCTCAAGGTGCCCGTAATCTGCGTGATCATTGGCGAAGGTGCTTCGGGCGGAGCTTTGGGCATCGGCGTAGGCGATCGGGTACTCATGCTCGAAAACACCTGGTACTCGGTCATTAGCCCGGAATCCTGCTCGTCCATCTTGTGGCGCAGCTGGGACTACAAAACCACCGCCGCAGAGGCGCTCAAGCTCACCGCCAAAGACATGCTGGCCAACGGCCTGATCGACGGCATCGTTTCCGAACCCCTCGGAGGCGTGCACCGCAACCCCGAGGCGATGTTTGCCACGCTGAAGTCCGAAATTTTATCGCACTACCGTGAACTCGCGAAGCTCGACCCGCAAGAGCGCGTGGCGCTCCGCATGGACAAGTTCAGCAACATGGGTGTTTACGAAAACGCCTAATTCGCTGTGGAAGCCAATCAGCCCCTGCCCCGCACCAGTCCCCGCCGCCCCGCGTCGGGAAGCATTTCGTTGCCCTCCGCAGCCGGCAAGCTTCCGCCCCAAGCCATTGAACTTGAAGAAGCCGTACTCGGTTCACTGCTGATTGACCGCAATGCCCTTTCCAAGGTCATCGACATCCTGACACCTGAAACGTTTTATGCCGAGTCGCATCAAGCCATTTTTTCGGCCGTCAAAGACCTTTTTTCAGACTCCCAACCGGTCGATATTTTGACCGTTGCGCAGCTCCTTCGCAAAAACGGCAACCTCGAACGGGTGGGCGGCGAAGCCAAGCTCATCAACCTCAGCACGCGCGTTTCGTCTTCGGCACACATTGAGTACCACGCCCGAATCGTGGTGCAAAAGCACATCCAGCGCGAACTCATTCGCATCTCCAACGAGCTCATTGAAAAGGCCTACGACGAGACCAGCGACGTGCTTGACCTGCTCGACAGCGCCGAACAATCGTTGTTTAGCGTTTCGCAGGGCAACCTCAAGCGCAACTACGAATCCTCGCTCAACCTCGTCAAGCAGGCCTTAGACCGAATTTCGGCCATCTCGCAGCGCGAAGGCCTTTCCGGCGTACCGAGTGGATTCCGCGAAGTCGACCGCGTAACCTCGGGCTGGCAGCGATCCGATTTAGTGATTTTAGCAGCCCGACCTGGTATGGGTAAAACCGCCTTCGTGCTCAGCATGGCGCGCAACATGGCGGTGGGACACAAAGTGCCCGTCGCCGTGTTCAGCCTCGAAATGTCGTCGGTTCAGCTCATCACCCGCATGATTTCGTCAGAAACGGGAATTGGTGCTGAAAAACTTCGCCGCGGAAACCTCGATCCCACCGAGTGGGCGCAGCTCACGTCCAAGGTCAAGGCCCTTCAGGAGGCGCCGATTTTCATCGACGACACACCGGGCTTGAGCATCTTTGACCTTCGGGCCAAGTGCCGCCGTCTGGCCTCTCAGCACCAAATTGGCGTCATCGTGATCGACTACCTTCAGCTGATGACCGCCGGAAACTCCAAAGCCGGTGGCAACCGCGAACAAGAAATTTCATCCATCTCACGGGCACTAAAATCGATCGCCAAGGAACTTGACATTCCCGTAATCGCTCTTTCGCAGCTTTCCCGTGCCGTTGAAACGCGCGGAGGCTCCAAACGCCCGCTGCTTTCTGACTTGCGCGAATCGGGAGCCATTGAGCAAGACGCCGACATCGTGTCGTTCATCTACCGTCCCGAATACTATGGCATTCACGAATGGGACGATGACCAAACACCGGCCGACGGCCAAGCTGAACTCATCATTGCCAAGCACCGAAACGGTTCTTTAGAAAACGTACGCCTGAAGTTTGAAGGCGCCATGGCTCGTTTCTCCGACCTTGAAACCGGCTACAGCGCCCGAGGTTCAGTTTCCGACGACCGGTCTGATTCGGTGTTTGAGTCTAAAATGAACCGGGTTGAGCCGGGCGACGGCGACGACTACCCGCCCTTCTAAGCATAAAGTTCATGTGCCGGCGCCTCGGGATTCTGCCGTCACTCAAACATGCGCCAGCGCAAAAACCAGCGCACACTCGCCGGCGTCACCGGATAGTGCTGAGCCATGAACACGGTATTGGGTACCCATCCTTGGTTGGCGTTTTGAACCACCACCCCCAGTTGCGCCTCGCCCAGGTAGAGCATCACGGCGGCATGTACCAGCCCCCCCATCGGCATCGCGTCTGATTCGTCTGAAAAAGCAAACAGTCCGCGCTCAGCTACCCAAACTGGGCGCTGCCAGCCTCCCGACCAACCTTGGCCCTGCAGCTCGAGCTTAACGCGCATTCCCGGGTACAGTCCCGCAACGGACCGCGCATAAACCAGCTTAAGCGTTCCGTTGGCCGGCGCAATTCCAAGCTCTGAGATCGACGCCCAGCGCCCTTGCGCGCTCAGGTCAAAGGACCAGGACCGGCTAAGGCGGACCGCTGAGTGCCAATCCAATCCCGCTACCGCCCAAGCTGGTCGGGCGGACCACTGGGCCTCGGGGGCGTCCCAGCGCTCCACGCGAAGAACCGGATCCGAAGAACTGAACGTCGCGTGCAGCGTCAACGACCGCCATGGCTGCACCCATAGCGTAGCGCGGCGTACCTGGTCTACGACCTGTCCCTCCCAGGGCATCGTCCATCGCTGCACTACCTTCACCTGTGCCATGGGCTCGTTCTCGATGAGCCGAGCGTACGAAGCCTCCGCCGCCGTGCGCAGCACATCCCATTCCGCGTTCAGTACATTGCGCCGACCTGGGTAAGCCCAGCGAAGCACCGGAGACCATTGGGGCCCCACGTTCCGCTCGGACCACACTCCTGAATTCCATGACTGGACTTGAACTCCACGCAACCCAATGCTCCATTCCGCCTGGATGCGCGGCAGGAGTAGGATGCTGGAAATTCCCCGCATGGCCGGTTCTGACCAAAATGCCCGGCTAAAACGTCCAAACCGCACATCCACTACCGCATACCTCAGCGAATCCGCCGTGGTCGGAGCCCCACCAAATCCGTGCGTGCTTTGGCTCCAATCAACCTCAAGGCCTAGATTGCTGCGGGCATGAACCAAAGTGGCCTGCGCCGACAGAGTCCTTCCACTGCGCTGGGCCGTGGTCCAGCGGGTGGGCACTAAATTTCGGTTGGGCTGCCACGACGACGCTAGAGTCAACAGATCTAAATTCGGCACGCCACCCGACTCCCCGTCGACCGTCCTATGAATACCTGCCAGAAGCCGGTACCGCCAAGTATGTGCGGAATCCCGACCCCAAAAGGCCGTCTTTAGGCGGTCCGCAAAGTGGTCCTCAGGGAGCAAGCCGCCAGACATCTGCAGTCGGCGGTAATCCATCCAAAAATGCTGATAATACTCGGGCGACGCACTCGCGACCACCCCAAATTCTTGCCCGCGACCCTGAGCGGACTGTCCGACCCAGTCCACCATCGGTAATGGCCCCTTGCGCAGCGACCACTGCTCGGGAAGCACGTGTGCCGAATTACTCCAATAGCCCAAGCGGGCGGCGTCGACGGAGCTTGCGTACTGCAAACCCTTACCAAATACCCAATCTGGGCTTCCCAACGCACTTACCGACGCTTGGCCTGACGGCAATGGAACCGACAACGCTTCTTCATCTTTAGAAACCACCCGAAACCGTTTACCCTGCCAAACTGCCGTCTGCCAAGGAATCGGACGGAGCGTGTCCTCCATGCGCGTAGCCCTCGGACGCGCTACCGAATCTGACGTTCCCGAACTCAGACCGGTTGATGCTTGACCCCAGGCCAATGGACATAAAAAAACCGCCCAAGCGATTAACGTGCAGAGGCGGTGTAAACGTGCGTTCATCACTACAAATATGATGCGAATAAAAACAAAAAACCCCCGCCTAAGCGAGGGTTTCTGTATAAGTATGGCGGCGACCTACTCTCCCAGCGTACTAGTACCATCGGCGCAAACGGGCTTA
>JACCDM010552020.1_pt1 | contig 26916 bp, 27 predicted proteins | sample 7445851 | NCBI WGS metagenome assembly JACCDM01 (sample SAMN15323438, study PRJNA562643) | freshwater metagenome | isolation source: river surface water | place: USA:Blue River Watershed | collected 2017-08-16
ACTCTGGCCAGCTGGAGCTTGATCCCAGGATTGAGCAACCGATCTATCAGACCGCCGTGGACATCCACTGCCAGCCGGGCGGCTATCATGGCGAAGAGCGTCCGGGCGATGTCTCGGCCGGGGCCAATTACGATGTCGGCATTTTCGCCACGACTGGCGGCCAGCTTGGCGGGCTGAATGACGGTGGCGGGCAGGCCGTGGTCAATTGGATCAAGAAGGAGCGGCCCGATTGGCAACCGCGCCGGATTCTCGATGTCGGTTGCACGGTTGGTCATAATGCTGTGCCGATTGCGGCTGCCTTTCCCGATGCCGAAGTGATCGCGATCGACACGGCGGGGCCCTCGCTCCGCTATGGCGCGGCACGTGCAGCCGGGCTTGGCGTCAAGAACATCAAGTTCGTCCAGGCCAGCGGTGAGGATCTCTCGCGCTATCCGGACGGCTATTTTGACTGGGTGCAGACGACGATGTTCCTGCACGAACTGTCGGCCGAATCAATGCCGCGGCTGCTGGCTGAATGTAACCGGGTCCTGGCACCCGGCGGGTTGATCCTGCACGTTGAACAGCCGCAGTATTCGCCGGAAATGCCGCTGTTTGAGCAGTTCATGCGCGATTGGGATGCCTTCAACAATAACGAGCCATTCTGGTCGGCCATGCATGGCGTGGACTTGAAGGACGTGATGGCCAGCGCGGGCTTTGCCAAGGCTGACCAGTTCGTGGTCGGCGTGCGCGCCGTTGTTGACCGATCGATCTTCCCCGCCGCCGAAAGCGAAGAGCAGGAGGACTATGGCCGGGCCGCAGTCTGGAACGCCTATGGCGCTTGGAAGCCGGTTGCGAAGGAGATGGCGGCATGACCGAAGGAATCGACTGGATCGCCCGCGCAGGGGCCAAGCCCAAGGGCCGCAGGCCCGAATTCTTCGAGGACTCAGCGGTCGATCGGCTGCTTTCGCTGACCATGGCCGTGGTTGGTGAAGTGTCGGTGCTGCGCGAACGGCTGGATACGGTTGAGCGGCTGCTGGATGCCAAGGGCACGATCAGCCGCGCCGATATCGAGGGCTATGTTCCCGATGGCGCCGCCGGTGCTGAGCGTGGCGAAATGACGCGGGCCTATATCGCCCGGGTGATGCGCGGCTTCCAGCAGGAAGTCGAAGCGCTGGAAAATCCTGATCCGCCAATCATGGACTGGGTGGAAAAGTTCTCAAAGTAACCAGCGATCGTCAAAGGCGGCGCTAACGGGGGAAAAACTTATGGAAGAAGTGTTGGTGCTGCGATGGTTCCACATCCTCGCCATGGTCTATTGGCTGGGCGGCGAATGGGGTGTGTTCCAGACGAGCTATAATGTGATGAACGGCAGCCTGTCGCTTGAAGAGCGGCGGCGGCACATGGAAACCGCCTACCGGATCGATATTCTGGCGCGCACGGGTATCATCACCCTGCTGCCACTGGGGCTGCACATGGGCCATATCTATGGCCTGCAGCCCTTCGGCGGTTCGTTCCTGACTGCGATGTGGATCTTCGTCGCCCTCTGGCTGGGCCTGTGCTGGGCTGCGTTCATCAAGCGTGAGACTGACCTGGGCATCAAGCTGACCAAGCTGGACGAGATGGTGCGCTGGGTGCTGATCCCGACGATCTTTGTGGTCGGCATTTCTTCGCTGCTGGGCCACGGTCCGTTCGAAGCGGGCGAGGGCATGCGCTGGTATTCGCTGAAGTTCACGCTCTATGGCTTTGCACTGTGCATCGGCCTGGCGCTGCGCTGGATCATGCGAGCCTGGACCATCCGCTTCCGTCAGTTGGCACTGGGTCCCAACCCGGAAGCCCAGGCGGCCCTGGAACGCGAGTTTGGCTATGGCCGGATGCTCGCCTATGTCTACTGGATCACGATTTCCGGGATCTGCTTCCTCGGCACGGTCAAGCCGCTCTGAAGAAAGCTAAAGGCGAATGCGAAGGGCTCCCTGATTGGGGAGCCCTTTTCATTTCAGGATCTGGTTCATCTCGATCAGAATGCCGTCCGGATCGAAGAAGTTGCAGCCCAGCACCCGGATCGGCGGTCCGCCATTGCGGCCGGGATATTCCTGCAGGCGCGGCGGCGCGGTGACAGTTACTCCGGGAACCTGTCCGGCCGCCTTGCAGCGACCCGCAACATCATCGGTGTTCATAACGATCACCACGCCCCCCGGTCCCATGCGGGTGGGATAGGAGGCGGCGGGCAGCTTGGGCTCGATCCACTGCATCAGCCCGATCCACCCAACCCAGCCATCATTGGCGTTGAGCAACACCAGGCGCGCCTTGGCACCCGGTGGGCCGGCGGGAAGGGCCACACCGCTGGTTTCGACAACGGCATCGTAATTGACCTTCATCCCCACGACATCGCGATAGAGCTTCAGGCTGGCTTCCATGTCGCGCACGATCAGAGTGGTGCGGCGGACATCGGTCGGGACGCGTTCGGCGGGAACGGCTATCCCGGGGGGTGTGGGCTTGGGCGGCACCTGGTCCTGACCCCGCACCGCCACGGGTGCTGCGAGCGCAAGCAGGGACAGGGCAAGCCGCATCAGGCGCTTTCCTCGACCGCGCCAGAGGCGATCAGGCTGGCAACCTTGTCTGCCGGATAGCCGAGAGCGGCGAGCACCGAGCGCGCATCCGCACCCGGCAGGGGCAAGGTGCTGGGCGATCCCGGACGTTTGCCGTCCATCTCCAGCGGAATGGTCGGCAGCTTGGTTACTGCGCCGCTATCGAGGGTCACAGGTTCCATGCCCCCGGCATTGAGGTGGGGATCGTCAAACAGCTCTTCCGGCTTGCCGATCGGCGCGAAGGGCATGCCCGTGCCATCAAGCTTGGCGATGACTTCGGCGCGGGTCATCTGGCTGACGAGTTCGCGGATGCGGGGCAGGATCCGGTCACGCGCCAGGACGCGCTGGTTATTGGCCCGGATCGATTCGTCCGCCCACAGATCATCCAGCCCGAACAGGGCGCAGAATTTCTGCCACAGCGCATCGGTGACCACGCCGATGAAGACCGGATCATCCTTCGTCTCGAACACGTCGTAGATCGCCCAGGCTGAGACGCGCGCCGGCATTGGTGCGGCGGGTTTGCCGGTCACCGCAAACTGGGCCATGTGCTGGCCGACCAGGTAGGCTGTGGTTTCGAACAGGCTGGCGACCACCTTTTGCCCGCGTCCGGTGCGGTGGCGTTCTTCCAGCGCGGCGAGGATGCCGATCACGCCAAACATGCCGCCGGTTACGTCGATCACGCTGGCCCCGGCGCGCAGCGGACGTCCCGGCGGGCCGGTCATATAGGCGAGGCCCCCCATCATCTGCGCAACCTCATCGAGCGCGGTGCGCTGTTCATAGGGGCCCGGCAGGAAGCCCTTTTCAGAGCAGTAGATCAGCCGTGGGTTGGTTTTGGCCAGGCTATCGTAATCTAGCCCAAGCCGATCGAGCGCGCCGGGCCGGAAGTTCTCGACCAACACATCAGCCTGTCCGCACAAGTCCTTGGCCACAGCCAGCCCATCGGCGGATTTGAGATCGAGGCAGATCGATTGCTTGCCGCGATTGTACATCGGGAAATAGCCCGAACCCGAGCCAAGCAGCCGGCGGGTCTGGTCGCCGCCAATCGGTTCAACCCGCACCACCTCTGCCCCCAATCCGGCCAGGATATGCCCGACTGTGGGCCCCATCACCATGTGGGTAAATTCAACAGCCTTGATCCCCGCGAGGGGAGTGGGTGCGCTCATCGGGCGAGCCTTTCCTGATAATCGAGCATTGGTCCGGCATCGGGCGTGAAGCCGTAAAGCGGTTCGCCCGGCAGGGCATCGGCCAGAATGCTCCGGACTTGGAGCAGCTTGTCGAGATCGATCCCGGTCTTCAGGCCCATTGCATTGAGCATCAGCACCAGGTCTTCGGTCACCAGGTTGCCGGAAGCGCCGGGGGCATAGGGACAGCCGCCGAGACCGCCGAGCGAGGCATCAAGCGTGGTGATGCCTTCCTCAAGCCCGGCCACCGCATTGGCCAGGCCCAGACCGCGCGTGTTGTGGAGGTGCAGGGTGGTGAGCCTGTCGCCCACCGCGCCGCGAACCTTGCGGATCAGGCGCTTGACCTGCGCCGGATCGGCATAGCCAGTCGTGTCGGACAGGCTGAATTCCTGCGCCCCCGCTTCGGCCGCGGCAGCGGCAAGCCGCACCACCTGATCTTCGCTGACCGCACCCTCGATCGTGCAGCCAAAGGCAGTGGAAAGGCCAACAGCGAAATGGATGCCGGCCGCCTTGGCGATCTGCGCGACTTCGGCGATCTCGGCCAGCATGGCGGGGTGATCCTTGCGGACATTGCGCAGCGAATGGGTTTCGCTCATCGAAAAGGGGATCGACATGCCGTGGACACCGGCCTCCACGGCGCGGGCGGCGCCTTTGGCATTGGGCACCAGCGCGACGACATTCAGGCCCGCGATGGTCCGGGCAAAGGCAACCAGTTCCGCCGTATCCGCCATCTGCGGCAACAGACTGGGTGGAACGAAGGAGCCGACCTCGATCTCCTTCACCCCGGCGGCGGCTTCGGCCGCAATCCAGGCCTTCTTGGCCTCCAGCGGCATGACCCGGTCAATCGACTGCAAGCCATCGCGGGGACCGACTTCGGAAACGAGGATTTCGGTCATGCGCGTTTCTCCAGGTAGACCCAGGGTCGGGCTGCGCGGTCGGCCTCGGTCCAGGCGGCGATGGCGTCGCGGTGTTTGAGGGTCAGGTCGATGGCATCCAGCCCTTCAAGCAGCATGACCTTTGCCTCTTCGTCGATGGCAAAGGCCCAGGCTTGGCCATTGGCGACCACGGTTTGCGCCGCAAGGTCGATCGCGACGTTTTGCCACGGCAGTTGCTGGACCACATCGATCGGCAATTCGATCGGCAGCAGTCCGTTGCGGATGCAGTTGTTGCGGAAGATCGGCGCGAAGCTAGGGGCGATGATGGCTTCGATCCCGAATTCGGCCAGCGCCCAGACGGCGTGTTCGCGGCTTGATCCGCAGCCGAAATTGGCTCCGCCCAGCAACAGGCGGGTGCCCTTGGCGTCAGGCTGGTTGAGCGCGAAGGCAGGGTCTGCGATCCGCTGGTCGGCATTGGTGTAACGCCAGGGGGCGAACAGCCCGTCCGCCAGCCCGGTGCGCCCGGTGCTGCGCATTTCACGGCTGGGGATGATCGCATCGGTATCGATGTTGTCGATCAACAGCGGCACGCCTGTGCTGGTAATGGTGGAGACGGGCTTCATGACGTCACCACTTTTCGCGGATCGGCAATGGCCCCGGCCAAGGCCGATGCGACGACAACTTCCGGGCTGGCAATGTGGGTGCGAATGCCCGGGCCCTGTCGACCTTCGAAATTGCGGTTGGTGCTGCTGATCGTGCGGCTACCGGGCTCAAACCCTTCGCCGCCGGCGTAGAAGCACAGCGAGCAACCCGCATTGCGCCATTCGAAACCGGCATCGGTGAAGATCCGGTCAAGCCCTTCGGCTTCGGCCGCGCGCTTGACCGCCATGGAGCCGGGCACGACCAGCGCCTTGCGGATGCCGGGGGCAATCCGCTTGCCTTTCAGCAGCGTCGCGGCGCGGCGCAGGTCAGAAATACGGCTGTTGGTGCAGGAACCGATGAAGGCTGCATCGATCGGCGTGCCGATGATTGGCTGCCCGGCCTTCAGCCCGATATAGTCATGCACCCGCTGCGGCCCTTGCGGTATTACTCCGTCAACTGGGATGGCCTGCTCCGGACTGGTGCCCCAGCTGACCATCGGGGCTAGGCTGGCGGCATCAATCTCAATCTCGCGGTCGAACACCGCATCGGCATCGCTGGCCAGCGCGGACCAATAGGCACCGTCAAAGCTGGCCGGGGCATAGGACCGCCCGGCGAGGTAGGCGAAGGTCACCGCATCAGGCGCGATGATGCCGGTCATGGCCGAGAATTCGGTCGCCATGTTACACAGCGTCATGCGCCCTTCCATGTCGAGCCCGCGCACCGCCGCACCGGCAAATTCAACCACGTGGCCCGCGCCGCCGCCCGCGCCGTGGGCGGAAATCAGCGCCAGCGCCATGTCCTTGGCGGTAACCCCCGGCGGCAGGGCGCCGCTGAAGGTGACCCGCATCGATCCCGGCCGGGCCAGCCGCAGCACGCCGGTTGCCAAGGCGTGCTCGGCCTCGCTTGAGCCAATCCCCCAGGCCAGCGCGCCAAAGGCACCCTGGGTGCAGGTGTGGCTATCGGGAGCAACCAGCGTGACGCCCGGCAGGACTATGCCCTGTTCGGGCGAGATCACATGGACAATCCCCTGATCGCGGTCCGTTACGTCAAACAGGGTCAGGCCCGCGGCGAGCGCGGCCTCGCGCGTTTCGGTGATGAAGGCCTGTCCGCCCGGCATCAGCGTCTGGTCGCCGCGGCCGATCCGGGTATCGACAATGTGATCCATCACCGCGAAGACCCGTGCGGGATCATGGACCGCGCGCCCGGCCGCAGCCATCGATTTCAGCGCGGCAGCACCCGTGCGTTCGTGCAGGAAGATCCGGTCAATCGCGATCAGGGCGCTACCGCCCGGGGTTTCAGCCACCAGGTGTGCATCCCAGATCTTGTCGAACAGCGTTGGCATGATGGGCCTGTCTTACACCCTGCTTCGGCCAATGCGAGCGGCATGCGGCATCAGCATCAGCCCTTTGCCTGCAGTGCCATCGCGAACTGGCGCGCGGCGGTGGCGCGCACCAATGCCCGGCATTCTAACGCCAACTGTTCGAGCGCGATGTCCTCTGGCGCGAAGGGGATCGCGTGGGCGGCATTGCCTTCGTACCAGGGGGCAAAAAAGTGGCGGGCGCGAGCAATGGCCCAGGCTCGGGTCAGATAGGAACCGAACCGGTCGGGCGTGAAATCCGGGAACAAGCGGTCGGGATCGCCCAGCGGTACGGCCGGAAGCGCCACTGTGCCAAGACCCAGCGCGGTGCGCGCAGCCTCGATCACCGCAGCCCAAGGGGCCCAATCGCGCGGCGCTTCGCCTGGCCAGGGGCTGGAGAGACCATGACCGGGCAGGTCAATCGCCGTGCCCCGGATGGCCATGCAGTCGAGCGCCTGGCCCGGAGCGTGAATCTCAAGCAGGTCGGCAGGATTGGCCTCCGCCCGGCGCCAGTGCAGCTGACCGCTGAAGGCGGGCGTGCTGATCGAGATAAAGCCCTGATGGCTGTCCGCCTTGGGTTCGATCACCGGCGCGGGCGGCAGGGTCTGGAGAAACGCAAGGCTGGCGGCGATCTGGTCGTCCGGAGTGCGAACCTTGCGGGCCGACCAGCTGGCAGGCATGTCGCCCAGCCGATCGATATGCGCCTGCATCGGATCGCCATCATAGGCCGTGATAAAGACCGGCGCAGACACGGCATCGGGCGGCGGGATATCGCGCGGCGCGGCCAGTACCGCAGCATAGCCATGGCGGAAGCTGTCCCCCGCATCGAGGATTTCCATGATGATGTCGTGGACCTTGCCCGGATCATCATGCGCATTGCGCATCCGGGTTTCGTTGCGGACATCGTACCAAGGGAAGAACCAGGCCTGTTCCAGCACGCGGTTCCACGCCCAGACGAGATGCTGGCCATAGGGCAGCGGCAGGAAAGGCGGGGTGTAATTGGCACCGAAAGCCGCTTTTTCGGCCTCGGTCCAGACGCCATAGCCGCCCGCGGCGATTCCGCTGAACCGTTCGGGGTGTCGCTTCAGCGCGGTGATCAGGATGATCGCGCCCGAGTGGAAGCCATAGGCGGGCACCTGCTCCAGCCCCATGGCGGCGATGAATTCGACAATGGCATCGGCATAGTCATCGATATTCGGGCTGGCCTTGGCCAAGGGCTCCGACTGGCCGAAGCCCGGCGTATCAGGCGCGATGCAGGTGAAGTGGGCGCCCCAGTGCCGCATCAGCTCTTCATATTCGCCGCCCGAGCGGGGGCTCTGGTGGACCAGCAGCAACACTGGGCCAGTGCCCGCCCTGCGATAATGCACGCGGCGACGGTTCGCTCCGCTGCCCAGGGTCAGGTAGTGGCGGGTGATCGTTGCAGCCATGGCAAGTTGTCCGGACAAATTGTACTCGACAACCGCATAGTGCGGCGGCAAAGTCAGCGCAAGCGAGGGAGATGCGATTAATGAGTCTGATCGGCACGCGGATGGTGAGTGATGGTAAAACCGCCCGCCAGATCTTTGATGAAGTGATGGCCAACCCGGCGCGCAAGAAGTTCGGCTTCGGCAGCAAGCTGGCGATCATCAATGTCGATTTCCAGCAGGCCTATACCGCGATCGACAAGTTCGCGACGGCCTATGAAACCGATCCTCGCCAGATCGAATATGCCAACACCATCAGTCGGCTTGCCCGGGCGAAGGGGATGCCCGTGGTCTGGACCCGGGTGGCTTACAAGGCCGACGCCGGGGATGCCGGGGTGTGGGGCACGCGGACCGATACGCCGGATTCGCTGCAGAACATCAAGTACGAGAGCGAACGGCACCTGTATGATCCCCGGGTCGAGATCGGACCGGATGACCTGCAATATACCAAGCGGATGCCATCAGCCTTTTTTGAGACCCCGCTGGCCAGTTACCTGGTCTGGCACAAGGTCGATACCGTGGTGGTGACGGGCGGATCGACCAGCGGTTGCGTCCGCGCCACGGCGGTTGACGCGCTGAGCCACGGCTATCGCACGATCGTCCCGATTGAAACCTGTGCCGACAAGCACGAATCCTATCACTTTGCCAACCTGACCGACTTGCAGCTCAAATATGCCGATGTTGAGCCGGTGCAGGCGGTGATCGATTGGCTGGAAGCGCGCTGATGCACGAGGGCGCCCCTGATCCGCAGCTATACGATTATGCCCCCTATCGCGGGCGCAAGAAGATCGTCTGGCCGGGCGGCAAGAGCGTGGCGGTCTGGGTGGCACCCAATCTCGAATACTACGAGATCGACCCACCGTCCCATCCCAAGCGCAAGGCCTGGGCCCGGCCGCATCCTGACGTGGTCGGCTATTCCCATCGCGATCATTCCAACCGCGTCAGCCACTGGCGCATGGCCGAGGTGATGAGCAAGCACGGCTTCCCCGGCTCGGTCAGTCTCTCGGTCGCGCTGTGCCAGCACCATCCTGAAGTGGTGGCCGACGGCGCGGCCCGGGGGTGGGAGTTCTTCAGTCACGGCATTTACAATACACGATATGCCTATGAAATGTCAGAAGATCAGGAGCGAGCCATCATTGCGGATTCAATCCGCACCGTGCGCGAGGCGACCGGGCAAACGATCCGCGGCTGGCTGGCCCCGGCGCTGACTCATACGCCGCGCACGCTCGATCTGATCGCGGAAATGGGCCTCGATTACACCTGCGACCTCTATCACGACGACCAGGTGCAGGAGGTAAAGGTCAAGTCGGGCCGGCTCGCCTCGATCCCCTATAGCCTTGAGGTCAACGACCATTACGGCTTCTTCGTCTACAATATGTCGGGCCGCGAATATGCCGACACGCTGATCCGCCAGTTCGAACGCCTGGCAGCGGAAGGTGAGGCATCGGGAACGGTCATGTGCATCCCGCTCCATGCCTATCTGATCGGCCAGCCACACCGGATTGGCCCGTTCGAAGAGGCGCTGCGCCATATCGCTGCCGATGGCCGGGCCTGGATCGCCCGCGCGGGCGAGATTGTCGACGCGTGGAGGGCGCAAGCATGACCCTCGATCCAGCCTATCTTGACTATCCCAAGCGCCGCCACGGATATGATCATGATCTCTATCCCTGGTCTGCGCTGCATGAGCGGCGGCCCATATCGTGGCCGCAGGGATCGGTGGCAGTCTGGGTCTGCGTCAGCCTGGAATGGTTCCCGATCGTGCCGGGCGGCGCCTTTGCCGCGCCGGGGCACATGCAGACCGCCTATCCCGATTACCGGCACTATACGGCGCGGGATTATGGCAACCGGGTGGGGGCGTGGCGCTTCCTAGATGCCTTGGGCAAGGCTGGGGCAAAGGCCAGCTTCGCCACCAATGCGGCCGTGGCCGAGCGCTATCCGGACCTGGTCAAGGCCGTGCTGGATGGAGGGCATGAACTGATTGCCCATTCGACCGATATGAACGGGACGATCGATTCCAGTCTGGCCGAAGCCGACGAACGGGTCTTGATCCAGGATGCCATGCAGCGGATCGAAGCGGCCAGTGGCGTGCGACCTACTGGCTGGCTTTCGATCGCCCGATCGCAGAGCTTCAACACCGTGAATTTGCTGCAAGAGTGCGGGCTAACCTATTGCTGTGACTGGGTGAATGATGAATTGCCCTATCGCTTTAACAATGGGCTGATCGATCTGCCGCTGAACCACGAACTGTCCGACCGGACGATCATCGCGGTGCAGCAGCAGTCTGCTGACAGCTGGGCGCAAAGCCTAGAGGATGCCTTTGATTGGTTGGCAGCAGAGGCGGCGGTGACCGGATCGGCGCGGATGCTGCCGATCCATGTCACGCCCTATATCATGGGCCTGCCTTATCGCATCGCCGCGTTTGAGCGCCTGCTGGAACGGTTGGGGCAACGCAGCGAGTGCTGGTTTGCCCGAGGCGATCAAATCGTTTCCAGTTGGGAGCAGCAACATTGAGCAATCGCGCCGAACTTGCCCGGGCCATGCCGGCCATGTTGCGCCATGAAGGCTGGTGGGATGGCTGGTACCGCCACTTTGACGGCGAAGGGAAGATGATCGACGCGCACCGGGTGCGGACCTGGTGCGAATTCCCGGATGCGGGTGAGTGGCACTATATCCAGCACAATTGGCTGGAATGGGATGACGGCCGCACGGCGACCTATGAATTTGGCGGCCGGCTGGAGGGCGATCATCTGGTCTGGCAGACCGATCGCTTTGGCGGATATGGCTGGCAGACCCACGAAGAGGTGCTGATGCTGCGGCTGGAGCGGCAGGACGTGCCCGACGCCTATTACATCGAAATGATCGCAATCGCGCAGGACGGCCAGACCCGGTCTCGCACCTGGGAATGGTTCCAGCATGGGCGTCCGTGGAAATGGACACTGTGCAACGAGGCAAAGACCCTTCCGCCCAAGGGGAACTCATGACAAGCTAGGTTTTGCGCTGAGAGGATACTGAAAATGACACTTGCGCTCCAACACCCGATGAACCCCGACAAGACGCCGGAAGAACTGGCGCGCGGCCGCTTTGTTTCGGGCATTCGCAGCCTGATCCTCAACGATCTGGCCGGTGACCTCAAAGCCGCTTACGACAAGCGCGCCGCTCCGGCCTTCAAGAAGCGTGAGGGCCGCGATCCCGCCACCAGCCGCGATGCCCACATGGCGTTGCGCGGTGATCCGGCCTTCAACATCTATTCGGCGATGCGGGTGCAGGCGCAAAAGATGGTCTGGGCCAGCGTGGGCGAGAGCGTGGCGCGCGAAAGCGACAAGCTGGCGGCCGAAGCAGCCAAGGTTTCGAACCAGCCGGGCAGCGTCACGCTGGACCCGAATCTGGAAGTGCCGCGCAATGTTTCGGCCATCGATGTCCACCTGATGCCGGGCAGCTATACCCGCGGTGCGGAAAGCCTTGAGGCGGGTGCGATCTATGATCGGGGCCTGGCGGTCTTTTCGATGGGGCTGATGGGGGCCAACCTTGACGATATCGGCCTGTCGATGGCCAAGTACATTGCGCTGCGTTATCCCGAATTCAAGCCGCAGCGGATCCTCGATACCGGCTGCACCATCGGCCACAACACCCTGCCGTGGAAGCAGACCTATCCCGATGCCGAGGTGATTGCGATCGATGCGGCGCCGGGCGGCCTGGTCTATGGTTCGGCGCGTGCGAAGATGCAGGGGCAGGAAGTGCATTTCCAGCAGATGTGCGCCGATAGCCTGGATTTCCCCGATGCCAGCTTTGACATGGTGTGGAGCTCGATGTTCCTGCACGAGCTGTCGAAAAAGACCCGCGCAGCCGCCTTTGCCGAGGCCTATCGGGTGCTCAAGCCGGGCGGGCTGATGCTGCACATGGAGCTGCCGCCCAATGGCGAGATGAGCGCCTTTGACGGGTTCTACCTCGATTGGGACAGCTATTATAACGAAGAGCCGTTCTACAAAGGCTATCGCGACGAAAGCCCGCCGGAAATCTGCGCCCGCGCCGGTTTCGCGCCGGAAAACTACTTCCAGTTCGTGGTCCCCTCGATCGGCATCTATGGCGAGCAGGCGATTGCCGACATGGTGGCGAGCGACAAGGCCGAGGCGGTTGGTCAGGCCACGACCGGGCGGCTTGCCGAAGGGGTCATGTGGTTCGGCTATGGAGCGTTCAAGCAATGAAGGACGATCTGCGGCCAGAAGATGCGCCGACTGAAATCTATGACGCCATGGGCCGGGCGCGGTTCTTCGCCGATCCGGGCATGGACCGCTTCGTGGCCGTGGTGATGAACCTGGCCCAGGAGGTCTGGGTTCAGGAAGAGCGGCTGCTGGCGCTTGAGGAAGACAAGGGCGCTGCCGCCACCAACCGCGAGGCCAAGCTGAAAGCCTTTATCGACCGCGTGTTCGAGCCGGTGCGCGGGGCCTAAACTCCCGCTTCAACCGGGTTGAAGCCCATCACCGCCTCGTTCGAAAGCGGGGCGGTGGCGGGAACGAAGGTGTCCGGATCGATCGCCTGGGTCACTTCGCCCTGCCGTTTTGACATGGCGTGGAGCAGTTCGGTCCGTGGGCGGCGGGCAGCTTCGTAACGGGCCAATGCGGTTGCGACGTCGCCTGCCAGGTGCAGCGCCCGGGCCAGCGCCCAGCCATCTTCGATCGCCATGGCGGCTCCGGCGCCCAGAAAGGGCAGCATCGCATGGGCCGCATCGCCAAGCAGCGTGGCCCGTCCGACCGACCATTGCGGCAGCGGGGCGCGATCATAAAGCCCCCATTTGATCACCGGCCCAGCCGCTTCGATCAGGCCCAAGACATCGGGGTGCCACTGGGCAAAGGCCTGGGCCACTTCGGCACGGCTGGCGCTGATTGACCAGCCTTCGCCCACCACCTCGTCCGTTTCGACCAGCCCGGCGCAATTGACCACCTTGCCACCCGCCATGGTGTAGCGGTTGAAGGTCCGGCGCGGGCCGATGAAGATGGCGCTGCGGCCCAGGCCCATGAACGGCTGGGCCGCTGCGGCAGGAACCAGGAAGCGATAGGCCAGGTGATTGGTATAGCGGGGCGCGTCGCCCGGCCAGAGCAGCGCCCGCACGGCCGAACGGACCCCGTCAGCGCCGATCAGCACCGATCCCGTGGCGCATGAACCATCGGCAAATGTTGCCGATACCTGCCCGCCGCCCTGCTCCAGCGCAGACAGCCGGTGTCCGGTGTGGATTGCTACGCCAAGCTCCTGCGCGGCGGCGATCAGCACCGTTTGCAGATCGGCGCGATAGCAATGGCGAACAATGTCGCTGGTGCCATCATCGCCCAGCCCGTCGCCGGTGTCGGGCGCTCCCATCAGCAGCCGCGCTGTCTGGTAATGCAGGAACGGCAGGGTGCCGGCCGGACAGGCGACCGCAGCCACCGCGCGCTGGATACCCAGATCACGGAACACGTGCTGCGCGCCCCGGCCAAGAGTCAGTCCGGCGCCGGTTTCGCGCAGTTCGCTGGCGGCTTCGTGCACCTCAACCGGAAGGCCGGCGCGGGCAAGGGCAATCGCTGCCGTCAAGCCGCCCAGGCCTGCTCCGATCACCAAGACGGGATCATTTGTTCGCATGGCGGGAAGGTGGCGCAAATTGCGGCTCGCGACAATGATTCCCGCTTGGGGATGTCCGGACAACTCTGCTAGCCCGGCACAAACCGCGAAAAGGAACGAGGCACCATGCAGGCTTGGGAAATTGGCACCATTACGGGCATCGACGGAATGCGGCTGGCCGCGCGCGCCGAGCTGGTGCCGGGTCCCGGCGAAGTGCTGGTGGAGGTGATTGCTGCGGGCCTTAACTTCCGTGATTTGATGGTGCTGGAAGGGCGCTATGGCGCACCCAAGCCGCCGGAGCGCATCCCGCTGGCCGACGGTGTTGGACGGATTGCCGCGCTGGGCGAAGGCGTGACCGGTTGGACAAGCGGCCAGCGGGTCATCGCGCCGCACTTCTCAACCTGGATCGATGGTCCCTATTCGCTGGGGGTCTTTGCCAAGGATCTTGGCTCGAGCGCCGATGGTTGGCTGGCCGAACAGATCCTGCTGCCCGCCAATGCGCTGATTGCCGTGCCGGAGGCAATGAGCGATCTGGGAGCGGCGACGGTTTCGGTCGTCGCAGCGACGGTCTGGCATGCCATGGTGGCCTTTGGCCAGGTCCAGCCGGGCGAATTGGTGCTGGCCCAGGGCACGGGCGGGGTCTCGGTCTTTGCGCTGCAACTGGCCAAGGCGCTGGGAGCGCAAGTGGCGATCACCTCGTCCAGCGATGAAAAGTTGGCACGCTGCCGCGAACTGGGGGCTGATTTCACGGTTAACTACCGTTCGCGCCCGGATTGGGCTGCGGCCCTGCTGGAACAGACCGGCGGACGCGGAGCCGATGTGGTGGTGGATACGCTGGGCTTTGACGTATTGGGCGAGACGGTTGCCGCCTGTGCGGTCAATGCGCGGATTGGCACGGTTGGTGCCCTTTCTGGCACTCCGCAGGCCCAGGCCGGGGTTAGCCAGGGCATGTTGATTGCCCGCAACATCGCGATCAAGGGCATCGCCTCGGGCAGCCGGGCGATGCTGGCCGCCGCGCTTGAGGTTATCGGTCGGGCGGGGGTTGAGCCGGTGGTCGATGCGACGTTCGGCTTTGCCGATGCACAGGAAGCCTATCGCCATCTTGCCGCCGGCGCGCATCTGGGCAAGATTGCGATCACGATCTGATCAAAGGAATTGCCGATGAAGTACCGCCAACTGGGTCAGGGCCTGACCGTTTCCGCCATTGGCCTCGGCTGCATGGGCATGCTGCAGGGCGGCAACTTCAAGTACGGGGCCGATGCCGACCTAGAAGAGGCAGTGCGCACGATCCATCGCGCGATCGACCTGGGCGTAACCTTTTTCGACACGGCCGAAATCTATGGCCCGCGGGCCAATGAGGAACTGGTGGGCAAGGCGATCAAGGGCAAGCGCGACGGCCTGGTAATCGCCACCAAGTTCGGCTTCCGCTATAACGAGGCAGGCCAGATTTCCGGGATCGACAGCAGCGAGGCGAACATCCGCCGGGCAGTCGAGGGGTCGCTCCAGCGGCTAGGGATCGATTGCATCGACCTGTACTATCAGCACCGCGTCGATCCGCAGGTGCCGATCGAGGACGTGGTCGGCGTGCTGGCCGACCTGCAGGCGCAGGGCAAGATCAAGCATATCGGCCTGTCGGAAGCCGCGGCCAGCACGGTGCGCCGGGCCGCAGCCGTTGCCCCGATTGCGGCCCTGCAAAGCGAGTATTCGATCTGGGAACGCGAGGTGGAGGAGGAAATCCTGCCGACCTGTCGCGAATTGGGGATCGGGTTCGTGCCTTATTCCCCGCTGGGCCGTGGGTTCCTTACCGGCACGGTGACCCGCGCTGAAGACCTGCCCGAAGGCGATTACCGCCGCAACGATCCGCGTTATCAGGAAGACAATTATGACGCGAACATGCGGATTGTCGGCGTGGTGAAGGCCGTGGCCGAGCGGCGCGGCGCCTCTCCGGCACAGGTCGCGCTGGCCTGGTTGCTGGCGCAGGGCCCAGACGTTGTGCCGATCCCGGGCGCGAAGCGTCGGGTTACGCTCGAAGATTCGATGGCCGCCGCCGAGGTGGTGCTGACCGCCGACGATGTTGCCGAGATCTCTGCCGTCGCGCCAGTCGGTGCGACCAGCGGTCCGCGCTATCGACCGGCCGGGATGGCCACAGTCCGGCTTTAAAGCTGGACGACAGCCTTGCCCTTGGTCTGGCTGGCCAGCAGGGCTTCGACAGCATCGGGGATGGCGGCAATGCCGTGGCCCAGCACTTCTGCATGGGCCTTTAGCAGGCCTTTGCCATAAAGCTCGAACAGGCGTTCACGCGCGGCGGGCCAGTGTTCGGTGTGCAGGGCGTTCATGAAGGCCCGGACCGATGCCCCCTTGTAATAGAGCTTGTGGCCGATCCGCGGCGCGGTGACCGGGGTGGGCTGATCATCGACCATGTCGCTGGCCCAGCCGCTGATCACCAAGCGCCCGTGGTCGGCCAGGTTATCGACCATGGCATCGAAGATTTCCCCGCCTACCGTATCAAGCGCAAGGTTGATCCGGTTGGCATATTCTTCCGCCAGCACGGCGGCGACGCTTTCAACGCGGTAATCGATCACCCGATCTGCGCCCAGCGCCCGGACAAAGGCGGCCTTTTCAGCACCACCGCAGATCGCCACGACATGGCAATCGTGGAGCTTTGCGATCTGCACGGCAAGGTGGCCAAGGCCACCAGCCGCAGCGCTGATGACCACGGTTTCGCCGCGTTGCAGCTGTCCGGTGAGGGTCAGGGCCAACCAGGCGGCGACTCCGCTGGAGGCCAGGGCCAAGGCCTCGGCAGTGGCTTCGGGAACCCGGACGAAATCTGTTGCCGGCGCACAATTGGCCTCGCGATAACCGCCTCGGAAGCGGGTTGCAGCGACTGTATCGCCAACGGCCAGCGAAGTGACGCCAAGTCCGATCGCTGCAACCACGCCGACAGCCTCTACGCCGGTCAGGAATGGCGGCTCCATGCGGATCGTGCCGACAGCATTGCGGGCCAGTTGGGTATCGAAGATTCCGTTGATCCCGCACCAGGCGTTGCGCACCAGCACTTCGCCCGGTCCTGGCTGCGGCTCTGGCAGATCAACGATCCGGGTGGCCGCACGAAAGCTCTCCGCAAAGCGGTATTGTTCTAACGCGCGATAGGTCATCAGTCGCGGGAGAATTCGACGAGTTCGTAGCGGTTCATCATGTAGCCGTCGATCGCGGCATAGACGAGGATGCAATCGTCATCGGCCGTGGCCCAGATGTCATAGGCCGGGTGCTTGGTACCACCCATCCCGTGCTCACTTTCATCGACGAAGCGGAAGTGGCGGCAGGCAAAGGTGCCGGCGGCGACGGTGATTTCCTCGTCGCCGACATATTCGAGGGTGATATTGACCTCTGCGATCATGGGCGGCGTAGCACCGCGGTGATCGGGCGAGGGCAGGAAGCAACGCATGTTGCGGCGGTGCGGCCCCTTGCTGATATCCATGCGGCGGCCAAGATAGGCATCGGCGACCACCGGGGGCGTACCAAAGGCATCAAAGGCGCCAACCTTCATCTGTTGCGAAAGCCGCCCGATCGAGGGGCCAAAGCTTTCGCAGGTAACCACGCCGGTATCGGCATCGTGATACATCCAGCCTGAACCCATGAAGGCATCGCCGACTGTCAGGTGCACGTGCAGGTTGTGTGGCACCATGTTCGGGGCGAGGTGATAGGTGATGTCGCGCAGCACGGTGGGTTCGGGCTCTTCGATCTCACACTGGGCGCGCAGGATCGTGCTGCCATCGCCGTGGTGGGTGAAGGTAAACCACTCGCGCCCGCGCTCCTGGCCCTCGATCCCCGGCTTTACCGAGGTATAGCGGATTTTGCCCGAAACGGTGCGGTGCTTCATCAGATCACTCCAGCTTTGGTCAGTTTTTCGATCACGGCCGCCTGGGCCCGCAGGAAATGTTCGCGTTCGGGCACCTGGGCGGTGCCACTCGCGTCAAGCATGGCATTGCCATCCTGCCCTTGCGCTGCGGCATAGGCTGCGGCGAACAGCGCGGGACGCTGGCGGGCAAGGCTGTTGGTCATGGCAGGAATCCGGCGGGTTTCGCGCAGGTGGCCGATGTCGATCTCGGCAAAGGCGGTGAAGGTCTCTCCGCTCATCGATTGGGCCATGATCTTGCCGTTGGGGCCCACCACCTGGCTGTTCCCGTCGGCACTGGCCAAGGGCAGCGAACAGTCGGCGATTCCGGCGGTATTGGCCGAAACGACATAGGCCATGTTTTCCCAAGCACGGGCGCGCTTGGCCACGTCCTTGGCCGTGCCGAGCGGCGAGCCGATCTCGCTCGACGAATGGACGAAGACTTCGGCACCGCGGAAGGCAAGGGCACGGGCGATTTCCGGATAGAGGATTTCTTCCGAGGCAATCGCCGCAAGGCGGCCGATCTCGGTCTCGGCGACGGGGAACACGCCCTCAAGGCCATAGTGATCGAGATAACGGTCCCACACGTCGTGCGGACTGGGCGCGAACATCGACAGCAGGCGACGATAGCGCAGCACCACGGCCCCCGCTGGATCGATCACGAAACTGGTCTGGAAATAGAAACCGGGGAAGTGGGCATCGCTTTCATAGGCGTTGCCGGCCACGAACAGCCCCAGCCGCTGCGCCATGGCACCCAGCGCGGCATACTCCGGTCCATCGGCGGCAAAGGCCGCCCGTTCGGCAAAATCCGGGATCGAGATGCGGCCGGGATAGGACGTGAACAGGTATTCCGGCAGCACCGCCAGCTTTACCGGGCGGCCCTGGAACTGCTCGATAAAGATCTTGGCCCCGCGGATCTGGCCTTCGATATCGCCGATCTGCGCCAACATCTGCGCCCGCGCCGCCGCCGCATCCGTGCAGCGTTCGACCGAGCGGGCCAAAAGCTGCATTGCCACGGCGGCATAGGGTGCGGGGGCGGATGGGCTCACAGGCCAAGGCTCCCCGGGTTCATCAGGCCCTTGGGATCAACCTTGGCCTTCAGTTCCTTGAGTAGGCCCCAGGTCGTTGCCGAATGACCATTCTTCAGCGGATAGGTCCGCGCGATCTGCAAGTGGACCGCGCCCAGCTTCTGGAAGGCATCGACCACTGCAGCGCGCAGTTCGTGGACCAGGGCCGTGCTGGCGGCGTTGGCCGGAAAACCCTTGAGCTTGGCAAGGTGCGCCGGTTCCACCGACTGGCGGTGCAGCGGGTTCAGCTCATCCGGCCAGAAGAACACCGGCTCGATCAGGCAGACCTGCGGGCTGACCGCAGCCAGCATGGCCCCGGCGTTCACACCCAGCGCGGCCATTTCGTCCGCACGGCTGGCGAACAGCGCCTGGACCGCGGCCCAGCCTTCAACCAGCTTGGAATGCGGCAGGAAGCCATGGACCGGAACCCAGCGTTCACCATCTGGCCCGACCATCGAATTGACCGGCGGGAAGGGGTTGGCGCGCAGGATCTTGGGGATCGTGTTTTCGATGGCCTTGCCGCCCGCCGCCTCGATCAGGCGGGTGATCTCGGCCATATCGGCATCGGCCTCGTTCTGGCGCCGACGTTCGGTGATGCAGTGCAGGCTGAAAGGCACGTCATCAAGGAAGCTGCGGCCGGCCAGTGCAACCTTCGCGCCTTCCTTGATGCCCTTGAGGATGGAGCCTTGCGCCTTCATCATCTTGACCAGGCTCTTGGCATCGCTGGTGATGCTCTCACGCTTCATGCGCTGGGCCTGGAGGAAGGGATCGAAGCCGAAGTTCTCGCTGGCGAGGCCTTCGCGGGCCACGGCGCTCATCCCGGCGAACAGCTGATCCGAGTTGTCGAACGAGAAGCTGCCATAGGCGAAGGCCGCGCCTTCGCGGACCAGGCGCAGGGTGGCGCGGGCCTTGACGCCAAAGGCGCCACAATCGGCCGCAAACAGCCCGGTCAGGTCCGGACCATAGGGGCGGAAGAAGCTGGAACCGGTCGAGACAACCGAGCCATCGGCGAGCACGACATCAAAGCTGAGCGCGGAATCGACCACCGTGCCGCCGCCAGCGCCCCAGAACACGCCGTTCTGGCTCATCCCGCCGCCGACCGTGGCATTGATGCCAGACAGCGTGCCCCAGGTCCTGGTCCGCAGGCCACGCGGTTGCAGTTCGCGGCGCAGTTCTTCCCAAGTGATCCCGCATTCGACAGTCACGGTCATATCGGTTTCATTGACGGCGATCACGCGGTTGAGGCGGGCCGTATCGATCAGGATGAAATTGGCCGTGGGGGAGATATAGCCGCCGGTATAGCTCATTCCCCCGCCGCGCGGGACAATGGCAATGCCAGCCGCCGTAGCCGCGCCGATCCCGGCGGCGAGTTCCTCGACCGAGGAGGGGCGGAACACGGCCAGCGGGGCAGGGCCGGCCGAGTAGACATCATGCCGGTAAAGCTCGCGATTGGCCTCGTCAGTCAGCAGCGAACCAGCGGCAACCTTGCCTTGCAGCGCGGTGAGCGGATTGGTGACGATAGCATTCATGCGGCTTCTTCCTTTGAACCGAAGGTGGGATAGCGACCCAGTGTGATGAGGAGGACTGCCCCAGCGGCGAACAGGAACATCGACGCATAGAGCATTTGGTCATAGTTGCCGGTCACATCGCGGACGCGGCCGTAGAGGACCGGGGAAATGGCCGAGGAAATGCCGAAGGGCATGTAGAGCATGCCATAGATCTTGCCGTAATTGGCCATGCCGAAATACCGGCTGGCAAGGTAGGCGATCAGATCGCTTTCGGCGCCTGCGGCAAAGCCCAGCATGAAGGCGGCCAGGTATACCGTCTGGACATCGGTGCTGTTGCCCATCAGCCACCAGCACGCCGCGGCTGGGACCAGCAGGATCGGCAGGCAGACAATCGGCGCCCAGATCCGGTCCAGCAGCCAGCCGGTGATGATCCGGCCGGCCATCAGTGCCAGGCCGATCATGCCCATGATGCTGGCCCCTTCGGCCGCGCCCATGCCGTGTTGCTTGATGATTTCGGGCATGTGGATGTGCGCGCCGCCATAGGCCAGGGCGACGAGCGCGATGGACAGCCAGATCGTCCAGAACCGGCGATCGCGCACGGCTTCGGCAAGCGAAACGCCGGTCAGCCCACCGCCTGCGGTGATCCCTCCCGGCATTTCATCAGGCCGTGGCTCGCGCAGCAACAGGTAGCCGATTGGCAATGAGAGCAGCAGCGGGAACGCGGCGACTGCAGGATACATCCCGCGCCAGCCCCATTCGCCAATCGCCCAGACTGCGACCCGGGGAATGACCAGCGCGCCAAACGAGGTGCCGAGCAGCAGGATCCCCAGCGCCAGGCCGCGGTTCTTGTAGAACCACATGTTCACGGCACGGCTGAAGGTAACGGGGGTGGAGCCGATGCCGACCAGCCCGACGAGGAACCACAGCGCATAGAATGCGAAAATCGAAGCCGGAATTGCACCCAAGGCGGCGAAGATCAGGCCGAAAGCCAGCGTGGAGAGCAGAGCAACCTTGCGCACCCCATGCCGGTCCGCCAGCGAGCCGAAATAGGGAGCCAGCAGCGCCCCGGTGATCCCGTAAATCGTCATCGAGAGCGAGGTTTCGGCAAAAGACCAGCCGAACTCTTCCTTCAGCGGGGTCAGCACGAAGCCGATGGTGTTGAACGGCAGCGGCGAAGCGCCGCAGGCCACGCCGACCAGGCCGGCCAGCAGCACCTTCCAGCCTAGGGCAAATTCCGACTTTTGCGCGCTCATCCCAGCGGTTCTCCCTCCAGCTGTTCAAGCACGAACAGCGAATCCATGTACCCCTCGACCACCCCCTGAACGTAGAGGTAATCCCCGTCCGCACTGATCCACATGTGGTAGGGCGGATGGGCGTTCGTCATGCCAGTGAAGGCCAGACGGTGACAATCGAAGCTGCCAGCGGGGACTTCGATTGTCTCCCGCCCGATGTAAGTTAGTCCACTGGCGGATATTTCGAGCCGCGGCCCGGTGGCGCCAAAGTGGTGCAGACTGTGCAGCAGGTTGCGGCTGCCCAGGAAATGCGTGTGTCCCGCGCCCCGATCAAACGGGAAGCCGGCGGCCAGCCAGCCATCCCCCATCAGCGCGTGGACGCCAAAGCCGCGCATCGGCTTTTCGATGGCAACCCGCTGGCTGATCCGGCCCTGGTCGCGGGTGAAGCTTTCCCCCTCCGCCAGGTCATCGCCAAAGCGGAACCAGCCGGAACCCGTGGGCACACCGTGATTGAGGATGCGCACATAGGCATCGAGCGGCTGGAACGCGGCATCAACGTTGAGCACGGTTTCGCGCACGACCTGCTCAGCATCAAAAGCCATCTCGCAATGGACGGAAAGGCAACGGCCACCGGCTGCATCGCGGGTCAGGGTGAACTCTTCAAAGCCCCATTCGGCCTGGTCACTGCGGTGGCGGTAGGAAATGCGGCCCCGGCGGCGGGGCAGGGGTGACAGTTCAGTGCGCATGGTAGAATTCGGTCAGGTTCCCATCCGGATCGCGCACGGCGAACAGGTCCACCGTGCCGAGGCCAAGGATTTTCACATTGTCTGCGGCATAGGCAATGGCGGTGCCCTTGGCCTCGACCGCCTGGCGGTAGGCGGCCAAGTCCCGCACCGGAAAGCGCAGCAAGAGCACGCCCAGATTGGGCGGGCTGGCGTGGGCGGACTGGTCCGTGCCGGTAAAGCCCTGCATTTCCATCACCTCGACCCGGCCCGTCTCGCCCGGCACGGGCTGCAAGGCCGCCGCGGCGCGCTTGATCGTGGGGGTATAGTTCAGCGGAATGCCGAAGTTGGAACGCGCCGGCTCTGGCGGTTCGCTGGCGCTGTCAAAGACCAGTTCGAAACCCAGTTTGTTCAGATAGAAATCGCGGGCGCGGGCCTTGTCCTTGACCATGCGCATCGAATTGAAGGCGTGGCTGATCCGGCCAACCGGAAAGGCGGTGAAAGGCGGGCTGACCCGCTGGTAAACCGCGATATTGATTCCGTGCGGCCCGGTCAGCACCACATTGCGCAGATCCGATGCCCCGAAGGTAAAGCGGACGGGTTCGCTCTCAGCCCACCAACCGGCCTTGATCGCGGCATCAAACAGGGCTGGGACATTGTCGGACCGGACCATCAGCGAATAGATCCCGCCCGGATCCCAGGTGCGGGCAGCCAGCCGCACGGGGCGCTGCGCCACGCCCGAAAACTGCACGAAACGGATGCAGCCCGAGCTGGCTTGCGGGGCGCACCAGCGTTCGAACCGGGCGCTGGCATGGGGCACGGTCCAGGCGTTGAGTTCGGCGCGGTCAACCTTGCCGGCGGAAACCAGCTTCCATTGGCCTTCATGGGCCAAAAGATCGGTGAAGGGCTTGAATGCGGCGACGCCGACCACTGCCTCGCTCCAGGGAGCGACACCGTGATCGGCGGCCGTCCCGGCATCTGCCGGGGATGCGGCCGCAGCGGCAAGCAGGATTGCCGCCGCTGCGGCCAGCGGTTTCATTAGAAGTCGAACTTGGCCCGCAGCGTCCAGGTCCGCGGCGGGTTGAGGTAGAGGACGTTGGCCAGGGTGCTTTCAACCGCTTCTTGATCGAAGCAGTTCTTGCACTCTGCCGCCAGCGACCAGCCAGCTTCCGACTTGAGCGTCAACGAGGCGTTGGCGATCCAACGCGCGGCGCTGTACGAGCCGGTCACGAAGCTGCCGAGGCCCTTCAGGTTGCCGCCGTAAGACACGCCTGCGGCGCTGGTGAACGGCTGGCTGTAGAAGCTGACCTGGCTGGTGCCGGTTTCGCTTTCGGCACGCCAGCTGGCATTGGCTGACGGGGTCAGCGTGAGGCCGCCGCCGAGCGGGGCTTCGTAGCTGGCGCCGAAGGCCATGGTCCATGCCGGGCTGCGCACCGGTTCGGCCAGCTTACCGCTTGGCGCGACAATGCCCACGCCGCAGGCGTTTGCGCTGTCGATACCACTGCTTATCGTTGGCACCTTGCCCGCGGCAAGCTGCGCGGCGCAGGCTGCCAGCTGACCGGCCACGGCCTGGACACCGTAAAGGTCAAACGCCGGGGCATTCGGATCGAGGCGGTAGTTGTCATCCATGTAACCGACCGAACCAAAGACGGTGAAACCGTCAGCCGGGCGGGCGGTCACTTCCAGTTCGAGGCCCTTGTTGCGATAGTCCGCGAAGTTGCGGGTGATGAAGGAGATCGAACCGTTGGCACGGGTGAAGGCCGACGGGGTCTGCAGACCCTTGATGTCCAGCAGGAAGCCCGTGAGGTTCACACGCAGGCGGTTGTCCATCAGGTCCGCCTTCACACCGGCTTCATAGGACCAGGCCTTTTCCGGTCCGAACGGCAGGGCTTCCGAAGGCGCCGTCGCACGGGCGTTCCAGCCGCCCGACTTGAAGCCCTTGGTCGCGCTGGCGAACAGCAGGATGTCGGAATTGACCTTGTAGTTCACTGCAAAACGCGGGGTCCAGACCTTGGTCTTGATCTTGGTCGGGATCGCCACACCGTTGGCGGCCTTGAGGTTGGCATTGACCAGACAGGTCGCCTCAACCGTGCCGTCGTTGCAGCTGGCCTTGTTGTCGGTGATGTCGAAGGTCTTTTCTTCGTCAGTGTAGCGAATGCCGGCCGTGAAGGTGAGCGCGTCGGTCGCGTGGAAGTCTGCCTGTGCATAGCCAGCCCAGGCTTCGGTGTTGTTCTTCAGGCGACGGTCAGCCAGCAGGAACGGGAAGCCCGCCGGCGGCGGCGCAAGGCCGAGGTTGAACAGATCGGCAAAGTCGGTGTCGTTCTTTTCGTTGATGTAGAAAACACCCGTGACGTAATCGATCATCCCATCGCCGATCGAACCGGACAGCTTGGCTTCCTGGGTGAATTGCTTGTGCTTTCCGTCATTGGCAATCACGAAGCCGCCAAGCGTATAGCCGCGCACCGGCGGGTTCGGCACGGCCAGGCTGGGCAAGGCATGGCCATCGGCAAAGTCCAGCGCGAACTGCTGGGTCATGTTGAGGTAGCCGGTGATCAGGTTGACCTTGGCATCGCCAACACCGATTTCGAGGTTGGACGTGGCCATGTCCATCTTGGCCTGGTTGCCAAGGCCAAAGTCATCCTTGCGGCCGGTGAAGCGACCACCGAAGTCGTTGACCTTCTTCAGCCCGGTGCTGACGAAGCGTCCATCGCAGTTGGCCGGGTTGTTCGGATCGCAATCGAAGTTGGCGACGTTGGCCGCATCAGCAAAGGTGTGCATGTAGGCGGCGCGCCAGGTGATCGTGTCCGACAGTTCACCCTTCAGGCCCAGGCGAACACCCCAACCGTCATTTTCGTTGGTGCGCTCACCCGTGGTGGTGTTCTTGGCGTAGCCGTTGTCATCCTGCCAATAGGCCGAGAGCTTCAGCGCGAATTGCGGCGAGAGCGGCAGGTCGACCGAGCCGCGTGCCATCTTGCGCTGATACGAGCCATAGCCGGCCTCGACATAGCCGCCGACGGTATCGCCCGGATCCTTCATCACCACAGCGATTGCGCCACCGGTGGTGTTGCGGCCAAACAGGGTGCCCTGTGGCCCGCGCAGCACTTCAACGCGTTCGACATCAAAGAAGCTGAAGTTGTTGGCGTTCTGGCGGCTGATGTAGACGTCATCGATATAGGTGCCGATCGGCGGATCGAAGGTCGCGATGGATTCGGTGTTACCCACCCCACGCAGGTAATAGGCATTTGCCGTGCCAAGGCCGGTGTTGTTGAGGCCCACCAGGTTCGGAACGAACTGGGTTACGTCCAGCGCGGTGTTGATCCCGCGGGTCTGCAGCGTTTCGGCGTTGAACGCCGTGATCGCGATCGGCACGTCCTGCGCGCTTTCAGAGCGGCGCTGGGCTGTGACGACGATGTCCTCAAGCCCCTGATCCTTATCTGCCGCTTCCTGGGCGAATACTGGCGTGGCCAGCATGGCAACAAGCGAGGCGGCGCTTAGCAGTGCGGTACGATTCATCGTCGGTCCTTCCCTGTGGCTCAATCCCTGCGCCCGGTTATTTCTACCGGGTCGCTTCATCCGGGGCGTTCTTCCCGCGATCCAAAGTTGTCCGGACATTTCTGCTTTTGTCAAGCAACGAAATGTGGTTTTGTCCGGACAACATTTGCCGGGGAGCCAATTCATGAGTGTCGCCGATCTTGCTTATCCAACGCTGGTCTATGTCCACCTTCTGCTGTTCGTGATGTGGCTTGGAGCCGATGTCGGGGTGTTCCTGCTGGGCCAGCATTTCCGCAAGCGCGAGGTCTACACGCTGGAGCAGCGCATTGCCCTGCTCAAGCTGCTGGTGATCGTTGATCTTACCCCGCGCGCGGCCTGGGCGCTGATGGTGCCGCTTTCGCTGACCGTTTCCCATGTCGGCAACTGGTGGGCCGTTCCGGTCACCTGGGTTTGGGCGGCCTGGGCGATCGCCGCCGCCTGGCTGTGGCTGGTGTTCGATGCTCATGCCCACGACATGACCCCGCGGGCCGCCCGCAACCGCAAGATTGAGGGCTGGATTCGCTATGCCCTGTGCGCCTTTTACCTCTGGCTTGGCGCGCAGTCCGTGCTGACGGGTGACCCGATCGCCCCGACCTGGCTGGCGTGGAAGGCGCTGCTGTTTGGCGCGATCTTTGCCGCTGCAATTATGATCGACGTGACCTTCAAGCCGGTTGGCGCCCAGTTGGGCCGTTTGCTGGCCGAAGGATCGAGCGATGAAACCGAAGTGCCGCTGCGCCGGACGATGGACAACACCCGCTGGTGGGTTTGGCTGACTTACCTGCTGCTGGTGATCACGTCCTACCTGGGGGCAGTGAAGCCGCTGCCGTAAGCGCGGCATCATCGCCGCAGCAGGAAGCGAATGGCACCCAGGATCCGGCCTGGGTGCAGCATCATCTTCAGGATGGCGCGGGCCTCGGCCGGGGCGATTTCGACGGTGCAGGGCATGGCTCCGGCGACCCCGGTGAGGGACACCCGCTCACCGGAGAAGTCCATCGCCCGGATCTCAACCGCCAGCTTCACTGCTGGACTTTTAACCAGCATCGCTTTGGCCCCATGGTTGCAGCGCAAGGGCCGAGCGGGCCGCAGCGCGACCGGTCAGCATGGCCTCGGTCAGGTAGCTGCCGTTCTGGTAGAGGTCAGAGAACATCGAGCCGAGTTCCCCGGCGCTGAACAGGCGGGGGATCGGATCGCCGCCATGACCGATGACGTGGCCATCAAGGGTGCGCTTGGCCCCGCCGCCGGTGCAAACGATCGCGGGCAGAATCCGCACGGCATAGAACCGCTCACCGG
>JACCDM011215857.1_pt1 | contig 26899 bp, 36 predicted proteins | sample 7445851 | NCBI WGS metagenome assembly JACCDM01 (sample SAMN15323438, study PRJNA562643) | freshwater metagenome | isolation source: river surface water | place: USA:Blue River Watershed | collected 2017-08-16
AAAATTCAAGAGGATTTTTTTAAAATTCAAGAGGATTTTTTTAAAATTCAAGAGGATTTTTTTAAAATTCAAGAGGATTTTTTTAAAATTTCAAGAGGAATTTTTAAAATTTCACTTTTTGATAGATTAACAGTTCCAGTATTTTCTAACAGATATTTATGGGTATTTTTAGACCTCAGATTTTCCTCTATAACTTTTAGAATCTCCAATGAACCAGTAATAACATTCACATGGTTTTCAGCGATATATTTTCCTTCCTGTATCAAACAGCATTTTATTCCAGTTTTGCGACTGTAAGTTCGAGAGACAACAAGTGCTGGTAATTCCATTGGCAAAGCATCTATGAATTGTTTTCGTTTTCCTGTCATTTTTATTTCAACAATTTCTCCATTTTCTGTAATATTACCAGAATATATCAGAAAAGTTCCATTATCCGTTAATTTATCCACCTGTTTATTCCAGACAATAGGTCCCGTGGTTATTTTAATAGGAAGAGTTTCGATTGTTTTTTTCACAGTCTCTGTAAATTTTATAGAAGGATTTCTAACACGTTTTAAATGTACAATTTGAACAGTCTGCTGAACATTTGAGTCAAATATATCCATGTCTATACAACACAGAACGTTGCATTTTTTAAATATATACTCTCTTAGTTTTTCAAAGGATGGGGAATTTTTCAGACTGTTAGGAATCACAAAAATTAAATCTCCGTTATTTTTCAGAATATCTACACATTTTTTCAGAAATAATGCATATATATTGGAACGGCCTTGTATAATATTTCCGTATAATTCTCGGTATTTTTCATACACCAACTTATCCAGTTTGTAAAGTTCAAAGTATGGAGGATTACCCATGATTAAATGGAACTTTTTGGGAAATGTTTGTAACAAAAAATCTGAGTTATAAAGATTCATGTTTTCACGTTCGAATTTTTCTTTGACAACAGTAAACAGCTTTTCATCAATCTCACACCCGGTAATAGAACTTGACGGAAACTCTTTGTTTAAAACTGTTAAAAACTCACCAGTTCCAAAAGATGGTTCAAGAATACGGGAATAACAAGGTTTGGTGAGTTTTAAACAAACATTCTTGATATCATTTGGTGTAAAAAATTGTCCTAAAGTTTTTCTGTATAATTTTGGACAAGTTTCCAGATAAGTTTCTGTAATATCCGATGAATACATTTTATTTTCTGGACAAATATTGAAAAAAATATTGAAAAAATATTTCTCTTGACTGGAAAAATCCAATTTAAACTTTTGATTCCACATGTTTCTTGGATAATAACTCCATAACTCAGATTCGCTGTTAAATTTTTTAACAATCTCTTTCCACTTTTCTATCTCTTTACCAAAATTTACCAAACGGTCATGTTCCTTTTTCGTAATGAGGTCTAAACCATTCAGAATTAATAGCTCTTTTTTCTTTACTGATGAGATAACATAGATGTATTCGGCACTTCTAACTGGAAAAGAGCAATTCCATACAGGAATTCCATTTTTGGAACCTTTACACTCTATATAAAGTCTGGAGGTTTTTGAGAGCCAAATGGTTGATACTGAAAATGAGTTTCCAACCTTTTATTTTCTGTTATACCATTTAGTATAAATCCACTTTGTATCAATAGTTCCAGAGGTTTCCCAGATTCTCCGTTAAATTTTTTTAAAACTGTTTCAAACACGTTTTTCAGTTTATCCATTTACTTTACCATGCTTGAGAAATAAAATCATTTTTAAAAATAATTTTGGATATAAATGGCATCTACGAGATATCTGGAAATAGACTCTACTTATAGAAATAGGTCAGAATACAGCTCGCCGGCTAATTTTACTGTTGAAATTTCACAGACTGGTACAAAGGGAAGAGAACAGGCTTTGGACCCAGTTTCAAATGCCGCTCCAATTCTTGAATGGCATAACTCGTTTCAGGAAAACAGTTTAGCAACAAGTGTAAATGACATATCCATGAGTCCAGTCTTTTTACCATCTCAATATGGAAACACAACATTTCAGATAAATAGCTCTACTGGAACTTTTCGTCAAGTAAAAAATTATTACATTGGTGCCTGTATATATGTGGTTCGTAACACTAATTTATACATGCGTCGTATTATTTCTTATACACCTATAGATATTGATACAGCTCTTATAACTCTTGACTCTCCAATGGCTGACGAAGCTTTTGCTACAACAACAGCAGTCATTCAAAATCCCTCACTATTAGCAACAACAACGGCAAACGCTGTTATTAACCTTTTTATTCCAAATGGTAGTAATATTGATAACTTTTATAACGGGTATTATGTTCATGTTCTAGCAGCGGGTGTTAATCCAGAAGAAAGCCGTCTAATAACTAGCTATAGCGGAACTACTCACCTTGCTACTTTGGAATCTGCCACGACCTATGACTGGGTAGCGAATTACTCAAATTTCTCAATAAGACGGGAACTTCCAACAATGAATGGTGCAATTTATGGAATTTCCACAAATCTTCGTAATATTCAGTTAGACGTGGATTTATTACCAAATACTTCCCTGAGGCAATACAATAACTGGGCTATAAGAATGATAGTTCCAGTTCCAGTATTTCCTTTGAGTACAATAGTAGCACCGTTTCAACAACAGTTAATAATAGGAAACTATGTTGGTGCTACTGGAACCTTTTTAACTGGAAGTGCCGGTACAACATCTGTTTTAAATCTTGACTTTGATATTACTAATTGTTGGATAACAAATACTACCATAGTTGCACCACATTCAACAGCTTTTGTTCTGTCTTATTCCAACGGCATAGCAACTACAGGTGCTTGGTCTGGTGCTGGACCAACCGTGGGAGATACTTTTGTTATAGCAACAGCAATATTAAGAGAGCCGATGGAAGCGACAGTTCCTTTATACACTGCTAATACATATGAATTGGAAGCATTTACCCGAGAAAATGCCGTTCCATTTTCATACTCTGGTTCTCTTGTTAGTTCTCAGCAGGAAGTATGTTATGAGGTAAATCTGTTAAATATTGTAATTCCAAACGGACTGTTAGAATCTGGAAGAGGTGGCAAGGCACTTCTTTACCCATATTTTTACGTAGAGTTACGTCCAGTAAGTTCAGCCACAAGTTTTTCAGACGTTATTTACTCAAATAATCCTAACGCAAAAAATAAACTGTTTAGAGCTATTTTGAACAATAACGCGTCATCTTTCGAAAGATTTCCGTTTGTCTGGTTCGATTCTGATGGAATGGTTCAAACTATAAAATTTAAACCTAATGATTCTTTCCACTTTGCTCTCTATCATCCCAACGGAAGTTTATTCCAAACTGTGGAAGTTGATACATCACCCCCTGTTGCTCCTAACCCAAATGTTCAGATTAGCGCGTGTTTCTCAATAAAAAAGTTATGAAAAGTTATGATTTTATTTTTATAAAATCATTCAGGAAAATTCAGAAAATGGTTTGTATAATGGTAAATATCAAGAGATAGACTTGACTTAGAACCGTTAAAACTGAGTAATTTGTGGAAAATAGTAATCCTAGAAAAAGTCCATGTGAAATAATAAATACAAATATTGGCCAAAAAATTGGTAAAAGCGTATGTATCTGTATAAATAACACTGAAAAAACGACAGAAATGAGATAAAAAATATTTAGTACACAGAGATTTTCGAGGTTTGACACAACTGTTAGAATTACCAGCCCAGCAGCCATGAATGGAGTTAAAATCTCTCTGGATCTTTTTAGATAGTATTTGTAATTGTTTTCATCCGCGATATTTTCCCCTTCTAACAACATTTTTAAATTTTCAAAATTTTGGTTAAAAATCATTTTACGGAAACTATCATTTAGGAAACTATCACAAGAATAACATTCAACAGAAAATAAAATTGGGACAAAATAGAAAATTTCGTATATTCATCCATAAAAAGTATATATAGAAAAAAGTCCATGAGAAAGTAAAAGAAATTTTATCACTGCTGTACAAATTACTGTCAAAGTAGATATATGCCAGACATTATACTCTAAGTTTTCAGAAAACATGCAAGAATAATAACAATGGTTGTTTTAAGAGCAACCAAGGTCTTTTTTATCCAATATATAATCTCTTGTTATAGGTTGAGGAATTTCTGAAATCATTTCGAAAATAAAAAATTATTTTTAAAAATAATTTTAACAGAGAATCTCGAAAAGAATTTGTGCAGCAAAATAACAATGAGATAAGATACACATTTTAGTATACTCGTTAGTAATAAATATGTATAGAAAAAATACATGTGAAATTGCAAAAAATAATAAAGAAAAAATCCTGAACCTTTCGCAAGCTACCAAAAATATAAAAACTTGTGTCATGGTCATATATGTAATTGTCATTGAACTTAGTGTTTCTATGAAAGATGATAGAGCAATGGCTACAAAATTAAGCCAAGGAAATAGAATTGTTCCTTGAAATATTACCTTTTTTTTGATAATATTTTCTGAGACGATCTGGACGTTTGGGATATCTGAAATCATTTTTCAGATTTAAAAAGTTGCAAAAAAAATCATTTTATGGAAATGGGAAAATTGAATAACATTTTTATTGCAAATGTCATGTTTTTATCAAAGAATAGGATAACATGTATAATAACAGAAAATTTTGAGAAAATAAAAAGGAATACGAGGAAATTTCGAAAGAAAGCATGAAAAATGATATCTGAAACAGAATAAATGGAAAAACATATAATAATATACATGGATACGTTAATAAAAGACATAAAGCACCAATAAAGTAGAGGTTTCTCCATAAACCTTTGAAATCTTCCGACATGAAAAGCAATAGAAATATCAGTGTTAGCAGAAATAACAGAGCTGATAGAATTCCTGCGATAATTTTATATATACCATTTTCGAAGGGTATATTTTCTGATAAATTGATAGATTGTTGAATATTTTCAGTTTCACTGTTAATTTCCATGTTCATTTTTCATTCCAAAATATTTTTAAAAAAATCAGTTCATTCATAAATGACTAGTATTTCTATATACGGAATTTCAGATATTCATACCGAAAACTATAAAACCTTGGAGGACTTGCCACTATCTCTTCCAAAAGCGAATATTTTAATATTGGCTGGAGATATCGGAAATCCTCGGTTTTTTCCAGAGATATACGAAAAATTTTTGGAAACTGTTCGACCAAACTATGAAAAAATTATCCTTGTCGCTGGTAATCATGAGTATTACAATGTATCCGATGAAAAAAAAACTACCCTTCAGAATTTTACAGAAACTCACCGGGCTCTTAAAAATATATGTGATAAACACAATGTTATTTTTCTAAATAGAGATACGGTTATTATTAACGGAGTAATGTTTATCGGATGTACTCTTTGGTCAAATATTAACATGAAAGCGTTTGAACTCATGAATGAATCTGACACAGTTTTTACTCGAAAACTTCACTATAACATGGCTTTTACAGAAGATTATAACTTTTTAGAAAAAGTTCTCAGAAATAATCCAGAATGTCCAAAAATCGTTATAACTCATCATCTTCCGTCAAATCAACTGAATCATCCACGCTTTATAGAACATCCCTGTAATTCTGGATTTTACACAGATATATTGGAAACTTTGTGTATGACCAATGTTTCTCATTGGTTCTGTGGTCATACACATGAGAATTCTACCAAAAAAATAGGAAATTGTCAGTTTATAGTAAATCCCGTTGGTTATAGACATGAAAAGAAAACCACATCTCTTGATTTCGGTGTTATTACAGTAAAGTCAGAAAATGACAGGGAATTACAGGAATGACAGGGGTTTATGGGATTTACAGGGATTTATCGGATTTACAGGGAATTATGAGAATGACAGGGATTTATGGGAATGACAGGGATTTATGGGAATGACAGGGATTTACAGGGATTTATGAGAATGACAGGGATTTATGGGAATGACAGGGAATGACAGAGATTTATCTGAATGCCAGGGATTTATCGGAATGCCAGGGATTTATCGGAATGACAGAATAACACAAAATTACAGGGTTTGACAAAAAATGAAATGGTTTCACAGAGAATGTTGTGAAAAGGTAGTTTAAAAAATTAGAACTTTTTATAAACATGACAGAAGAGAAAAAATTTACGTATGCAATTCTTCAGGAAACTAACTGTGCCGAAAATGAGTCTTGGTACTATTTTCTGAGATATCAGGGAAATGAGGTAGCTATTGAAAATCTCCAAAAGGAATTATACAAAATAGACTTTCAAGTGTCTGAAGGAGATGATTACAGTATTTTTGAACTTGAAACTAATTATCTAGTTTCTGAACAAACTGCCAAGGAAATGATTCATGTGGATTTAAACTCATTTTCTTTCCATCGAAAATTTGACGGAAAAATGAATCCAAAAATCTCATTTGGAATAAAACCAAAGGATAAACAAGAAAAGAAAATGGAAAAAATAACAATGGTTCTAGGTTATGGAGGTATTGAAAAATTTATAGACGGAGAAGATTTTGATGGTACTGACCATGCAAATTATAACGGTCAATCAGAGTCTTCTGAAGAATCATCCGACGATTCAGAAGACACAGAATCATCAGATGAATCGTCGAATGATACAGGGAATTCATCAGATGAATCTGAAAATACTAATTCATCAGAGGAGTCAGATACAGAAAAAAATATTCCAGATGTTCCAGATATTCGTGAGCAAAATGAAACTATAAATTTACCAATGAAATCTTCCCAGCAATCTCTCACGGTTATAAAAGAAAATTAAAAATATCTAAAAATATTTTTAGATATATAAAATGGCAGGTCTTTTATATTTAACAACTCAAGATTTTCATCAAAAAAAGACACAGGATAACAGAATTGTTCTATGTACATCCATAAAAGACCTTTCTCTCATTCTGTTTTATTCTAATTCTTGTCAATACTGTCCAGCGTTTGTGGAAGTATTCAAACAGTTGCCGGGTACTATTCCTTGTCAATTTGGAATAATCAATGTATCAGCCAATAAACAAGTTCCGTTAATGTCAAAGGGAACTACATCTGTTATTAACGTAGTTCCCTTTGTTTTGTTATATATAGACGGCATTCCCTTTCAGTTATACTCGGGAAGACCAGTTGCACAGGAAATTATCAACTTTATTGTTCAAGTATCAAATAACATTAATAACAAACAGGCTTTTCTAAAAAAGAAACAAGGAGCTAATACTATCTCGACAGCTAAAAAAATTCCAGAATACTGTATAGGACAGCCTATTTGTGGAGGTAAAGACCAAATGGTTTGTTATCTAAATTTTGAGGAATATGAGACAAAGTTAAAAGCTGGAGGAGCTAAAAAAAGTTGAATTTTTTCTGTTATTTATGAAATAACAGAAAATTACAGGAATAACAGAAAATTACAGGAATAACAGAAAATTACAGGAATAACAGAAATTTACAGGAATAACAGAAATTTACATGGTCTACAGAAATTTACAGGAATAACAGAAATTCACATGGTCTACAAAAATTTACATGGTCTACAAAAATTTACAGTAATAACAGAAATTCACATGGTCTACAAAAATTCACATGGTCTACAAAAATTCACATGGTCTACAAAAATTTACAGGAATAACAGAAATTCACATGGTCTACAAAAATTTACAGGAATAACAGAAATTTCCAAAAACGAAAAACGAAAAATAAAAAATTTTTTATTTTTTATTTTTCGTTTTTGGAAATTTAAAAATTTTTCGAAAAATTTTTTTATAACAATTTCGAAAAAATCAAAAACGAAAAATAAAAAATTTTTTATTTTTCAAAAATCTGATAACACAGAAACTAAAAGTTTTTAAAGAAATTTTTCTGTAGAGAAATGGAAAAGGGTGCAAAGGAAAAATTGAAACATGTTTTGTATGAAAAACGACTAGCAAGAAAAAATTCGCATGTTAGATATCAGATGGAACAGAAAATAACCGAGAAACTGAAAAAGGAGGGAAATCCAGATAAAAAGCTACAAATGCAAGAGACATTGGAACTTTTGAACAACATAGCGAATAGAGAGGCGGGAGATATATCAGAATATCCAGAATATACTGATAATGCCTGTTATGGTGGAGGTAGTTCAGGCGCTGGTGAAAATTAATTTTTTAATAAAAATTGTCCATAAATTTTCGAAAGAAAAAATCTTGAAATTTTCTTTCTTGTATTTGTGTCAAATTGAGAGGATATCCTTGGTCATCTCTATCAACTCGATATTCTGGAAAATTTACGTTTTCGTGAAAAGGAATTTTGGTAAAAGAAAAATTTGGGTCAACTTTCATGTATTCTTCCGCTGTAATATTTGGATTTATACAGAAAAAATATGGAAGTAAAGGTATATCTGGGTTATTTTTCACAACCTCCATTGTAATATTTGGGTTGTATTTAGCCATCTCTTCAAAAACCCAAGGAAAGTTTGGATACTTTTTAACAACTTCTATGGTTGTTAAATAATGACTAGAAAATAACATTGGTGCTTCTTCGGCTGACTTTATACCAAAAATAGACACAAAATTTTCAAACCCTATAAACCATGAATCTTCATAAAATTTTCTATATCTGGGATATTTTTGAAGAGCTTCAATAACATCTTCCACTGTTATATTTGGGTTGTAAGAATAATTTTTTGTTATTTTCTTTGCAAAATCTATAGGCATGTTAATATTTTCGATGTTATATTTCCCTTTATCTTCCATGTATTCAAGCGTATGTAAAGGGGATTCTTCAGAAAATTCTGGGCTGTATATCTCATCATCGTACTCATTGTCTGATATGTCTCCAGAAACTAATAATTCTTCAGGCGTTGTTTGTATAAACAGTCTCTTATAATAATGTGCGAAAAACATTGAAAAAATAAACTAAAATTGAAAAAAATCATTTTGAAATAAAATGAGTTCAAGACCTCAATTATTTATAGACATACCGAATAAAAAAGTACCAGAAATAACTGATATTCGCCCAATAGAAACTGAAAAAAATATTTTTCAGAAAATTTTGGGAGCTATTGATAATATATCTTGTCAATCTTCTAATTCTCCAATAACTCCAGTCATTGTTAAAACTCCCCATAGTCCCCACCAATCCAAAAAATATTCAAAAAAATTTTCTTTCGAATCAACCCATTATTAATCTTAAAATTTCCAATTCATTTTCGTATCCATACTCCATTCAAATTTCTCCAGAGTTTTCATTGGATAAATTTTTTCTATAGCAACATCATTTTTTTTACACCATGCAACAACAATTCGAGGGTCGATGTAATTTTGTTTGGAAGTTCCCAGAGATATATTTCCTTCGGCCTGTTGAAGACGGCTTTCTATCTGTCGTAACGACTCCTGACGTGTTTTTTCTTGCTTTTCAGTCTTACACTCGCGACATTCTATCAGTGATTTCTTCTCTTGAATTTTTTTGACTCTATCCGTGGATGTTGTCAGAGTTTTATGGTTCAGAGCATCAGCAACTTGAATGTTTGCCTGTTCAAAAGCTAGTTTCTTGTCTTTTTGACTTGCCGTTTCATCCAGTTCTATTTCTGACAGAACTTGCTCAAGAATCGTACATGCCTTGAAGGTTCGAAATACCTTGGATGTAAGTTCTGTAAAATTTGGTACAAGCTTTGACAGATAAATATTCAGTCGGTTAGCATCCACAAGGTTAAACAGTTGGTCTGTAGGTCTCTTGTCTTCCATTAGTTCTGTCAAATTTTTAACAGCCTGCTTGGATACTTTTACAGTCTTTATATACGGAATGCTACTTTTTCCGAGAAAATTTATAGAAACATTTTTGGAATCTTTTATTTCAATGTTTTCCACTAGCAATGTTGTAAGTCCCAGAGTGTTAGACTCAGTTTCCTCGTCTTTTTCTGTACTTGGACGAATAGCTATGACATCTAATAGGTACACAGCGGTTGACAGCTGTTTAATTAATATGCCTGAACTTTCCATATCTCGCGTGTATTTTTCCCTAATTTCTGTTATATTTCGAAGTAATTTTCTTGCCTTTTCAAATTTCTGTTTATCTGACTCAACCACAAATTCAGATTCATTTCTGTCTAAATATATATACTTTGTTCTTTCGGTAATATTATTTTTCCATTGAGCTAACCAAACTGCGTCTTTTTTAGATACCACCTGTTTCCACTCGCATTTTTTTCCATTAATCTGACATTCTGGAATTCCATCCAAGCTTACATTGATTGTTATTTCATCAGGAGATACACGTCTTTTAATACGACCTCTTTTTGGGTGAGAGCCATGACCAGCATACAGACTTGGAGGTTCGATAGTATAAGCTCCAACCTTTGTTCTTACACCATCCACAAGGGCATATCCATACTTTTCCTGAATAGCTTTCTTTTTTTCATCCAACGATTTCTTGTCTCTAAATTTCTTTGTTTCCGCCTCTTTTTTCAGAAAAGAGACAATGGGAGAAAAATCCACTTTTTCAACATGTTTAATCTTTACGTCCATTTTCGAGCTTTTCATTATAGTTTTCCAATCATCGAAAAAGTTATCCCTAAATCCCTCATCAACGGCTCTTCCCTTTTTTTCCTCAAGAATTAACTTGAGGGCATAAAACACGGCAGCTTCTTCAGCCGAGACATTAAACTCGTTTTTAATAGAAATTGGTAGTTTAACCGGTTCTCCCTTGTATAATATTCTTACATCGTCAGGCAATGGAACATACGGCTCTGGAAAGTTTGGCCCATTATGATACAGAGTTTCCCATTTTTGACCAGATTTCCGTGAATCTCGAGAAAAAGATTCTTGACGGGAATCTTGACGGGAATCTTGACGGGAAGTTTTGACCTCATCTGAACTTTTTGAAAGCATTTTATTTTTCCTTTTTTCTTTCAAAAATCATTTTTAAAAGTTTTCTCACACCATGGATTCATAATGGATATTTCTCAGCCGTTCCTATTATATCAGATATTCGCCTCCAATCCCATTGACCAATGCCACCTTTGAAATTTCGTATAAATTTTAATGTTAGGTTTCGATTTTTAGACAATTCCGCTAATTGCCATGGCAATTTCGAATATTTTCGAAAAAAAGATAGAGGCAAATCTAACCCTGACAATAATTTCCAAGATTCCTGTGATAATCCTTTTTCCATTTTTTCTCCTTCCTTAATGATATGCTCAACCAAATTTTTCGATACATTTTCATTTTTCAACAATGACATCTTGTTCCATTTGATATTTGGATATTTTTCACACATTTTCAAGTCAAAGTTTGGGTTCAAAGGTAAAAATTCCCAATTCCCGTTAGGAAAATATTTTTCAATAAATTCCATAGTTATATGAGGATTTAACAGAATTTTCTGTGTATTAACATCTATTCCTTGTCCCTTGTGTAAATTCTGTGAAATAAACTCCGCAGATAACTCCATGAAAGAGAAAATGTATTCCCATACTAATGGTTTATCAAGATTGGAATTAACAAACTCCATTGTTAAATTTGGGTTTTGAGAGATACCAGCCCATATTTCTTCCCGATGCTTTTTACGACGATTCTTGGATAGGGTTGCCAACAGAGTTTGAATATTTGGAATAGTCATCATTGAATTGGCAAATAGGCTATCCCATCTGCATGGATGTTTCGAAATTTCTGAAACAAACGAAAAATTTAAATTTGGGTTTGATTCCAGATAGCCTGAGCCTCCCAAATGAATATTTATAAATTTGATACCTTTGCAATCTCTAGATAAAATAAAATTAGTCATGTCCATTGTCGTTTTATCTAGAGTCCATGTCATTTTCCAAAAAGTATCAAGTTTCCTTGCATCCAAAATAATATTTTTATTCGAAATCATAGAAAGGTTTGTAAAGGAAAGCTCTTTTTCAATAGTTTCCTGACTATCTATTTTAAATAAACGGGAGTACCAAAAAGATATTTTCATTTTCTGTTATTTTAACAGAAAAATTTAATAAATCATTTTAATCTGTAATATATCTCTCTAATTTTCTGTATTGTGGGCTACTATTACCTAACGGCCGAATAGCCAGAAAATGTTTCAACAGCGAGTTAAAGGTTAAATATTGGATAGGTTCTGTTGTTTTTGTTATTTCTGTTATTTCTGTTATTCCTGTTATTTCTGTTATTTCCTTTTCTAATTTATAATATTTTAATATATCAAAATATTTCAGTATATTCATGACCGGTACGCCATTTACTGTTTCATTCTCAGAAAACTGAAAAAAAGTATCAGAAAAAGACAGACGCATTTATTAAAAATAGTTTTATTTTTAATCCTCTAAAGAACCTATGTCATGTTTTTGTTCGGAAGGTTCCTGTTTAATATTGCCATTTGTCTCACCAGTAGACCTCGGTTGTAATGGTTCTGGTTGTTCTACAGGATTACTCTTTTCCGTGTTAATAACTGGACCTTTCATTTTTCTCTTTGGTTTGACAGGTGCAGATGAAACAGTCGTATTAAGAGAGTTCATGGCTCCCATTAGGTTTGCCCCAGTTTTATTCATTATCATTTTTCCAAAGATAAACATTGCAGTATTTAACAGAATAACAAAAAGTAGTCGAACCTCTACAGACCAACGACTTCCTTCAGGAACATAGGATTTTTCTCCAAGTTCTATCAAAAGTTTGTCATAGCTTTTCATTGACATTGTTTGCTGCTGACTAAATCCAGACATGTCAAATCCCAATACATTTCCAAATAGATATTCCACGACATAAAACCCAACTATTAGATATTTCTTGTAATCACTCACAGACGAGTCTATTGTTAAAACTCTGAGGGTTGAATCATATGTTTTTTGCATCTCATTTAAATCTGAATGAATAGTAAATTCTGGAATGTTATTGGTATCTAACCCATTGAACGATTTTTTCAATAGTTCGAACTTGAACATTAATTCTCTCTTTTTATCCTCACTTTCATATTCACTCTGAGGAATATGAGAGATATTTCTTACCTCACGAATAGGTTGATATTCTCCTTTTGTGCGTAATTCCTGAAGACTTGGTGGTAATCTTCCTCCGACCTGTTCTGTTTGGTCTCGAGGTTGGGGTTGTATTCTATCTCGAGGTTGTATTCTATCTCGAAGTCGAACTGTCGGTTGAAAACGAGAATCCTGAGAACCATGCGAATCATGAGAACCCTGAGAACTCTGTGAAGATGAAGACCTACTTGCAATTTCTCTGTTTTTTAACAGACGTTTTAGTCTTTCAGATATATCCTCAACCTTTTCATCTTGTACTTTTTCTACTTTTCTTACATTTGACATTTGGGAAATAAAAGAACTTTTGGATTTGTTCCTTGCTTGATTATAGTCACTAGATGCGTCAGAAACAACAGACTTTTCGTCGTACTTTTTTCTCTCTGGTTCTTTATCAACATACGAATAAGAGGATTCTGACATGTCAACAAGAGACTTTTCTTCCTCTGAATCGGATTTATTCTCTCGGGTATTTCTATCAGTCCTGTCATTTTTATTATTACTGTCAGTCCTGTCATTTTTATTATCCCTGTCAGTTCTGATATTTTTATCCACTCTGTTCTTTTTGTTATGACTGTCATGTCTGTCATGTCTGTCGCGTTTATCATCCTCATCTGAACTGGATGTCTCCGAGCTTGCCGAACTGCTGGAAGTTCGAGAGTCTATTTTTATAGAACTTGCTGAGTCTTTAATAACTGGTACGTATTCCTTTCCTAATAATTCAGGTTTAATCTTGGACTTGTTCTCAAAAAGTTCCAAATAAAGTTGCGGCATGCTCGGAAAACTCTGATATCTATCATCGATATGTTTTTTTTGCAAGGGAACTTTTATCACTTTGATACTTTTTGGGTCCTTTGGCATTTAATTAAAAAATGAAATAGTTTTAAATGAAAAAATCCATTTCTAACGCGTCTTGAACTGAAAGACGACTAGATGCATCTTTGTCTAAAAGTCCGTCAAAAACATCCCGAAGATTGTTTGGAATCCATTTCTCGTATGCGGGTTTTTTTGTTAAAATTTTTTTCTTGTTCCTTCCAAAAGGTGTATAGCCAAACACAAAATTATAAAGTGTACAGCCAATTCCCCAAGAATCAACTTTGTTAGTAATATTGGTCGAGCTCAGTTGTTCTGGACTGGCAAACTCCAATGTATGTTTATTCTCGAAATCTATCAGAGTTATTTTCTCTGTTTCTGAATCGTATATAATATTTTCAGGCTTGATATCTTTGTGAATGATATTTTTTTTGTGAATTTTGGATACAATTTTTAACAACTGTTTGAAAATTTTTTTGGTAAGTTTTTCGTCATATTTATAATCATTTTCGTATATCATGTTAAACAGGTCTCTACCTTTTACCATTGCAATAATGGCATATGAAAATTTCTCAGATATATCAAAATATATGATTTTTGACACTTTTTTAACATTTTCCAGTTTTATCAGATTATTTGTCTCAACTCTTGCATGTTCTGAGGATGGATATATTTTAACTATAAAAGTTTGTTCAAAATTTTTAAACACGTTATTACATATTCGTTCCATTTTTGTTCCTATTACCAAATCATGAATATTATCAGCATTATCTAACAAAAAAATAAAAGAGGACATTTTGTTAAAAATAAAAACGAAATAAAAAAATCATTTTGGATTTAAAATGATTTTTAGAAAAAAGGCAAAGGATTTAAAATGCAAAAAAAATTGTTTGAAAAAACTGTAATAGGCGTTGATGTATTGGAAATATTGGATGATGACTCACCTTTTTGTGATAGTACTATAACCGATTCTGGAGTCATGAATAATGAACATTATCAGATATACATCTGTAAAACTGGAATTACTCGTGAGGAAAAGATAGAATATGTTTGCAAGATTCGTTACGGAACATTGCTGGACCAAAACTCACGGTCTTTTCTGTTTACAAGGGATACCTTTTCAGAATTCCAAGAATGGTTCAATTCTCTGTCTCTATGTGAAATTCATAATAATTTATATTCTTTCAAATGTTCCTTTTGTATTTCCGAAAAAGTATTTGACCATAAAGAGGGTATAGACGAATGCAGTGTTTGTAAGGAACCATTAAGATTTAAACTTGTTAGACCTCTGTGTCATCATTTCATTCACTACAAATGTATGAAAAGGCTGTTAAAAAAGGAATGTCCTATTTGCCGTCAGTCTTTTCGAGATTTCACAAATGCTACCGACGGAACAAAAGACATTATTGAAATTGATCCCAAACTCGTTTTTCGAGAAAATGATACGGATGATGATTAATAGGAAATTTGTGGAAATAACAGAAATTAACAGAAATTAACAGAAATTAACAGAAATTAACAGAAATTAACAGGAATACCAGAGAATGACAGAAATTCACAGGAATAACAGAAATTCAGATGGTCTACAGAAATTCACAGTAATAACAGAAAATGACAGAAAATCACAGGAATAACAGAAATTCACAGGAATAACAGAGAATGACAGAAATTCACATGGTCTACAGAAATTCACATGGTCTACAGAAATTCACATGGTCTACAGAAATTCACATGGTCTACAGAAATTCACATGGTCTACAGAAATTCACAGAGTTTCACAGAAATTCACAGAGTTTCACAGAAAATCACAGAGTTTCACAGAAAATCACAGAGTTTCACAGAAAATCACAGAGTTTCACAGAAAATCACAGAGTTTCACAGAAAATCACAGAAATTCACAGAAAATCACAGAAATTCACAGGAAATCCAGATACGACTCTAACGTCTTTTTACCATTGCGAATCCCTCTGAGTGAAATCCACATTTTTCGTAAAATTCCTTTAATTCACTTTTACACTGTAGTATAACCTTGTATCCACTCGCTTTCGATACCGCGTATTCTATCAGTCTTTTTCCATAGCCTTTTCCCCTATGGAAATTATTCGTTACAACATCTTCTATATGTGAAATAATAGACAGAAAAGTAATATTTTCACAGAGTCTACAGGTAGATACAATTTCTTTGTTTACTGTGAGAACATAAATTGTGTTATTGACAGATTTCAGTTCCAAATACTTGTTCCAAAAGGTTTCTAGATTCAAACAAGAAATATCAACACCTGCCAACTGTTCGTAGAGATGGCAGTATTGTGAATAATCAGACTTTTGTAATTCCCGAATTTCCATTTGTTATCATTTGATATCATTTATTTAAATTTTTTAAATAAATGATAATATCTCCAAAAATTTTTTTTCTATCATTTTTGGTTTTTTTATTTCTGATTGTTATCTATAATTCATTAAAACCTGAGAAAACTGTTCCTTTTTCTTTCAATCCTTTTACACAAGAAGCGCCAACAGCTCTTCCAGACCCAACATCAGGAACTTCTGGATGTTGGAATAAACTAACACCATGTGATTCAAAGGGTGAATGTTCCGCCTGTGATATATCAGAATATGAATGTAAAAATATTACAAATGAGAAATATACTTTTAACGGAATAAATGTTCCTCAGGGTAAATGGTGCCTTCCCAAACATCGAAACAAAGAAACTGTATGTAATCCAATGACTGGTAGATGGGTTTGGACGTATGATCCAGAATACTGTTTCGAAACTGGGGGAGGATCTCAATGTTGGAAATGTGAGTGTTTATACCCAAATTTATTTACAAACCCTAAACAGGGATGTGAAATTTCTGTTGCTTGTCAGAACGATTCCATTCGAAATTTTAATAGAGGAACTGAACAAAAAGGAAATTTTTTACAGGCGACTAAATATGCACCGAAAGAAATTTCTGGATGTGTATGGGGAATTGACGAACCTAAACCTGAATGTAAAAATATAACAAATTACACACCCTATGATAAAGACTCAAATGGAAATCCCTATTTCGCCTGTGTATGTGGAAACAGTGATAATCAGAAATTTATCAATCTTCCTAACGACCCATATACCTGTCATTTAGAACCTTGTTCATCTTATATAGGTAGCACGGGAAATTTCACGGTATGTGATGAAAATGGAAATTGTTCTTGTTCATGTCCAGAAAATTTTGCAAAGAGTCCTAACGGAAAATTTGAGAATGAATGTGTTCTAATCTCTGGGTCTTGCGGTTCCTTTGGATTTAATTCAGAGACTGGTCAGTGTACATGTGGAGAAGGTCCTTATTGGGAAAGAACCTGTAAATCTTCTCTGACCGGTGTAAATGAAAAAAAGAATGTTCCAGAATGTGTAAATCCTGAGAATGCGTTGGGTTCTGAATGTTATAACCCATGTGAGGATATGGACTGTCTAAATGACGCACCCTGTATATCCTGTGGTAAAGACTCATACAAAACTTTACCCTCTTGTAGACTGGCTGGAGATGGGTCTTTACTATCGGATGAGGATGCGAGCCAAGTTCATGCGAAATGTCTATGTGAATTAGGAAAGAAATTTCCTAACGAAAATCTCTCAGGATTTCATGGGGATAAATGTCAGTTTCGATGTTTGGCAGATGGAACAGAGTTATCTCATTACAACGCTTTTGGAGGTTCTGGAGGTTCAACATGTGATGGCGCCTGTTGTTGTAGCGGTCGAACAAAAGTTCGTGATACGTCTTTTTGGGGAATATCTAGCGTTGTTCAGTGCGACGGGGATTATCCCACTCCAGAAAATCCAGCAGTTATATTACCAATTAACGAACGGTGTGCAGATTTTTGTGACGTTTATTGACAAATGGGTTTTTAATAAAGGTGTTTTTAACGAATGAGTTTAAAAATTAAAAAATTATTCCAAATTTTTTAATAAATGCGTACTTTCAAAAAAATTTTAATTTTCGTTTTTGTTTTCCTTTTGGTTTTAACAACCTTTTCAGTTATAGCAAATGACAAGGTGAATAATTCCACTCTCAAAAAAATAACTGAAAAATGGTGGGTCTATCTACTTTTGGCTGTTATATGTATTCCCATTCTGTTATTTTCAAGAGATGATTAATTTCAGGGTTCCAACCACTTTCGATTGTTGAGAGTCCAATGAACTGTATGTCTCAGAGATTCCTCAAAAGTTTTAGGTAAAAGCCATCCCATATTTGCCATTTTCGTTCCATCCAGAGCGTATCTTTCGTCGTGGCCAGGTCTATCCTTGTGAAAATTTACCAATTTATATTCCAGATGCAAGTTTGGATATATTTCTTGAATATATTTTTCTATCATTTGAGCCATTTCTAAATTATTTACTTCTCGTTCGCCAAGAATGTTATATTTTTCTCCGTTTTTTCCGTTAGCTATCAGAAATAAAACAGCAGCTGCTATGTTTCTTGCATGTATGTAAAAGCGAGAACCAGGTATTTCACAAGTGTTATCCGCATGAATCTCCACAAGTTTTCTGGAAAGAATCGCATCTATACATTTAGGAATAAATTTTTCAATATGCTGTCTTTCTCCAAAGGCGTTCATGACATTTACTATCACTATTGGAACTTTATAGGTATTTTCATAGGATAAACAGATATTTTCTGCGGCTGACTTGGAAGCTGAATAGGGGTTTGTGGGTTTATGACGGTCCCACTCTTTAAACTCAACACCTATAGGAGCTGCTCCAAAAACCTCGTCAGTAGAAAAATAGAAAAATTTTTCTAAATTTTTTAACCCTCTTGCATATTCCAATAAATGAACAGTGCTCATTACATTATTAGAAATAACTGAAACTGGGTCGGTTATACTGTTATCTACATGTGTATCAGCAGCCATGTGGACTATTATAGAAATATTTCCAAATTCCTTGATTAATCCTTTTGAAATTGGATTGCATAAATCATACGTGAAAATTTTAACACGAGGGTTGAAATAAATTTCAGAGTCTTTTAACCTCTCAAATCCATTACTTGCGTATGTAAGTTTATCAATAATAATAACATGATAATGGGTTTGTCGAATGAGATGTTCAACAAAATGATGACCTATAAATCCACACGCACCAGTTACAAGAATTCGTTTTTCCATTTATTTTTGTTTAAAAATGTTTAAATAATATTTCAAACAAAAATAAATAATGAATCTGTTTAAAGTATTCATGTCTGAACAGGTTCCAACAGAAGTGGGAAAAGTTTTAATGTCAGGTATGATTACACAAGGGGAAAAGGTTCAAGAATTTGAGAAAAAACTACAGGAATGGTTTAATTACCCATATATTCTCACTCTGAATTCCGCGACATCTGGATTAACTCTGGCTTTACGTCTGTTAAATTTACAACCGAACGATGAGGTTTTAACAAGCGCTCTTACGTGTACAGCAACCAACTGGCCAATATTAGCAAATAATCTGAATATAAAATGGGTTGATGTTAACAGAGAAACCTGTAATATATGCCTAACAGACTTGACATCCAAAATAACCAAAACAACAAAAGCTATTCTGTTAATTCACTGGGGAGGAAATCCTATCGACCTATTAGAGATAGAAAATATCAAGGAATATACCAGACGAACTTTTGGGTTTGAAATTCCTGTTATAGAAGACTGTGCCCATGCGTTTGGGTCAGAATATCAAGGAAAAAAACTTGGAACTCACGGATTTAATACTTGCGTGTTTAGCTTACAGGCTATTAAACATCTCACAACTGGAGACGGAGGATTGATATTTCTGAAAAATAAAGAGGACTATGAAAGAGCCAAATTACTTCGTTGGTTCGGTATTGACCGTACACCAACTGGAAAAAATGACCACCGTATGGAAAATGACATAAAAGAATGGGGATATAAATTTCACATGAATGATATAAATGCGACTATAGGTCTGTGTAATTTGGAACATGTTGCAAAGCTGTTAAATATAACTAGAGAAAATGCTGAATATTATAACGAAAAATTATTTCCATTATCTCTATCTAAAAAAACACCGTCAAGTTTATCAGCATATTGGTTATATACGATAAGAGTTCCAAGAAAAACTGAGTTTATCTCTTTTATGAAGAAACATAATATAACAGTCAGTCAAGTTCATAATCGCAACGATAAACATACATGTGTGGAAAAATTTAGAACAACTCTGTTAAATCTGGACAAGTTAGAGACTGAAATGGTTTGTATTCCAGTGGGATGGTGGATAACTCGCGAGGAAAGAGAAAAAATTGTGGAATTAATATATTCCTTTCTTTCTGAAAATACTCAGGAATCGTTAGAAATTTTTTTAAAATGACATTTTCAGTTTAAAGTTTTCAGTTTAAATGAAAATGAAAACTCTGAATTACTGTATTGCAACATTTGAAGGGAAAATTCCGTCAAGAACACGAGATTCATATTCGGAAGATATTTTAGACAAGCATCTTCGACATCTCGCATCTCTGGATACGACTATTGACCAAATAACTATTATTGTTCCAACGTGTAATATGGAAAAGTATGAGAATTACTATAGATTTTCAGAATGGGAAGGATTATTTCCAAAAACTTCGGTCAAGATTCTTCCCTTTGATTATCCCGAGTTATATTCATACGGCCAATGGATACATGCCTATCAAAACTTTCCGAACTTTGACTACTATTTTGTTATTGAGGATGACTATGTTGCAAATTCCAAGGATTTCAAAGAAAAATTATTTCAGTTTTTGAACAGAATATTGGAGAAACTGAAAATGGCGGTTATCTCTGTTCTCTTGTTGCGAAACACAATATTCATGGAATGATCGCATCTATATCAAATGGCTTGTTAGATAACAAGGCTCTGTCAAAAGCAACAGTCGAAGAATTCAAAACAACCCGATGGGAAAGAGATTACGGAGGAGACTCACTTGGTGCGTCGATGCAGTGTCATTTTACTGTATATTTACATCGTTTTGGAATAAAACTGTCAGATTTTGTAAATGTTTACAAAATTGAATTTTATGATGAACTTTCTCGAGTAAGAAATTTTAGTCCTCCCCAGATTACCGAAGCAATAATAATACCTATTCAAAGATTATTTTAGGAATTTTCTGTTGAAATAACATGAAATCTTGCATTCTTTGGATATACTGTTTCATTTACACCATCCAATTTTCCATAAGCCAGAGACGGTATAGGGTCATGGTTTTCTATTTTTGGTAGAATAACAGTAGCATTTGAAATAACAGCAGCCATGAGAGAAAATGATGAGTTTGACGAAATAATTCGTGAGGCAAAGACCATTAACCGAAATTGGTCTAACGTTGACAGATTTTTCATATAATAACACCTTTCAAAAATCGAAAATTGAGAGAGATAGTCAGACTCAAAGTTGTCACAGCATATCAGAATTTTATCATACTTTCCGAAAAATTCAATGGCTTTTCTATAAAACGAAAATGGAATTCTTAACGACCCTTGTATATTGGAAAAAGCAACTGGATTCACCTCGCTATTTCCCATTCCCACTCTTACAGAGATAACAATAGTTTCTGGATTTATTTTTGATATTTTATTTCCGAAAAACTCTCGAGGAATTTTATTCAAATACCAAGATATGTTTGAAATTGAAAAAAAGTCAAAAATTATATTTGACGTATTTGTCGTATTCGTTGTATCCATTGTATCCATTATATTTTCACACGAAAAATACTCACTGTCATTTTTCAGAGTCAAAATCTCTTGACCGTTTAGTTCCCATGGCCATTCCCATGTTGGTAAATTTGGTCTAAATGCTCTAACCAGATTAAAAGTTTCTGTGCCTTTTTCAGTAAATGTTGTGAAAAACCTGTCAGTTCCAGTAGCCTTTGCGTATTCCTCGTTATCTATAACGGAAGGTGTCTGTTTATAACCCAGAATTTTTATTAGACTTGTTCGAGTATCATGACGTTTGGAATCTGTGTCATTTGGAATTTGATTGGAGATAACACAAATATCCAGTTTAAATTTTTTTGAGAGAACATAACAGGGAATGAATCTTTTCAGATGGTCTCCAAAACCTCCTTCACATTTTACAAAAATCATTTATACCTTGAAACAATACTTTAAACAAAAAAATTTTTGAATAAATGTCAGATGGACGTGAGATAACGAATGGACGTGAGATAACGAATGGATATGAGATAGTAAGTGGCTCTGTTATTCTTACAGAAGGTTTAGATATGGGGTATGCACACGCGTTATTAGACACATGTTTTGGTCTTTTTTGGATGATTGAGGAATTACACGAAAAGGGTAAAATTCCTCATAAAAACGTAAAAATATTAGTTTCTCGGTATTTTATGGATGTTTATCCTCATCAGTATCGAATGTATCTAAATGAAACTGAAAAATCCTACAGGGATACATGGAAAGACATAATGGATTTAATAACACCATACCCAGTTATATTTGAACTTTATGAGACAAACAGAAAATATATTCAAGACCTGTATGTTGTCAGAAGAAATATGGAATTATGGTCTGCTGTGAATACTCTGAAAAATAAAAATTTTATAGAGATTGACAGACAAATAGACATGAACAGGTATATTATTCATAATATACACCCTATTGATTTACAGAGAATTTCTATCTGGAATTGCGACAGTAAATACGAGAACGATGAACTTTCTGTACACCACGAAATGTTGAAAAAATTTCGTAGACATGTTCTGACAAAATATAACATTATACCAGAATGTAAGGAAAGAATGAAAGCCATTATTATAGAAAGGGCAGATTCTCGTAAAATTCCTTCCGAGGATTATGGGAAATTAATATCTTTTCTGAAAAATTCCCAAATAACTTTTAACGGTACACATGTTTTTGAGAAAAAAACTTTAAAGGAACAGGTTGAGATAATGTCTAAAAACAATATTTTTATTTTTAGACATGGTTCTTGTATAGCAAATTTGATATTTATACCCTATGACTCGCTTGTTGTGGACGTTCATTTTGAGTTTGGAGCAGCAAGACGGTTTCTTACACGTCGGCTGTGTAATATCACAAATTCTGGACACTGTTTTTTGTCAAGTTTTGATATTTCTAAAATTGATACTTTTATCATGAGCCATTTCGGGGTTGAATCTCAGATAAAGGTTTAAGTAATTATAATTATTAAATAAATATTCATGGCTTTCAAAGAATTACTAAATTGTCGTTTTTGTGGGCAATTACTAAAGAAAATTTTTCATCTAGGAGACGACTTTCCTCTTGCGGGTGGATTTCTGAAAAATAAATCAGAGTTTTTAACAGAAAAATTTTTTCCACTTACATTGATGTTTTGTGAAGCCTGTTCAACTTCCCAGTGTAAGCAGGTAATATCTTCGGAAATACTGTTTCAAAGGGATTATTCCTATTATTCCTCAATGATACCCATGTTGGTGGAGCATTTTCAAAAATTTGCGTTAGAATTATCAAAGGAATTTAACCCAAAGGAAACAAGCATTCTAGAAATGGGATGTAATGACGGTGTATTTTTATATCCTCTCTCCAAACTTGGATTTAACGTTGTTGGTATAGACCCTTCAAATACTGTTAAAAATATAAGAGGAATTACTGTTTATAACGATTTTTTTAACAAGGAATCTGTGGATAAAATTTTATCCAACCATTCACAGTTTGATATATTTCTGTCTTCAAACAGCTTTGCACATATAGATAACATGCGAGAGATTTTTGAATGCGTTAAAAGGGTTGTGAAACCTTTTGGGTCTATTATCATTGAAGTTCATGACAGTCGAGCCATTGTGGATGAAATGAACTTTGATTTTATATACCACGAACACATGTCCTATTATACAGCTGTAAGTTTTGTTAAACTCTGTAAACTTTTTGGGTTATCTCTAGTTAAAGTTAAACACACAAAAATACACGGTGGTTCTATTCGAGTTTATATAAAAAACTGTGAAAACCAATCTATTTCCATGTCTGAACGCCGCTACGAAAAGGTTGAAACTTTTCTGTTTCTACCCCAAAAAGTATTGAGTTGGAAAAGTGAGTTTCTTGAGTTAATGAAAATTACTGAAAACACTGTTGTATATGGGTATGGAGCAAGTGCACGCGCCAACATATTGTTAAAATTTTGTGATATAAATCTCAATGAAATAATTGATGATGCACCAAGCAAGATTGGTACCTTTACACCATTCTTTCATTTGGAGATAAAACCGTCTAAAATTATAACTGAAAAACCTCCGAACTATATATTAATATTGGCTTGGCCATATGCGAATGACATTATGAGTAAAATTACAGGGTTTTCTGGTAAATTCATTATTCCTCTGCCAACTCCAAGAATTTTATAAAATGATTTTTTTCGAAAAATTTTTAAAAAAGTGTAATGCCTCCCTCATATTATACAGTTGAGATTCCCATGAATCTCTCTATTATAAGAATACGTAGTTATCCCAAACCTCTCGTAAGAACCATTTTTGTTTACATGGAGGATGATGATTCAGATGAGATATCTATATGTAGTTGTGCTGACGACCCAGACGACTGTGAGTTTACAGACTTTTGTTCATTTCTAAAAGACGGAAGAGATTGTCACGATTATTTCATAAAAAGTAAAACTCAATTCAGAGATCGAACATACATACACAAAAATTCAGAAGACACTTTTAATTTTTTGTGGAGTCTATCATTTCTGAATCTAACCCAAATGGCTCAACTGAAAACTATCTTACCAAATGTGATAATAACTCCTCGTTATGATTACTATACACCAGATATATACTCTTTATAATTTTTTTCAATTATTCAATAATAAATGTTATTGAATTTTATTTTGGAATGTCTGGTGTATTTATCACCTACCGATATTCTGAAAACTAACATTGGAAAAATATATCTGAAAAATGGCAGATTATTTTTAAACAAGGATTTTCCGTTATCTCTGAAAACTCTGTCAAAAATAGAACGACTGTTATTTATTGACAAAAAATTAAACATACAAACTGGAAATATATTTTTAATCCGAGCCATTCAGAGATTTAGACCAATTTCGTATTTCATGGAAAAATGTGAGAACGTTAGGGAAATATATGAACCCAAAATAAAAGAGGTTCCACAGTCTTTTTTGTTATTTGTGGAAAATATCTCTCGTATTCAACCGGTAATAACAAAAAGTCTAATAGAACCTATGGATTTTTCGGTTTTTACAAAAATATGGAAATCTCCAGAATATGGACCTATTATCGCAGTTCTAACATATCTGGGTGAAAAGGAACAGAAAATTTCCCATCGAGCTTTACTGTATACTTTTGCAACTTTTAAAAGGGAGATATTAATGGAAAGTGGAATATTAATGGAAAAACAGAAAAATCCCTTTGCACTTTTTCACACAATAACAAACAAAAAATATAAATACTGTTATAATTCCTATAATTTTTTAACAGATTTTTATCTCTTTGGAAAATGCAACTGTGCATGTGGAACAACTCTGATACTTTTGTTATCACATTTGTTAAATTTCCCGAATGTTTTTACCATACGAACAGAGACTCACCAACAAATATACTACGACGGTGAAATTTTTGAGACAACTAACATGGATATTGGGTTTATAAACAAGAAAATAGATTGGAATAATTATCTGTTTGCTATTCATTCCCTAGAAATCGAGGCTTTGCACCTACTTTTTCAGAGGAATGACAGAACTTTTCTGAAATCTCTGTTAAATATACGAGGGAATTTTTTGGATTGGGCTTTAGAGATACCCAACATGACGGAAATATTGAATGTATCGGGTGCGTCCAATATATCAAAATTTTCTTTAGCAGATATTAACTCTCTGTGTCTTATCGGCTTTGCTCTCTTTGGAGGAAATATACGGGACGCCTTAGTACTTAACAGAGAATATCTGAAAAAAGATTTGGAAAATTTAACGAAAATAACTGACGAAATATTTTTAACACGTCTGAAAGAATTTTCGAAAAAATGTTCCCAAAAACTGATTAGAGGAACCGTTTTGTATTAAAAATAAATTTTTCTGAAATTATAAATTTTCCACAGAAACTGAGAGAAAAATGGGGTTATCTCTGATATTTTCTTGTTTGGAAAATATGGAGCTGAAACTTCGTGTTATACATCTGGAATGTAAAATCTGTTTAAATGATATAAATTTAGCAAACATGCTTTTCCGTAAAGAACCAGATGGATCTTTTTTATGTGTTTTTTCAGATACTGATAAATCAACTTTCGATGTTTCGGATGAATGTAAAAAGGATGATACTAAAAGATTCAAAGAATATGTTAATAATTTTAAAGAATCAACCATAATTTAAAATGGAAAAAAACATCGTTGTACTTACGAAAATGTTATCGTTATTTCCAAACAAGAAAATCATTGGTATAATATACGAAAATAAAATCCAAAAACATATATTTATATTAGACAATGAATTTTCTGACAAAGAGACGGAATATTTAACAAAAATTCAAGATAAAAGCAATTTCCTGAGGATTGTTGATATAAATCGAGATTTTTTCAATTTTAACTGGGATCCTGAGATAAATGCTTATGGATTAATTATAGCAATATGTTCCTTCCGAACATTAGTTTTGGGTTTATCCCAATATTCTATATAATCTAAAGATTTTCATCAAAGTATAAATGGATTTTGGGGATAATATTGGGGATAATATTGGAAATATTATCAGAAATATTTCTAGAGAGTTTCCTAACGATAAAATTTTTGGAATAAAAATACAAGGAAAGATTCAGAAACATCTATTTATACATGACATGAATTTCTCAAAAACAGAGAGAAAATGGTTGGATAAGTATATATCTAGAGATGACAGATTCAATCTTTTTGAAATAAAGATTGATAATATTAACTGTCTACACGATGAATGGGATATTGAAGGAATAGAAAAATATGGAATAATTTTGAGTTTTTATTCTTTCGAAACGATAATATCTATTCTACTAAACTATGAAAATCTGAGCCAAGATCATCAAAAATTCGTGGTTTTATAGCATCTTTCCAAGACTGTTAAAAAGACTGTTAAAAAGACTGTTAAAAAGACTGTTAAAAAGACTGTTAAAAAGACTGTTAAAAAGACTGTTA
>JACCDM010077628.1_pt1 | contig 26895 bp, 29 predicted proteins | sample 7445851 | NCBI WGS metagenome assembly JACCDM01 (sample SAMN15323438, study PRJNA562643) | freshwater metagenome | isolation source: river surface water | place: USA:Blue River Watershed | collected 2017-08-16
CTCACAAGGATCATAGCGCCGCTGTACTGGTGCAAAGCTTGGGCGATAACGGGAATGTGACGGAAGTTAATGTGATTGGTTGGCTCGTCGAGAATGAGGAGGCCAGGCGCGAGCAGCACGAGGCGCGCGAAAGCGACCAGACCTTTTTGACCTTCAGACAAATGGCCGATTTTGGTGTGGACGAGTTCGCCGGTAATTAAAAATTGAGCAGCGGTAGCGCGGATTTTTTCTTCATCGTGCATCTTCATGACGGCGAGCAATTCCTGGTGCACTGTTTTATTAAAATCCAAGTTCGAAAAATCCTGGCGATAGTAGCCGACGCGAATGCCCGGCGCAATCGTAATGCCGCTCGCCTTTCCGGTGGCGATGCGTTCGAGGAGCGTACTCTTACCGATGCCGTTTGGCCCCGCGAGTAAGAGGTGCTGATTGCGGCGCAAGGCAATGTGCTTTTTGCGCTCAACCGGCTTGTGATTTTTGATTGTCGTAAATGAAGAAATGGTCAAGACGTCGCCAGACAAATCCGGTTGTGCAGGAATGGTAAACGGACGAATGGTTTTGTCTTCGCGGCGCACATCAACTTTTTCCGCCTCGAGTTCTTCGGCCTTTTCGCGCATGCGCTTGGCCACCATACGCATTTGGCCACCCTTGTTCGCAAAGAAGTTTGATTTGTCTTTTTTCTCCTGAATTTCTTTGGCGAGGAGGGCGTTCTTACGATTTTCTTTTTCAACGCGCGCGGCGATTTCCGCCACCACGTCGTTGTAGTTACCGACGTACTGCTCCATCTTGTGCGTCATGACATCCAAATACAAGACGCCCTGCGTGAATGAGTTCAAAAAGTGCGCATCGTGAGAAATGACGACGACCGTTTTTGGATAATCGATCAAAAAGCGCGTGAGGTGCGCAATGCCCTCTTTGTCCAAGTTGTTGGTCGGCTCGTCGAGAAGGAGAATGTCCGGCTTCTGGATGAGGGCCGACGCCAAGAGCAAACGTGCCTGCTGCCCACCAGAAAAACTACGCACGATGCGGTCTTTTGGCGCAGAAAGGTTCACCACTTCGAGCACTTCGTCGATACGCGGGTCAATGTCATACACTTTCTGTGTGAAGGACTTTTCAAAAAAGGCTCTGACAGTTAGGTCGAGCTGGTCGCGCGGAATAACCTGACGGCACAATGCCACACTCGCACCCTGCTGCACATGGATGACGCCACCACCTTCCGGCTTCTGCGTTCCCATGATCAACCCAAAGAGCGTACTCTTGCCCGCACCGTTCTGACCCATGAGCGTAATTTTGGTGCCGCGACGAATGGTAAAATCCACCTCATCAAGGATGGGTTTTTTGATACCAAAATCATGTGATACGCCTTCAAAGCGTACGATTACTTCGTCACGTGCCATATCGCCGCTATTAATTATGCCTTCTTAGCTTTCTTTGCCTTTGGCTTTGCTGGTGCGTCAACTTCAGCCGCGTCGCTTGAAGCGCCAGCAGCCTTTTCTTCACCTTCGCCAACCTTGAGTGTTGCGACAACCACCTGTTCTGCAGCTGGTACCGCAGCATTTGCCTGAGCATAGCCGAGTGCCTTGACCATACGGGTCAATGTGTCGATCTTTGCATTCATCTGTTCAAACTGAGCCTTGTAGTCTGGAGTTGATGAAGCATGAGCGTGAGCCGGCGCGTGTGAGTGCGCAGCAAAAGATGGACGGTCGTCACGACGTGGAGCTGATGGAGCATGTGAACTCATGTGTGCAGGCGCGCCACCATCCTGCTGAATGAAACATTCTTTACAGAACACCGGCTTGCGACCATTCGGACGGAATGGAACTTCGCATGTCTTGCCACAGCGTGCACATACAGCCTGATGCATCTCCGTAGGACCGCCAAAACCACCACGTTCGCCATGGCCACCACGGTCACCGCCAAACTTGTTAAAGCCACCGCGCGCTGGACCACGTGAAGGACCAAATGAAGCGCCACGGTCACCACCACGATCTCCACCCACCTTAAAAGACTTAAAAGGGCGTGGGCCGCCACTAAAACCACCACGGCTTGAACCGCGATCCCCGCCTCGTCCACCAGCACCTCCGAAACCACCGCGATTGTTGAAGTCTTTCATATAGTTTAATTGCCGCAAATTATAACATTAAATCGTTTAGAAATCAAGATTCACCCCACCATTCCACCACACATCCCCCTTTTCGCCTCCCCCATTTGAAAAACCAACCAAAATGCGCTATTGTGTCAATTACGCACTTTCTGTTGACGCACGCCGCCAACCCAAAGCGCATTGCCTTTTATACAACATTGCGGGATCATCTAATGGTAGGATAGCGGTCTCTGAAACCGTTCATCTTGGTTCGAATCCAAGTCCCGCAGCAATGATCAACTCGGAGGTCTCAACGACCTCCGAGTTGAGCATCATTGATAGCAGGGACTTGGATTCGAAAGACGGAACATGCCGCGCCACCAGGCAAGGCTGTGAGTCGGGGTCGCAGAAATTTTTGAGCGACGGCGAAAAAATTATCTGTGACCGAATCTGAGGACCATGATTTTCAACCCTTTCTTACATCCAAAATACGTGCCTAGCAAGGTCAAAAAAAGAAATATAAATTAGAATATGGCTGATAATAATAACTCATTAGTAAGCCTAGGAAATATAGCTGAACCAGCAAAGGTCCTTATTGAGAAGGTTTCAGATGCAGTTGGAGGTTTATTTAAACCGTATCAGATTCAGAGAATTGCGAAAGCGGAAGCTCAGGCAGATATAATCAAGGCTACTTCAAAAATAAAAATTTCGAAGTTAGAACAGCGAGCAGTAAATCGTTTTCTTCAAGAAGAGTCGGCTAAGCAGCAAAATATTGAGACAATAACCACAAAAGCCATTCCGCTCCTCAATGAAGCTGCGGATCCAGCAAAAATTGAACGTGACTGGATAGTAGATTTCTTTGACAAGTCCCGAATCGTTTCTGATGTTGACATGCAAGAACTGTGGTCAGCTATTCTTGCCGGTGAGGCGAATCAGCCTGGTACGTATTCAAAGCGAACCCTACACACAATGGCGTCGTTAGACAAGAGGGATGCACTTCTTCTTAACAAACTTTATAGTTTTGTCTGGCTTGTTGGAGTTACTTGTACCCAGGTACCCTTGGTATTCGACTCCCAAAATGCAATATATACAAACATTGGCATTAATTTCAGTTCACTTAAACACCTGGATGCAATCGGACTAATTAGTTTTGATCCACTATCCGGATATTTACATACGGCCTTACCTAAACATGTTCCGGTTAGCTATGGAGGAAAGTTAATTACGCTGGAGTTACCCGAAAACGAAAATAACGTTCTAAAAGCTGGACATGTGCTTTTTACAGACGTCGGCTTGCAATTAGCTCAACTCTGTCAGAGTAAAACTGTTAATGGCTTTGAGGAATTCGTAATGGCTGAATGGCAGAAGATCGGCGTCAAAAAAATTAACGAACACACTGACTCAATACGTACCAGTAAATAGTGTAAAATCTACAGCTCCTGATGCCTTTTCGTTTTATGTGCGGAAAGATTTCTGCAGCTGTCGAGCCAATCCTGTTTCGAACCCTACCCAATGCTAATATAATCCATATTATGAAACTCATTTTATTTCGCGGTCGCCCAGGTACAGGAAAGACAACCCTATCCCAAGCTTTTGCACAGCGGGTCAATTTCCCAATTTTAAGGAAGGACGATGTATATGACGTAACCGCGGAATTTATCACAGAACATAATGCTCGTAACAAAATATCATACCGCGCTCTCTATAAAATATTAGAAAGCAATACCGGCAATGGTTCAACCTTTATTCTCGACTACCCTTTTCAACACCCGGGAGACTTGGACATCCTACGAGCGTGGTGTGCGGACCACAAGGCAACATTAAAATCAATTCTTGTAACCTGCAGCGATGAAAAAGTATGGGCACAAAGACTTGATGAGCGAGCAAAGAATCCGGCACCTAATCAACTCATAACAGACTTTGATTCTTTCAAAAAACTGTACGGCACAATGCACCTTTCACCTGAGGCAGACGAGCTTTGTGTGGATACAGTTCGCTCCGTTGAGGATATTGTGGCGAACATTGTTGAATTTGCATAAAAGTAGACTAGTCCGAAAAATACTATCCCATGTCCCCCACAGACATCCTAAAACTCATACAGGACGACCCGCACATGATGCGCATCCTTTCATATGCCGAACAAATGAATCTCCCCGACTGGGCAATTAGTGCAGGATTTGTGCGAAACAAAGTGTGGGACCACTTACACAATTACAAAGAAAACACCCCACCTACCGACATCGATTTAATCTATTTCGATGCGAACGGCACGTATTCCGAAAAAGACATTGAGGCACAACTTACAAAACGAGCACCGGGAGTCAATTGGGAGATAGTGAACCAAGCAACCTCACACAGCTGGAACGATGAAACTCCATACACCTCAACCGCAGACGCCATGTCTAAATGGCCAGAAACCGCAACAGCTGTCGGTGTAAAAATTGAGAATGGAACCCTGCAGCTCATTGCACCCCTAGATATAGCTGATTTGGTAGAAATGAGAGTACGCCCAACACCAGCATTTTCAGTCTCTGAACGTAAGCTACAGCGAGTACGAGACAGAATCACCCAAAAACACTGGAAGGAAAAGTGGCCTAAGCTTACTATTTTGGTGTAGCCCAATAGACCCTTACGACACTTATAGCACCCCTTAAATTTGACAATTACCAACAAACGTGCTATTATCAAACCAAATCTAGCTCCTTAAAAATTCAGGTTTCATCATAGCTGAAAGCGGCTCAATCCTGGGCCATTCCCCGCTATGATGAAAAACCACTTGGCAAAGTAATCAAGCAAAACAAAACGGCCCGCCCATAAAGCGACGCCTCGAAGGACTACAGTATGAATACTGCTACCCTTGGTCAAATCAAAAAGCTCCTGACACTTCTCGATCAAATCCCGACCGAGCAAGTCCAGGAAGCCCTCGGCTCAGCTCACCTCGCAGATGTCCTCAATTGTAGGATGGATCAAAAACTCCTCCGGGAGCGCTGGAAGCTGGTGTGCCAAACAGCAAACCCAGAAGATATTGTTGTAACCAAGCCGCACGAGCCTGCCACCTATTTCATCGGCACAAGCAGAGTAACGAAGTACCAGGTGCGCGTCTGGAAAGGTTCGCATGGCCACTTCAAAGGGTGTGGGCACGTCAGCGATGGAGGACTTTCAGCTGGCGGACCTCTCTTGTTTGAATACTACACCGACGCCAAACAAGCCGTCGGAAGCAACTATCCGCAGACAAACAATGCTGAATTTGCAAGCCTATTCAGTGACGGCCTCTCGAACGGCGACTTCCCCGGATTCAAATGGGTGAAGGAAACCAAGTTGGTTGAGAAAAAGGGAGCATTTGACGTGTTCACCATCCGCCGCATCACCTGAATAAGAAACGCCTTGAAGATACGCGTACAACTTCAGCCCAGACAATTCGGTCTGGGTTTTTTGATATAAAATTCTACCCTCGAAGAAGAAATCCAGGTGTGTTTTGGGTTTAAGGAGTAGGTGGTGAGTCAAAATAAAAAACCAGGATTTCTCCTGGTCTGTACGGTCATATGACCGTTGATAGTTGCGCACTCCACTTATGTGCGCCGTGCTAATTCACTGTTTGAGTAACGTTTGTCGCCGGTGACATCAGCTTTCACCGTGATGAATGGTGGCAATTGCACCGTTTGAGCAGTGTCGCTCAGCTCGACCTCCACTACCACCGTGCCATCAAGGTCATCAAGGAAGAAATCTGCCTCAATGAACTGCTCCATCCAAAAGAAGCACACGCGGATCTTCCTCACCCTCCGGCGCTCAGGATCACGCAGCGCGAGGAGTGTCTCATACTCGCGAGCAGTAATCATTCGCTCCTCTTCCACGCGCACTCCAGAGCACACTTCCCGCTTGATCGTGTAGTAGTACGAAGGATCCCCGTCATGTCTACGACACCGAACACGATGCTCTTCACCTTTGCAAGGTGACATGAGGTAGTCCTGCTCAATTACACCCTCAACCCATTCAACAGGTATGGTGCTGGGATCAAACGACTCAACCAGGTACTTGCGCTCGATTTCGAGCGGAAGCGGGTCGCCGAGTACTGCACACACTTCACGAGCAAGGCGATTGATCTTGCCGTCGAAGTCCGTCGAGTTATCAATGACGCGAATATGCGGATGACGGAGCCATGCCCCCAATGTACATTCATCCAACGTACGTGCCTGGACAGGACCTTCTGTCCGAGCATGATTGTTTGCACATGTATAGAAATCCTCCATCCCAAACGCCACCGTCCGCAGATGCATAACAGCATGATACCGACCTACGCACATGTCTGCCACGGTCATGTTAAGTTCATCAAGAAGAGTGCTGTACTTGTGCAGGTCGCTGTCGTGCACATATGCCAACCCATCCATGGTGCCACGATCGCACAAGACAACAACCTTTGCCTTCGGGTCACTGTCCCGGTACCGCCGCGCAATAGAACAAATGCGTTCTTCCTGAGCAATGGTATCGAGCAGGATTTCCTCTTGTGCGGCAAACCCCAAGAGAGTCGGTTCCATTCCTGCTAAGATGAGTTTTGTTGCCGACTCTGGCACAACAAGCACTTTGTAGCCGCGATCTTCAAGCATGGCACGCAAGCGCGCCAAACCCGTCGTTTTGCCACTGCAAGGACCGCCTGTAACAGCGATCACTTTGATGCGTTCGCCCAGCGTAAGTAGCGGGCGCGGTTCATGGGAATTATTCATAATGTTGCAATGTGCGATTTTTTTGTTTCCGAATTCATATAAACACATTGTTTGGTTTGTGTCAATTGGTGGAACCCACCTTAGCGGGAGATTGCCACATCTTGACTTTCGTGTCCTAATATGGTATACTCCCGCCAGCACAGCTCGCTTACAAAACGTGTGAATTTCGTCATAGCAGAAAGCGGCTGAAACAATTCGGCCCTCTCCTGCTATGACGAATCCATTGTGGCCAAGTCGATAGCGTGTCTGTACACAATTATGGCCCTTAACATGAGCCATCCGAAAGGAAAATCATATGATCGCTAAGCGCAGTCTATTCGCCCACCGTAATGCCATCAACGCACAGTGTGGCGCAGCATTCGGAGTTGCCAGTTACTTACAGTCTGAGCTGGCGAGACTGGCATTCGACTTCTCAGCCAAGCCAGAACGGCCAGCCCCGTGGGATGAAGTCCGTGCCGCATTTAAAGCCAGGAGCCCACTTCTCTGGGAGACGGCAGAGGCTGACTTCCGAGCATTTGTGAAGGCCAGTAAAACAGCCTATCGCTTTGAAAGCTCGATCATGGTCGAGCAGAAAGTCGATAAAGAGGAATTCGTTCGCGCCCCTCTAACGTTGCGCATCAAGTTCTACTATCGGAACGACCGCGAGGAGTTCCTCGAGTGGAAGCTGACGTTCGATGAATCTGGCCATGCTTACAAGACAAGCCTCACTGGACACACAAAGATCGGTGAGATGGTCATGAACCACGTATAAGCGACAAAGTGCTGCAACACTATCACCACACTTTCGGGCAACAATTGCAGTTGTTGCCCTCTCAATTGGGCTCATAACAAATGTTGTGATTCCATAGAGAGTTCTTTTACATCATTTCGTCATAGCAGAAAACGGCTGAGTATATCTCGGCCCTCTCCTGCTATGACGAATCCGTTGTGGCTTTGTCCTCTGGCACGTCTTGAACGTTTCAAGACACCAAAAAAACACGTGCAGGCCGTGCCTGCACAAATGAAAGATAGATACAATGCACACGATATTCAAGGTCTTTGGGGTGAGCACTGGTGCCATTCCCATACTACACAACGCACTGGAACAACCAGGCATGCGCACGCAAGAAGGATACCGGCCACCGGAAGGACCTTCTATCCCCAACAGTAACGGTGTCGTCCCCTACGCCGCCATCATGAAATCAGAGTTCCACCCGCAAAGTGGAACGTACACGGTGACAATTTGGTTCAATCTTGTCATCAAGCGTATAGACGGGACACCCTTTTACCCGCCACTCAGCGCACTCGAGGAGGTCTTCAAATCGATCGACCTCCAGCTTCTGCCCGATTCAAAAGCGATCGAAGCGGAAGCAGAGCATGCCGCTGCGGAAAAAGCTCGCGAAGCCGCGAGGAAAGACCTTGTTGAGAAAATCGTCAACGAGATTATCGGCGAGACGAGCGAATATGACATCGTCAACAGTAAGACTGGCCAAATCATCATTCCGGCCAGGCGTAAGATAACTCGAACACTCATCATGTTACTCTCAAGACACATTGCCGACCTGGACCTCAGCACATCTATCGGCACGGACGACCGCGTCATTAACATTTTGCGCCGATTTCAGTCCGAACAAGGATCTGCACAGCAGCGATGACCGCTGACTGCTAGCAACCATTCAACCGCCTTGGAAACCCCAAGGCGGCTTTTTATTTACCATCTATTTTCTACCCCTTTACAACCCAACTCAAAAGTTGTACGGTGTATTTAGACATACAGAGACACAGCAACGAAAGCACAGCACATGCACGCAAAAATTGAATTCGGAGAAATGAACGGATCTGCCATCGGCGTAATCCTAAAGGAGCTGGTCCGACGGGCCACGGTAGTCATCCGCAACGAGCGAACCATCTTTGAAGCCAAAATCAAGGAAGGATACAAAGGCAAGATGGATGACGTACTTACTACCGCAGACACCAAGGCGCAAGGAGTGTACCTACGGTCACTCACAGAATGCTTCCCTGACTACGGAATCATCGGCGAGGAAGACTCACTCAGAATCGCAACATCTGACAAATGCGACGGACTCTACTTTACCGTTGATCCACTCGACGGCACAAAGGCATATGTTCGCCGGCAGTCGCACGGTGTCGGTACTATGATCGCCCTCGCGCGCGACGGAATCGTTTTGTCCGCGTACGTCGGCGACATCAACACCGAAGAAATCTACGGGTACAGACCCGGCTCGGAAAAAGTCCATCGTATCACTCGCCTGGACACTTATGAACGGTTAGGACAAGAAGACCCGAAACCGATTATTGAGCGTCACGCACTCTTACGGAATCCGGCCGATCAGTATTCCCCTCTTACCCGAGCGACACTTCGGAAGTTCAAAAACCACGAAGTAACCGGCTCGAGCATTGGAATTTGGCTTGCGCAACTTTGGAAAGGCGAAATCGGTGCTGCCTTCATGGAGCCAGGCACAGACACACCGTGGGATTCGACTCCAATCATCGGCATCTCCAAGAAGCTGGGGTACACATTCCTCAAGCCCAATGGCGACCAGACCGGATGGGTGGAGTATGAACCGATCATTCCACTTGAGGTATACCAACGCGAACATGAAACCCTCATCGTTCACCGCAGCTACCTGAGTGAATTTATACGGCGCATTTGACAGCACACGGGCGAGCCAGCACTAGCTCGCCCTCCCTTCAAAGTTTTCTTAAGCAAGAACATTTTGATGGGAGCAACATACAATCTGGGGTAAAATAACACCATGAACTCAGAACAACACGCCGCCGCCGCAAAAGAAATCCTTGCAGCAATACGCTATGTGACGATTTCGTCTGCATCACGCGATGCCGAACCTTGGGGTACGCCGGTCCTTGCCGCATTTGACGAAACATACACTTGCTATTGGACCTCCCTTAACACCACCCAGCACTCTAAGAACATCATGGAAAATCCGCGAGTACACCTTACCTGTTTTGACTCAACCGCAGCACCAGGCGAATGTGGCGGCGTATATATCCAGGCACACGCCACAGAGATGACTGATCCTGCAGAAATCACTCGCGCAGTCCAACTCCTCTACGCACGCAAAAATAAACCAGCGCGCGACGCACGTGAATTCCTCGGTGACGCTCCAAAGCGCATGTACAAAGCAGTCCCGCAAAAAACCTGGATCAGTCTTGATGCTGACGTCAAAAAGGACCCACTGACAGCAAAGCGAGAAATTGTCCTTTAGTAACATTTCCCATGCCCTTCTTCCTCACCGAATTTACCTATTTCACCCTCAAACAGATCAAATCGATCCTTTTCCCGCTGCTCTTTATTATTATTTTAGGGATTTCTAATTACATCTCCATACCTGGCCTCTACCGGTATGACTTTTTATTCATCGCGGCGCTGATCGTGCAAGTCGTGCTCGTCTACACAAAAATCGAGACGAAAGACGAGGCAAAAACCATTTTTCTCTTTCACCTCATCGGCCTCTGCCTCGAACTCTTTAAGACACACCCGAGCGTAGGCTCATGGTCATATCCGGAAATGGGTTACCTCAAAATCATGGGTGTGCCGCTCTACAGTGGCTTTATGTACGCATCCGTCGGCAGCTACATTGTGGCAGCATGGAAGGCGTTCAAGCTGGAATTCGTCCACCACCCTTCGTACAAAGTAAGTCTCGCCCTCTGTTTTTTGATTTATGTAAACTTTTTTACAAATCATTTCATACCCGACTTTCGAGCCTTTCTCTTTATCGCAATTTTCGCCGCGTACTACAAAACGAGCGTGTATTTTTCACCTCGCACACGCCGCTACAAAATGCCCCTCGTGGCGAGCTTCGTGCTCATTGGCTTCTTTGTATGGATTGCTGAAAACCTGGCAACACTTCTCGGCGCCTGGAAGTACCCCAGCCAAATTCACGAATGGCACGTCGTCGGTCTGCAAAAAATTACCTCGTGGTCACTCCTCGTCATCATCTGCTTTATCATCGTTGCGTATTTGAAGCATTTTAAGGCTGTATCGAGCGCGCCCGTTCAGAAGTCTCAATAAAGTCTAAATTTTTTATAGAGTGCCTTGACTCAACCATTGGTCGTGATAGTCTTTAGATACATACGGCTTCGGCCCTCCCCGCAAGGGGTTATTAGAAAAAGCGTCTCATACGAGCAAATCGATGAGGCGCTTTTTCAGTTCTATAAAGTTATCTTCAGAAATTGCACCGACTTGGTATCTTAATCGCTTACTATCAATTAGTTTTAGTTGAGACAAGTTTGCTGTACTCAATCTGCCGCCACCTCTGTGACTGAAGGTAAAATAATGTACACCAGACTTACTTCTTGAAGTGAGGGCAACTCCCCAAAATGTCTCCTTGTTAAATTTTCTCACAACTAGAACAGGTCTCAAATAATCTGAACCTTTACCATCCTGTTCAAAACCAATATTGACGCCCATAGAAATAAACCATACCTCTCTCGCATGGAAATTTGGTCTAACTCCACTACTATGTATACTACTTTTCCTGGTATGCCACCCCTCAAAATCTTTTTGCACCAAACCATCATAGTGTCTCTCACCCACCTCGTGAAGCGAATATACTTATTCTCAAGAGATTTTTTAAGTTTTACTCATTCTAGAAATCATTACCAGCCACCTTCTATCACCAAAATGCTATACTTACCTCATGACCATACTCAAAATTGCAGTCGCCTTACTCACCATCGGCATTCTGTGGACCATCTGGGGCAGTTTTTCATCGAGAGTTGAGCAGACGGCGTACACGGTAGTCGCAAAAAAGAAAAAGTACGAAATCCGCCTCTACCCTGCACACATTGTGGCGCAAACAGTAGTAACCGGCGCATACCAGGACGCACTCAATGAAGGATTTCGCATTGTGGCCGGCTACATTTTTGGCGGCAATGTCAAAAAAGAGCGTATTGCCATGACAGCGCCTGTTGTCGAAGGCAGCGAGTCGTCATCAACGCCAATCGCCATGACGGCGCCTGTCACCGCCACCCTCGAAGGTGCGAGCCGGACCATCGCCTTTGGCATGCCACGTTCATACACGCTCGAAACGCTCCCTACCCCAACAGACCCTCGCGTGAAAATCGTCACCCTGCCCGAGAAAAAAATGGCTGTACTCAGATTTTCATGGCTACGCACCGACACACGCGTCGAAGCACATAAGCAGGAATTGCTCGCTGCACTGAAGGCAGATGGTATGACCACCGCCGGCGAACCTCAATATGCCGGCTACAACGCACCATGGACTCCACCGTGGATGGCTCGTCATGAAGTGATGGTGGAGGTGAGGTAACCTATTAACAAGTAAAAAATAAAGAATTCGATGGCACTCTTTTTTGCACAATTTATTACTGTTGCTGTAGTTCATTTGCTAGCGGTTATTAGCCCTGGTCCAGACTTTGCGATGGTAACACGCAACAGCATTATTTATTCGCGCAAAACGGGCCTCTATACGGCGCTCGGCATTGCGGTTGGCATCCTTGTGCATGTAACCTACTCATTGTTTGGTATTGGATTTATCATTGCCCAATCAATTCTCGTCTTTAATACAATCAAATATATTGGCGCAGGCTACCTCATTTACATTGGAATTAAATCACTCATGTCAAAGGCACCCGCGGCACCGACAACCGGCTCCCCAACCAATCCCGGCGCGTCCGCAACAACCACAAATAAGCCGGCGGCGGATATTCGACCGTGGTCAGCCTTTAAAACAGGCTTTTTGACCAATGCGCTCAATCCAAAAGCAACATTATTCTTCCTCGCATTGTTCACACAAGTGATTGATCCCGCTACCCCAAAACTCATTCAGCTCGCTTTCGGTATCGAAATGATGATCATTACCTTTGTATGGTTCACGCTTGTTGCCCTCTTCTTCTCTCATTCAACTATTCAAACAAAAGCTGGAAAAATCCAACATTATGTTGAGCGTTTTACCGGTGCCGTACTTATTGCGCTCGGTGTTAAAATTGCCCTTTCGAGTCAAAAGTAAAACCCATGCGCATCCTTATTATCTGCAGCAAATATTTCTATAGCGCAATTCCCCCTATTAAGGAGACGCTCGAACGTGCTGGCCATAGCATTACGCTTCCCAATTGCTTTGATGACCCCGGCACCGAAGAACGTATGCGCACATCCGGTAACAAAACCCATGCAAAATGGAAAGCGAGCATGATTGCACACAGCGAAAAAATCATTGCTACACAAGATGCAGTTCTCGTTCCCAATTTTGAAAAGCACAGCCAGCCCAATTATATTGGCGGTGCCACATTCCTCGAAATATACGATGCCTTCCGCCTCGGGAAAGTGATTTACATGTACAATCCCATCCCTGCCGGCATGCTCCATGATGAACTCTGTGGATTCCAACCGGTCATCCTGAACGGCAAACTTGAACTAATCGGGGTGTAAAAAAAGGAGGGTGGCAAGCCGTAGCTCACCACCCCCGTGCAATCCCCTAGCAGAGGACTGATGTCATCAGCGCCTTTCGGCGTTGTTGACATAGGAAATTTACTTTCTTTCGTCTTAGGTGTCAAGAGCTCATAAACATTGGATATTAGTCCAACACTGTACTCCTTGCAGAGCGCCCCTTAAGAAACTGTCGACGACCTTTTGGCGAATCATCAGACGGCTGCTCAAGAAAAGGTCTAAACACCACGTTCACAAAGGAAGTGAAACCGAGCGTATCGTACAGGGCAGCTCTCAATGCCTGCTCACTACAAAAAACGATCGGTGTCTGCTCCTGGCCAATATGAATCGAACTCGCAAAAGTCGTATGCATTGTTGCTCCCGCGGCAGAACAACGTAATTCGACCTGACACACCACGGCAGGTGTATTCCCTTGTCCGCGGACGAGCATCAGACACAAAACCTCATCAAGCCCTTCGCACACTTGAAACCTTGGATTGTTGAAGTGTGCAAAAAAAGTATATGCGCCGGTTGTATAACGCCCTCGCACCCAATGAATAAGGTTGGTTGAACCATTTTTTGGATCAAAAACAACCGAAGACGCAAAGCGCTCGTCTCCAAGCGGCAAACCAATGTCATCGCACTTGCCCAGAAACCTCTGAATTGCCTGGCGAAATTTTCTTTTTCGGTTGGGCATTACTGCCAACTTATGAAGCGCAGCCTCCTCTGATCTTGTTTTCTTCATGCAATTTTCCTCCATAAACGCATCTCACGAATGCGTGTCTGGGGGCTATAGTACCTGTTTCCATATAAAAAACAAACCCGATCGCTCGGGTTTGCATGTGACCATAGAGGTCATTTTGTAGCAGCTGGCTTAGGCTGCTGTTTCAGGCGCTGCTTGTGCAGGCTTTTTCTTGGCTGACCTAGCTGCCTGTATTACTGAAATAACACCCTTGAGAACCTCTGTCTCCATTTCGGCAATCATAGTAAGAGTGTCGGCAACATCTCGAGCATACTTTTGTAGATGCCCAGGCGAGCATGCTCCATTGTGATTGAAGCCTCCGAAGCCGAACAGGGCACTGGTATCAAAACCGCCGAGTTTACCTTCTAAAACCCGTACCTTGTGCAGATATTGTCGGTACTCCACCAACGCAATCGGCACAATCTCTCCGACTTGATAAAGTCCAAAGATTCCAAGTGCCAAGTATTGAAAGTGCCAGGGGGACTCGTTCCCGTCATAATAGATGACACGCATCTTGAGACCATTACTCAAGGACACAATGAATGTCTCCTCTACGGGCATCGCGATTGAAATACTGCAGAGTTCCGCGAGCAGTTTTAGACTCCGCCCGTCGACATCCACACGCCGACCAAGCTTGCTTCGCTCCAACTGAGCGAAGCGCTTGAAAAGTTGCCCAACCGCACAATGAAGTGCCGGGGACCTGGTGCGCTTCTCACGCTTCACATAGACACCTGCGGCCAACTTCTTAAGCCGTACCTCGACTGTTGTTCTTTCACCCTTCATATGTATTTCTCCTTCTATCAGTCCAAAATGTATTTCCACACTTCATGCATGGAGACACAAAGAGCACCTCTTGTGTTAAGGTGCTTCTGGTGGCGAATTATATCACTTTTTTAGAAAATGTCTAGCGTCGGCATGAGCTGCACGTTCTGTGTGTATCGCGCCGCACTAAGCCGCCTTAAATCTTCAAATAACGACGTGTGCCAATCCAGCTAGAAATTGCACCGATCACAACGCCAGCACCAACAATGATCGCGGAAATAGAAGGAAAATGTGCTACGTAATATTCAAACAAATCTGCGCCGAGGAAAAATTCTGCACTCATACGCTGCAACCAAAGTGTAATCGGATAAAACATACCGAGCGTGATAATGCCTGAAATAAGACCATAGAGCACACCACTCACCACAAATGGACCGCGAATATAATGGCTACCCGCCCCCACCAAACGCATGACAGAAATGTCTTCGCGCGAATTGTAAATTGAAAGTCGAATCGTGTTGAGGGTAATAAAGACCGAGAGCACGATGAGGAGCACGCTCAAAATAAGTCCGAGGCGCTCTGCGGCGTTGATAATGCGGGACAATTTTTCAATCGCTGTCTTGTTATTAAAATAATTGACCTTGCCGATAATCGATGTGCCGCTCTGCTTGAGGAAGTTGTCGCTCTTGAGCAAGTTTGCGATAGCCTGATAGTCGCCAGGATTCTTGGCACTAATGTCGAAGCGTGCGCCGAGTGGATTGTCGTTCAATTCGCCAAGAGTTTGGAGAGTTAATTCATCGTTTGCGTGACGCTCCTTGAAATTTTTGAGTGCATCGTCGCGATTGGTGTACACGACAGACTTCACCTCTGGCAAACGCTCGAGGCTGGCCTTAATGTCCAAAATATCTTTTTCTTCGGCCGTGGTGACGAAATAGACGTTAATGTCTACCTTGTCGCGCAAATCCTGGAGTGAGCTACGCAAAATGACGCCCGTAAAGAGCACTGAGCCAATAAAAAAGAGGGTGACAATCATCACCAAAATAGACGAAAGCGACACAAATCCATTGCGCCAAAAGTTTACAAAGCCCGAGCGAAAAATGCGTTTGGTATCAGTCCACATGCCTCTATTATACATGCCGTCGCGCCCCGCCACCAGTGTGCGAAAGGCTCGCGAAATTGGCGCTATCGCCCATGGAGCCAGAGTGTCGTTGTCGCTACGTGTTCCGGGCCGGAAATAGCACGAATGGCGCCTGTAGGGTCAATAATGCGCGCTTCTGCACCCTTTACCGAGGCGATAATGTACGTGTGTTCGTACACCGCACGCATTTGCGAAATCATTTTGATGCGATCTGCCACGAGCGGGCTAGCAAACACAGTTTCATTGCCGCTATAAACTGTCACCGTCGGCGAGATTGCCGGGAATGTGCGGTCGCGCCATGTGTGTGCATTAAATACTTCTGAGCAAATGAGTGGCCAGAGCGCGCCGTGCGGCGAAACAAATGCAGATTCCCCGCCACGGCCGCGCTTACCAACACTGAGCGGCTCAAGTGTGCGTAACGGACCGATGTTTGGACTCAGTTCAGAGAGTGGAAGCAAGTAGCGCTTATGGTAAAAGTCGAGAACAGTGCCGTTTTGGATGAGGGCGAGCGAATTATAGTTTTTCTCCAGGCTTTCTTCAGCACTTTTTGAATGAAAACCAATAACAAATGTGGTAAGCGGTCGCTCACGGCTCATGTTCATGAATCGCCCAAACCATTCAGCAACTTGCGGAGTCTCTCCAGCTGGCCGGCCTGTTTTTTCATCAAGTACAAAATACGGAATGGCATTTTCTGGCAACACCACGAGGTCTGCTTCGCCGAGTGAGTGCACTGTCTGCTCAAAAAAATCTTGCGCCACAAAGCCGAGCGCATCTTCTGTTACGAATGGTGACTGAATTGCCGCAACGCGAACAGGTGATGCATCACTCGCCTCAGTGCTCGTGCGCTGCGGGTCAGTAGAAAGAGTAAATAGGCCGACAATGAGCGCGGCGCCGAGACCTGTGCCAAGTACATACCAAGCAAGGTGCCGCACCGCGAGCATCCACCCGCCCGTTACCCGAGCAATGGCGCGATACACACTCAGTGCAACCCATGCACCCGCTATGTTAACGAGTACAATCACTAGTTCTGTGCCATATAGGCCGAATGGACCAACAAAAACGCGGGGCCACGCATACGGTGCGAGCGAAAAGGCGAATTCCTGCCAGATGATACCGCCCAAAGCAAGCATGCGGATATATTCGAGCGCTGCCCACGCAGCACCCACAATACCAGCCTGCAGCCATCGAGGTATGCGTGTTGTACGAACTTTTCGATACACCACGCCCAGCGCGAAAAAGAGCAGCGCGCCGGTGAGAAATGCCACCACAAGCAAGAAGAGCGCAAGCAAGAACTCACGATTTTTCCACAAGAATGAATACTGCCCCACCCACCACCACGCACGTGCCGAAACAAGCGGCCAGAGCGACCAAGCAGCATACGGCAAGCCAGCAATCATCGAACCCCAGGCAGCCGTGCGGTAAAAATCACCCTTAGCACGAATGCGTTCAAGAAATACTAAAAAAGGTATGAGGGCGATAAAGATAAGGAGGCCGGCTGAGAATGGTGGCAAGGTGGCAATCAGCACCAGTGCCGTGACTGCCGGAAGAATCATGCTACGAATGTTCATCCTCCTATTGTAGCGGAAGTGGGCTTCGAACGAAATGCTATACTTACCGTATACTATCTTTATGAACTATCGAGCACTTTTTGTACCAATCTTCATACTCGCTCTGGCATACTTCATTTCAAGCGGACCGCAAAGCTCGCGTGCCGCTTCATCAGTAGCCCAAACGTTTTACCGCGACCTCAAACTAGGTGATTCGGGCATGGATGTTCTTGCCCTACAAAAAATCCTTAATCGATCGGGTATTATCATTGCCACAACTGGCCCCGGATCACCTGAAAACGAAACTTCCCTCTTTGGAGCCAAAACAAAAAATGCCGTCATCCGATTCCAAGAGCAATATAGAGATGAGATCCTCAGCCCTTCTGGCCTACAACGGGGTACTGGGTATGTTGGAGCAAAAACACGTAATCTCTTACTAAAAAAGCATGCTGAGCTTCAAACAACACTGCAACAAAACCAAACATTACCCGCAGTAACATCTCCCACTAACTCAACACCGTTCGCAACCAGCTCAACGATTATGATTTATTACCCTTCCGCGTACGAAAGTTACCCCGGCAAAACAGTAACACTTAATGGGGTCGGCTTTACCGCAAATGGCAACATTCTCATCTTCAGTAAAAATGGAAAAAGAGTTCATAGCATAACCAACATAACCAGCTCAACAGGAACTTCCCTGGCATTCCGTGTGCCAAATCTTGACAATGACCGCTACGATATCAACCTCACAAACCCAAATGGTACAAGTAGGAGCATGTCATTCTTGGTTATCCTGGACAGTGCATCACCACGCAAAGTGCCCCGCATCACTAGTATTTCTCCAAGCAGTGTGGAATACGGCACCCCCGTCACCCTCTACGGTGAAAATCTTGTTGCTACCGAAAACTACCTCATCAGTAACTACGGTATTGTTGAAAATGCCACCTCATCTCCAGACAACACAAGCATTACCTTCACCCTCAAACCATTCGAGGACATCCCGCAAATTAAAGCCGGTACCGCACCAAAGCAAAATGTCTCAATCCCTGTTTTCGTGCACCTCGTAAATAAAAACGGGGTAAGCGACACCAAGAACCCGGGCACATTCACCATTCAGCTCTAGCTAAAAAAGGTATATTATATAGGTATGAAATCACTTTTCTCATTTATTAAACGCTTCCGATACTCTGTGGCTATTTGCCTTGCCGCACTCTTACTCACAGTTGCATCTGTGTATACGATCAATGCCGCTGGACCATCGATCGGTTTTCCTTTTGGAGGATTTGTGGCGTTGTCTCTTCCCTGTACATGTACCCCAGGATCATTTCTCCTAACTGTTGGTCCTCCATTAGGTGGCCAATTTGTATACGTGAGTGGCACACCTCAATTCTCAAACATGCAATTACCACGCGCTGGAGTATGGGTCCTTGGCACCTACTCACCTCCGGGTATTTGTATGATCTACGCAGGTAAATCATGTGTACCATTAGGAGCACCTCTCGGAACGATTATGCCTACCGTAGGCACCTCTTTCTAACACTCCAGCGCGGCGCAACAGAAACTAAAAAACGGGCCACACCCGTTTTTTTCGAAAATTCTAGAATCGCTTTTACAAAATATACTTACCAGCCGGGTCATCACGCACAACGCGGCCCTTGTCCATAGTAATAACACGGCGACCGAGAATGTCGACAACGCCTTTATTATGCGTGGTCAAAATAACAGTGGTGCCCAAATCGTGAATGCGCTTCAAAATTTGAACGATTTCGTACGTGTTGATTGGGTCGAGGTTACCGGTTGGTTCATCGGCAATGATAATGTCTGGGTGATTCACAATGGCGCGGGCAATAGCGACACGCTGTTTTTCACCGCCAGAAAGTTCGTGCGGAAAGCTGTTCATCTTGTGACCAAGGTCAACAAGCTCGAGGACATGTGGAACGTCGGTCGAAATATCAGAATCGCTGCGGCCGGCAACTTCCATAGCGAAGGCAATATTTTCGTAGGCGGTTTTGTTTGGCAGCAATTTAAAGTCCTGGAAAATGGTGCCGATCTTACGGCGGAGGCGGTTAATATCGTTTTTGCCGAGGCGATGAATGTCGACGGTTTCAAAAAGGACGCGACCTTCGGTTGGACGCTCTTCAGCCAAAATCATTTTCAAAAGGGTTGTTTTGCCGGCGCCAGAATGACCAACAATAGTGATGAATTCCTGTGGCTGAATAGAGAACGAAACATCGTCGAGAGCAACAGAGTCGTCCAAATAGCGCTTCGAGACTTTGTCAAAATGGATCATTTTTTCAGTATATTACAGATTGCGCTCGGCCTCAAGGAAGGGTTCAATTTCGCCAGCCAAAACAGCCTCAACATCGCGCACTTCGACCTCAGTGCGGTGGTCTTTCACAAGTTTGTACGGATGCAAAACGTATGAGCGAATCTGACTTCCCCATTCGATAGCCGTCGTTTTAGAGATGTACATGCCCTTTTCCTTGCTCTTGCGTTCATCCTCGAGCATTTTGTAGAGCTTACCGCGCAAAATATGGAGGGCTCGCTCACGATTTTGGGCCTGGGAACGCTCGGTTTCCACATGTACAGAAAGTTTTGTCGGCAAGTGCACCACACGCACCGCCGTTTCGCGCTTGTTCACATTTTGCCCGCCCGGACCAGATGAACGCGCAAAAGTAACTTCGATGTCGCTTTCTGGAATGGCGATGTCGGCTTCGGCACGCTCATCAAATTGCGGGATGACTTCTACAAGAGCAAACGATGTGTGGCGAAGCTGCTTTGCGTTGAAAGGTGAAATGCGCACCAAACGATGTACGCCTGATTCGTTCTTGAGCGCACCATACACACCGCGACCAGCGAGCTCGACGGTAATGTTACGATACCCGCCGTGGTCATTGGTGTTCGAGTGGAGCAGTGTTAATTGCCAGCCCTGCTTTTCGGCGTATTTGCGGTACATGGCAAAGAGCATTGCTGCAAAATCTTCAGCATCGTCACCACCGGCACCGGCAAAAAGCGTCATGACAGCATTACCCTTGTCGTACTTGCCGCCCTTACCGCCATTTTTGAGCTCTTCTTTGAGTTCGCCCAATTCGCGCACAAGTGCCTGAGCTTTATTTTTATCTGCCCAAAAATCACCATCAAGCATCATGGTTTCGATTTCTGAAATTCGCGCTGTAAGTGTTTTTTGCTCTTCTGATTCCATATACAAAGAAATTCCCCCGCCGAAGCAAGGGGAATTCGGCGGCCCGACACGCAACTGCCCACACGTTTGTCATGTGGACCGCCGAAGCCACGGGCACTCACCCGCAGCAGTATTAGTATGGCACTTTTACCGCCCTGCGCAAGTACACCTTGCCAAGCGCCCGCAAAGAATTTACTATTACTCGGCAAGCCTTACAGATACGCGCTTTTTTTAAAAACCAAGCCAATGTAGCTGTTTTGGTAGTTAAAATGAGAGCTCCAACAGCCCCAGGGGCATTAAGCGCAAAATAATGTAAGCCAATGTAGCTCAGTTGGTAGAGCAACGCTTTCGTAAAGCGTGGGTCGTCGGTTCAATCCCGACCATTGGCTCACGAAGTGAGACATGAGGAGACGCGGGGCGTCTCCGTGTCGGGATTGAAGCCCGATTGAGATTTTTATGACGAAGGAAATAAAAATCCAATTGGGGTACTGCTCCTGTAAGGAGCGATTCCGACCATTGGCTCAACAGTGCCGGAAACAAAAAAACCGACCACCATCCTTCAGGACAGTAGCCGGCGTGTGATACCAATTAGGGCCTGAGAATGCACATCCATCTCTGCTCGGGACGAAGCCAGTGCAGCACTTCGCGGATGTCATCGATACGAACCCTGCCGAGTTCCCGACGTTCGGCTCCGCAGGTGATGATCTTCTGATCATGAGACACACCATCCATGGCGCCCTCGAAAACATCATCTCCGCTCATGTCGACCATTTGATATGAATCGACCATGTGCCTTCTGACCCTTTCGAAGAGCGCTCGTTTTCCATGCAATGTAGCGATCGTCGTATCGACAACCTCACTAAACTTCTGGAGTGTATCAACATTTAGGCCGGTAGCGCCAATGACACACCTTGCAAAGTCGCCATAGTCCTCACAGTTTGTACCTGTTGAGTAAGCCCACCCATTCGTCTCGCGCACCACCCGCGCTAACTCCTCATCTAGCATCCGCATGGTAATCCGTACAGCCGATCTGTTTAGGCTACCAGGAAGGCAGGCGATGCTTTCATTAATACACGATGACTGTGCTTCGGGTATTGTTTCCACCATGTTCACGACATACTCACGCTCCCTTGGAGGCTTAACCGTCGTCATCGGAGCAGCCAATTTAGTCCTCACACCATCCTTATGTACCGCAAAGGGACTGCCCGAAAGCAAATCCACCAACTCTTCCAGACCCATGCCGCCGACTGCAACAACGGTCATGTTCGCCGGGACATATGAACGATCGTAACACTCTTGTAAATCACGCCGCGAAATACACCACGACGCAATTGATTGAGGAGTGCCAATTGGGTGCACAAATCGGGAAAAGAATGTGTCACCGAAGACCGCATCATTTTGACGCAGTTGAACTTTCAACCTCATGGCGTCCTGATGTTGCCGACCGTACTCACTCATGATCACCCTTCGCTCATGCTCAACTCCTTTTCTAAGCTGAGCCAAGAGCAGCATGTGACCAAAAATGCCGAGTGCTTTTTTGAGCATGCCATTCTTGGCGGGGAGTGAGAACGAGTATTTGGTATACGGGAAGCCCGTCGTACCAAAGTCCGCAGATCCGCCATGGCCAGAGAAGAAACGCCTCATTTCTTGATAACTCATTATCCCATTCATAGAGGGAAGATGCTCCACAAAATGCTGAAGTCCTTCCATTCCAACAGGGTCATGACGAGCCCCGCTGTGAACAACGAAGCCGACGTACTGCCAGGGTTTTCCCGGCCAGTGTGCTGCGCGAACAGTTAACCCATTCGGCAGTATTGCCGTTCTAAATTCCGCATACGGATCCCACATCTTCATGCATATCCTTCTAATTGAGATTTGTGGTGTTGTGATTGCCCTAACTGATATTTCAGAGAGCTTAATTACCCAATATAATATCATTATATTGGGTAATTGTCAAATGTTTTTAACTATAGCTTGATGAGTTGATACGGGTATAGGAAGAACCTACTCCACCCTCCTATTAATCTCCACCTCGGCACACTTAGCGAGCTCAAGGAAATCATCCATGTCCTTCATACTAAACTCACGCGGCTTGGTGTCTTTTACACAGAAGACTCCAACAGGTAAATTGGTTTTATAATCATACAAAGACTGCCCCGCATAAAATCGTACATGCGGCTCGCCCTTTACCATCGGGTTATCAGCGAAACGTGGGTCTTCAAGCGTATCATGGATGACCATGAGCATTTCAGACATAAGTGCGTGGCCACAAAATGAATTGTCTCTCGGACCACCAGTCGCACGCAGCCCTTGTACGGACTTAAACCATTCACGGTCCTTGTCTACAAGGGTGATGGTTGAAATAGGAACAGAAAATCGCTTAATAGCCTCTTTCGTAATTCGGTCAAACCGTTCCTCCGGCTTCGTATCTAATAAGTGCAATCCTTCAAGCGCACAAACGCGCGCTTTGTCATTTATTGGAATAGGTGCTTTTTGCATATGCTCACAAAGATTAATGAATCGATATGAGCTTCGCGAGCTTCTTACCTCTAGTATACCAAAAAATGATTAAACAAGTATCTCGATCCCCACAAAAAAGAGCACGCTCCCGCTCGTATCGAGAATTGGTGAGACGAGTAATTCAACCTCATACAGTTCGCCTGTTTTCGTCTTATTCGTCATTCTTGATTTTATAGATTCCTTTTTCTCGAGTATTTTGTCCCACATGTCTGTATAAAATTCTTTTGGCATGTGTCCACCCCACAACTGTGAAGGTTTTTTACCAATTGCTTCATGAGCAGAATAGCCGGTTGCAGCCTCTACCGCCTTGTTTATAAACAAAATAATTCCGCGCGGGTCTATAATAATTACCTGCTCAATCATCTGTTCAAACACCCGATTGAGCGTCCCACATCGTGCACACTTAATTTCTACACCAAACAATGCATCGGGTTTTGCGAGCACCTTCTTGCAGTTCGAGCATCTAATTTTTTTTGACTCATCCATGTGTTCTTGTTCAGAATGTTCAGTATTCATAGTGTACGTTTATTGCTGGGTTCGCACGTCACCTTTCCTGTGACGGATGATCCATCCTAACACACCAGCACCAAGCGCACTAAGGAGTACGAGTACGATGATCCAGAAGTAAGTCGAGATGAATGCAATTAATCGCACGAACAGAGAGCGTGTGATCTCAATTTTGAGGGCTGGCTCAAGCGTACTGATTGCCCCACGGGCGTCTTTGTTTACCGCCGTCAGCACATAGGTGCCGGCTGGGACCTTTTCGCCCCATGTAAATTTGAATTCTCCCTTTGTGTTTGACTGTGCCTGGTCAGTAAATTGCTGGCCAGAAACCGCATCACTCAACGTAAATGTAATGGTTGACTGAGGGAGCGTGCGGCCAGTAAGACGGAGTGCGTATTCTTCATCAATGCTCTTAGGGTACGAAGTAATGATCAAACCTTTGACTTCGCGAATGGTAAATTCCACTGTTTCAGTAGTTTTATTGCCCGCACGGTCGAATGCTTTTATGATAAGGAGCTTTTTGCCATGAGTGAGGGCTTCTGGCTTATATACACCGTTTGGCATATCTTCTGGGCGCACGGTGATAATGTCATTCTCATTGGTGAAAAATGTAAGTTCATAGCGGTCGATGCCCGAAGTGACGTCGGTGGCCTTGAACGCGATATCTGGTCGAGGATCATCAGTCGAATCGCCGCCGAGCAAGGTAACAGCAAATTGTTCTGGCGCCTTTGAGTCAACCTGGAAACGGTAATGGCTAACTACTCCCCATCCCGATTTATCTCTGTACTGGAGATGGAAGTAGTGTATGCCGTCATCCAAACCGCTCACTTTTTTCTCGGTTACATTTGTGTCACCGGTGCCAGATGGTGTTGTGCGAGGTTGCTTGTCTGCCACAGAACGCACGGCTGTCACTCCTTCTGGAATCTCCCATCGGAAAACTGCTTCCGTGGCTGAATACCATTTATTATTGTTTGGATGCGTAGGCGAAATAATTGCTGGAATCTCTGATGTACCCGTAGGCGAAGGTGCTGGTGCGCGAACTGGAGCACTTTGCGGAACAACCTTTGCGGCACTCAGTGTGAGTTTAGTACCGGTCATGTCAGTGAGCACATTGGTGCCCTGCCCGTCATTAGCTAGAACGGAGCCACCCGTAAGCGCAAGTTCAGCATCACCTGCTGCCTTTACTTTAAAAGTGATAGTGACAATTTTGCCCGACGCTCCAGTATAGCCAGGATTCATGACCACACCCTCAAAGTGCGCTGTTCCGTCAGTATTTGAAAATGTTGGGTCCTCTGCCCACACACTTACCACTGAACCAACCTTTGACACCGAAGTAACTTGCAACAGTTCCTTAGGAAAGGTAACAGTACCTGAAAAAGCGTTCACCGCTGCATCGCTCGAAGACACGTTCACCACAGCCTGCAGTGTATCTCCAACAGAATACGCTTGCTTTGGAGTAGCAACAATAAGCTTCGCAGCAAAAACACTCTGTGGCGTACTTAGAAGTGCCGCACACATAATTATTGCGCAGACAACGAGGTCACTGAACGTGATTATTCGTTCATTTTTTGATTTCGCTTGTGCACCACGCCAAAAGCTAAGAACAGACATAGGAATACTATCAGTATACCTGGAACGATACGCTGACTCATAGATAATCTGTGGAGAGGTTCTACGACTGCAATACGGTAATTTCCCTTTTTATCCACCGCTTTTACGTATACATACCCATCTGCACGGGAATTACGCAATGAGTGCGGACTTTCGGCCCTTTCCCACTGCAGCTTATTAAAATCTTTGGGCTGCAAACTCTCAGCAACCTCATAGTATGCAACGCCCGATTGCTTATCTGTTGTGGTAAAGACGACCACAGGATGCCCCGGACCGAGCAGCGGGTCGTCAGTAATTTCGGGCACGAATGATTCGGGCATTTCATTGTCTGGAATATCAATTTTGATATTCTCCTTACCCGCAACAATAGGCAATGTCTGCGCTGGTAGAATAAGTGAATCCTCGCGTGGCTCAGGCAAATTTAAATAGACTTTTGTACCACGGGCACTTACTTGAAATGTTACCTCGTCTGACGTGGCCATTTTCTCAGTATTAGCCTGCATAAAAATGGTGACGAGGCGTCCACCTTTACCCGTAAAACCTCCCGGGATAATACCCGAGAATGTGAGCATGCGCGTTTGTTCGTCATACGTCGGCTTGTCTAGGAAAATTGGCATCACAGAGTTACCTGTCGAAACATCAAGAATAGTGAATTCCTCTGGAATTGGTACCGTCACAGTCAGTGTGTTCACCGACTCTTCGGCCGTAATGTTGAGGGCCGCCACAAATTGGCCAGACGTGCCGACAGTCATCTCTTGAGTGTCAAAATAGAGCTGAGCGGCATGGGCAGGTGTTGGTGCAGCGCTCACAAAAAGCGCACATAGCACCATAATCGCACCGACGACTATAGTCTGTGAACCATGTGGAGTCTCTTGATTATTTTTTGATACAAATATCATACGGTTTATGTTAACTGCAGCCCACTAACCCGTCCAGTCATACGCAACAATCGAGAAGTCAATAAGGTTCACCTTACCATCGGCATTGAGGTCGTACTCCACTTTCGGCTTCGGACGCTTATACCAGTAGGCCAGGATCGAGAAGTCAATGAGGTTCACCTTGCCGTCTTTGTTGAGGTCACCTCGCTTGTATGTACCACCGGTACCTCCAACCCCGGCAGTTTGTGTACGAGCGACATTTTTTGATCCAACTTTAAATGCAACAAGTTTAGAAAGACTTGAAAAGTCATCATTCACTTTTGAACGGGACTGTACGGTGTGACTGTCTACACCAAGTTCATAGCTATCAAGCTTATACACCCACGTACCGTCACTACTCGACACCGCATTCTTTACTACCTCTTTTTCCGAGTGAAAATAGAGACTAACCGTTGAACTGGGCGCTGTTTGACCAAGCACCGTCAAAATATCGCCGAGCTTTACCTCAACCTTGTCTGTGGTGATTGTTGGCGGCAAAAAAATACCGCTAATAACCGTCGTGACGCCATTTGTCACAGCAATGGTATATGTCTGTATGGTCGAGCGTTCGCCACGACTATCTGTGGACCAAATACCGAACGAAAACGTACCTGTTGAAAGACCACTGAGCGTGATCTCGAAGCGTGCATCTGGACCAGCCATAGATTCAGCAGCAAGCTGACCGTCCTTGGTAAGAGTCACCTTACTGAGCGGGTATGCAATACCGCGAAACACGGCTTGGTTTGGTGTTGCTGTAACACCTCCC
>JACCDM010429046.1_pt1 | contig 26878 bp, 23 predicted proteins | sample 7445851 | NCBI WGS metagenome assembly JACCDM01 (sample SAMN15323438, study PRJNA562643) | freshwater metagenome | isolation source: river surface water | place: USA:Blue River Watershed | collected 2017-08-16
ATAGTGGAAGTTTCTTTAATGGAATAAGTGTTGTATCAGGTTCATCTCAAATTGATCATGATTTAACTACAAATTTCGTTAGTAATGAACATATCGACCACTCTTCCGTATCAATTACCGCAGGAGCTGGATTAACCGGTGGGGGTGATATAACAACTACTAGAACATTAGATATAGGAGCGGGTGATGGTATTACGGTGAATGCAAATGATGTTGCAGTAAACTCTACCGTTGCAAGAACAAATTCGGCAAACACATTTAATGGTAACCAAACTATTACAGGTTCATTATTTATAACACAGGATTTAATAGTTCAAGGTTCATCATCAATTCAAACTATTAGTTCTTCTACATTAAACATTGGAACTAATTTAATTACAGTTAATGCTTTAAATCCAGGAACACGATTTGGTGGATTATCAGTAATAGATAGTGGTTCATCACCACAAGTTTCTGGTTCTTTGTTATTTGATTCAATTAATGACCAATGGGTATTTGTTCACCAAGCAGTATCGGGCTCGTCAATAACATCATCGGTTTTATTAATGGGGCCACAAAGTTTTGATTCTTTAGGTTCTGAAATTTATCCTACAACAAACAAAGTAATAAAGTCGATTAATTCCGAACATATTGGTGATTCAAACATTACCGATACTGGTACATTAATCACATTAGGTTCAAATACATCAGTAACAGGTACATTAGTAGCAACAGGAACTTCATTAGTTTCTGGTTCATCACAAATATCACATGATTCGACAACGGGATATGTAGCAAATAGACATATAGACCACACCGCTGTATCAATCACTGCGGGTAATGGTTTAAGTGGTGGAGGTGATATATCATCGACAAGAACTATTAGTCTTGATACAACATCAGTAACGTTTACAGATGGCGTGAAAACCAAAATGAATACTGAAAATGTAATAAGTAGTTCTGCGCAAATCACATCTTTACCTTCAGTAGATACTGATGATTTGACCGAAGGTTCTACAAAACTTTATTATACTGATGCAAGAGTAAAAACAAAATTAAGTGCTGAAGGAGTAATTAGTGGTTCATCTCAAGTTTTCTCTGGAATTAGTGGAGATATATTAATTGCATCAAATGGTACTGCTACAATTCAAGCGAATTCAGTAGCTTTAGGAACTGATACGACAGGTGATTATGTTGCAAGTTTAGTAGCGGGAACTAATATTACTTTATCTAATAATAGTGGCGAAGGTGCAACTCCGACAATTGGATTAACAAATAATTCAATTACAATTGCAGGAACTTCGACTTCTTTAGGGGGTTCTATTACTGCGGCAACAATATTAAGTGGAACTGGAGTAGTTTCAGGTTCATCTCAAATTGATGTTTCATCTACAACGGGTGATATTGCATTAGGAACTAGAACATCTGGTAACTATGTAGCAACTATTACTGCTGGAAGTGGATTATCATCGACAGGTGCAACAACCGGTGAAGGAATTTCACATACACTTTCTATACCAAATGGTGGAGTAAGTAACGCAATGTTGGCTAACTCTACAATTAGTGGTATATCGTTAGGTTCTAACTTAGCAACCTTAACAATTGGAACGGGGTTAAGTGGAACTTCATATAATGGTTCTACTGGTGTAACAATTGCAAATACCGGTGTAACTTCAAACGTTGCAGGTACGGGTGTTAGTGTAAGTGGTGCTACCGGTGCAGTAACAATTTCCATCGGACAATCAGTAGCAACATCGGCATCACCTTCGTTTGATAAAGTTTTATCAACAAATAATGGTAATGCTGAAAACTTTAAAGTAGGAGACGATGCTTGGATAGGAGATGTTAATGCTGCTAATACAATTAGAATTAAAGGGCAGCAAGATGCAACCGCGGGATACATTACTTTTGGTAATCAGACTACAGCTTTAGGTTTAACAAACTCCACAACATTAACATGGGGAGCCTCATTTACTGCAACCGGTGATGTTACTGCATATTCTGATAGAAGAGTTAAAGAAAATATTCAAACTATTGATGGTGCATTAAATAAAGTATTGAAATTAAGAGGTGTAACTTACAATAGAATTGATACCGATGATAAATCAGAAAAAATTGGTGTTATTGCACAAGAAATTCAAGAAGTATTACCACAAGTTGTAAGTGAGGAAAATGATAGATTATCAGTTGCCTATGGTAACTTAGCTGGTATATTCATTGAAGCTATTAAAGAACAACAAGTTCAGATACACCAATTAACATTGGAGATAGAAAATTTAAAGAAACAAAAGGGTTTATAATAAATGTTTGATGTATATTTTACCACCGGTATAGGTAAAATCAATACGGGAGTAGATATTTGGGTAAATAACTGGCTGAGTGAAGTAAGTAATAACTTAGAAACTCAGCCGGTTTTACTTATTTATAGGAACAAACCAATTGATTTTAATTTTGAAATACCAATTGAACATTATTGGTATAATGATGAAAACGGAAATCATAAAGACATTTTTGAAGAAAAATTTAAAGAATGTAGAAGAGTAAATATATTGCATGCTCATTATACACCCTTAGAATTAATTGAAGAAAATTTGGATAAATTATGGAGTTATATAATTCATAATGATTTATCAAAAGTTTATGTTCAAAGTGGGCTATCGGATTTACAATTTGGATGGATACCACATTATTCAAAAGAATGGGAAAATAAAATTTTAATAAAAGCAAAGAACAAAGTTTGGGTAGGATTATATGAATTATACGAAGATGTATTTAGTGATTATATTTCCATACAATCTTATTACAAATTTACAAATAATAAAAAATTATCTGATTCAATTAAAATAGGATTTACTTCTAGATGTGAAGTGAGGAAAAATCCACATTATTTAGATGGATTAGAAGGTTATATGTTTACAAATATACGACCTTTTCAAAAGACCTGGAAAAAAGAATTAAATCTGGATTTCTCAAAATTAAAAAAAATACAATTTGAAAGTGAATATAGTCAAAAATACTATGATATGGATTGGGGAATTTCTCATTCCGCTTTTAATGCTGAACCATTTGGTTATTCAATATTTCAAAATGTAGATTGGGGAAAATTACCAATTTTAAGTGAAGACTGGTCTCCTGATATAAATTATAAATTTAGAGCTGGTAATAAAAAAGAATTTGTAAATATTTATAAGAGTATCACTCAATTATCATATGAAGAGAAAAACAAAGAGTTTCAATCTTTAAAATCTCAACTAATAGATAAATTTAGTGATAATCAAAATTGGACAACAAAATTATTAAATATATACAATGCCTAGAACAGCTGGAAATACCCTTTCGTTAGGAAATCTTAAAGTGGCAACCGCAGCTGCGGCCAGTTCATTATCCTCTGCAGCAGGAACTACATCGGGGCCAATTGCAATGTCTGAATTTGGAATCGATTCAGTTGATTCAATAAGTGGTTTTACTTATGTGAAAGAATCTACTGGAGAAACATTTACATTAGGATTTACTGATGCGGGTAGCCGTTTTCTAAGTAGAATTGGTAGTGTAACTAATAACTTTACATGGAGTTTATCAGCAGGAGCTGAATTTTCTATTCAATCAAATCCTCCTTATAATCCAACTATTACTGCAAACGCCATAGGTAATTCTGCTACATTATCTGCTCCAACCGCTAGAACTTTATCGGTGGTGTTTAGAGATACATTTAATGATCATGCAACGGGATATAATACTCAAAAAGATAAAACTGTTTATAATGTAGATGATTATGCAGGTGCTAGTGGGCTGTGTTTACATTTAGATGAGGATGTTTTAATGAGTGATGGGACTACTAAAAAAGCGGGTGATTTAGTTGAGGGCGATATAGTTCGTTCTTATTACCCACCTCATAGTGATACCCTTACTGATTTTAATTTCTATGATTGGACTTATTACACTCCAGGTGGGATATTAGTAGATTCATATGTTAAAGATGTAGCTTATACATTTGTTGATAGATGGAATATTGTAACAACCGATAGTGGTTCAGTTAGAGGAAACGGTGAGCATCCAATGATGGTGTATGACATAAATGAAAACATTTATAAATTTAAACCATTAGGATTAGTACAAGTTGGAGATAGATTTATAAAGGTGGCATTAGATGGAAGTATTGAAGAGGTAAATGTATTATCAAATGATGTTCAAAGTTCAACAATAGAAGTTGTTTCAATAGATGTTGAGGAAGTGGATACTTATTTAGTAAATGGATTCGTGACTCACAATAAAGGAGCTAACTCATTTGCGGGATACTCAATTTCCGCTACACCTACTGTATCAGTTTCAACTGTAACAATCGGTGGAGAAACTTATAGAAGATTAACTCTTTCGACAAATAGTGCAGTAACATCGCCTGGATCAACTGCCATTTCAGCAAACTTCTCATTCGATATTCAAATTGCATCGGATAGTGGATTCTCAAATATATTAGTAGCACCAACATCATTTAGTGGAACTACATATGATTATAAGAGCGGAACAGCTATTTATGCAAGAGCTAGATTAAATTTTGCGGGATTACAAACTTCTTATGGAAGTAGTGCAACTGGATAATAAATTATTCAAAATTTTGGTGTAAAATCAGATAAATATAGAGTTATGAAAAAAAACTCAATATTTATAGATATACATTTTTATCATAATCTAAAAAAATAAAATGGAAATTAAGAAGTTATTGCAAGAAGAGTTACAAGAAATAAGTCAAATCAGAGCAGAGTACACTAATTTGTATGCTAACTTAGGTTTGATTCAGGTTAAAATCAAAGAATTGGAAGGAGAAAGTTTATCTTACTATCAAGGTTTAGAACAACTAAAAGAAAAAGAAACTTTAGTGTTCGAAAAATTAAAACAAACTTATGGTAATGGAACGATAGATTTGGAGACCGGAGAATTCAAACCAACTATTGAATAGTGTTTCGTAGTTGATTTTAATATTTATATAAGATTAACTCAGAAAATTAAATTAGAATTAATATGGCAGAAAAAATTGTATCACCTGGTGTTTTTACGAGAGAAAACGACCTTTCTTTCTTACCACAGGGTATATCACAAATAGGTGCAGCTGTTGTAGGGCCGACAGAGAAAGGGCCAGCGTTCCTTCCAACATTAATCCAAACACAGGCTGAATATGAAGCTATCTTTGGAACACCTAAAGATTATTATACTGGATACGCAGTTCAGAATTATCTTAGAGATGCTGGAGCGGTAACGGTAGTAAGAGTTGCTGGAGTAGGGGGTTATACCCTTAGTGATGCATACGAAGTAATTGCATCTTCTGGTTCAACTTCCGCATCAATCGCAATATTAGCACCGGCTACAAGTTCAAACGATATTGAACCTTTATTACAAGGAGGAAATAATGGAGCTTTTAGAGCTGTTGGTACAGGATTAACTGCTGTAAGTGCTAGTATTTTCAAAGCAGATTCAAATACAATCGATGATATATTTGGAACAAATCCTTTCTTTGGTAAAAAACTTTATGCATATAATTTCTTTGACATCAGAGAAGCTGGTTCAGATTTGAGTGCAAGTTTTGCTAATGCATCTTTATCTCAAATTACATTGAGCTTTGCATCATCATCGGCACAAGATTTATCTGGAACGGCTAACTCACCTGCATATAGTGATGCTTACACACCTTGGGTAGTATCTCAAACTTACAGTGGTACAAGATACAATCTATTTAAGGTGCATACTTTAGCAGATGGTGAAGCTGAAAATAAAAGATTTAAAGTTCAAATCTCAAGTGTTAAATCATCAGATGGTACTACATTTGGTACATTCTCATTGTTAATCAGATCTTACGATGATACTGATAAGAGAAAGACTGTATTTGAACAATATAACAATTTAAATTTAGACCCTGCATCTCCTAACTTTATCGCTAGAAGAATTGGTGATAGAGTAATTTCAATAGATGCAAATGGTAAGATTACCGAAACTGGTAATTATTCAAATAGAAGTAAGTATATTAGAGTTGAAGTTGCAGATGAAGGAACTTATCCTTTAACTGCTATTCCATTCGGACACGCTGGATACGATGTTCCATTTAATGTAACAACTGCAGCGTTATTCCCAGTAGTATCATATACAACTGCATCTTTTAGTTCATCAGTATTCTCAAGTGGATTTAATTTTGGTGTAACAAATAACCAAAACTATTTAAAACCACTTCCTGCGAACACTGTGACTGGTTCAAACAAAGTATTTGCTTTGGATGGTAGTGGTTCGAATTCAGTTGGAAACGAATTCAACATGAACTTAAGTTCAGCTGAAACTTCTGATTCTAATCAATTGGCGATGAGAAATTTCGTTGTAGCATTTCAAGGTGGATTCAATGGACAAGACCCTACTGTAGTTATTAAGAAGGGTTCGGATATTGAAGCAACAAACACTCAAGGATTTGATTGTTCAGCTTCAACTGCAAGTGGTTCAGTAGCATACGCAAAAGCATTAAACGCAATTTCTAATCCAGATGAATTTGATATTAACTTATTAGTAACTCCTGGTATTATTAGAGAATTCCATCCTTATGTAACAACTAAGGCAATTGATGTATGTGAGGAAAGAGAAGATGTATTCTATATTGCTGATTTTGCTGGAGCTAATGCAACAATAACTGAAGCAGTTGAGCAAGCGTTAGGAGAAGATACTAACTATGCTGGTACATACTACCCTTGGATTAAAACAATTGATGTAAATACAAATAAATTAGTAGCAGTTCCACCTTCAGTATTGATGGTAGGTACATTCGCACAAAACGATAGATTGGGTGCAGAATGGTTCGCACCAGCAGGTTTGAATAGAGGTGGTATCAGCGGAGCTGTTCAGGTATTGAATAGATTAACTCAATCTGAAAGAGATACTTTATATGAAGGAAAAGTAAACCCAATTGCAACATTCCCTGGACAAGGTATTAGTGCATTCGGACAGAAAACTTTACAAGATAAAGCATCTGCATTAGATAGAATCAACGTAAGAAGATTGTTAATTAACTTGAAAAAGTTTGTTGCATCAACTTCAAGATTCTTAGTATTCGAACAAAATACTGCACAAACTAGAAGTAAATTCTTAAACACTGTAAACCCTTATTTGGAGAGTGTTCAACAAAGACAAGGTTTATACGCGTTCAGAGTGGTTATGGATGAAACAAATAATACACCAGATGTAATTGATAGAAACATTTTAGCTGGTTCTATCTTCTTACAACCTGCGAAGACAGCTGAATTCATCACAATTGATTTCAATATTCTTCCGACAGGAGCTACATTTAATGTATAATTTGAATTAGGTAATATTTATATAAAAGATTAACATAACATGGCAGAAGTATTAGAATTTAATGAGATGTTCTATACGAACTTCGAACCAAAGATGAAAAACCGTTTCATCTTCGAAGTTGACGGTATCCCTTCATATTTGGTAAAGGCTGGTAACAGACCAACTATTCAATTTGAAAAGGTAACTTTAGACCACATCAATATCAAAAGACAATTGAAAGGTAAAGGTGAGTGGCAAGATTTAACAATTACACTTTATGACCCAATTGTTCCATCAGGGGCACAGGCGGTAATGGAGTGGGTTAGAACTTCTCATGAATCTTTGACAGGTAGAGATGGATATGCAGAATTCTATAAGAAAGATGTAGATTTCTATATGTTAGGGCCAGTAGGTGATAAGATTGAACAATGGAAATTAAAAGGAGCATTTATCTCTCAAGCTAACTTCGGTGAATTAGATTGGAGTAACGCTACAGATCCTGCGACAATCGAATTAACACTTACTTACGATTACGCAATATTGGAATTCTAATTACTCTCAATATATACTCAGAGGGATATCAGAAATGGTATCCCTTTTTTTATTTCTATAACTTAATGATTTTCAGTAAGAAAATTTTTTATAAAAATATTGATTAGTGCTTGGAAAAATCAAATCTTTTTATTACCTTTACTATGTAATAAGAGATAACCCCTAAAAGATATGAAAGAACCACACATCACCCGACATTGGCTTTACAACGGCCAATCCATAGTATTGGTTCTATTCCCTAACGGAGTAGAAAGAGTAATGACGAGAAGAAACTTCGTCAGTCAACAAAGAGAAGGATTTTGGACAATTGGATTGAACTAATATGAAAGATACCTTCTACATAAGTGGATTAGGTTGGGTGAGAGAAATCACCATCAACCGATTAAACGAAAATGGGATAAATGAACCCTATACCGAATACGAAATTGTAACCCCTAATTCTAAATAATATGAACGACTTTGATTTCTTCTCCGTATCCGCTTCCTCTAATAAAATCACTTCTTTAATGAAACTTCCTAATGTGAAGCGTGAAAAAATAGAAACTAGAGTTTATTATGGTTCAGGTAAATTTCCTAAAACATTATACAAAGTAAATCTGGCATTCTTCGATGTGATGGAGTATGGACATTATGATGCTAGAAAGCGGGCTAATGATTATGTAGAATCCCTATTGGCTACAAAACCTGATAATGTGATACTGAGTACAAAATTTTATCCAGTAGATTAAACTCTTAATTCAGTTGAATATAAAAGTGATAGAAATCCTATCACTTTTTTTTTATTTTTTTAAAAAGATTATATATATCTATATACAACAAATAAGTTTTATTATGCAAGAAAAACAGTACGATTTTCCGACAGAGGTTATAGATTTACCATCTCAAGGATTATGTTATCCAGAAGGTCATCCATTGGCGAGTGGAAAGATTACTTTAAAATATATGACCGCAAAAGAGGAAGATATCCTTTCTTCTCAGAATTTAATTAAAAAAGGAATTGTATTAGATAAATTACTAGAATCAGTAGTAGTTGGAACATCCATCGATGATTTAATCATTGGTGATAAGAATGCAATTTTCTTAGCAACTCGTGTTCTAGGATACGGGCCAAACTACGAAGTGGAGATAACTGACCCTTTTAGTGGAGAAAGACAGAAAGTAACTATCGATTTAGGTAAAGTTCAAACAAAGGATATTGATTTTACTAAACTTAAAAGAAATAATGTTTATGATTTTTCATTACCTTCAGATGGGACAAAAATTAAATTCAGATTGCTTACACATAAAGATGAGCAGAATATAACAGCAGAAATTCAAGCATTAGAAAAGTTATCTAAGGGTGCAAATCCTTCCGATGTTACAACTAGATTAAGATATATGATTTTAGAGGTTAATGGAAATACTGATAAATCATTTGTAAATAAATGGGTTACAAATAGTTTTAAAGCATCTGATAGTAGAGCGTTTAGAAATCACGTAAAGGAAATAACACCGGATTTAGAATTGAAATTTGAATTTGTATCAGATATAACAGGTGAGACGGAGGCGCTGGATATCCCCTTTGGGATTAACTTTTTTTACCCTTCCAACTAATTACTCTGCTATACTTCATGAAGAGTTGTGGAGTATGGTTCAATTCGGTAATGGATTTACTTGGCGAGATGTTTATACGATGCCAATACATTGGAGAAGATTTTATTTGAAAAAGTTGGTTGATTTAAAGAAGAAAGAAAAAGAAGAGATGGATAAGGTTAATAGAAAAAGACCTGGTGGTAGTAAAGTAAAAATGAGATAAGGGGATATTTTCCCCTTATTTTTTTATTGTAATATTTATATTCGTATAATAATAACTAAAAATGAAAACTCAAAAATCACTAAAAAAAGAAGGTTTGTTTTCTATGGCTGATAGATTTGTAGCTGATTTCTTTGATAGGTTAAAAAAAGGAGCTGCTGATCAAGTAATTAAAAAAGCTGAAAACGCTAAACTTCCTGCTGAAGTTGTTGAAAGAATGAAAAGAATGGAAAAGGATGCCGAAGAGTTTAGAAAATTTTTAAAAAGTTTATAATAAATGTCTCAAAATCTACAACAATTAAGGGATATCCAACAAAGTATAAATAACCTGAAAGAGAGGCAAATCGAACTTCAGGCTAGAGGGGAAGAATTGGATCAAGCTCAGCTTGATCGTTTAAATAGATTAGAAGATAAAGAAAAGGCCTTATTAAGTTTACAACAAAGAATTGTAAACGAAAGATATAGAGGAAATAGAATATCTGGACAATTAACTGAAATATTTAGTGATCAATTAAATGAGTTGGCGTCTATCAGTAGCGTTTATTCTAAATTGACAGAAAAACAAAAAGAATCAGTTGATACTTCTAGAAATGAATTAAGAAGTATTATTTCTCAACAAAATGCTTCAGAAGAACAAGTTGAAATAATTACTCAAATTTCAAACAAAGCTCTTCAATTACAGGGAATACAACAAAAATTAGCAGAAACGGATTCAAGTAAAATAGAATTACAAGATGCGTTAAGAGATAAGCATGATGGAGTTGTTACAAATGTTGAGAGAGAAATTGCAATGGCTCTTGCACAAAATAAAATCACCGAAGAGCAGGCTTCTAAGCTAACAAGTTTATTACAAACTCAACAAGATGGATTGCAAGTAGCCGAAGAATATGCAACTGTATCCGCTGAAACTAAGGAACAAATAGCGGGACAAATTGCGGCTTACGATAAAATGAAGAAAAGTGTATTAGGGGTATTAGATACCGTTCGTATGACTCTTCAAACTCCTCAAGCTATGATTGTAGCGGCATCCGCAGCAGCTGGAAAATTTGCATCTGCTATGGCAGATGTGAACAAACAAACTGGTGCATTTGTTGTATCTACTTCTCTTTTATCATTTGTATTTGATGATGCTGCTGGAACATTATCCCAAATGGCTAAATTAAGTGGTGATGTGGATGAAGCTACACTTGGTGCACAACTCAACACTAATTTATTAGCATTAGGGATGGGAACATCTGGAGCTGAAGCCGCTTCTTTAGTAAATTCTTTTGGTAATTTAAGGGGTGTGAGTCGTGAAGTAAGTGAAAACATGGTGGCGAATGTTGCAAACACCGCATTGATGAGTAATCTTTTGCCTGGACAGGTAATGAAGGATATAGAGAGCAACACCGAAGCAATGGCACTTTACTCAAAGGGAACAGGTCAGAATTTTGCAGATGCAGCAATTCAGGCAGCTAAATTAGGAGTATCAATCGGAACTACTGCAAAGATGGCGGAAAATCTTTTGGATTTTGAAAGTTCGATTGAAAAAGAATTAGAATTAAGTGCTATGTTGGGTAGAAACATTAACCTTAACCGTGCAAGAGAATTGGCATTTACTAATGATTTGGAAGGAATGACTAAAGAAATTCTTAATCAAGTTGGAGGTATTGATGCATACAATAAAATGGATCCTATTTCCAGAAGGCAAACTGCGGAAGCATTAGGCCTATCAGTTGAGGAACTTAATCAAATGGTAGCGAATCAGGGAAAACTTGATCAAATAAGTAAAGATTACGGTAGTAATACTGCAAAGGCGTATCAAATGATTAAAGGAATGGCCACACAATTTGGTGGGCCGATAGCAAGTGGGGTAACATTTTTTGTAGGAGAATTGATTAGAGCAAAAATGACAGCTGCGGCAATAAATGGGCAAAGTGTGTTGGGTTCATTGGTTCCAGGAAGAATACGAAATTTATTTAGTAGAGGTGGAGCAACACCTACTGCACCAACTGGGCCAACCACACCGGCTCCACAAAATTCAGTAGGAAATCAATTAAATCAAACAGGTAATGCTACCGGTGGAAGAAATATGACTAATTTGATAAGAGGTGCAGCCGCAATTCTTATTTTATCAGCTGCCTTATATGTTGCAGCAAAGGCATTTCAAGAATTTGGAAGTGTTGAATGGGAATCAGTTGGAAAAGGTTTAGTTGGAATAGCAGGATTGGCTGGAATTGCATATTTACTTAGTAAGGTTGAAAAAGATATGGTTCAAGGTGCATTGGCAGTTGGTATATTAGGTGTTGCGTTAATTCCATTTGCATTTGCGATGAGTTTAATTGCAGGGCTAGATTGGACAGCAGTTGGAGCCGCGGCATTAGGATTGGTATTATTTTCAGCAGCGATGTTTGGATTGGGTGCATTATTATCAGGGCCTGGTGCAGTATTATTTGGTGCAGGAGTTTTAGGGCTTATAGCATTGGGTGGAGCGATGATTGTTTTTGGAGCCGGATTGATGATGGTGGGGAATGGAATAAATTCAATAATTTCATCCTTTTCACTTTTAGTTGAGCAGGTATCTGCAATGTCACAATTAAGTTTCCTTCCTATATTTGGATTAGCAGCGGCATTAGCTGCATTAGCTGTCTCATTGGGAATGATTGGAACTATGGGATTATTAGCGTTGCCGGTATTAGCTGGATTGGGAGCGGTAGGTGGATTAGCGGCAGGAATATTCGGCGGAGGTGAAGGTAATGAAGATAGTAGTTTATTAAGTGAAATAAAAGGATTGAGACAAGATTTATCAGCGGGTAAAATTGCTGTATATATGGATGGACAATTGGTTACAGCTCGAGTTGCAAATACAGCATCTAAAAATCCAGTAACATAAAATGCCTACATTATTAGAATTATTTAATAAATCTGATTTAAAAAAACAGATACCTCAACCTAAAGCTACAACTTATGAAGCTGCTAGGGGGCAATTTCTTGTCGATAGAACAAATAAATTAGGAAATGAATTAGAAAAACGTTTTGATCCTCTTACTGAAACTGCGTTAGAACAGGAATTAAGTGGATTGAGACCTATGAGATTAGTTAATTCTCCTACATTATACGGGACTGATATTGTTAGAATTACTACTCGCAAAACTTCTGATGTAGATGCAATGAAACTTTCCAAAAATCCAAATGCTCAAATAAGTTTGGGTAAGATTGGTAGATTTTTGGAAAAGAGTACTAAATTTGTAAATAAAAAATTAGGTATTCCGCAAAATGTTTTTCCAACTTATGTAATCAGTACAAAAGAATTTAAGGAAGGATTAACTCCTAACAAAATGATTACGTTAGGTGATATTACAAAAGATGCCAGAGGAACTGCATTGGGGAGATTCTTAAAAGAAACTGGAGCAGGAACACCTTCTCAATTGGCAAAGCAAACCGTTGGTAAGGCGATTAATTTAGGAAAGACTGTAATTAGAACTGCACTTTTAGGAGATAGATATGTTCCAATAACTTCAGGTAGTTTAGATAATTTTAATCAAAAATATTCCGAAAGCGAGAAGGATGGAATTTATAGTGTATCAATGGGTGATTTAACAAGACCTGATTCAGGCCCATCATTTGATATATCTAAAGTTTCTCCTATTAATGGATATGACAGAACTGCAAATGGTAATTTATTTGGAACACCTAGAAAATTTGCAAACAAAGAAGTAATATATGGATTTCAATTATCAGATGGAACTGCGAATCAAAAAGCAGGTGAACCTTCAGTTCAACAACTTATAAATTTTAATTCATATAATGCGAAATATAGTGATGAAAATCCAGAGGCAGCGGTATCAGGTAGCTTAAAAACAAATCCTATTTTAGAATTTATAAAACCTAAATCGTTACAAAAAAATAATTGGAAAAAAGATAGATACTCAACTGATAATACTGCTAAATCATATCACAATGGCGGAGAAACTACTTATGATAATAGATTAGATTCTAGACGAGGTCTTTACACCGATAGAGATATATTAAATCAGACGGGTAGATTAAGTGTGAATGAATTAGCAACCGTAAAGTATAATGGAAGAACATTAGATGAAGTAGATTTAATACCATTAAAATTCCAAAGAGTAAATGATGATGCAGTGGTGTATTTCAGATCATTGGTAACTTCATTTAATGAATCATTTACACCAGGTTGGGAAAATAGCAGAATGTTAGGCTCTCCATTTAATTTTTACAACTATACATCAGTAGAAAGAAAACTTACATTCAATCTTAAAATGTATTGTATGTCTCAAGCGGAATTAGTGATGATGTGGAGAAGATTGGAATTTTTAGCACATTGTACATATCCTTATCAATATAATCAAGGTATTATAGAACCAACTCTTTTATATTTTACATTAGGAAGTGTTTATAATAAAAAAGCTTGTTTTTTAGATAGTTTAACTTACGCTATTGAAGATACTGAAAATCTTTGGGAAATAGGTGGCGGTATTCTTAAAACAAAAAGTGGCACTTTTGAACAAGGATTTAATGATAGATTTTATGCAACTACATTAAATGGACAAGAAAATTCAAGAGAAAATGGAGTGGGGGCAAACGTTTCTGAAACAAAATTAAATGTTTCTGCTGGATCTACTGGGGTTTATAAAACTAAAGTCGATAGAGTAAAAGAAAATCAAAATACTTTATATGATGATAAACTTAACGTAACCAATTTAGAAGAAAGGGAAAGAGTAGTAGAAGTAAGTTCTGGTAATTATAATATGGATAATTATAAATTACCTAAATTCATCAACGCTTCGGTTGGATTAACTTTTATAGAAACAAAAGCGACAACTGATTACAATCTTTACGGATATGGTAAAAAAATTGAATAACTATGAGATACGATACTAAAAATACGAAAAGATTAGCAGATGGTAAAAGAGTATTGAAAACAACTATACCTACCAGTATCCCAAAAAGAGATGATGATATTTATATCATAACACAAGAAACCGATAGATTAGATTTACTCGCAAACCAATTTTACAAAGATAGTACTTTATGGTGGATAATCGCACGAGCAAATAATTTAAATGGGGCAAACATTGGATTGGAAGGAGGAATACAATTAAGAATTCCAAAGAATAAATTTGATATATTGAATAAAATTTAATTATGGCATTTCCTTTTTACAAAAGTTTAGATGGCTACATTATAGACGAATTAAGGGCAAGAACTTCAAAGAATAATGTAAAATTATCAAAATTAGTTCCTTGGATAAAAGCGACATCCAGTTTGGAAGGCAGATATTCGTTAGGAACTGGTACATATTCTACATTATTTGATGGTTCGGCAACCGATGCCTATGGTAATTCACAGGGGGCATCTTGGAAATATAGACCTAATCCAATAATAACAGATTTTTCGGTAGATTTTGCGAGTAGAGGAACATTGAGAAGATGTACTCTAAAAATAAAATGTTTTTCACCTGAGCAACTTACTAAAGTTCAACAATCATTTATGGAACCTGGATTAAGTGTGTTTGTTCAATGGGGGTGGAATTATTCGGTAAATAAAGGAAAACAAATTGGGCCGGTTGGAGTGGATGCTGGAACTGTTCAAAATTATCACAGAAACGCTGCAGCTTTAAACACTATACGTTCTAATAATGATGGATGTTATGATAATTTCGTAGGTATAATTACCGGCGGAGATTCATCTATCAGCGGTAACGAATTTGATGTAACCGTTAAAATGGCTTCTATTGGAGAGATATTGATGGGTAAGAGTAGTGAAGATGTTGTAAAAGAAAGTGATGATGAAAATTCACTTAAACCGAAGAATCATTCACAATATTATGGAATGTCAAATGGTTCGGTTACAGGAACAATTAAAAACTGGATTTATTGTTACCAACAGTTACCAGATGAACTTAGAACTGACAGTACTGAGAAGATAGATGTGAAACCGGAATCAGATTTCATAAATTATATAGAGGAATTAACCGAGGAAGCAAAAACTGAAACCTCAGATAGTGGTTGGTTTACTGGAACATTAACATTTAAAGGAGTAACATTCACAGCTGCGGACTCAGAGAGCCCAATTAATAGTAATAAATTTATTAGTTTTGATGCCTTTATAAAATTATTAAATTCCAGACGTATTCAATTTCAAAAAAATTCAACAATCAATTTTGATATTGATATAAGTGATGCATATTGTGGCGCATTTCTTCGTATGTTTTCAACCTCTGAAAGAGTTTTTATTCCAAATAAAAACACTTATAATTATTTAAATGATGTTGAAATTTTAGGTGGAAATTTTGCCGGTAACTTGGATACATCTGTAAATGGTAGGTCTTTTGTAAAAACATCTCCAACTACATTAAATATAGATGGTACATCGGCTACATTAGTTGGATATCGACATGGATGGATAGGAGATTTATATATCGATAATGAGTTGGCAATGGAAGCATTGAAAGACCAGAAAACTCCTGTAAAAGAAATTTTGGATAATGTTTTGAAAACTATGGAAGAGGCCGTTGAAGGATTATGGGCGTTTCAGATAGTTGAAAGAAAAAATGGAGATTCAGTAAGTTTAAGAATAGCAGATGCAAATTTAAGAAATGTTAGAACTGGAAACGCAGCATCACCACCTCAATTTGATATGTTCGGAACAGATAGTTTTTTCGTAGATGCTAGTTTTAATTTAGATATACCAAAAGCAATGGCTAGCCAGGTTTTTTTGGAAAAGTCTACTACTGGGATACAATCTACTGATTCATTAACTAAGGGTGTGTTTTCCGATAAAAAAGATGTAGTTTTAGCTGACCTTATTCTTCAAGATATAAAGAATAATGCATCAACCGCTTCTGGGCCATCACCTGAGGAACTAAAATGGATTGAATTTAGGAGAAATATAAGAATTATGATTAAACCAAGCGTAACCCATATATCAACTATTGGAAATGCTAATATGGATGAGTGGGCTATGTGTGGGCAATTTTTAAATAAAAGAAAATTTAATGATATAAGAAAAATAGATTTAGGATATAATTCACCTAGTACTGAAGTTTATAATGGAAGACCTTTGCCTGTAAGTTTTGATTTTTCAATATTAGGTATGAGTGGATTTCAAGTTGGACATTTATTCAACATAAAAGGATTGCCACCTCAGTATAGTAGCGATAAGGGTGCATTTCAAGTAGAGGAAATAAAACATAAAATTGATGGTAAACAATGGATAACAGAAATTTCTTCTCATTTTAGACCATTTCATAAATAAAAATTATGTTAGATAGATATAAAAATCTTATTAAAGTAGAAATAAAAAATAAAGTACCTGAAACCTTTTTTCCACGACCTACGGAATTAGATTATCAAAGGGGGTTTATTAATAGATATTTTATACAAATGAGAGCTACTCCAGGTGCACCTATCTTTGAAGTAAATGAAGATACTTATTCTCAATTTGAAAACTCTGAATATTATAATAGAGTTGCTATAAATTGGAAAATAAAAGGAAATTTAGAAGATTCTTATACCGAAAAAGGAGAATTTATACCTTCGGTTCATACCGTAAATAAATTGATAATACAAGAAGCTGAAAAAATAATGTCAGAATTAAATTTATATTTGGTAAATACAAAACAATTTCATAAATTAGTATAGTTATAAATAAACAAAAAGTTATATGGCAAATTTTAAGCATTTAACGGATTTAGAAATCCAACAAATGACCTTCGACTGGAGATATAGAGGGTTTACCACATTAGAGCTTCTTACCGAAGAAGAATGTGATGAGATTAATGATGAATTAGAAAGATTAAGACAGGAAAGAAAGGGAACGCTTACTCCAGATGGAAAAGAATGGGGTGAATGGGATCCATTTGCTTACCCTCATAAAATTTCTGAAAAATTAGAAAAATTATTCGTTCATCCGAAAATTATTGAAGCATGTGAATTCCTTATGGAAGGTGAAATAGTAGGTATGCAAACTTGGGCATATTTTAAACCACCTGGACAATTGGGTAGAGATATGCATCAGAACGCATTCTATACAGGGTGTGGTCACAATGAAATTATTAATACCGCGTTGGCATTGGATAATCATGATGCAGGAAATGGAGCAGTATGGAACTATGAAGGTTCTCATAGATTACCTGTTTTACCAATTGAAGTGGATGAAGAAAGAACAAAAACAAATCCATCATTTTGGAGAAACGAAAGAGGTAAACCGTGTGTAATGCCAGAGGGACATGATTTCCGTAAAGTAGAGGGTGTGTTAAAGAAAGGGCAAGTAGTTTTACTTCACTCTCATTGCGTGCATGGTTCAGAGGCTAATACATCAAACAGATTTCGTAGAAACTTTTTAGGTGGATATTTGAAAAGAGGAGCTGCTTTCAATCAGGGTTCTCATATGAAAAGAGAGCCAATTGAATTAAAACCTTTGCAAGAAAAATATTGGAATTTATAAAATATTTTCGTATATTTGTTTCCTATGGTAATTTTCGTAGAAAACAATGAAATCGGAAGAGCATTCCAAAAAAGATATCGCTTAACAAAGAGTGTAATATTTCCATTGTTTAAAAATAGAAAAGAGCATCCAAAACTGAATAAGTTATTGGGTGCTTTTGTTTTTATCGAAGATGATTGCTATGTTCTTATGAATGGACATAATGATTGTGTTGATGCTCCTTTGGGAGTTTTAACTCATGGAAACGCACCTAAATTTATCTTTGATAGTAAGTGGTTTCTTCATCAAATGGAATTACCAAATTATCAAAGTATTGATGTTCTATATCATCTCAGTCAGTTTAAACCTTATGAATATGATATGATATATAACAATTTTACAAAGGGGTATAGAGATAAAGATGATTTAAGTTTTATACCAATTAGTATTATACTCAAAGGTGTAGTAGATTTTGTAAATGAAAACCTTAAGTATGCGGATACTGAGGGGGTTGGGGGTTACGATTTCTACAATTCCTTAGTCCTACCGGAGTTCAAAAAAATTGAGAGTAATGGTATTCCGACAACGTATGGGTATGAATATTCCCTATATAACAACTTTACAACCACAGGAAGACCATCAAACACATTCGGAGGTGTAAACTATTCGGCACTTAATAAATCGGATGGTAGTAGGGATTATATCATTTCTAAGATGGGTGAGCTGGTTCAGTTTGATTTTGATGGATACCACGTTCGTCTGATAGCTAAATTAGTAGATGAAGAGATACCTGAGGAATCCGCTCATGAGTGGTTAGGTAAACAATATTTTGGCAAAGATGTATTGAGTGATGAGGATTACCTCAATAGTAAGAAACTAACATTCCAACAATTATATGGTGGGATAGATGTGGAGAATTTAGAGATTCCATTTTTTAAAAAGACAGATGAGTTTATCAAAAAGATGTATAAAGATTTTTTGATAAATGGGTATTTGGAAACTAAGGCGGGTAAGCGTATTCCATTCCAAAAAATAGATAATCATAATCCCCAAAAGGTATTCAATTATTATTTGCAGGCGTTGGAAACCGAAACAAACGCATTTGTTATTCGTAAGATAAATCGTTTTTTGGAAAAGAGAAAAACTAAGTTAGTGTTATATACCTATGATTCTTTTCTGTTTGATGTATGTGAAAATGAGAAATCAGTTTTAAATGATATTAAAATGATTTTAGATAAAGTTTCTCCTACGGATGTATCCACTAATAAAAGTTACGGTAATATTTAATAATATGAAAGAACTTAGAGAAAAAGGATACTACATTGGTAATTTCGAAGAATTATTTTCTTCAAATGAGATAGAATTTCTTAAGAATATTAGCGATGTTATTATAGAAAAATTTACTAATTCCGAAAATATAGAATGTAAGACTCAGCATACCGGAAATCATTGTTACCCGTTTTACGATTTTAAAGAAACTTATATTCATCCTTATGGTGATATACCTAAAATAGATGGGTATATGGAAGAAAATGGATATGTTATTTTTCAAAGATGGAAACAACTTTTAAATAATGTTCCATTTGAAGGTGATAACCAATTAGCAGAATTAATTGAAACCGCTAAGTTAAAAATTATTGATGAGTGTTATAACGAATTTTCTTTAAAAAAAGAAGACATTGATTTAGGAAGATGGGGTACAATTGGAATGTATGAAAAAGGTGATAAACAGCCACCACATTTTGATGCAGGTAGTGAGAGGACTATATTTGGATGTATATTTTATTTAACTCCTGAAGAAGATTGGAATGAAGGTAAAGGTGGGGAATTTTTAATTAATTATACGAATGAAAAGGTATCACCAACTTTTGGAAAATTTGTACTTTTGGACTTCGTTGATAACTTAATAGAACATCAGGTAATGGAAATGTTAGAGGATTATAGAAGATACACTTTGATTTCCTTTCCCTCTATAATAAAAAATGGTAACGAATCCACTGGAAATTTTTTGGAGTATAAGAAAAATAAGAATGTTTTTACTCCATAACTCTATAAAAAAATAGACTTAACGAAATATTTAATACTTATATAGGAGAAAAAAGTATTAAAATATTTTTAAATGAAGACACAGTTACTATGTACTTTTGCGGAGACTGAAAATTTACAAGATATTCTACAAAAGGTAAGAGAGAATTATAAGATAGTTTACAACTACATATATGTTTTGCAAAATAAAACTAATATAGATGAATTATATATTACATATAATATTGATGTGGAGTTCAGACCCCCTTATCAATTAGAAAATACTATATTGGTTCATCGTAAAAAACAATCAAACACCTTATATACAATTAATGCATTAAACCAATTGATTAAGGAAGAAAATGGTGGGGTTTTGGATACGAACTTTCCATTAGATTGGGAAAAGTTTAAAAATTCTATAATTCTTACCGGAGCAGCGGGTATAAGAAAGATACCTACAAGAATATTTCAAAAGATTGAATTTAATTAATAATGGTAGATATTAATAAAATAATAGATGAAATTTTATTAGAACACTCTTTAACCTATCCATTTCCAAGTTTGGAGGATAAAGAGCAAGTGGAAAATCTAATTAGATGTTGCCACAAATTGGGGTATAGTCAATACTCTGATATCATATCCGAATACTTTTTATTAGAGGAAGAACCTAAAAAACCTGCTTCAGTAGATAAATCAAAAGAAGGAGAATCATCTGAATTTCCAGGTAAATTCCACTTGGGTGGAGGTTATTATTCATCTAAACAAAATGGAGAAGCTGAATTCAAAAATGATAGTGGTAATTTAAGACCAGTAACTCCAGAAGAGAAAGCAGATTTTGAAAAGAAATCTCAACCATCATCTGATTCTGAAAAGAAACCACCTATCACTCGTAATGTTGGGATGGGATATGCTAAGAAATCATTAGTAGATGTACCAAAACAAAAATTTCAGCAAATTAATCAAAAGATAGAAAAGTGGAGTGAAAAGGAAAAGGAATTCTTTAATAAGGGACAGGAAAAACCGGGATCAGAAACCCGTAGAAGTTTTGCGGAAGCTCTAAAAGATAAAGTAAAGGGAGCTGGTGCTGCAATAAAGCATGGATTTCAACATGAAGTTAAATTGTTTAAGACAGCAGCGGGAGCGGCTGGTAAATTATTTAGTAAACCTGGGGGATGGAGAGATTTAGAAAAAGATGAAAAGAAAGCATTAATATCAGTTGGTGTTAAAATAGCCACTACTGCCATAACAGGAGCGGCGTTGGGTGGAGCGGCAGCTGGGGCTAAGGCATTTGCAAAACACGTTGCTATTGAATTTATTCCTCACGTTGTAGCAGAAACTATTGCAGTAGGAGCGGCTAGAGCATCAATATTTGCTGATGTGAACAATGATGAAAGAATCCTTATGGATTTTGCGGATAAGATTGCGGAGAAATTAGAAAATATGGAAATCTCACCTGAAATAATGGATAAGATTGTAGATAGTTGGAATGAGAAGAGACCTCAGGAGGAAGTATCAAACGAAACTATTTCTTTGGATGAGATTTTAAATTACCATTTATTAAAAGAAGATGAGGGAGAATCATCTCAGTTTCCTGGTAAGTATCATTTAGGAGGAGGATTTTATTCTTCAAAGCAGGGTGGGGAAGCTGAATTCAAAAATGATGGAGGAAGTTTAAGACCAATAACACCTGAGGAAAAAGCAGAATTTGAAGGAAAAGGAATTGGAGATTCTGAAGTAGATAAACTTGTTAAAACTGCAGAAGATTCGTTAGAGAAGAAGGAAAAGGAAATTGAAGACGAAAACAAACCTGATCCTAAAACTGATTTTGATAAGATATTAGATGACCCATCTGCTACTGCCAAAGAAAGAGCTATGGCAGGATCATTTAAGAATCAACATGATAATCTTAAAAGAAAACAAAAAGATGATCCTGAATACCAATCAAAACTTAAGAAGGAAGTAGTTAAGCAAAACGAAGACATAGTAAATAGTCTAAGAGGTGAAAAGGATTCCGATGGAAATAATTTAGACGCGGAGGTTACCGAAAATGGCTCAATGTTAATTGGAGTTGAGCATGGCGAAGGAACTGAATCTACTAAAAATATTATAGATAAAATAAAGAGCTTACCTAAAGATGCAAAAGTAATGTTTGTAGGAGAAGGTGGAGTTGGAATAGATGATAATGGTAAAGTTGATTTCGTAGGTGAGCAAGCAGAAATTAGAGATGCTTTTTTAGATCACTTTGAAAATGGTAGAGAAGAAAGTTGGGATGAAAACGGAGATGTAAGAAATTCAGATGCACCTATATTTGATGAAATTGCTAAATCATATGACGGTGATAAAAACAAAGCACTGGCATCAGTTTGGACTAATATGATTGGTCAGGGTGATGATTTAGATGCAGATGATTATCTTACCGATGAGACTAAAGAATGGATTAAGAGTGAAGCTAAAAAAGGTGGTAGTGAAGAATTCGATGGTGATGTAGATTGGAATAATCTTTCATTAGAACAAAAAGAAGACTTATATCAATTAAATTATAGAGATGACCAAAATTATGGAGAAACCGAATTGTCAAAGGGTCAGAAAGCATTTAATGATTTTAGACAAAAGGAATTAGATAGAAAAATAAAAGAGGCGGAAGAGAGAGGTTATACCGTAATAGCAACAATGGGTAATTCTCATGTTGGAATGTGGAGAGAGAGAAATAAGAAAGCTGGTGGAGATTTCAACCCAAAATCTCTGAGAAATCTTCAAAAGGAATTACCGGAAGCTGATAAAGATGTATTCAATAAAGAATCCGATTTAGATAAAATACCTTCTGATAAGAAAGAAGAAATATCTATGAAGATTGATGAGTTAGCATCAAAGGCGGCTAAAGGAGAGGATTTCAATCTCTGTCAAATAACTGTTCCTGGTACTAACTTATATTGTGATGATAATCAGGGAATACCTAGAGAAGAAATGCCTCAATTCAAAGGTAAACCACTTCCTGGAACTCCTGCTGAAGACCTTCCAAAGAATAGTAAAGGTGAAGTAGATACCGAACCTCTTTTCAAAAAAATGTTAAAAGAGAAAGGTATTAAGACAGTAGAAACTGAATTACCTTCTGATAAATTAAAAGCAACTCAAAGTGAATTAGTAGGTAGTAAAGTTGCCGGAATGACTAAAGCATTAGAAGAAGACCCTACTAATCCAGGTATTACTGCACCGATTTATGTAAGTAGAGATGGATTTGTAATCGATGGACATCATAGATGGGCAGCGGTAACATCTGCAGCAATTAAAGCTGGGAAACCTGCTAATATGAAAGTTATCGTTGTGGATATGGATATCAAAGATGCTATCCCAATGTGTAATCAATTTGCTGAAGAACAAGGTATTGCGGCTAAGAAAGCAGATGCAAATGATGGTGAATTACCTAAACCTAAAAAAGCAGATGAAACCCCTAATCAACGAGTTTATAATGTAGGAGGAGATTATTATTCCGATACTCCAAATGGGCCTGCACAATATATTAAAACTGAAAGTGTAGTTCAAAAAATATTCATAGATGGGGATCAAAGATTTTTTAATTTGATATTTGAAACTGTTGTGACAAAAGTAGATGGTGATGGTGATCCACTTAAATTGACCGTAATTGAACCAAAAGACCAACCGGAAGCAACTGCAAAAGCCGATGAATTAGATTCTAATAAAGATGGAGAAGATTCACAATCAACTTCAGTTACCCCATTAGCCGGTAAAAAAGATTACAAAGATGTGGCGGTTAAAAAAATGAATCAACCTAAATATAAAGATACAATTTTGGATGATAATCTTAAAGAGCAAATATCTACTATTGTTGGTAAGATGACGAGGGGCGAAGATTTGACAGATGAAGAGCAGGCTATTGCAAAAGATTATATTAAAATAGTAAATGATAAAGAAGTTAAAATCTATATTGCTTCAAAAAAGAAAGGAGATTGGCCTAATCAAGGATACATTAAAGTGGCTGAATTAGGAGCTGGAAAAGCAAGTAGAGAATGGGCTGAGAGTTCAGGTAAAAAATATGGGGTAACAATTGGTAAATCCGGACAGGGTGCAGTTGGTAAAAAAGATGGAACACCTCTTAAAATCATAGGAGAAGAAAAATACGTTGAAATTGAAATAATTGATGAAGATACAGTTGTATTCAATGGGGTAACACATAAGAAATTAGCAGTTCCTACAATTGAAGAAACAAAAGCAAAATTAAAAGAAAGTAATCCGAACCTTAGTGATGAAGAATTAGAGAAAAAAGCAACAGATTTTGTCAACTCCATTAAAAGTAGAAATGATAGTATTGATGAATATAAACAATTGAAAGAAGAAATTTCTAAAAAACCACCTGGCAAATTCAAAACAGTTGATATTGGTGATACTACAACACCTGAAGGAAGAAAGGAAGCTAGGAAAAAATTATTAGATAAATCGATTGATAAATTTACTCAATTATTAGGAGATAAAATAGATTTGCCTGAAAATCAAAAGGTAATGGAAACCTTTCAAAAGCTTAAAGATTTTGAAGATGAAGATTTAGAAAATAATCCTGAAAAGCAAAAAGAATATCAGGAACTTTTAAATCAACTTCTAACTGATATGTTTAACAGTAAAGATTTTAGAGATGGGCTTTCTGATTACGCGGAGGTTAAAGTTGCAATGAGCTTAATAGCAAAGGGTAATTCAGTTTATTTACCAGCTGATGAAGCGTTTAAGACAGCTGATGTATTAGTTGTAAATGAAATTAGTGAAAATGAAACTGATTTAGAATTTCTTATGGTAACATTAGAATTCTCTGGTGGAATTAGTGTAAAAGTACAAGGTGGTGCAGCTGGAGTAAGTGAAGAAAAATGGAGACAGAGTAGGTTTAAAAGCAATCAAACAAGAAGCAGAGGTAAGAGAATGTTATCTACATTTGATTTCCTTTATCCAAAGGAACAAACCCCTCCTAATTTCCCCCCATCAGATGAGCAAATTAACGAGCAGAAAGCGGCATTAGAAGATGATAAAAAATGGATGGTAGAAAGTGGAATTGCTACTGAAGAAGAACTAAAAGCTGCTGAAGATTGGGCAGAAAGACGAGTTGAAGCCGTATTGAAAAAATTTAAGGGTCTTGGAGTGCTTGATTGTATGAGTGATGAGGAAAAGGTAAGATTCGAAGAAACAATGAAAATATATTATAGGAATCAAAAAATTTCCGAAGTTCTTTACAATAACGATTTGGATTATACTAATTTTAAGAATTCTAATCAAAAATTCAGTATTAGCAAAGGTAAGGCGGTAAAATGTGAATCAGAAGACTTAGATGGTGTAGAAAATCCTTGCTATATGAAAATCAAAGATGATGTTGGATTTAATGATTATCAACAAGGTGATTGTACAGTAGTGAGGCCTACAAACGTAAACCCATCTGAGATCCATAAAGAAAAACCAAAGATAAAATAATTTGGATAATTGATATTTTTTTCATATATTTGTAAAAACAAAATATAGAATGGAAGAAAATATCAAATTAGAAGAAAATGCAGTAGCTTATTGTGAAAGAGTCTATCCTGAAATGATGGAAGAATTCAAAAAGATTCAATCTGAAATGTATGAAACTTTTTGTAAGAAACAAAGAAATTATGGGCCAGGTAATATTTCAGTAGGAACTTCACTGCAAACTAAAGATGATGTAAAACTTTCACTCACAGGTCTTTGGTTTAGAATCAACGATAAAGTACAACGATTAAAACAATTAGTAGTATTGGGGCAGCCTGATGAAGTAGGCGAATCTATACAGGATACCTATGAAGACCTTTCGGTTTATGGTATTATTGCACAAATTGTAAGTAGAGGTAAGTGGGCTAAATAATGAAATTTTCAATTTGTAAAATTTACGGACAAGTTTATTTTCTACCTTTCATAGGTATGACTCATAGTAGAAGATTGAATGGTGATATAGAACTCATTATTGGCTGGTTAAAATGGGAAATAGTTATAGGTATATAAACAACTACAATTATGGCAAAGTATCTTAAACGTTCATATTTTAGAGAGTTAGAATATCAAGTATTTGTAGAAGAAATATCATCCGGTAGAATGTTGGAACTAATACAAGATGAGGTAATCAAGAACTACAAAAAAGATAATACCTTTGGGAAGAAGGTAAATAGATTTTTTAGTGATATTTGGTTAGGTATAAAAGTATCAAATAATATTAAAGAAAATCACCAACAATTTGGTAAATTATAAAGTTATGGAACAGATATATAGTGCTGCTATTTGGTATAAAGACCTACCTAGTGTGAAATATATGCCCACAAACATAGATAAGGGTGTAGTAGTAGAAGGTCATAGACACGCTGATATCATTAGAACGGTACTAAACTTACTTGGTAAACGAACCGTACAATTTGGAGAAAATAGTGTGGGAGAAACCGTACAAGGTTTTATTACAAGTGAAAATAGGTTTGTTGATAGGGTTGAAGGTATGAAAATAGCAAGAGAGGCTAATCAAATTATATCAGATACTACCTTCAAAGAATTATATTCAGAAGATTTATATTAAAGTTATGGCACAACGATTAAGTATGAAACAAAAACAAGAACAATTTGTTGTAGATGTAATCAACAAAATGTTTGAGATTGCAAATCATGATGTTACCTTTGATGATATTAAAGATAGGAAAGATAATTGGTTTACTGAATGGGAAATGAGCGTATCTCAAAACGATGAGTGGAAAGAATGGGGAATTAAAGAAATTCAAAAAAGATTTCGGTATAATAAGAAGTGGG
>JACCDM010071214.1_pt1 | contig 26800 bp, 22 predicted proteins | sample 7445851 | NCBI WGS metagenome assembly JACCDM01 (sample SAMN15323438, study PRJNA562643) | freshwater metagenome | isolation source: river surface water | place: USA:Blue River Watershed | collected 2017-08-16
TTAAAATAATCATGCAATTTCAAGACAAATATAACTGAAAAAATGTTGCACGTAAGTTAAAATAAAATGGGGCCGAAGCCCCATTTCATACTAGATTGATATATAGGGTTTGGTTAAGGTTTCAGCAGTACTTTTCCAGAGTAATAATTGGAGGCGCCTTTTACATTGTCACGGGTAATCAAAATCCAAGTATACTGTTTGTTTACTTCATGGTATCTGCCATTGGCATCAATTCCTGTCCATGGTCTTTTGATGGTTTTGGTTTCGAAAATTTTCTTACCATTGTCATATACTGACAATGTGAAATTCCCTTTGAAATCCATCAAGCCCTGCGGCATGAACCCCTGTCCAGCCAATGTTTGTAAAGGTGCATTTATGCTTGAATTGTCATTGATGGAAACATATTTGATTTTGGTGTCTTTACAACCGTTTTCATGAATAGCAGTAATGGAAATGGGGAAATTACCGCTGGATGAAATGACTTTACTCGGCGTAAATTCATTGCTCTTTCTACCGTCATGAAAAGTCCACTCAAAATTGACGGCTGCTTCACTTTGGTTGTTGATGGATACAACAGGATTTCCAGATTCAACATTGTTGAAAGACCAATCAAAATCCGCTTTTGGTGTCGTTAAAATCGTAATGGTCTCACTCATGTTCATGGTGTTGATTTGAGCGCTTTTAGAACCTGAAACGGACAACGAAACAATATAAGTTCCTGGGTTTAAGTATTTGTGTTTTGGATTGGATTCATTGCTAAAGCTACCGTCCCCAAAATTCCAAAGAAAGCTCACATCATCTGGAGTTGATGGCGAGTTGAAAGAAACTTCAGCGCCAACACAATGGGTTTTTGCAGTGGAAAAAGTACTGGTTTCGATTGGATTGTCCTTGCTGAATGTTCCCTTTTCTGAGTTGCTGCTTCCGCTGACTGTTTTTTCTGTCGAATAGTTGTTATTTAATCCGGAAGAAGTTTCAGTAAATGTTGAAGCATCATTGGCACCATTTACTTCATCAAAGGCTTCACTGGAATTGTCAGTAGAACCAATATTTGATTTCTTTTGAACGCCGCTATCAGACTCACTTTTCGTTTGTTCAGATTGAGCAATGAATGAAGGGCCACCATGATTGGTGCTTAATGTTAGATAGGTTCCAATGGCACTCCCGCCTACAATCATACCGGCAATAAGCCACTTGTATGAAGCGGAGATAAGCACCGATTTCCCTCCCAATCCTTTGGAAATGTTCGTCCACAAACCAGGGCTTACGGGTATTTCGTAATCCTCAAACTTCTTTTTTAATTGATCCTCAAACTGCTTGTCGCTCATTTTTACTTGGGGTTATGATTAATCAAGATGCGCTGAATATTTTTCTTTGCTTTAAAGTAATTGCTTTTACTCGTTCCAATGGATATGCCTAATTTATCTGCTACATCCTGATGCGTGTAATCTTCAAAAGCAATGAGGTTAAAAACGGTTCTGTATACAGGGGACAATGTCTCCATTGCTTTTAAAACATCCTCAGGTGTGAAATCGGGTAGGCTATCTTCTAACTCGGTATGGTCATTGTTTTGGTCCGCAATTTCCATTTTGTCATCAGAGACAAAGGAGATTTTTTTTTGTTTTCTGATGGTATCAATGCACAGGTTAACAAATATTCTTCTCATCCAACCTTCAAAAGATCCATTTCCAGAATATTGTTGAAGAATATTGAATATTTTAATAAAGCCCTCTTGGAGAACATCCTCAGCGTCTTCTCTTGATTTCAAATAACGTATGCAAACCACCTTCATTTTACCAGCAAACATTTTGTATATCAACTCTTGTGAGCGAATATCTCCTCGGGCACTTCCCGAGACTAAATCCAAAATGAAACTGTTTTCCGGCACTTCACTAAGGTAGTGACGAAAATCTTATTGATGGTTGCCTCGTTTCAATGAAATTTATCTGTTATTTTTGTGCAATGTCACAAAAGCGTGTTGTTGTCGGTTTGTCAGGGGGTGTAGATTCCAGTGTAGCAGCTCACTTGTTGTTGCAAGCTGGGTATGAAGTGATTGGTATTTTTATGCGCAATTGGCATGATGAATCCGTGGTCATTAACAACGAGTGTCCTTGGATCGACGATAGCAATGACGCCATGCTTGTTGCTCAGCACTTGGGTATCCCTTTTCAGGTTCTGGATTTGAGTGCGGCATACAAGGAGCGCATTGTAAACTATATGTTTGAGGAATACGCTTCAGGTAGAACTCCCAACCCCGACATTTTGTGCAACAGAGAAATTAAGTTTGATGTTTTTTTGAAGGCGGCTGAACAATTGGGTGCTGACTTCGTGGCCACTGGGCACTATTGCAGAAAGCATTGGAATGAAGATACACGTCAGTTTGAGCTATGGAATGGGTTGGATGCCAATAAAGATCAAAGCTACTTTCTATCTCAAATTTCTCAGTCGCAATTGGCCAAGGCTCTTTTCCCTATAGGTCATCTTCAGAAATCTCAGGTTCGGTCCATTGCCAATGAAATACAATTGCCTACGGCAGCCAAGAAAGATTCTCAAGGTCTTTGTTTTGTCGGAAAGGTTCGATTGCCTGATTTTCTTCAACAACAACTTAAACCCAAAGAGGGCAATGTAATTCTCATACAAGAGGACGATTACTTTGCTTTGCGAAAGAAATCAACCTGTAATTCCGGTGATTGGGATGCCATGATCAATAGTGTTTTGTCTCTAGATTGGACCAAAATCAAGGGGAAATGGATTGGAAAGCATCAAGGTGCCCACTATTATACCGTTGGTCAGCGGAAAGGTTTGAACATTGGAGGATTTGCAGACCCCTTATTTATCCTTCATACCGATACCACCAACAATACGGTTTACGTGGGACAAGGGGAAAATCACTGCGCGCTCTACAAATCATGTATTTTGGTAAACCAAAAGGATTTACAGCTGTTGAATGGTGAGCGATTGTTTTCAGGGCAGCGCGTATGGGCGCAAGTGCGTTACCGACAGACACTGGAATTGGCCACCTTATGGATTTCTGATTGGGGCATTATTTTTCATTTTGACGCCCCTCAACGGGCCATAGCAGAAGGGCAGTTCTTGGCATTTTACACGAAATTGAATGAGCACGATTATCGACTAATGGGGAGTGGTGTAATGTCCTGGTTGGGGACAGAAATGTTAAAACCAGTTTTTATTCCAGCAGATTGATTTTTTTATTCTAGTTTCGAATCGATTAAATAAAACTTATGAAAAAGAATCTATTCTTGGTTTTTATTGCAGCGTTGTTTTTTGGTACAACGAAACAAGTATTGGCTCAGTCTCTCTGCCCAGACGGTTTGAACCATGTCAGCGTGAATACTGTTACAGCAATTTTCGGAAATGAAATACAATGGTCCATTTTTGGAGCTGATGGCCAAGTGTTTTTGTCAAGTAGCACTTATCAAAACAACGGTTCTTATTTTAATACTGAATGTTTGCCGGACGGTTGCTATACCGTTCACTTGCATGATACTTTTGGTGATGGTTGGAACGGCGGTAGCATGAGCATAACGGTGGATAGTGTAGTCATGTTTTCTGGAACATTGGGTACTGGTTCGGACTTGATGTTTGCACTTGCCATCAACACATCGGATTGTACCAGTGCCAGTGTTGTCTATGGATGTATGGACCCCAATGCGGCCAATTACAATGCGGCAGCCATCGCCAGTGATGGAAGTTGTTTGTATGCTGGATGCACTGATCCTGCAGCCATCAATTTTAACCCCAATGCAGGGGTTTTAGACAGCAGTTGTGTTTATTGTAACAATGGGACCAACGCGCATTTGTATATCTGTACTTTTAGCAATGGCAACGAGGTGAGTCTCAATATCGTGGACTCCAATAATGTCGTAGTGTTTACTTCGCCATTAATGAATAATGTGGCCATTTATAATACTGATATTTGCTTGGATCCTGAAATGTGTTACACAGCAATTATGACCAATAATGCAGGAAACCAGAGTTGGTACAATGGATATTTTTGGATCAATGTGGGTGGAGTGCAAATCATTCATGAAAGCTTAGATCCTACTTTGACAATTGAGATGGAGGATTTCAGCGTCAATGGGTCTTGTGGTAATGTGATCACGTATGGATGCACAGATGCTTCAGCCAGCAATTTCGACTCCAATGCCGATATCAATGATGGAAGTTGCGTTTATCCAGTTTATGGATGTACGCAAATGAATGCTTTGAATTATAACCCAGATGCGATGAATGACGATGGCTCTTGCATCATGCCTGATGTTTGCGGTTCAATGAATTTGATTTTCTTTGACTGGACAGGTGATGTTTTTGCCAACGAAAGTTCAATTGCATTGTATGACAATAACGGCAATTATGCAGCATACTCTTTTGGAAGCAGTGATAGCTATGCTTGTTTAAATGACGGTTGTTATTACACGGATTTGGCCGATTTCTTTGGCGACGGATGGGGCGGTACAACTTTGAACATTTACCTAAATGGAAACCCAACAGCCTTTGCGACACCGTATTTGAATTTTGGTTCATCCGACTCTATGATGTTGTCCATCAATACACTCGATTGTCAAATGACCATTTTGGGTTGCACTGACGTGTCGGCGATGAATTATAATGCCATAGCCAACATTGACGATGGATCATGTGTATTCAGTGAAAATTGTCAATATGGTTGGTCTTATATTCAGACCATGACAGGTTTTTGGGCCGATGAGATGTCTTATTCCATTTTGGCGTCGAACGGAGATGTTGTTTTTGAATTTGAAGGAGAGTTGAACAACACCAACTCAGTGGACTTTGCCTGCCTTGCACCGGATTGTTACACGATTCAGATGGAAGATAGTTGGGGTGATGGCTGGAACGGTGGTTATGTTTTCATTTCCAATAGCCTCGGATATGGAGATTTTTATGGCGGTTTGAATTGGGGAAGCGAGCAAGCAGGAATGTACAGCATCCTTTCTAATTGCGGTACAGCGATCATGGGTTGTATGGATTCTACAGCCTTAAATTACAATGCTTCAGCTACCGAGGATGATGGAACATGCATGTACAATGACAACAATCCGCAAGGCGAGAATCCCGGAATGGTATTGTTGGAAACCACAGTAAAGCTTTTCCCCAATCCTGTTGCAGATGTATTGAATGTTTTTATGACCATGGATAATCTTTCTGATATTTCTTCAGTGCATTACAGTATACACGCTGTGGACGGAAAAAGAATAGAACAAGGTCAATGGATTGGTTCGTCTGTTGGTCATAGCCTGAATGTTCAGCATTTGGCTTCTGGCATTTATTATTTGGAGGTCTCGGATAACGAAAACCGTTGGGTAAAACGTTTTGTTAAACAATAGCTTCTAATGAATGATTGAAGAGCTGCATCCAAAAGATGCAGCTTTTTTGTTGATGGATAATTGTCATTTGGAGAGTTAAAATAATTGGAACATCGCGATTGATATTTATATTGCATCAAATTACATGTATGAATAGAATATTTATCGTTTTAATGATGATTTCCGGTATGGTGAGTTGGAATTCGTCCAGAGCTCAAGTAACCTTTGGAGGTGAGCCCCAAAGATGGCAAATAAAGCTTGTGCCTTCTTTTATTCCTTTTGTTGAAACGCCAACCCCCAATATGGAGGCTGTATCCGCAGAGGATGCGGTAACAGATCTGGATAAGTCGGCACCATATCGTTTTGGTATTGAGTACAACGTTGATTATAATTTGCAGAACAGTGGATTTTGGGTTTTTGATGAATCCAACAATCGAGCTACATGGTTTTTGGGTATTCAATGCCCAGGTGCGAAATCCATCAATTTTATTTTCAACCATTTTCATTTGGTCAAAGGATGTGAAATGTTTATCTGGGCCGGAAGCAGAGATGAATTCATTGGGAAATTGAATGAAAAAAATAATTCAGAAGCTCAGGTGCTCGGAACAACGTTGATTCATGATGATCAAGCGGTGATAGAGTTGTCGGTTCCCATTTCAAGAATGAATGAAGTGCAATTGAGTCTGGGAACCATTGTTCATGGCTACCGCACGGTTTTGAGCAGTCATCTTTCGGATGATTTGGAGCAACGAGGTCCATACGGAACAAGCGGAAATTGTAATAACAACGTGAATTGTCCTGTTGGAGCAGATTGGCAAATCGAAAAGAAGGCAGTAGCATTGATTTTGGATGGAGGCTTCGCCGCTTGTACAGGAGCTTTGGTAAACAATACGGCCAACGATGGAACTCCTTATTTTCTCACGGCCAATCATTGCTATGCCGCCAATGTCGGCAGTTGGGTTTTTGTATTCAACCATGAATCTGCTGGATGCAATGGAAACAATGGTCCAACGAACCAAACCGTTTCTGGCAGTGTTTTGCGGGCGAAAAATGCAGGTAGTGATTTTTGCCTTTTGGAATTGAACTCTGTTCCGCCAGCAAGCTACAATGTTCAATATTCAGGTTGGGACGCCTCCGATGCCAACACAGTAACTTCAGTAGTCGGGATTCACCATCCAAGTGGTGACTTGAAAAAAATCTCTTTTGAAAACGACCCCGTTACGCAAGGGAATTGGGGAGGAGCGCAAACTTGGGATGTGGATCAATGGGATGATGGAATTACTGAACCAGGATCTTCAGGCTCTCCATTGTTTGATCAAAATCACAGAATCATAGGACAATTGTTCGGTGGTAATTCAGCATGCAGCGGCAGTGTTGAGAATGGACAAGGTGATTCATATGGCCGCTTTGGTGTTTCATGGGATGCTGGAGCAACTGCCGCAACACGACTGAAAGAATGGTTGGATCCCGGAAATACCGGCATATTGGTTGTGGATGGATTTCCAGAAGGTGCTGTTCAAGTGAATTTAGATGCTGCGGTGAGTGGTATCGCCAACGTTCCTGCTGTAACCTGCAACAATTCGGTTACACCCAATGTTACTTTAATCAACAATGGGTTACAAAATTTAACGACCTGTGTGATTCAATATCAAGTCAATGGCGGTGCTGTTTCATCCTATAATTGGAGTGGGAATTTGGCTCAAGGAGCTTCAGCAACAGTCACCTTACCGGCCATTACATTGTCATCGGGAATCAATGGGATTACAGTAACTGTAACCAATCCTAACAATGGTGCAGACGAGAATGCTAATAATAATGCAAATACGGTCACAATAAACTTTATCGATAATGCATCCGCAGCAGCCTTGCCTTATAGCAATGACATTGCAATGATCAATTTTCCTTACGCCAATTGGCAGCTATCCAATCCAGATAACGCAACTACATGGGAAAGGGTGGCCATAGGCGGCAATGGTATGTTGAAATACGATTGCTACAATTATGACGCAGAGGGAGAGGTAGATGAATTTACAATGCCAGCTTTCTCCGTTCCTACAAATGCGGCTTCACTGAAGTTTCAAGTGGCCCATTGTCAATACAACAATACTTATGATGATTCATTGGTGGTGATGGTTTCAACAGATTGCCAAAACACATGGACTGAGGTCTATCGCAAAGGCGGTCCAGATTTGGCCACCATTGCCGCTAGTACCAATGATTACTTGACTCCTGCTGTAGGCGATTTTAGACAAGAGTGTGTTAACTTGAATGGAATGGCCTTTGCCACATTGTATGTGAAATTTAAAGGATACAATGGATACGGAAACAATATTTATTTGGATAATATTGAAATAACCAACCAGGATTGCAATGGCTCTACAACTCAGTTGGATGAAATCAAGAATTCAAACATTCAATTGTATCCTAACCCATCAAATGGACGTTCTACTTTGATGTTCGGTGCTGAATTGTCACAGGATGCAAAAGTGAATGTATACAATGCTTTGGGTGAGTTGGTGCATCAACAATGGTTGATCAGAAATACGCAGCAAATGGATTTGCAAGGTGAGTTTGCAGAGGGAGTTTACATGATTGCTGTTCAGTCTGGCAATACCATCAGCCATTTGCGTTGGGTGGTGAAAAAGTAAATGATAACAAGATTGTGAATAAAAAGCCCCTCACTGAAGGGGCTTTTTTGTTGAATTTCTTTGATTAAAGTTACTTTTGCACGGATGAGTTGGGATTGGTTATCGGTATCGGTGTATCAAATGCCTTTGTGGATTTGGATCATAGGGGCATTGGCGGTTTTGTTTTGGCTCATTCAGTTGTACAACTGGGTGGTTTATTTTTTTCCTTTGGTCTCAAAGAAAAGCGAAGAGCGGGCCATCAAACAATTGGGCGTTAGCGTTATTGTTTGTGCCCGAAATGAGGAAAAGAACCTCATGATGAATATCCCCAAAATCATGGAACAAGACTACCCCAATTTTGAATTGATTGTGGTCAATGACTCCAGTTATGATGATACAGCGGATATTTTAAAGGCGTTGTCTATCAATTACCCCAAAATGCATGTCATTCACATCGATGAAGAAAAGCAGAACATGCAGGGTAAAAAGTTTGCCTTAACATTGGGGATAAAAGCGGCAAAGCATGATATCGTTCTCCTAACTGACGCAGATTGTTATCCACGCACCAATCAATGGATCAGCGAGATTGCCTCTGCATACAAGAACGATCGCCGTGTTGTTTTGGGATACTCCCCTTTTGTCAAATACAAAGGCTGGTTCAATAAGTTGGTTAGATTGGATAATACCATGGTTGCCATGAATTATCTGGGATTGGCCAAGGCCGGAAAGCCATACATGGGGGTTGGAAGAAATCTTTCTTATTTTTCAGAATTGTTCTTCAAAGTAGGTGGATTTAAATCAAATTATTCCATTCTTTCAGGTGATGATGATTTATTGATTAATCAAATTGCCAACAAACAAAATTGCGCGGTCATTTTTTCAAAAGATGCACAAACCATTTCTGAGCCAAAAAGAAAATTCAAAGATTGGAAATTTCAAAAGAGAAGGCATTTTACAACTTCTCCTTTGTACAAATCTTCAGATAAAAGAAGATTGCTTATGCTCCCATTAAGTTGGTTTGGGTTTTATTTCTTTTGTATAATGGCCGTTGTCTTGCAACCGCTGATGTATCCCATTCTTGGTCTGATTGTGTTGCGATGGATTTGGGTGATTGTGGGTACATATCGTTTCTTGAAGTTCACCCAACAACCAGTAGATATCGCATTTCTATCCCCCATCATCGAGTTCCAAATGCAGGTTTTACATGTTTGGTTTTATTTTGGTAATCTAATACGTAAACCACAGAAATGGAATTGATTGCGCATTTATCTTCCAAGGCCCAAGAGGATTTTCATTGGGTTCAAAAAGCCAAGGCCAATGATCAGCAGGCCTATTCTTTTTTGATGTCGCGATACAAAGATTCGTTGTATTACACTGTTTTTAAAATGGTGCAGAATCCTGAAGATGCAGAAGATCTCACCATTGAAGCCTTTAGCAAAGCATTTGCCAAGCTAGACGCATATACTCCGCAATTTGCATTTTCTACATGGCTCTTTAAAATCGCTTCCAACCATTGTATCGATTTCTTGAGAAAAAAGCGAATCAAGGCGATTAGTATTCATCAAGTTTCAAGAGGAGATGATGGAGAGTCTTATGAGTTACCCGTAAAGGACTTGGAGTTAAATCCAGCAGAGCGGATGCAAAAGGATGAATTGATTCGTCAAATACGCGGTGTTGTGGATCAATTGAAACCCCGCTATAAGCGCATGATTGAATTGCGATATTTCGAAGAAAAATCTTACGAAGAAATTGCAGAAGAAATGGATTTGCCATTGGGTACTGTGAAAGCACAATTGTTTAGGGCAAGAGACTTGCTCCAAGAAATCATGAAAAGATGAGCCGTGATTTGTTTTTGAATTATTGGCCAGAAATGGATGAGGACAAGTTGCAGAAGCTAGTATCGCTTCAGGCTTTGTATGAAGATTGGAATCAAAAAATTAATGTGGTGTCCCGCAAAGACATGGAATCTTTTATGTTGCACCATGTGCTTCACAGCCTAGCCATTACCAAATATATCCGTTTTCAGCCTGGAAGCAGAGTACTTGATTTGGGCACTGGAGGAGGATTTCCGGGTGTTCCTTTGGCGATTTTTTTTCCAGAAGTTCATTTTCATTTGGTGGACTCGATTGGGAAGAAGATCAAGGTGGTTGAGGGGGTAAAGGAATCTTTGGAGTTGAACAATATTACAACGCAACATGCCCGAGTTGAGGAAGTGAAAGGCCAATTTGACTTTGTGGTCAGCAGAGCCGTTGCTCCTCTTTCAGAGTTGTTGCAATGGACGCGAGGTAAATATTCTGGAGAACAACGCAACGCGTTGCCCAACGGATTAATTTGTTTGAAAGGCGGAGATTTAAAAGATGAAATCGCTCAAGTGAGAAGTCAGTATATTGTCGAAGAGTACAAAATTTCAAATGATTTTGTTGATCCGTTTTTTGAAACCAAAAAAGTGGTCTACGCGGTAAAGCGTTAATGCATCCAACTCATCCATACGATGAGCAATAGGAAGGAAATCACATTGAACCATACCCCTGTTTTAAACATTTGTGCAGCATTGACATGTCCCGAGGAATAGGCTATGGCATTGGGAGGAGTGCTCATGGGAAACATGAAGTCACAACTCGAAGCAAGTGCTACAGGGATGGCAATCGATAAAATCGGGTAATTGATTTCCGTTGCAATTTGGGCCACGATGGGAATGAAAACGGCCACCATGGCCAAATTGCTCATGAGTGCAGTGAGTAAAATACTGATGGCTATGATGACGACCAAAAGAGCCCATTGGCCATGTTGCCATGCTGAAAAGAAATGCCCCAACCATTGCATCCAACCAGCTTCCCTTAATCCGTTGGCCATGGTTAATCCGCCACCAAACATGAGTAAAATACCCCAAGGAAGTTTGGATGTATCTTCCCAATCAAGCAGAGGTTGGTTTCGGAAAGAGACAAAAAGCAAACTGGCAAACAAGAGCGCAATGGCGGTGTCATTGAACCAAGGGCCGACAAATGCCGCAAGTGAAGATTGAAAAATCCAGCAGGTACAAACACCTAAAAAAAGGACAAGGGTCCGTTTTTGTTCATTTGTTATTTTTTTTCTGCTGAGATGCAATTCGTGTTCAATGGATGCATGAGATTTGAATGTTTTGACCATTGGTATAGACAAGATAAAATAGCCCACAAGCATTAAGGCCAGAGAAAAAGGTAGTCCCCATTTCATCCAAGTGAAAAAACTGACTTCCACTCCAAAACTGCGAGCCAAGATTCCGGCAGCGGCTGCATTTGGAGGAGATCCCATCAAAGTAGCCATGCCGCCAATGCTGGCGCTGTAGGCAATGCCCAAAACCAAGTTGCGGTGGAAGTGTTTGTCCTGAGGGAAAAGGTGGATGACTCCAGCGGCAAGCGGCATCATCATGATTGCGGTTGCTGTGTTGCTGATCCACATGCTGATGAGGTAGGTGGTAAGCATAAATCCAAATAGTACGGAGCGATTTGAGTTTCCGCTTCGGTGAAGAATTTTGTTGGCCAATAATTTGTGAAGACCACATTTCTCAAATGCCAACGAAAGAAGGAAGCCGCCCAAGAAAAGAAAAACAAAACGGTCGCTATACCCCTTGTAACAATCATCAATTGTAAGGATTTGAGTTGCACTAAAAACCAAAATGGGCAATAACGCAGTGATGGCCATTGGAACAATTTCTGTAAGCCACCATGCCAACATCCAGGCCACCAATCCGGCACTTACGCGCATTTCAAAAGAAAACATGCTGGGAAGCAAAAAGTAAATCGTGGCAAAAAGGAATGGACCTAAAATAAGCTGAAACACTTTGTTTTGCATGTCTGCAATTTAAGGTAAAAGTTTACCTTAGCAAGATGAAGAAATGCACAGGATTCCTTTTCATGTTCCTCCAAGCGGTCATCTCAATGAATGCGCAAGAGGAAAAAATGCAGTGGTTTGCGGATGCCAAGTTGGGTATTTTTATTCATTGGGGCATTTACGCAGTGAATGGTACAGACGAGTCTTGGGCCTTCTACAACAAGAAAATGCCGCATGAACAATACATGCAACAAGTCAAAGGTTTTACAGCTTCACAATATGATCCTGAAAAGTGGGTGGATTTGATTCAGCGCAGTGGTGCACGTTATACAGTACTTACCTCTAAACACCATGACGGAGTTGCCCTTTGGAGTACAGAGGCCAATCATTGGTCGATTCCCAAACATGCACCTGCGGGCAAGGATGTCTTTACCCCTTTTGCAAAAGCGGTGAAAAACGCTGGATTGAAATTGGGGGTGTACTATTCGATTCTGGATTGGTCGCATCCCGACTATACGGGGTTTATGAAGGATAGCAGCCGTTATGCTATAAAAGACAACCCGGAAAGATGGGGACGTTTTGTGCAATTCAACGCGTTGCAACTGAAGGAATTGATGGTTCAGCAGGATCCTGATCTTTGGTGGTTTGATGGTGGTTGGGAGCATAGTGCAGAAGAATGGAACGCTCCTGAAATTGGAAAAATGCTGCGTGCACATCGTCCCAATGTCGTTATCAATGCCCGTCTAAATGGTGAAGGAGATTACGATACGCCCGAGCAGAATTTTCCAATTCAACGTCCTGATGAGAAATATTGGGAGTTGTGTTTGACTACCAATAATAATTGGGGGTATCAACACAATGATCATCATTGGAAGACACCTCAAGAAATTTTAGCCATTTACACAGATGTTGTTTGCAATGGGGGCAACTTACTATTGGACATCGGACCAAAAGAGAACGGGGAAATCCCAAAAGAGCAAGTTGAGATTTTGGAGTTTCTGGGTGAATGGAATAAGGCGAATGGAGAAGCAGTTTTTGGAACTGTCGCTGGTCTTCCGTTGGGACACTATTACGGAGGCTCCACTTATTCCAAGGATTCGACTTGTATTTATTTGTATTTAAATGGAAATGAGACTGGGCCGCTTCAAATCAAAGGTTTAATGAATAAGGTTGTTGAAGCATCTTTCCTTTTTGATGGTTCAGAAGTCCAGTCAAAAGTGGTGGGGAAAATATCATGGAGTCAAAAGCCTGGATTACTTTTTCTCAATTGGAAAAGACATCGCAAGGTGAGTAGACAACCCATACCTGTTATCAAATTGAAATTGGATGGTCCTGTTAAATTGTATCAAGGAAAAGGAGGATTGTAAAAAATGACAACAGAAGAGTATGTGACGAGCATGATGTCTCCTGTGCCTGATGCGCTGCATCAATTGGAAAGGGAGACATGGCAAAAATTGATCAATCCTCGCATGTGCAGCGGCGCCTATCAGGGAAGGTTGCTATCGGCCATCTCAAAAATGATTGGCCCCCGCCTTATTTTAGAACTGGGAACCTATACCGGCTACAGTGCCATTTGCTTATTGGAGGGACTCTCTCATGACGGACGGATGATGAGCTTGGAACTGAACGAAGAATTGAAATGGATGCATGAAAAGTACTTGGTTGATTCGCGATTGGAAGTCAAGTATGGACACGCTTTGGAATTGATGTCCCAATTGGATGTTTCCAAGGTAGATTTGGTTTTTGTCGATGCAGATAAAGTCAATTACATGAATTATCTGAAATACCTTGAGACCAATCTTCCATCTGGAGCATGGGTTTTGGTAGACAATGTGTTGTGGAGTGGAAAAGTATTGAGCGAGCCGCTTCCTGGAGATACAGATACCCAAGTATTGCAGGAATTGAATCAATATTTGGCTGCATCTTCTGCCTGGCAAACCATCATCCTTCCCATACGAGATGGATTAACAATTGCCCGTCGAAACTAAATCGACAAATGCCTCTTCAGGGAGGGATTTGGTTTATTTTTGCTGTATGTCAGTTAAACAAAGAACATTGGCCCAAGCCATAGAACTTCAAGGCGTAGGCTTACATACTGGAGCAAAGGTGAATTTGAAATTGTGCCCTGCTCCAGAGAATCATGGCTATCAATTTCAAAGGGTGGATATGGAAGGACAGCCCATCATCCCTGCCGACTGCGATCTGGTCACCACCACTCAACGAGGGACAACATTGGAATTCAATGGAGCCAAAGTGCACACGACAGAGCACGTGTTGGCTGCTATTTATGGCTGTGAGGTAGACAATGTCTTGATACAAGTGGATGGGCCTGAAATGCCCATCATGGACGGAAGCGCAAAGCCTTTTGTTGAGGCCATTGAGGCCGTTGGTTTTGTTGAACAAAATGCGGATCGACAATACTTTGAATTAAAGGACAATCTTACCTACGAGGATGTTGAGAAAGGTATTGAAATGTTGGCCGTTCCGACCAAAGGAGGCGAGTTCAGAGTGACTGTCATGGTGGACTACAATAGTCCTATTTTGGGAACCCAACATGCGCACATGTACAAATTGGAAGATTTTAAAAATGAAATTTCCAAGTGCAGAACTTTTGTTTTTTTAAGAGAATTGGAAATCTTGGCTGAGCATGGGTTGATTAAAGGTGGAAGTTTGGATAATGCCATTGTGATGGTGGATAAGCCTTATGCCGATGAGGACATCAAAGCCATATTGAAAAAGTTGGGTAGGGAAGATTTGGATGTGAAAGTGGAGGGCATTGGTGTACTGAATACAATAAAATTGCAATACGAGAATGAGCCAGCTCGTCATAAGCTTTTGGATATAGTGGGTGATTTGGCCCTGACAGGGAAATTTATTCGCGGTCACGTTTTGGCCGCTCGACCAGGCCATTACGGCAATGTTGAGTTTGCCAAATTGATTAAACAATTGATCAAAAAAGAAAAATCAGAGGGTCCTCATTTTGATTTGTCTAAACCAGCATTGTATGACATCAATGATATTTCGAAAATGCTTCCCCATCGATATCCGTTTTTATTGGTGGATAAGATATTAGAAATGGATAATGATTCCATTGTCGGGGTCAAGAATGTCACGATGAACGAACATTTTTTCCAAGGACATTTTCCCAATAATCCTGTAATGCCAGGAGTGCTTCAAATTGAAGCAATGGCGCAAGTAGGTGGGATTTTTGCATTGAGCCAGGTGGAGGATCCGGAGAATTATAGCACCTATTTCATGAAAATCGATGAAGTAAAGTTTAAGCAAAAGGTAATACCTGGAGATACTGTCGTTTTTAAATTGGTTTTGAAATCCCCTATCAGAAGAGGGTTGGTGAACATGGCTGGAACGGCCTATGTCAATGGAAAAGTGGTCTCCGAGGCGAGTATGTTGGCGCAAGTGGTTAAAGACAAAGTTGTACAAGAAATCAAAGCAGTATGATTCATCCCTATAGTGTTGTAAGTGAAAAAGCCAAGATTGGACAAAATGTGACCATCAGTGCATTTTCAACCATTGAAGATGATGTTGTCATAGGAGACAATACTTGGATTGGTCCAAATGTGACAATCATGAATGGTGCAAGAATAGGAGCGCATTGTCGTATTTTCCCTGGCGCCGTAATTTCTGCCATTCCACAAGATTTAAAATTTGAAGGTGAGGCCTCTACTGCTGAGATTGGAGATTATTCCACCATTCGCGAGTGTGTGACCATCAATAAAGGAACCAAGGACCGCATGACCACCAAGGTCGGTAAACATTGTCTTTTAATGGCCTATGTGCATATTGCTCACGATGCCTTTGTAGGTGACCATTGTATCATAGCCAATTCAGGAAACATTGCAGGACACGTGACCATCGAGGATTGGGTGATCATTGAAGGGGTTGTGGCTGTTCAGCAGTTTGTGCGCATTGGTCAACATTCATTTATCGCCGGAGGTTCATTGGTAAGAAAGAATGTACCTCCATACATCAAGGTTGCCCGTGAGCCATTGAACTTCATCGGCGTCAATGCCATTGGATTGCGCAGACGCGGTTACAGTGATTCCGATGTTCAGCACATCGAAGACATATACAGAGCCTTGTTTGTACAGTCTCCAACCGTTGGCAAAGGGGTAGAGGCCCTAACGGCAATGGAGTCTACCATCTATACTGAGGAAATTCTGTCGTTTATCAAAAGCTCCGACAAGGGAGTGGTCAAGGGATTAAATGGTTGATGAGATTGTCTTATCGGATATCGGGAAGCGTTTTAATGGACGTTGGCTTTTTCGTCATGTTCATCAAAATTGGAAGAAAGGAGATCGAGTAGCGGTTATCGGATCCAATGGGTCAGGGAAAAGTTCTTTTACCAGCATCATCTCGGGTTATTTGACTCCGTCTGAAGGGAATGTTGCTTTCAAGAATAACGGTAGTATATTGAGTGAACAAGATTATTGGAAGTGCATTTCGTGGACTTCACCTGCCATGATGCTACCAGAACAAATGAGCTACCTAGAGCTCTTAGAGCAAATTCAAATTTTACGGGGATTTCATGAATCTTTTTCATTGTCCAAAATAGAGGAGTATATGGGACTTGAGGCCTATCGTCATCAACCTTTGAAATCATTTTCCTCCGGTATGCGTCAACGGGTGAAACTGATATTGGCCTTTGCAGTCAAATCAGATATCCTTATACTTGACGAACCAACAGCCCATTTGGATCAGCACGGTGTTGAGTGGTTCGCCAAGTTAATTCAAGAAGCACATCAGAATTTTATTTTTGTCGCATCCAATAGCAATCAGGACGAAACGTTTTTCTGTAACCAAACTTTGGATGTCACTACTTGTGGCCAGGTCTGAGTAGATCATTTACGGTTTTTACAGGATGAAAAGTCTGTGTAGGTACTTCTACAAAGACGCTATTCCATCCCGACATGGATCCATTCCATAGTCCCGGTAATTCTAGGGCTTTGATGATTTGCCCTTCTTGGAACTTGTCACTGATAAACGAAGTGGAATGATCGACAAACTTGGAAAGATCATATTTTTTTCCATTGTGGTCTTTGATGCAACAAACGATATCGACTGGATTAAAATGAGTGGATGTGCTGAGGTGAACAGCCTGTGAAGCATCTCCAATATCGATTTGATTTTTCTCTACAATCTGTTTGCTGATTTGACCATTGTTGTGCAAAACCCAAAACGGGCCACCTCCTGGTTCACCTTCGTTCCTTACCATCCCGCAAACCCTAATGGGTCTGTTCAATGCGCTATACACTTGGCCAATTGTGGGTTCCTCCAAACTGCGATAGCCGTATTGTTTGTAGAGAAATTCAATGGCTGTGGGCAAAGCATTTTTCCCTTCGGACTCAAGATCACGAAGCAATTGATGGGTTTTGTCTTTTAAGTCAATCATCAATCCGCCAAGAACTTTTTTGTAAAAAGTGATTTGGTCAGTCCATTTTTCATGGGCGATATTGTCAATGTTTTTAATGAAAATTAAATCACCATTGAGTTCCTGCAAATTCTTGAGCAATGCTCCATGCCCAGCGGGTCTGAATATGATTTCATTTTTTTTGTCTCTTGCAAATTGACTTTCCCCTTTCAAGGCGGGTGTATCAGTTGAAGGGTCTTGGTAACTGAAATCTATTTGAATATTCAAACCATTGTAGTGAGATAATATATTTTGTTTGGCTTGTTCAAAAAGATCAATGATATCTGGAGAAACGGTAAAATGGAAATGAAAGGATTGATGATTATTTTCGATGTATGTCAATCCTTCTCTTATTTGTTCTTCCAAAGCGGTGCGATTTCCATCGGCTGTTAGGTGAAAGGGGATTAGCGCTTTGGGAAGGTGGGTGAATTTGATTTCTTCAGAAATAAAACTGAGTATAGACGACCATTCATCATTGTTGGCCATGTATTCAAGGTCTTTTTCATGCGCCTCAAATAAGCCCAATAGGTTTTTATAAAATGGAAATTCCTTGAATCGAATGATAAATTCTTCTGCCAAGGTGTCGGTATCAAAAGCTTGTATTGCACTGAGATGTTTGAACATCCTCGTGGCAGCGCCAGAAGCGGGAATAAAAAGTGTTTTGTGCAGCGCTTGGTTTTGTTGGTATATGCCGATGTAATGATTGCATGCTAGCGGTGAAAGTGATTCGATGCCGTCCCCGAGGACACAAGGTTTTTCTATTTTGGTAGCGGCAATCGAGCGTAAGATTTGTTGCAGTTGTTGAACAAATCGTTGGGAATCCAAATTCCGTTCTTGAATCTTTTTATGGTCTGTTTCGTTCAGGTGCATGGCTGTCAAATGTACAATAAAACCGCCGGGAAGAACTAGGTTCATTCACCGGCGGCCTCCACCTTCTCAATCTCACCAAAGATTTTTGTTCGCGTAAATGCAATAACAATAGTTGAACGAGTGGGATAGTCAAAAGGTTACAAAAAAGATTATTTTTTTGAAAAAATCCATGAATCCCTTAATGCCTCAGTGGTGGAGCGCTTGGTCTTCCAGCCCAAAACGTTTTGTGCTTTTGTTGGATCAGCCCAAATCTGTTCAACATCTCCGGGTCTTCTTTCGGCCCAATCGAAAGGAACTTTAACTTGATTAATGGCCTGGAAATTTTCAATGATCGAAAGGACTGAATCTCCTTTTCCTTGCCCGAGGTTAAAGGCTTCACATGATCCATGCTGACCAAACAACCATTGCAGCGCGCTCACGTGCGCTTCGGCCAGATCCATAACATGGATGTAATCCCGCAGGCAAGTGCCGTCCGGGGTGTTGTAATCTTTACCAAATATTTTTAATCGGCGTTCACCCTTTGCCGCTTGATTCACCAGGGGCAATAGGTTATTGGGGATGCCAATGGGTAATTCTCCTATTTTGCCCGACGGATGCGCGCCAATGGGATTGAAATAACGCAACAATGCAGCATTGAAAGCGGAATGTTGGTCGCAAAATTCTTGAATGCGTTGTTCTCCCAATTGTTTGGTCTCTCCATAAGGAGATGCTGCTTGTTTAAATGGTGTTTGCTCAGTAACTGGATTTTCGTCGGGCTCCCCATACACTGTAGCACTGCTTGAAAATACTAGATTAGAAACATTGGCCTCTTGCATGCAGGATAGCATGACCTCTAAAGATCCCATATTGTTTTTCAAGTATTTTTCCGGATGAGCAACAGATTCTGCAACGGATTTATAGGCTGCGAAGTGAATCACGCCAGCGATGGGATGTTGCTTGAATACGGCTTCAATTTGCTCCTTAGCACAGCAGTCGTGGTTGTAAAAAATGATGTCTTCTTGGATGATTTCTTCAATGGCTTGCACCATTTCAATTCGGGTATTGCTCAGATTGTCTACTATTATTGGTTCAAATCCGGCCTGGTGCAAAGCTACAGCCGTGTGCGAGCCAATGAATCCTGCTCCCCCTGCAATCAGTATATTCTCTCTTGTTTTCATAATGACCAATGATTGGAAATAATCACCCAGTTGATAATGGTACCCAAAGCAAACCCGGCATAGACTTGGGCGTGTGTATGGGCATCCAATTTTACACGGCTGTATCCTGTCAGTGCGGCCATGAGGATGGTAATAATGGCAATCATTGTTACATCCGCCATATGAACAGACTTCAGCGCCAATAGGCTTCCGAAAACACCACCTTGTCCCAGCATGTGCACACTAATCTTCCAATATTGATTAATGATTAATGAAACCATTAAGGAGACGATGACCGCTAAAACAAAAGAGAATACTTCTTTGGGTAGAATAGGGCCTTGCCATCGGAGTAGGGTGTAGGATATGCAATAGTAAAAAATGACCAAAAGATAAGGTCCGAGTCGTTCTTTTCTTTCCCGCAATTCGATACCACTGACCATTCCATATTTGATCATGAAAAGTATGCTCACGGCCGGAGCAATGATATTGATGATAAGCAAAGCGAGAACAAAGGCATCTGCGTTTGTTGGAGCAATAAAATAGGGATCCATCCATCTTACAATCACGTAAATCAATAAGGGCATCCACAATGGATGAAACAGAATAGATAGAAATTGGGCAATGCGGTAAATAACGGTCATAATTCTTTTCTTAATCGGGCAACAGGAATTCCCAATTGCTCTCTGTATTTGGCAACCGTTCGTCGGGCGATGTTGTATCCTTTTTGATTCAAAATCTCCATTAATTTTTCATCGGGCAGCGGTTTTCTTTTCGGTTCTTGCTCAATAGCGTCCTTTAGAATTTGTTTGATCTCCCTGGAACTGGCCTCTTCGCCATCATCGGTAGACAAGCCTTCAGAGAAGAAATACTTCAAGAGGTAGGTGCCGAAAGGAGTTTGTATGTATTTGCTATTGGCCATTCTGCTGATGGTAGAAATGTCCATGTTTACGCGGTCAGCAATGTCTTTCAAAATCATGGGTTTTAACTTGGCTTCATCTCCATCCATGAAAAATGCGCGTTGGTGTTCGATGATGGCTTCCATACAAATCAATAACGTTTGATTGCGCTGTTGTATGGCATCAATGAACCACTTGGCGGCATCTATTTTTTGTTTAACAAATTGAACAGCTTCTTTTTGTGATTTGTCTTTTTTACCTACCTTGGAATAGTGACTGAGCATTTCTCTGTACTGAGGGCTTATCCTTAATTCTGGTGCATTCTTGCCGTTCAAACTCAGTTTCAATTCCTCGTTGTCATTGCTCAATAAAAAGTCGGGTGTAATGTGAGGAACCTCTTTGTTGGTGTCGGATCCCGCGTTACCAGGCTTTGGATTGAGATGCAAAATCAGATCTATGGCAGGCTTGATGTCATCCAAGGATTGGTTTAATCGCAGTGCGATTTTTTCAAAATGTTTCTTGGTGAATTCATCGAAATATTTGGAAACAATGATTTGTGCAGTTTTGTTGATCTCGTCTTTTTTCTCGGCGCGTTTGATTTGAATCAACAAACATTCTTGAAGGTTTCTAGCGCCAATTCCAGGTGGATCCAAAGATTGGATTTGACGGAGTGCTTCTTCCAATTGAACAATTTCAGTAGTGATGCTTTGTGCAAATAGCAAATCATTGCCGATGGATGCCAAATCTCTTCTCAAGTAGCCGTCATCATCCAAATTACCGATGAGATAATCGGCAATCATCATTTCTTCCTCATTCAATTCCAAGAAATGAAGTTGTTGGTACAATAAGTCCTGGAAAGAACTTCCCTGTCCGATAGGAGTTTGACGCTCTTCGATGTCTTTCCCTTGGTTGTTGACTTGGGTTTTGTAATCAGGGGTGTCTTCATCGAAATAGTCCTCTAGATTGATGTCCAGATCGTCATTCTCATTATCGATGTTTTCCTCTGGATCCATTTCATTTTGATCCTCTCGCTCTGTTTCATCATCCCCTTCTTCCAATGCCGGATTGTCTTGCAACTCCTCTTTGATGCGTTGTTCGAGGTCCATCGTAGAAACTTGCAGCAACTTCATCAACTGAATTTGCTGCGGAGATAATTTTTGCTGTAATTTGAGTTGTAAATTTTGCTTTAACATGTCCTTCCAAAGGTAGGGATAAATAAAAAAAACCGCATGAGCGGTTTTTTAACTAAATCGAGGATTATGGTTATTCCTTAACCCAAAGGTTGTTCACCTTTTTCAGTTTTATCAGGGCCATCGCACCTTGTTGGAAATTACCAGGAACATCCGTGTTGGGGATAATTTCATTTCCTGCCGCATCCTTTACGGCATAGGACAACTTTACAAGTCGGCGTTGATTGTCAAATTCGGGGTTGTATATGAAGTTTAATCCTTGTGTTTTTAGATCTTCATGAATTTGCCATAAAGCTCCACGATCCGTTTGACCATTGATGGTAATATGAATGGGGTTTGTACTCTGTGCCATGGCATTCATGGTAAATAGGGCAAGCACTAGGGTGATTAAATTTTTCACGATTTTCATTTTTTTGTTCCTTACAATATTAAGAGATTTAATGAGCAATTGCAATTATTTTAGCAGAAAATTAATGCAATGGCCAAAGTGAATAAAGAATGGGAAAATAAGGTGATGAATGATTTGTTTTCCAAAGATGATGATCAAGTGCGCAAGGCCATCGCGGCGCTGCAAGAAAATCCTCATGTGCATTTTATCATGCCCTTGATATCTGTATTTATTCACGCCAAAGAGGGGGAGTTAAAAAATGAATTGCGTGATATATTGAACACGGTTAAAGTACCAGGATTTGAAGAAGAGTTGATGAAGGCTTTGCGCAATACTGAATGGAAAGCCCAATACGGCCAAATCATGGCTTTCATGTGGAATTCTGGCGGAAATCCCAAAGAACATGTGAAAGAACTCATTTCCATTGGAATTGAGGGTGGAATGGAAACCATCCTGGAATGCTATTCTGTGATAGAAGTCATGGATGGGCCATTGTCAGAGGAGCAACTCATCGAATCACAAACTTTTCTGCATGAACAATTTAAACAGATGCCCGAGGGACATCCGAAACAAATTGTTGCGATGATTTCAAATCTATTGGCCGAAAAGGAAATCGAGGATTAACGCATGATGGTAATGTTGCCATTGATGGTTTGTGCATCCTTGTTCTTTCCTTTGATTTTTAAGCTATAAGAATAAACGCCATTTGGAGCGTAATAAGTGCCCGATTGATTGACATCACCTATCCACGACTGTTTTGGGTCGTTGCTATAATGTACAATTTCTCCCCATCGATTGAAGATGGTCAACTCATAAAGCTCAACGTTTTCAATGACCAGACCAAAAGCATCATTGATACCATCTCCGTTGGGTGTAAAACCGGAGGGAATGTAATAATAGGCGGGTGCTGTTACTGTGAACTCTTGATTGTCTGTGCAACCAGCCGCATTGACAACATTAAGACTAACCGTGTAGGCATCTAATCCATCAAACTCGTGAATGATTAGGGTGTCTTCTGAAGTAAAACCGTCTCCCATGTCCCAGGTGTAAATACAACCTTCGCATGGTAAACTAGCAAATTCATAAATGTTCTCGTCCAATTCAGTAGCTTCAAAATTGGCTGAAACAGGAACCATGTGAATTTGAACAGTGTCATAAGCAATGGAGCCACAAACATCCTCTGCTTGAACAATTTGAGTGACATCTCCAAGAATATTGTAAACGGAGGCATTTGCACCGCTAACATTTAATTGCGGCCATTCAATCACATACCCACCTCCACCACCTGTTACTTCAGCAGAAAAACTGGCATTGCCGTACAAACAAACAGAGGTGTCTGGAATATTTACAATATCCAAAGGAGCATCTGGAATAAAGAAAGTCATGTCATCAGTCCATGTTTGACCGCACAGATCAATTCCGTTGACCATTACGATTGTTGTGTCATTGAATGTGAGTGTTTCGCTAATGGCGGTTGCATTGGGTTGATTATTGGAAAACATCAACGTTCCATCGGCATACCATTGGTAGTTGATATTGGGTGTTCCTGAGGTGACGTCTGGTGAAACGGTGTGAGGATCCTGGCAATTGCCGACAAAATCATTGCCCACAGAAAATTCTAAACGAGGAAACTCAACTTGAAGCTCGTCAGTTATGATTTGATTGCACCCGTCCTCAACGGTCAATGAGATGCTGCCCTCACCCAAAACAGCACCATCATAAACCAATGTGCTGTTGGTGCTGATCTCGCCAGATTCATCTTCCCATGAGAAGGTGTAGTTGGCATCACCGCCCAACAAATCATAGGGCAGAGGCGTCTGATTATTACAAGCCAAATACAAGGTGTCGAATTCAATGGTGTGCATGATCGCGAGAGAATCAAAAGCCAATTCCAATGGAGGGAGGTCATTGATGATGATGTCTTGGCCTTGAGAATTGTAAAGGCCAGAACAACCAGCTACCGGTGTCAAGATTTGCAATTGAATGGTTTCTAAACCCTCTGCGGCATTGTCGTTGATGGCTGAAATAGTGATATCCATGAAAGGGTTGTCAGGGGTTAAATTAATGGTAGAAGGTAAAGGAATCTCGTTGCCATTTGCATCTAAACCAGAATAATCATAATTTCCTGCATTCGTTCCATCAAAAGCGATCGGAGAGCCACCCCAGACAATGTCTGCAAATGCAGTGGGTGTAACGGTTGGGTCATATTCCACATGCAAAACAGGTTGACCACATGATTCAAAAATCATGTTGTTGGTGACAGAAGATCCGTTGATGTTTAAGTCAACGGTTACGTCTGGAATACTGAGCAATGAATTTTCCTTTAAGATAACAAAAGTGTCGTATCCAGAGTCCCCGCAGTCTGCAACTGCAAGGACGATATGATATGTTTGGCATGGAATAACATCCAAGCTGGCCGTTAAAATATCCGTAAATCCACGGGCATTGACGGGGTGAACAGCAGGATTGTTGTTATTATAGAACTCACTATTGATCGCGGGTGCATCATTGTTGATGGTTGAAATTGTGATGGGCAGTGGAGGGTCATAACCAGGAACACTGGCGATATTCAGGTTATCGTAATTGGGAAGGGAAGGGTCAACGTTGGGACCAGAAACAAAAAAACCAAAAATGTCATTGAATTGGGTGTATTCCCATCCGGTGTATTCATTGGAACCAAAGATGTACTCAAATGACATCAATGGGCCAGAAGGAATGAAATCAAATTCCAAAATCACCATGTCATTAATTGTAACGTTGGTGGGCATGAAAGTAGGACCCGTGTACAATCCCAAAGACAGCAATTGATCATCTACGTCTTGCGCTTGGGTGGCCAATAAAGCACTAATCGTTGGTTCCGCACCTGATGGTGTGCATGGAGTAGAGTAACAAACTTGCGTAGCAGGACTGAAAGTTGCTGGCCAAGCTGGACTCGATACTCCTCCCAAAGTCCATGGACCATTGACACCTCCCGTAATGTTGTTTAAACCATTGCCTGCTCCTGAGGAAAGGACAATACCGCTTTCAAAAGGAAGACCTGCTTGCGCTCCTCCTGCGGAAAGGTAACCAATTTGTTCGGGTTTACCGGAGTAAGAAATGTAGTTTGAGGTGATTCCACTGCTAATGAGAATGTTGTTCACATAATTGTTCAAAGAAGTGGGTGTAATGTTATTCGAGGTGGAAATGGTCATGACTTGAGATTTCACCTGAGAGCTCAATATAACCAGGAATAACAAAAAAGATAAGATACGATTCATAGGGTTCAGTTCTTCGTTCTAATGACCTCTCGATCAATAGTTAGGTTGCACAAACTTAATAAATTATGCCCAACTTTTTAAGACGATTTGGAACCTTATTGAAATTCGACCAACATTTTGGATAATTTTTGTCGAGCGTGAAAGATTCTGCTTTTCACTGTTCCCATAGGAATGCCCATTTCCGCTGCAATTTCATCGTAATGGAAACCATCTACAAACATTTGAAATGGTTTCTTGTAATCGTCAGATAGTGTTTCGATGGCTTTCAAAATTTCCTGGTGATTGAGGGAAGAGGTGATGGTATCCTCTTTCAGTTTGCTGCCATTGATCATGACATTGTGTGCCGATTCCTCCAAAAGGTTTTGTTGAAGTTTTTTGCGCTTGTACCCATTGATGAAGATGTTGCGCATGATGGTAAACAACCAACCTTTGAAATTGGTGCCTTCTTGAAAATAATCTTTGTAGCGAAGCGCTTTGTATAGAGTATCCTGAATCAAATCCTCCGCATCATCCCAGTTTTTGGTATAATTGAACGCGAAACCTCTGAGTTGATTGCTGTTCATGGTGACCAAATGATTGAATTCTAACGTGCTCATTGTTTAATGTTTTATTTAATTTATTAAACAAAAGTAAGGATGATTTTCAATTCTGTTTAATAAAAATGTTAAATTATTAAACAAAACTCGCTTTTGCTTGATTTTAAGGGCTTTAAACCATGTTCATTGTATTTTTGAGCGATGCGTTGGATAGGGACCATTGTTTTGATGATGTTGTGCATGACAGGAATGTTGGCACAAGAGTCGACAGATATGGCCGAAATGAAAAGGCAGTGGAGCAGGCAGAAGCGGGATACCACGGGTTTGCGTTTGGCCCTCGAAATAGCCAAAGGATACAAATTGAACCAGCCCGATTCATTGACCAAGTATGCGCAATGGGTGATGACGCAATTGGGAGATTATCCCCGTCAGGCATACAAACATTTTGCGGCGGAGGCCTGTTATGATCTGAGTATTGCAGAGGACAGGCGTTCCAATTTCGATGCGGCCATTGCCTGGTTGGAAAAGTCCAAGAATTTTTATGATGAAGTGGATGACGATTTGGGTGTTCTCTACGCCCAAGTATTTCAAGCCTGGGTTTTTTATGACAAAGGGGAAGTCATTCAAGCATTGGAAATGGCAGAGGAAGCCAAAAAAGAATTGGAGTCCATGGAAGAGGACTTAAAAGACAACAAGCGTTTTCTGAAGGTATTTGGGAATGTATTGAGTGATTTGGGAACTTATTATAAGCGAATAGGTGAAAGTGAAAAGGCCATCATCAGTCTCAACCATTCTTTAGAATTGCGTGAAGTATTGGGTGACAAAGACGACATTGCTGAGGTGACCATGAACTTGGGGAGGGTGTTGTATGAATTAAAGGACTTGACAAAAGCATTGTCTTATTATGAAAAAAGTTTGGATTTGACTAGGAAAACCAATAATGTTTCGGCGCAATCATTTATTTTGGGTAATCGTTCACAATTGTACATTGATTTGAATAGATTTTCTGAGGCAGAGAAAGATTTGAAGGAAAGTTTGGCGATTCGCATAAAAGAGGGCAATAAAAAAGGACAAGCTACGACTTATCGGAAATTGGGTGATTTGTATTTTGATCAGAAGAAAATAGAAGAGGCTAAAGTTAACTTTGAAAAATCGCATAGAATATTTTTAGAGATAGGTTATCCACTCGGAGTTGGACAGTCTTGCTTAGCATTGTCTCTTTTGTACAAACACATGAATAATCAGGATTTGGAGTTTACATATGCTGATAGTGCTTATAATGTTCTCAGAAGAGTGAAATCAGCTAAGCCACTTTTGAAA
>JACCDM010098865.1_pt1 | contig 26786 bp, 20 predicted proteins | sample 7445851 | NCBI WGS metagenome assembly JACCDM01 (sample SAMN15323438, study PRJNA562643) | freshwater metagenome | isolation source: river surface water | place: USA:Blue River Watershed | collected 2017-08-16
TATCCGTTCAACCTGTTTATGGTCAACCTAGATGGCACAGGGCTTACGCGAATTACCCATGACGGGACTTTCGATGCCTTCCCGGTGTTTTCCAACAATGGCAAGTACTTGGTATTTGCTTCCAACCGCAACAATGGCGGTACGCGTGATACGAACTTGTTCGTGGCGGAGTGGATTGGAGATTGATTTGAAGTCCCTATAGCTCTTCGAGATGTGCTAAGTAATCTTCGGCTTGATCCAAGAGTTCCTTCCGGTTGCCCATCTTGTCCCAGCTGCGGTAAACCATGCCAATGCGTGGATTTTTCTCAAGTAATTCACGGTTTCTGGCATGGAAGTGCCAATAGAGACTGTTGAAGGGACAGGCACCCTCTCCTGTTTTCTTTTCAGCCTGGTAGGCACAGGACCCACAGTAATTGCCCTGCTTTTTGATGTAGTTGGCTGAAGACACGTAAGGCTTGGTGCCGACGATACCTCCATCGGCAAATTGACTCATCCCTCTCGTATTTGTAATTTCGACCCATTCGATCGCATCGATGTAGATGCCCAAGTACCAACGATCCACTTCATCGGGATGAATCCCTGCCAGTAGGGCAAAGTTGCCGGTCACCATCAGCCGCTGGATGTGGTGGGCATAGGCCAATTCCAAGGACTGCTGTATGGATTGGCTGAGGCAGTTCATTTTTGTGTTGCCCGTCCAAAACCAATCCGGAAGTTTCCGCTCGTGGCCAAAGTAGTTGAGTTGAGCAAATTCAGGCATTTTGGCCCAGTAGATTCCCCGCATGTACTCTCGCCATCCTAGGATTTGCCGGATAAATCCTTCCACTTGGGCAATGCCGATTTGGTCATGATGCCTTTTCCAGTAAGCTTCCACAGTTTGGACCACTTCCAGAGGGGAGATTAGTTTGCTATTGAGTGAAAAACTCAGTCGGGAATGGAACAGGTAGGGATCCCAGGTGGTAAGGGCATCTTGGTAGGCACCGAAGTGTTCCAAAAGCTCTTCACAAAAATACTGCAGCACTTCCAAGCTTTCTTCTCGTGAAGTGGGCCAATTAAAGTGGGCAGGATCTATGTTGCCGATGCAGTTTACCCCGGAAGCGGCGAGCAGCTGGGTAATGTGCGCTACTTCCTTTGGGTGTACCCGAGGCTTTTTGAGCAGGGATCGGTCTTTTAGCGCTTTCCGGTTCTCCTCGTCAAAGTTCCATTGCCCTCCTATGGGATCCTTTCCATCCATCAAGACTGCGTATTTTTTTCTCATTTCACGGTAAAAGGTCTCCATGAGGTAGGTTTTTTTTCCTTCAAAAAGTTGCTGGAGATACCCCCGAGAAGTTAAAAAGTGCTCCGTATCCACTGCTTCGCAAGGGATGCCAAGCGTCTCACAACAAGCCTGGAGTTGCTGATCTAGTCGGTATTCGTCTGGGAGTTGGTATTCAAATCGGATGAATCCTTCTGTTTTTACCAGCTGATGCACCTGTGCAGAAAGGTCTTGGAGGTTTTGGGGATCATCCAGGGTCAAGTAGTAAACTTGATGCCCTTTCTCTTGGAGGGTCTGTGCAAAGTGGCGCATGGACAAGAAAAAGCCTACCACTTTTTGAATGTGGTGGGTTACGTAATCGGTCTCCTGACGCATTTCCAGCATCAGGTAGGTGACGGAAGGGTTGGTTACAGCAAACCAGGAATGCTGGCTATTGAGTTGATCTCCCAATAGCAGACGGAGCGTCTTCGTCATAAAAAAAAGGGCTTTCACATGTAAAGCCCTTTTTGCTGGGGAATGTTTCGATGGATTTAATTTAGACGGTCTAAGTGCGCCGTCTACTTGCACATGAGTTTACCACTGAATCAACTCCTGATTGCGGAGTAGGTCTTCAAACTGTTCTCTTTTGCGAATCAAATGTCCCTTCCCTTCCCAAACGAGTACTTCTGCAGGACGAAGGCGGGCGTTGTAATTGGAAGACATGGTAAATCCATAGGCGCCGGCATTTTGGAGGACCAGGAGGTCTCCTTCTTTCACGGTGTGTAGTTGGCGCTGAGCCGCAAGGGTATCGGTTTCACAAATGTAGCCCACCACGGTGTAAGGCGCTGTAGCACCCTCGCGGTTACTCAAGTTGTAGATGTCGTGGTAGGCATCGTACATCATGGGGCGGATGAGGTGGTTTAGCCCAGAATCTACCCCGACAAAATGCAGGGTGGGGGTTTCTTTAACCACCGTCGCCTGGACAACCAAGTACCCGGCTTCGGAAACGAGGTACTTGCCCGGCTCAATCCAAAGTTCCAGTTGACGCCCATAGGTCTTGCAAAACTCCTGGAAGGCGGCACTCACAATGCGCCCAAGTTCAGGGACGTCTGTTGCGGAATCTTCAGGGCTATAGGCCACCTTAAATCCTCCACCAAAGTCCAGGAAGCGCAGGTCAGGAAAATGCAGGGCTGCCTCAAACAGGATCTTTCCTCCCTTTAAAAATACGGCTGCATCGTAGATGTCTGAACCGGTATGTACGTGTAGTCCCGCTACTTGAATTTGATACCGCTGCACCAAGTCCAGGATTTGTGGGAGTTGCTCTATCGAAATTCCAAACTTACTTTCCTTATGTCCAACCGAGATTTTTAAGTTTCCACCGGCAAGAATGTGCGGATTGATGCGGATGCAAATCGGCACGGCGGCGCCGTAGGTTTGTCCAAATTTTTCCAACAGGGGAAGGCTATCCACATTGACCATGACGCCGATCTGTACGGCTTCTTGGATTTCAGCGAAGGAAACCCCGCTTGGGGTATACATAATTTCAGCAGGACTGCTTCCTGCGAGGAGTCCAAGTTTAACTTCTTCTAGGGAAACCGCATCCAGTTCCGCCCCAGCTTTACGAATCAGGCTAAGTACAGAAAGGCTTGAAAGCGCCTTGGTGGCGTATTTTATGCGAAGTGGAACTCCCGCAAAAGCAGTTTGGAGGGTTTGAATCTGATGGACAATTTTTTCCCCATCGTAGAGGTAGAGGGGCGTTCCAAATTCTTTGGCCAAGGCTTCGATGGCAACACCTTGAATGTGCGTAGGTTTGTGCACGGATGGAGGAGAGTTGATTGAGTTGGCAAAAATAGCGAACCAATAAAAAAGGAAGGCATAGAACCTTCCTTTTTTTGGGTATGTAATTAGAAAACCAACAAATTCGTGCTACTAGAATACGGTCAAAAAGGGGAATATGAAAGAAACTTCTTTCGCTCACCCGTTAAAACATGTTAAGAGGGGTTCCTCGCCCCACTATCCGCTTAATTTTGTGACATGTCCAGAAGCAACATTACGTTGATTATTGTTTTGATGTCCCTAGCGAGTTTTGGCTTGATGGGCTTTCAATACTATTGGATACGAAATGCCATTCGGATCAATAAGGAGCGTTTTGACCAAAACGCGCTGCAGGCCTTGTCTGGTACAGTCGCGGTATTGGAGAAGGGAGAGACCTCGGATGTGCTGCTCAACAAATTGATCAAGGATCCAGCATTGAAGGAATCCATCTTCAAAAAAATTGATCCCATTGACTTGCAGATCAACACCAACCGCACCTACAGCCGGCCATCCTTAGTCGATACGCTAGTTTTAGCGCCGGTTCCACAGGTGAGCAGCACCTTTCGTAGAATGCTCCTTTCTAGGGGCTTGGATGTGTCTATTTGGTCGGAGCTGGAAAACTTCTTTGCCTACATGACTCCTGAAGTGGCCTCGTCCATGTTTACCCCTGACGAAATGCAGATTTTGCTCCAGGAGAAGGAGCGCCAACTGGAATACCTAAACAAAAAACAAGGATTTGCCAGGGAGCAGTCCCGGCCCTATACTGGGATTTTTCCTCAGTTTGACACCGAGGTAAATCTTTCCGATGATGCTTTGGATAAAATTCGGAAGACCAACATCAAGATTGAATTGATGAATCAGGCATTTTCCGAACTCGCAGAGGGGCAGCAAGCGATTATGGATCGGTTGGACACGGTAGAACTTCGGAGATTGTTGAAAGGCCAATTGTTGGAAAAGGGAATTACAGAGGGCTTTGAGTTGGGAATTAAGACGGCCGAAGGAGAGCTGATAGGCGTTGGGCCATTGTTAGACTCCCAGGTCTTACTTTCAGAAGGGCTTCAGTCCAAACTTTTCCCCAACGATATTCTAGGCAACGACAATTTTTTATACGTGTATTTTCCTGAGAAAAGTAGCCACGTATTTCGGCAAGTATGGCTTCCGATTTCCAGTTCCATTCTCTTTATTTTGGTCATCATTAGTTGTTTTTACTATGCGATACGGATCATTTTAAAACAGAAAGCCCTTTCTGACATAAAAAATGATTTTATCAACAACATGACCCACGAGTTTAAAACGCCGCTTGCCACGGTGAGCCTTGCGGTGGAAGCCTTGCAAGATCCTGAGTTGAGCAATCAGGACACCTTTCGCAACCGATACCTTGGAATCATTCGAGATGAAAATAAGCGCTTAGTGACCCAGGTGGAAAAAGTGTTGCAGGCTGCTGCACTGGATAGAAATGAGTTTAGCCTCAAATTGGAGTCCATTCACCTTCCGGCCATGTTGCAGGCCTGCATGGATCAGTTTGCACTTCAAGTAGAAAACAGAGGCGGAAAACTGGAGTTTAGCGGGGAAATGAAAGATCCTTACATCGTGGGAGATGTCTTTCACTTGACCCATCTTTTCAATAACCTGCTGGACAATGCCAACAAGTATTCTCCATCCAACCCTAGGATCCGAGTAGCCGTAAAAGAACAGGGTTCCGAAGTACAGATCACCTTACAGGATCAGGGGATAGGCATGAGTCGTGATGCGGTAAAAAAGATTTTTGATAAATTCTACCGTGTTCCTACCGGCAATGTCCACGATGTAAAAGGCTTTGGCTTGGGCTTATCCTATGTAAAAACAATGCTTGAGGCCCACCATGGCACCATTCAGGTGCAATCTGAACTTGGAAAAGGGAGTACCTTCACCATTAACCTACCTAAAAAACAATGAGCAAGGCGAAACTATTAGTTGTAGAAGACGATCCCAACTTAGGAGACATCCTGCAGGAATACCTGCAAATGAAAGGCTATGACACCACGCTTTGTCGGGATGGAGAGGAAGGCTGGAATAAGTTTAAGAAAGACAAATTTGATCTTTGTCTCCTCGATGTGATGATGCCCAAAAAAGACGGGTTCACCTTGGCCAAGGAAATAAAGAAAGTGCAGGAGGACCAATCCGTTCTATTCCTTACTGCTAAAAATCAAAAGGAGGATGTGATCGACGGCTTAAAAATCGGAGCCGATGATTACCTGACGAAGCCGTTTAGCATGGAGGAACTGTTGTTGCGAATAGGAGCTATTCTCAAGCGTACTCAAAAAGGAGCGCCTGTAAGCACCTTAAAAACCTATTCCTTTGGCGCATTTGTCCTGCACTATGACGAACAATACATCGAAGGGCCAGAAGGAAAGCACAAGCTCACCTCCAAAGAAAATGAACTGATCCGACTACTGGCTTCCGAAACCAACAACTTGGTCAACCGAAGCCATGCACTCAAGCAAATCTGGGGCGATGACAGTTATCACAACGCACGCTCCATGGACGTGTACTTGAGCAAAATTCGAAAAATTTTGAAGGACGACCCCCGAGTGCAAATCATCACCGTGCATGGGGAAGGATTTAAATTGATTGTCGGAGACGCCTAATCCGATTTGCTTCACTTCTAAAAAGTCCCAGTATCAGGTCGATACTGGGACTTTTTTGTTTAAAGGAGTCACGCCAGCAATTCCGCCCCGATTCCTGGTCCTTCTGGAAAGCGAACTTCTGTCGGAAAGAGTTGCACCCCTTTGGCAGGATCCTTGGACAGCAGCATGGCCCCATCCATGTCCACATAATCCAGTAAGGGAGCAAGGTGGGCTATGGCACTAATGCCAACAGAAGACTCGGTCATGCAACCGACCATGGTTTTCATGCCTAAGGACTTGGCTTGTTGAATCATCCGAAGCGCTGGGGTAATGCCCCCTGCTTTGACCAACTTGATGTTGACCCCATGGAAGCGGCCCTGACATTTTTCCACATCGCTTTCGTGAATACAACTTTCATCCGCCATCACTGGAAGTTTGGAATAAGCATACACCTCTTTCATCCCCTCTAGGTTGTCTTTTACCAAAGGCTGCTCGATAAACTCCACTCCAAGACGCGACAACTCTTCGGAATAGGAAATCGCTTGATCTACTGTCCAGGCACAGTTGGCATCTACCCGGAAAATGGACTGGGTATGCTTTCTGAGTTCTCGTACGATCTCCAAGTCCTGTGCTGTGCCCAACTTGATTTTGTAAATAGGCCAGTCCACCTCCTTCAGTTTGGCGCACATTTTTTCCACTGTATCGATTCCGATTGTAAAGTTGGTAGTTGGTATTTGGGCAGGATTTAGTCCCAAGTAGGCGTAAAGTTTTTTTCCTTGCTTTTTGGTGTACAAATCCCAAGCCGCCAGGTCAAGCGCACATTGAGCAAAGGGATTGGATCGGAAAACTTCCTTTCCCAATTCCCACAATTCAGCAGGAGTAGTCCATTTCCCTTCCAAAAGAATGGGCCTGAATTTTTCCAAGGCCTCCTGCATGTTGTCCAAGGTAATGCCGTAGAAGGGGTTCGTTGTAGACTCCCCCAGACCATACAGTCCCTCGTCTTCTAATCGGACGATTAGGGTTTCCTGTACCTCCCGGCTTTGATGGGCTATGGTAAAGCGATGTTTCAAGGGAAGGTCAAAGCCTTGGACATGTAAATTCATGGCATGATTTTTTTGGGTTTGACAAAAATAGCGGGAAATATTGCAGTCCTTTCCCTAGTTTTAATTCAAAATACCTGAAAAGATATGCACATGCATTGGATTGGTTTGAAAAAGGGGCTGTTTAGTAGTCTCTTTATTCTGGGTTTGGGCCTGAGTTTTTCCCAAGGACAAACTGTAGCGCCGCGCCTGAAAGCAGCAGCCTTGGCTTCCGCCTACGAATCGTATCATGAACCGACACTCACCCACCGGCGCTTTACCCATGCGGACTTGCAGCCCTTGATTCAAAAGCATGCGACGCAATTTCAGGTGCGTGTACTTGGAAAATCCGTCATGGGCAAGTCCATCAGTTCATTGGATTGGGGAACGGGCTCGACCAAAGTGATGCTTTGGTCGCAGATGCATGGCAACGAGAGCACGGCGACCATGGCCTTGTTTGACCTGTTTAATTTTTTGGAAGGAAAAGATGGTGCACATCAGGAATTGCGGGACCTCCTTCGGGCTCAGTTGCAACTGAAGTTTATCCCCATGCTCAACCCGGATGGAGCAGATGCATTCAAGCGGAGAAATGCCTTGGATATCGACCTCAACCGAGATGCGATTTCCCTGATTTCTCCAGAGGCGGTGGTTTTGAAAAAAGCACGGGATGAGTTTGAGCCCGAATTTGGATTCAATCTCCACGACCAGCAGATCTACTACAACGTGGTCAACACTCCCAAGCAGGCAACCATTTCCCTATTGGCGCCTGCCTACAACGAGGCAACGGACATCAATGAAGTTCGTGGTAGAGCCATGCAGACCATTGCAGGGATGAACGAACTTCTGCAAGAACTGATTCCTGGCCAAGTGGGCAAGTATGACGATGCCTTTGAACCAAGAGCCTTTGGGGACAACATTCAAAAATGGGGAACGAGCACCATTCTGATTGAATCTGGGGGCTTAATCGGAGACACCGAAAAGCAAGAAATCCGGAAGATCAACTTTATGATTCTCCTAAATGCATTGCACTCCATAGCCAGCAAGAGCTACACCCAGTACCAAACGGCCGATTATTTTGCCATTCCCGACAACGGGTTCCAGTTGATGGATTTGGTAATTAACGAGGTGCAGGTGCCTGTAAATGGAAACTGGTATCCGGTAGACCTTGCCATTCGAAGAAGGGAAACGGAGTCATCTGGAGGATACTTCCTCAGTGGTTCGGTGGAGGATTTAGGGGATATGCAAGTATTTTTCGGAATGGAAACCTTAGATGCGACGGGCTTGAAGTACCAAGAAGGCAAGGTGTATTCAACTCCTTTTGAAAGCATACAGGAAGTAACGCCCGAAAAGGCGATGGAACTTTTGCGTCAAGGCTATATTGCCATTAAAGTGAAACAAGGAAGCCCAAGACAACTGCACGGCCTACCGTTGGTGGTGTTGAAAAGCAGCGATAAGTTTTCTGGAGGATGGACTACTGGGGCAGTGCCCAACTTTTTCTTAACTCGAGACGGGAATCCAACGTATGCGGTGGTAAACGGTCACCTGATCCACTTGGACCGCCTTCCTACTGAAAAATTCCGAAATCGCATCTTTTGATAGGTTACGATCCATCTAGGCTGAACCCATGAAATCCAAAGAAAAAGGGGCTGGGCTCCATCCCCGCAACCTCCATCAAGGGAGATACGATCTTCCCGCTTTAGCGGAGACACTTCCGGAATTGAAGGAGGTCATTTTTACCAATGCCTATGAACAACTAAGTATTGACTTTGCCAATCCTAATGCAGTCAAGTTGCTCAATAAAGCCCTCTTGCTTCACTTCTACGAGTTAAGTTACTGGGACATTCCGGAAGGATACCTCTGTCCCCCAATTCCTGGGAGGGCAGATTATGTGCTTCATGCGGGGGATCTTCTTGCTCGGGATTACGACCGAAAAGTTCCCCGAGGGGCTGAAATACGTGTGCTAGACGTAGGAACAGGCGCCAATCTGATCTATCCCATTTTGGGTACCCGCCTCTTTGGCTGGAGTTTCGTAGGCACCGAAATTGAATTGAAGGCCCTTTCCAATGCGGCGGAAATCATCGCTTCCAATTCGAGGCTAGTGGATCAAGTCGCCTTGCGGTACCAGGCGGATTCAGCTTCCATCTTCCAAACGGTCGTTGAACCCGGAGATTTTTTCGACTTGGTTCTCTGCAATCCTCCCTTTCATGAATCTGCCGAAGCAGCGCTCGAAGGAAGTCAACGGAAAATCAAAAACCTGACTAAAAAAACTCCAGTTGATCCAGTGCTCAACTTTGGGGGTCAGGCGACCGAGTTATGGACTGTTGGAGGGGAAATTGGATTTATTGGTCGAATGATTCAGGAAAGCGGGTCGATTCAAGAGCAGGTAGGCTGGTTTACGGTATTGGTTTCCAAGGCCACTCATCTTTCCTATTTCCAAGGACTACTTGAAAAAGTGGGAGTCAAGTCTCAACGCGTAATCGAAATGGGCCAAGGAAATAAGCGAAGCAGAATTTTGGCCTGGACCTTTCTCCGTTGATCTACTTCAAAAAAACGGGTTTTCCGTGGAGATCTGCGTGAAAAAAGAAGTTCACGCAGATTTTCGCAGAAAAGGTTACGCAGATTTCTTAATTAGAGGGATGGGTTACACACCAATTGATCAGCGGTTTTTTCCGTGAAGATCTGCGTGAAAAAATTGGTTACTTAGATTAAAGGGAAAATTTAGATTTTCCGTGGAGGTTCGCCTGGAAAAAGTAAATAATCATAAAATAAAATCGCTCTCTTGCATTAATTGCAAAACAAAAGCGAAGTGAAAGGTAGAAATCAGAAACATTGTTTCTAATTTCTACTATGGAAGAAAACAACATTACTTTTTTAATCCGAGGGGCAATCTATCGCGTCTATAATTCCCTTGGACCAGGACTTTTAGAGTCCAGCTATGAAGTAGCGATGGAATATGAACTCATCAATCGCGGACTTTTTGTCGAACGCCAGGTTGGTCTACCATTGATTTATAACAATTTAAAAATGGAGGTTGGCTATCGCTTAGATTTACTAATTGAGAGAAAGGTGATTGTAGAAATTAAGTCGGTAGAAACGTTATCTAAGCTTCATTTTAAACAATTAGTAACGTATTTGAAGCTATCGGATTTGCGAGTTGGGATTCTTGTCAACTTCAACACCGCCGAAATTTCTAGTTCAATCCACCGGAAGGTCAATAATTTTGTCCCTTAATTAAGGAAAGTAAATCGCAATTTTCCCAAATAAATGCCTGATTTAAGATCACTTGATCAGCGGATTTTTTCCGTGAGAATCAGCGTGAAAAAAGAAGTTCACGCAGATTTTCGCAGAAAAGGTTATGCAGAACCCTCATTTAAATCTGCTTGAAAAAAAGACTACTTTTTGGCTAGTCTGTGGAAAACTTCTAGGTACTGTTCCGTAACTCGACCCCATGAATATTTCTCAGTGAGGCCTTGACGCGCGGATTTTCGGAGGGCATCCATTTGTAGTGTTTCAGCTTCTGCCTGTTCAACTAGGGTTTTTACTCCTTCGGCTGTTTTCTCGAAATACCAACCGTGTTTTCCGTTTTGGAGCATCTCCTGGTTAAAGGGAGTGTTTAATGCCAGAATGGCACAGCCATAACCCAAGGCTTTGAGCATGGCTGGGTTGGTGCCCCCGAATTCATGCCCATGAAAATAGGCGTAGCAATGCGAATAGAGGGAAGCGAGGACCTGCGGATCGGTCACGTAGCCGGTAAACAAGACCCGGGGTCCCCCCTGCTTTTTCACTTGCTGAGCCCAGGCATCTGAAAAAGGAGCGTCACCCACGATGACGAGGGTTTTGTTCGAATCGGACTGGAGGAATCCCTCAAGAATCAGGTCTGCATTGTTGTCCGGAATCAAGCGCCCCACAATGAGGTAATACTCCCGGGAACGGAGGTTCCAGGCCTCCAATGGAGTATCTTCTACCTCCTCCTTCGGATTGGCTCCGTAGGCAATGACCACAGAATCTTTCTGAAAGAGTTCCAAGTATACCCTGCGCATTTCATCCGAATCGTTGATGATTTGGTCAAAGGAACGGGTAGCCATCTTGGAGGCCCACTTAAAATAGCGTGCTCCCCAGCCTTTCCACTTGGGCCGAAGCCATTCGAGGCCGTCCACATTGATGGCGGTGGGCTTCCCAAAAAGCCGAGCAATCCAACCGAAAGGCCCATTCCCAGAGTTGACCACGAAAATCACATCCACATCTGAAAAGCAAGCATGGAGCATGGAAAAAAAAGTATGACTCAGCTGGGTGAGGCTTTTACTTTCAATGGCTGGAGTGTAGATGCACTCGATGCCATTGACAAACCGAGGGCGTATGGGAAATAGAGACCGGTGGTTGTACACCCGTACCGAAACCCCTTTTTCCACTAGGCGCTCGCCTAATTCTTTCACCAGGGTATCGTAACCCCCATATACATAGGGGTAACCTTTGGCACCCATGATGGCTACCTTTAGTTTCTTTTCAACTGCTGCCATAGGTGGGTGGTTAGTTTTTGTTGAAAAGCAACTAGGCTGAAGACTTCGTGTACGCGTACCTGTCCTGCTCGGCCCATTTCTCGCCGCAGCGTGTCGTTTGAAAGTAATTTTTCCAAGGCAGCAGTTGCTGCTTCTGTAGCTCCGATAGGGATTACAAACCCGGTATGGCCTTCCTCGATCATTTCTGAGGCACCTCCAGAGTCGGTGGCTACTACGGGTTTGCCCGCAGCCATGGCCTCCAAAATGACTGTAGGAAAGGAATCAGGCAGGATTGAAGGCAATACAAAAAGGTCCAAAGAAGCCATCAACTCAGGGATGTCTTCTCGGAAACCCAGGTAATGCACCCGATCCGCGATCCCTTTGTTGAGAATTGCTAGTTTCAGGTCTTCCAATAGGCTTTCGTAACCCGAAAAAGGATCTCCTGCGAGCACAAAGTGTGCTTTTGGAAATCGCGGGGCCAACTTTTCAGCCAATTCCAAAAAGAAAAATTGTCCTTTTCCCGGATTGATTCTCCCCACCATCCCTACGAGTAAGCTGCTTTCGGGGAGCCCCAATTCTTTTTTGAGGACCGGCCTAGCTTGTTCAAACTCGGTGTAGGGCAAGCCATTGTGGATTACTTGGATTTGGGCCTTTTTCAATAGGGGCTGCCAGTGGTTAGCGACCGCATGGGATACGGCAATTGGAAAAGGAGTAGAGCGATCGAGCAAACTGGCCAACCCACGGACCAAGGGAGCGGGTCTTTTGACGATTTCATGTACATGCCAGTGGTGTGGGAGACCGTTTCGCATCGCCCATACCGCGCCGACGACCACCGCTAGGGTATTGGAGTAGACAAGTTCAAATTGCTGTTTTTGGTGGAGCCTTGAAAGGAAAGAATAGGCCCTCCAGGATTTGATCAGCCGATTGACCAAGCCAATAGGACTTAGGTATTTTCTCCGCAGTATCCCCAAGTTCTGAATGGAATAGGGGATTTGCAATTCGTGTAAGGCCCCTTCGAGCGGGCCCGAATTGGTCAGCACAACGTAAGGAGAAAATCCTTGCTGCTGGTACAGGCTGAGCACCTGGAGAATAATTTTTGCGGATCCATAGCCTTCAGAGGAACTTTGCAGATAAAGTATGTTTCGAGGTTTAGCCATGCTTTTGGTAATATACACCACAAATCCCTGATTTTCCGCTCCAGGATGAGAGGAGTTCCAAGACCCAAGCAAGCGGTAGGAAAGCAGCAATCAATACGATTAATCCCAGGCTTTTCTTTCTTTTTAAGCGCAGCACCAAGTTTTCTCGGTAGCCCACTCTACTGAGTAGGGCCTGGAGCATGCCTAGGACACCGAGATGGACGGAAAAATTTCGTTCCCCCACTTTGGATAAACCGAAGCCCTCCAATTGAGCAGTCAGTATTGGTTCTGTCCAATGGCTAAGGTGCTTGGGAATGTCCCAGTGCATCCAGGTGTCCCCTGCGATTTGGGCTTGCCAAGCATCCGCCCGAGGGACCTCTATGTAGAGTAAGCCCCCTTTACTGAGGTTATGCTCAAGCAACTCCCGGAGTAAGGGTAGGGGCTCAGGCAAGTGTTCCAAGACATGGTTTAGGCTAATTAGATCCACAGGGAATTCCCCAACCAGGCCTTTTTCGTAGTAGGCAATTTGCACGGCCACTCCGTACTTTTCTTTGGCAAATTCTCCACGTGCCGCTTCAGTTTCGATACCGATTCCTTGCCATCCTAGGCTTTTTGCCACTGCCAAAAATTGCCCTTTGCCAGATCCAAAATCCAGCAAGAGGCGAGCCCTTGGCAGCAATTTTTTTGCTTGCTTTAAGATGGCGCGCGATTCAGAAAAAATGATTTTTTCAAAGACAGACTTTCGGTTATCCACCACGGCATAGACTTCATCTCGGTACAAGGCTGCCGCATCAATAGTTTCGGGGAGATAGGTCCAGGACAGCTCACAGGAGGAACAGGCAATCCTACTGCCTGCAGCGGGGGAAAAAGTTGGGGGAGTATGACAAACCGGACAGAGGAGTTGCCGCATGGCCTCAGGTTAAGCGCTTAAGATCAATCGATGGAAGGCAGCTATGAATTTTTCTGCCGTAAACTCCTTCACGCGTTCTTTTCCTTGGAGGACCAAGTTCGTGCGAAGCGTTTCATCTTCCTCCAAAAGTATCATTTTTTCGGTCAAATCGGACACCTTGCTTGTGTGAAAGGAGAGCCCTGCTCCACCGGCAACTTCTTCTAAGGCCGGCTGGTCGGAATGGATTACCGGCAACCCAAAGGACATCGCTTCTAGGATGGGGATGCCAAACCCTTCGTTAGTGGAGGGAAAGAGGTAGGCATAAGCGCCTTCGTAGAGTGCTTTGATTTCTCCATCGCTCAAGTAGCCCGGAAGGACAACCGCTTGTTCCAGTCCCAAACTGCCGATCAGTCGGGTTACTTCAGGGAGGTCGTTGAGTTGGTGACTTTGTCCAGCGCCGCCTGCGAGCACTAATTTTTTGGGATCCTTACTTTGTTGGAGATAGCTTGCAAATGCCTGTACCAGTAGGGGGAGGTTTTTGCGCCGATCAAAGGTGCCTACATGTAAAAAATAGGCCCCTTTGTTTAGGGCTGTTTTTTGTAAATAATGATTGTCTGCCGCGCCTGTCATTGCTTTTGAGGTTTGGTAGACCACCGAGATGGGGCAGGAACTTCCCAAGTACTGCTGCAAGCAATTTTTCGAGTAGTCCGTAGTGGTGAGGACATGCGTGTTTTCTCGGAGTCCTTTTCGAATGAGGCTGAGAAAGTATTTTCGCCACCACTTCGGGTAGTTTTCGGGCATTTGCCAGAAGAAGGCATCGTGGATTACGGTCAGCCGCTTGCAGGGAAGGGATGCTGCTGGAGATACAAAATCTAGACAAACCAAGACGTCAGGCTGGTATTTTTTTACCAAATCGGGAAGTTGAAATTGCTTCCAGCGAAAGTAGTCCAAATGGTAATTAAGCTTCTGAACCTTAGTCTGAGGCCCGAGTGGTTTTTTGATAGAGGCCTGTTCTTCAGGGTCATGAGTAAAAATCCATTCGATTTCAGGATGCGGATATTTTCGTGCAGCCTTGGCCAATTCCAACATGTAGGTTTTGATCCCCGTGGTGGCAACATTTAAATACTGAAGGTCGAGTAGAACTTTCAAGGCTGTGAAAAATAAAGGCTGCCCGTTTTTGAAGGGCAATGGAAAAGAATTGAAATCCTAAGATACAGAATTTTGAATCTTTAGCGACTCAGTTCCTGCACTTGAGCAGTCCTCCACGCGCTGTATTCACGAACGGAATAGCCGATCATCCACCAACTGACCCAGGTCACGTAGGTGTACATTTCCGCATTGGCGGTAAATAGGGGTAAAAATAAGCCCACCTTGGTGACGGCTCCGACAAAGGCAAGTCGGGCGGTATAGACATTTGGTGTGCTGTAAAAAACACGTAGGCTAAGAATTATGCCTGAGGCCAAGGCAAGCACATAGAATGCCATTCCAATCCATCCCAACTGTACTCCATAGATGAGAAATTGATTTTCTCCCCCTACCCGAACGGCATCGCTCACGCTTCCGGCATTCCCACTCATCGCCAAGCCAATTCCAAATGGGTTGGCCACCATGGATTCCAGTGCGACTAGCCATTCCAAGACGTGCCCGACACTGGAGGAATTTTCAAAGGTGAGCGTATCCAACACAAAGAAGTAAAAGTCGTCTGAAGCAAACCAGACCACATAGGCTCCAAATACCAAGAGCACGACAACGCCCAACCCAATCAATTTGTAAAGGCGAAACACGAGCGCAACGAAGAAGAGCAAGATGAAAAAGGCCCCGAAAGCGGCTCGGGAAGCAGAGAAAAACAAACTACCCAGGGAGCAGGCCATAACGACCAAGTACAACCACTGTTCTTCTTTTTTGGACGTTAAATACCAAATCAGTCCAGCAGCAAAACCCATCAACACTGAACTGGCCATCTCCAAGGGGTCCGAGAAGAAACTGGCCAATCGCATGGTGACCGCCTGAGTTTCAAAGGTCCAGGTCAACCCAAAATTTCCGCTTGGGTCAATGTCGTTGATGACCTGATTGTAGAGCGAATAACCGGTGTGCTGTTGAAGATGCGCTTGGAGTACAAATTGCTCGATCAAATTGACCAGGAAGGCAAGGACCGCTACCCAAAATAGCATGGAAAAGAGGCGGTAGACTTCTCCATCCTCAAACCGAGTATTTCTTCCTAAAAAATAAGTCAATCCAGGCAAAAACACTCCTTTGAAGTAAAAGGCTTTGGTCAGAAAGGGGACTTCCCCAATCGGCAATACCAAGTAGGCGAATCCTAAAATCAAAAATGCCCCCATCCACCAATCAGTGCTTTGAGGCCGAAAAGGATAGTCTGCAGGATTTTTTCGAAAAAGAAGCGCGACAATTAAAGCAATGCCCACTACGCCTTCCTTCGAGGCTTGAAATAAAGTGACCAATTCCTCGGAACGGGTGTTGAGGTAGGTCAAACTCAAAAAAGTAATGTAGATGGGCAAGTAACCCGCCAAAAAAAAGATGAAATAGGACCATTTCCCCTTTACAATCATCTCCTGTACCGTCCAAAGGAAGCCCAATACCAGCGCTATGGTCAGAATTAAAAATGCTACTGAAGCCATTTCTTTTCTGGGTTAAGTGGAGTAAAAATACCTTCTCGTATGCCTTGCCACACTGCCGATAGTTTCTGGAACCGTCCGCGAATCAGAAAATAGGTGCCCCAAAACGCAAATCGAATCAAGTGGTAAGGATACCCCAGAATTACCTGTTGCTCTCGAAGTAGAAACAGTTGGTTGCGGACGTGGAAAAAAAACACTTTTGGGCTGAGTGTGCCTTCTGCATGTTGTTTTTTGGACGCGCCACCGGCTTCGTGGAAGATTTTGGAGTTTTCCGCCAAACCGATCTTAAAGCCTGCTTTCCGAATTCGTAGGCTCCATTCCACATCTTCAAAATAGGCAAAATAAGGCTCTGGAAGTAGCCCAACCTGCAGCAATACGGCTCTTGATACCAGCATGCAGCAGCCTGTGGCCCAATCGAGTTCTGTGCTTTTGGGCTGGTATGTGGATACGGGCACGCGGTCTCCTAAGGTGATCGCTCTTCCGAGCAAGGAATTCCATTTGCCTCCAGCGCTCCAAAGAGTTCCTTTATCGCGGGCAAAGCAAATCAGGGGTTGGGCTACCCCATATCCAGGTTGTTGTAAACAAGTCTTAAGCTGCCTCAGAAAGGCAGGATCTACAAGCGTGTCGTTGTTGAGCAGCAGGACTTGATCAAAACCTTGTTCCAAGGCATAGCGGATGCCTACATTATTTCCTCCCGCAAAACCCAAGTTTTCGGAATTGGTAATCAAATGGAGTTGAGGAAAAAGTGCTTTGAGTTGTTGTCCCTCAGGCTCTTGGGAGGCATTATCCACCAAGACTACTTGAAAAGCCGGTTCATTTACCTTTTCTAAGGAGTCCAAACAAGCCTTGGTGTAGGCAAAGCCATTCCAATTGACTAGGATGATCGCTACCGAAGACTCAGGAGTAGAAGCCATACAACAGGTCTTTTTTGTGGCGATACAAAAGAATCAAGCAGATAAAAAAGACCATGAGCTCCGTACTCAGAATGCCATAACAAAGCCCTTCTCCTCCAAAGAAATGAATAAGCAGGGTAGAAGCACAGATCATGTAAGCGCAAAACATCCAACTGGCACGGAAAAGTAAGTCCCGAAGGTTGGTCACCAGTAGTATAGTCACGTTGCCTACATTGAGAGAGGCCAAAAAAGGAATGGCCGCCAGTATGCGGAGGTAGCCTACTGCGTCTCCCAATTGTCCGCGGGAAAGGACCTGAATGATCCAAGGAGCAGCAACATAGGTGGCGATGCTAATCAATGCTCCAATACCAAGGGTGCCGAAATACACTTTTTTGAGAAAGGAGAAAAATGCAGGCTGGTCTGCTTGGTAAAGTTTGGAGGAGTTGGGAAAAATGGCTTGAATGATCAAGGCAGGGAAAAGCCTTAGAATCATGACCACGCGTTCGGCCAAACTATACATTCCGAGTGTGGCACCACTGGCAAAAAAACTCAAAATAATCAGGCCTCCATTGATGGAAATATGGCTAGCAAGATTGCTAAAAAACAGGAGGACATTGTCTTTCAGGCTCTTCCAAATGGAAGAAAACTGGGGGCTGAAGAACCGAATGTCTAAGACAGTGTGGATGTATAGCAACAGGCAAAGGTTGACCCCTAAGCCAGAAATTCCTAGCAAGAAATTCACCCATAGACTTTGTTCAGGCCGATGAACCACCAACACCAGGCCCATCAAAAACAAGAGTTTGGAAAAGATGGTCGCCACTGAGACCAATTTCATTTTTTCCATCCCTTGAAAAAACCAGAGTGGAAAACTCGCTTCAGAAAAAAGTAAGAAAACCGAAAGAACTAAAATGTCTCGATACCCATCAAATAGTTTTAAGCCATAAGCCCCGATCAGAATAATTCCTGTGGAAAAAGTGGCTAAAAGAAGTTTGGCAGAGAAAACATTCGACACCAACTGGGAAAGTTCCTCCTTATTGGACTGATTGAGTGCCACTTCCCGTGGGGAGCTTAGGTTGAAGCCAAAGCCAACTAAAATATTAAAGACAATAATTACAGAAAGGGATAGGTTGACCCATCCAAATTGTTCTGCCCCGATACTTTGAATCAGAAGGGGCATGGAAATGATGGAAATCAAGACCGTTGAGGACTGGATCAGCGCCAGAAAGAGAAAGTTCTGGAGGGACTTATTCCGGATAAAATTCCCAAATGGGATCAACAGATTGATTTTTTCAAACATGGAAGCTTGGATTTAGACTTCCTGCAAATGCTTTTGATAGAGTCTTCTCAGATAAAGGAAACTTAGGGCCAAAACGCCGAGAAAAAAGGCGCCATAAACCATCCCTTTCACTAAGCGAATTTCAGTTCTTTTCAAGGGAAAGGTGGGAGAATCGATCAATTGGATCAAGGGCGTGTTGATGCGGTGGCTGATTTTAGCCATTTCCAGATTTTTCACAATTTCTTGAAATACCGCCGCGCTCGTTTGCACATCTACTTGCTTGCGGCGCCCATTTACCGTGGCAGTACTCAGCAGAGGGTTGGCATTGGGAATCCGATCTTGCTCGGCGGCCAAGGTGCCTAGACTTTGGTCAAGAATGGCCCGAACCGAGTCTGCTTGTATTTGTAAGATACGGAGATTTTCCCCTGTTTTCTTGGTTTTAGTCTCCAAGTAAAAGGTATTCACCTTGCTCACCAACGTTTCGTTGAAAAGCTTCGCAAAGGCCTCGTCTTTGGAGGAAACATTCACCTGAATAATGCTCAGTTTCCGATCTGGCTTGACTACAACCAGTTGTTTTTCACGGATAATCTTGGCGATTTCCTTGAGCACGGAATCTTGCTTGACCCCATGGTTTTCTTTGGAAACAGAAAATTTCAAAGCGGATAAATCAATCGTGGAGGCCCACTTCTTTTCCAGCTCTTCGAATTCAATAAATCGATCGACCAATAATTTTTCTTTGTCAAATGGGCTCAACAGCGTTACTTCCAACATGCGGTCCGAGCGATACAGTTCCATGATGTTGTCTCCTTGAAAAAGCCCGTTGGTGCCGCCTATGCCGCCCAAGTTGACGCCTAGTAAGCTGGCAATTCCTGACATTTGTCCAATTCCACTCATCCCCTCTTCTTCAAGCACAAAGGAAGTTTCCGCATGAAAAACAGGATCTTTTAGTTGAGAATATCCAGCGCCCAATCCGGCACCTAGTACAAGGGATACTAGGAGAACTTTCCATTTGGAGCCAAAAAATTTAATCCAATTGACCAGATTTTGAACCACCTCTTTTAAGGTGAATTGGGGGGGAGAAAAATGTGAGTTTCCGCTCATTGGGGTTATTGCAGGTTGATTTGAGACAACACTAAGGCCAAGGTGGCCAATCCAGTGGTAACGCCAACCAGTTCACCTACGCGGAACGGAGTTTTGGGACCTTTGCTGGGAACGATTACTTCGGCGCCTGGCTCAATGGCAGGATAGTTGCGGATGCCTAGGAATCCCTTTGTTCGTTTGACGGCGCCATTGGCATAGACTACGTAGGTTTGCTTGCGATTGGCTCGGCGGTCAAATCCACCCGCCCCATTGATGTAGTAGGTGAAGCCGCGACCCAGCTCATGCCTCAAGGTCGTAGGATAGACCACGTCTCCACGCATGCGGACGGTTTGCAAGAGTTTGGGGACATTGAGAATGTCTCCTTCTTCGAGCACCAAATCTTCCTGTGAACCTGGATTCGCGAGGATTTTTTCCAGGTTGATCGCGACGGCCTCTGTTTCCTTAATTTTAACCGCCACCCCAGGGGTTTCTGCAGCAATTTGATCCAGCGACTCTCGTTTGGCATCGTTGGCAATGGAATCCTTTTTTTCTACTTTCTCCTTGGGAAGGTCTCTGAATAGGCGTTTCAGGAGCTCTTCCTGTGCTTCCGCATTGTTGGGGTCTTCCTTAAGCAGTACCCGAAGGGCTTCCAAATTTTTCTGTCTGCGTACCTGCTCGGATTCCGTGTTGAAGAACTCAGTTTTACGAATCAAGGTCGCTCCTTTAGTATAGGCAAATTGATTGACGCCTCCCGCTCTTTTTACCAAATCAGAGATGCGGTCTACGCTAGTTTGGATGGCAAAAATTCCCGGGGAATTGACCTGCCCTTCTACCGATACGAGTCGCTGCATCGTAAAATTGGCGCGCTTGCGGACAATCACCTGATCGAAGGGCTCCAAAGTAATGGCATTCGGGTTGAAGGATAAATCTGGATTGATGGAAGTGGTGAGGATATCCGATAATGTTCCTGAATCGGAATCTTCCAGCCTTCTGGCAATTTCTATGTCCTTGATGTTGGCAGATTCTTGGAGGCCGCCTGCAGTAAGAATCAATTCTTCAGGAGTCATTCCAGCAGCATAAGGATAGGTTCCCGGACGCTTTACCTCTCCTAGAATCTGAATGTATCGCTCGTTTTTGATATCGTAGATGCTGGAAATACGGATTACGTCTTCCCGTTGCAAGACCACATCTGTTTGGCGGCCTTCAAGGACCGCTTGAAGATTCACTTCCAGCACCTCTGAACTGAGGTCTCCTTTGGTCCGCAAGATGCTGGCTCGCTGCGTGTAGGCATCACCCTTGAGTCCATCTGCATTTTTGATGAGTTGGGTCAGGGTAAGCCCTTCGGTCAAGGCAAAAGTTCCAGGTCTGAAGACCGCGCCCTTGATTTGAATTCGGTTGCTAAAGCGATCCAAGACCCTGCCTACAGCAACTTCATCCCCACCTTTGAGGGTAAATAGGCCGAGTTGATTGCTGAACACATCGGATATGGAACGCTGATTTCCAGTGATGCGCGAGATGGAAATGCGGTCTTTGAAGGCTAGGTCAGTAAAGCCTCCCGCATAGCGAATTAGGTCGTCTAGGCTATCTTCAGGGGTTACTTCGAAAATCAAAGGGCGCTTCACTTCACCAAGCACTCTCACACGGGCGAGGTAGGGGTTGACCAAGATGACGTCTTGGTCTTGAAGTTGCACGTCTAAGTTGGCGGTTCCATTGATGAGCAAATCATACACATCAATTTCGGCGATTTTTTTATTATTACGAATCAGCTGGATTGCACGAAGGGTTCCCTTATCGGAAGGGCCTCCTGCTGCATAGAGCGCATTGAAAACGGTCGAAAAGGCAGACAAGGTGAAGGTTCCAGGAAGGCGCACTTCATTCAAAATGTGAACCTTGATGGTTTTGACATTGCCCAGGGTGACTTGCAAAAATGTTTGGGGATTGGCTCCACTAAGGCCCGTGTAAAAAGAGGCTACCCGGTTTTTAATGATTCCTTCTGCGGCTTCAATGGTTTTGCCAGAGACGGCGATTAATCCAATATTATCCAATAAAATGGAGCCTTCGGGGTTGACCGTGGCTTCGTAGTATTTTTCGGACTGTCCATAGATATCCACATAGATCAGATCTCCAGGACCAAGAATGTAGTTTTTCGGCGTGGCTTGATTGAGGCTAGGCTCAAAACTGAGTTTGCGGTTTTTTTGAAAAAACAAGGTACTTCCAAAAAGCAAGGAGTCTGGTTTTTCCTCTTCCATCAATTCCTGGGTCTCCATCAGGCCTTGGGTGATGTCATTGAGGTCAATCTGTTCGCGGGCCGATCTTTTGGAGGCATTGGTAGATCGGGATTTACTGGATCCCACACTCAATCCTTCTATTCTGCTGCGGAGCTTTTCCACTTCGCCCGAAGGCATACCCCGCATTTGGGCCATCATCAAGAAATCCGTACTACTTAGTCCTGCATCTTGCGCCCGCTTGACGAGTTCCTCGATTTGATCGTCACTGAGTTGATCTACCCGTATGGTGTTTAGATCGACATTTTGCTGCGCAAAAACGAAAGTTGGAGCAAAAGCCCAGAAGCAAAGCAGCACTAAAAAGTAGGTAAGTTTGTGAATAGACTTCATTGTGAAATGGAAATTCCGTAGGGTGTAGAAGAATCTAATGGATAAAAATCCGTTTAATTCTTAATTATACCAAATGTATTGACAGATTTGACGGAAAGAGTACCCTTTTTGTGGGCTCATTTCAAACCAGTTAGGCCGGATTTGGGATGGAAATAACTGCCCGATCCGGCGAACTTCGGTTCATACAGTTTTGTCTTGCTTTCCTTAACTTGCCAAAAATTCCAAGTATGCGTAGTCAATTCCTCTTTCTGGCGATAGTAATTTGTCTTTTTTCTTGCCAATCATCAGATACCACCTGTGCCTTGGACGAGGAGCGATTAGAGGGGCGGACAAACTTGGATATTATTCGTCTGGAACAGGAGTTTTTTGCAGCGAGTAGTTCGGAAGAACTTCTGTTTCTGTTGGAAAAATACCCAGAAATAGCGGATAAGGTGATGGAAAGGGACGCCTATCCCAATGCAGACTCCTTGGCCCAAGAGCTATATCGTGCAAATCAAGACTCTGCTTTTCGGGAATTGAATGCCGCAGTGGCCAAAGAGTTTGCAGACCTATCCGATATCAAAGTAGAACTGGAACAGGCATTTGCCTATTTGAAAAGTTATTACCCCAATTTTAAAGTACCCAAAGTCTATACCTACGTCTCAGGATTTGGCATAGATCTCCTGGTGGAAGAAGATGTTTTGGTGATTGGTTTGGATTATTTTTTACCCAGTGACCATGCCTTCCAGCCGGATTTGCCCAAGTACCTTGCCGCCCGGTACGAACGAAAATACCTCGTTCCCATGATCGTGTTGGCGATTTCCTCGCGCTACAATGAAATTGACCCCAAAGACAACACGCTCTTGGCGGAAATGATTTACTACGGCAAGGCTTACCATTTCGTCAAATCCATCCTACCCTGCACCTCGGATCAATACATCATTGGCTACACGCCCGAACAAATTCAGGCCTGCTGGGACAATGAGGACCTCATTTGGACGCATTTTATTGAAAACGAACTCTTGTTTGAGACCAATCCCTTTGAGATCCGAAAGTACATCGGAGAGGCGCCAAGTACGGACGCCATCAGCATGGACGCACCGGGTCGGATTGGGCGTTGGATTGGATGGAATATTGTGGAGGAGTATTCGGTCCAGCAGGATCTTTCTCTGCCCGAATTGATGCAGGAAGCGGATGTAAAAAAATTGTTTAAAGATTCCGGGTACCGCCCACGATCAGGGGAATAAACTAGGGCGATACTTCTTTTCCTTAGGCAGACTTCTCGTTTTTATGCGTTTTTTCGAAGTATTTGCAGAGCTGGGTGATGGCACAAGTACTGCATTTTGGGCTTCTTGCCAAGCAGGTGTAGCGGCCATGTAGGATCAGCCAATGGTGTGCCTTGTGGATGTGCTCCTTGGGTAGGTGTTTGACCAATTGTTTCTCTACTTCCAAGGGAGTCTTGGCGGTCAGCGGAACTAGCCCAAGTCGCCTTGATACGCGATACACGTGCGTATCCACCGCCATATTGGGTTGTTGCCAAATGACGGAGGTGATTACATTGGCAGTTTTTCTTCCCACGCCAGGCAGTTTGACCAGCTCTTCTACCGTCGAAGGGATTTCCCCTCCAAAGTCAGCCAACAGCATTTTCCCAAGCCCGATCAGGTGCTTGGTTTTGTTGTTGGGATAGGATACGGTTCGGATGTAGGGAAAAAGTTCATCAAAATTCGTTGCTGCCAAATGTGCTGCTGTTGGAAAGTGCTTGAAAAGTTCGCGTGTGACGATGTTGACTCGCTTGTCCGTGCATTGGGCGGAAAGAACCACGGCTACCAAAAGTTGAAAAGGATTGTCGTATTCCAGTTCCGTTTCTGCCACGGGCATGTTTTCGGAAAAATGCTGGATAAAGGCTTCGTATCGCTGTTTTTTGAGCATGGTGGCGGTGGCGGTTGACTTGACTTCTAAGTTAGCAAGAGCGGCCTTTTCCTTGGCTTTACCTAAAGAATTAATTTTAAAATGGAGGTTTTTGGACAGCGGAATCAGTTTCGAATTCGCCATTCTTTGGGGTAATAGTTGTTTACCCGGTTACCCAAATTCTTAATCCATCCTAAAGACAATTTCTGGTAGGTAAGGAGCACCCATCCCAAGGGGAGATTAGAAAAGGACTGCTCTTTTTTTCGAAGAAAATCCAAGGCTTCTTCCGCAGAAAGCTCCTGCTCAGGAAACCCATTTTTGGGAAGGGTAGACAGTGCCCATTCGTGACTGGGAATCCATTCCTTTCCTTGTTTTTTGCCGAGCTCTACGCCAAAATACCGAATACTCAGCACCTGAGCCAACTTTTCCAGTTCTGGAGAATAGTCCCCCTGCATTCGGAAATAAGTATCCTGCAGCAAGTAAAATTTACCGGATCCAGCTGCTCCGATTTCCTGTTCAAGCGCAGCGGATTCCTTTTCCCCCAGACGCTTGAGGCTATGGTGTTTGAATTCTTTGGTTGTTGGAGCCTCTTGAGTATAAGCTCCCTCAGGTCTTCGCAATACCGTGATGAAAAACCCTTCGCCCGCCACCTTATGTGGAAAAAACCGGTAGCCATAAAAGGTGCCCTCCTCTGTAAGAACCTCCGTTTCCAGGATTCCCCAACTGGGATCTAGGGGAATTCGTACGGGCTCGAACGCAAATTCTTCAGTTAAAAAGCGAAGAATTTCTTCATTTTCTTTTTCGTTGAAGGTGCAGGTGGAATAGAGCAAGTAGCCTCCTCCCTTCACCAATTCTCCGGCTTTATCCACAATGCGCCTTTGTCGGGCCGCACACAAGTTGACGTGCTCCGGTGACCATTCGGCTCGGGCTTGGGGATCCTTGCGAAACATGCCTTCTCCAGAACAGGGAGCATCTACCAAAACCAGGTCAAAAAAGCCCTCTAAAGGACTGAAATGCTCCGGATCATTGTTCGAAACTACCGTGTTGCCAAGCCCCCACTTGATCAGGTTTTCTTTTAAAATTTGAGTACGCGCCGCAATCACTTCATTCGCTACGAGCAATCCTTCTTCGCCCAAATAGCTGGAAAGCAAGGTGCTTTTTCCTCCTGGAGCAGCCGCCAGATCGAGGTAGATTCCCTTGGGAATTTGCTGGGATTCGAGAATATGCGAAATGAACATGGACGAAGCCTCCTGCACATAATAAGCCCCCGCATGAAAGCTAGGGTCTCCGGTGAAACTTGGTCTTTCCTCCAAAAAATAGCCGTCTTGGGCCCAGGGAATGGGATGTTTCGAAAAGGAGATGTCCGCTGGTTTCATCCGATTGATCCGGATGGAGGTTTGTGTAGGTCGCTCCAAGCCTTCCTTAAATAGGGCAAACTCTGCAGGCCCAAATAGCGCCTGCATTTGCGATTCAAAAGCCTCGGGAAGTTGGTTTTCGGCCATTCAACAAATATAGGGAATCTAGCAGCAGCCAGTGTTGGCTCGCGCTAAATTCGAAAGTAGTCCTCTGAAATTAAAAATTAGGAATCGTCTTCCTCCTCTTCAAAATCATCGTCTTCGGCTTCGCCCATTTCAAACATGGAACTGAAGAGGTCCTTAAATTGGAGCCCAGTATCGAGCAATTTTTTGCTCAACTGAGAATATTCCGCCAATCCATGAAGCGCAAACTCCATAAAGAATTCCTTTTCTTTTTCGGGAACGGACTCAACCAATTGGGTCACCACTTCTTCCAAACCAGGGACGCCATGCAGGCCGCTTTTGTAGGCCTTATCGCTGAGGTCACTCAAGAGATCCAGCTCATTGCCTTCACCAAACCAGGCCAATGGAATCACATAAGGATTGCCTGCCTTCTCTTTTTTCTTTTGTTCCGGAGAAGGGAAATACTGCACAAACTGACTTCGGATCGCTTTACCGATCAAGTTGTAGGCCACCAATCCGGCACCTTCTTGCTCCCCCTCGTAGACGAGTTCCACCTTTCCGGTAATGGCCGGGATGACTCCAATCAAATCCGAAATTCGAAGCACCGTAGTCGATTCATTGTTTCGATACATCCGCCGCTCTGCCGCGGAAATCAAATTTTCGTAAGCTGAAATGGTCAAGCGAGCAGATACCCCGCTTTTTTCATCCACAAACTCGGAATGACGCGCTTCGATCGCAATCTGTTCGATCAGGTCTTTCATCAGTTCCGGCACATGAATGTGGGCAACTGGCTTTCCTTCGAGTCGAGCTTCCTGTCCCGTGATTTTTTTGCCGATGGCAATGGACTTGGGGTAGTGCGTGATAATTTGGCTTTCGATTCGGTCCTTGAGGGGCGTTACGATGCTACCCCGGTTGGTGTAGTCTTCGGGGTTGGCTGTGAAGATAAACTGGATGTCCAAGGGCAATCGCAATTTAAACCCACGAATCTGGATATCCCCTTCTTGCAAAATGTTGAAGAGCGCTACCTGAATTCGTGCTTGGAGATCGGGCAGTTCGTTGATCACGAAAATGCAGCGGTGGGAACGAGGAACTAAGCCATAGTGGATTACCCGTTCGTCGTTGTAATTTAATTTGAGCGTGGCCGCCTTGATGGGATCCACATCGCCAATCAAGTCAGCTACGGATACATCTGGGGTCGCCAATTTTTCTGCATAGCGTTCGGACCGTGGCAACCAAGAGATAAGGCAGTCGTCGCCTTTTTCTTCAATCAAGTTTTTGGCAAAAGTGGAAAGAGGAAGCAGAGGATCTTCATTGAGTTCCGAACCGAAGAGAACCGGCACATATTCGTCCAAAAGCAAGGTCATCATCCGCGCAATTCGGGTTTTGGCCTGTCCACGCAATCCAAGCAAGTTGATGTTGTGTCGAGAAAGGATCGCCCGCTCAATGTCGGGAATGACGGTGTCTTCGTAGCCCCAAACGCCCTCAAACACGTTTTCCTTTGCTTTGATCTTCTGGATCAGGTTGTCTCGAAGTTCTTCTTTGATGGACTTCGGGCTGTAGCCTGAAGCCTTCAGTTGGCCAAGGGTTTTGATTTGAAGGAGCTGCTCTCCTTTAAGTTGTGCGTAATCCATGCTAAAAGCGTTTGGTTCGGTTTCGTCTGTAGTCTTCAAAA